>OGPH01002457.1_pt1 | contig 10596 bp, 8 predicted proteins | sample 1552891 | NCBI WGS metagenome assembly OGPH01 (sample SAMEA2580272, study PRJEB22360) | human gut metagenome | biome: human gut; feature: human-associated habitat; material: faeces | place: Denmark | collected 2008/2010 | reverse complement strand
TCTGTGCCTCGCTCTTCCGCGGGGCCGCGGCCCCCCGTTTCCGGGGCCTCCCATACCGCCGGAGGAAATGCTGCCGGTCTGGGCGGTGGCGATCAGGGAGGTGTCCCCGGCGGTCAGGGTATAGCTGCCGTCGGCGGTCAGCTCAGGGGAGGAGAAGAACACAAAGTTGGCATTGCACAGGGCGGTGCCGCTGTAAACGGCGCTGCCGTCGCTGTCGGTGATGGTCACAGCGGCGTCCTTGGCGATGCTGGCGCTACCGCCGTCCATGTCACCGGGGCGTCCGCCGCCCATACCGCCGGTGGAGCCGAAGGTGACGCAGGGCTGCTCCGCCGTCAGGTTCATCCCCATACCGGCGCTGCCGCCTGCCGCCAGCACCGTGCCGCCGGAGACGGTGATCGCGCCGTCGGCGTCCAGCGGCTGATTGTCCGCCGTGTTGGCCGTCCACACCGCCACGGTGCCGCCGGAGATGGTCAGGTCACCGTTGGAATCGAAGCCGTCTCCACTGGAGGAGCAGGCGGTGATGACGCCGCCGGAGATATTCATGCTGAAGGCATAGCCGCTCAAATCGGAGTTGGCAGCGTTGAGACAGTCGCCGGAGGAGAGAATGTCAATGTTTCCGGAGAGGACGTTCAGCTCCGCCGCCTCAATACCCTCGTAGCACTCCGTGATGGCGATGGTGGGGCCGTCGGTGCCGTCTCCGCCGATGTTCAGCACCAGATCGCTGTGAATGGCGTCGTCAGCGGCGGAAATGGTCAGGGTGCCGCTCTCCACATTCAGCAGCTGCTGGGCGTTGATGGCGTCGTTGACCGGCGCATTGATGGTCAGCGTCAGCTCCCGGATGGTCAGGGAGGCCTCGCCCTCCTCGGTGGTGGACGCGCCGGACTTGATGCCGTTCTTGCCGTTGGCGTTGATGGTCAGCGCGCCGCCGCCGCACAGCGTCACCTGCGCGCCGTTCTTGCACTTGATGACGGTGTTTTCCGCCTCGGTGTTGTCGGGATAGCTGTCGTCATTGTTTTCCGCCGCGTCGGTCAGGCTGTTGGTGGAGCCGTCCGCCGCCACGATGACCACCTCTGTGGACTTGCCGCAGAGGATGGGCGCGGTGTCGGCGCTGGTCAGCGCCAGTCCGTTCAGCGCCAGCGTCACGCCAGTGGTGCCCTTTTTGATCTGAATGGAGCCGTCGGCGCAGGCTCCCGTCACCACATAAGCGCCTGCCCCGTCGATGGTCAGGGTAGTGCCGTCGATCTCATAGCCGGTGTAGCTGCCGTCCTGGGCGGTGATGCCGCTGTCGGAAAAGGTAAAGGTGGTGGCGCTTTCCAGCGAGTAGACGGCGGCCTTGGCTTCGCCGCCGCCGGACTGACTCTCCGCGCCGCAGGCCGCCAGCGAAAGCGCCAGCGCCGCCGCGCAGAGGATGGATACGAGCTTTTTCATAAAATGACCTCCTTCGTCATCCTGTTACGGTTTATGGAAAAGGGAAGCGGCGGGCCGCTCCCGTTGTTGTGCCGTTACCATATCCCGCCAACCTAAAAAGAACTTAAAGGGTTTCTTTTAGGTTCCTTTTAGGTAGCGCCTGTATGATAGCGTCATAAAGGAGGTGCTCCACATGGCAGCACAGATCAAAACCTGCTTTGAACGCTATGAAAAAAAGTACCGCCTGACGGCGGAGCAGCAGCGGGCGATCCTGCAGGGCATGGCGCCCTATATGAAAAAGGACACCTACGGCGCGTATACCATCTGCAACATTTATTATGATACGCCGGACTGGCGGCTGATCCGCACCTCGTTGGAGAAGCCGGTGTATAAGGAAAAGCTCCGCGTCCGCAGCTACGGCGTGCCGGGCGAGGACGGCCGGGTGTTCGTGGAGCTGAAGAAAAAGTATGACGGCGTGGTGTATAAGCGCCGCGTCACCATGCGGGCCGACGAGGCCGCGCCCTTTCTGGCGGGGCAACTGCCTGACGGCAGCTTCGGCCAGATAGGGCAGGAGATCCGGTGGTTCCAGCAGCGCTACCGCACCCAACCGGGGGTGTTCATCGCCTATGACCGGCTGGCCTTTGCGGGGATCGATGAACCGGAGCTGCGCATCACCTTTGATACCAACCTGCGCTGGCGGGATACGGAGCTGGATCTCCGGCTGGGCGACCATGGAGCGCCCATCACCGACCCCGATATGATTCTGATGGAGATCAAATTCCCCGGCGTCTGTCCGCTGTGGCTCAGCCGCCTGCTGTCCCGGGAGAAGGTGTTCCCCACCTCGTTCTCCAAGTATGGAGCCTGCTACCGCAACCACATTTTACCCAATATCCAGAAGGAGGGACGTACCTGTGCTTAACTCGATCATTGGAACGGACTTGAGCTTGTCCGCGTTTCTTATCTGTACCGCCGCGTCGCTGGTGCTGGGCATCGGCCTTGCCTTCGTGTCCCAGTTCCGCGCCCGCTCCACCCAGAGCTTTGCCGTGACGCTGGCCATCCTGCCCATGGTGGTGCAGGTGGTCATCATGCTGGTAAACGGCAACATCGGCGCAGGCGTCGCGGTGGCAGGCGCCTTCAGCCTGGTGCGTTTCCGCTCCGCACCCGGTACGGCGCGGGAGATCGGCGTGCTGTTTCTGGGTATGGCCATCGGCCTTGCCACCGGAATGGGATACGTAGGGCTGGCGGCCCTGACCTTTGTGATCGTCTCCGCCGTGCTGATGGCGCTGACGCGCTGGGCCTCGGCCAAAAGGACGCCGGCGAGCGGCTGCTGAAGATCACCATTCCGGAGGATCTGGACTACGAGGGGCTGTTTGACGACCTGTTCACCCAGTACACCACCTCCCACACGCTGGTCAGGGTGAAAACCAGCAACATGGGCACCCTGTACGAGCTGGAGTACCGCATCACCCTGCGGTCAAAGAGCATTCCCAAGGAATTTCTTGACGCGCTGCGATGCCGCAACGGCAACCTGAACATCGTCTGCGGCCGGGAATTGGTAAAGGACGCGCTGTAAGCTTGCAATTTCCCGCGCTTTTCATTATACTGGCCTTACGAATATAACACACAACACGAGGTGATGACCATGCGGCTGCTGATCGCGGAGGACGAGGTGGATCTGGCGGAAGCGCTGACGGCGTTTTTTGAAAAGAACCACTTCTCGGTGGACGCCGTCCATAACGGGGCGGACGCGTATGAATACGCCGTTTCCGGCGGCTACGACGCGGTGATACTGGATGTGATGATGCCCAGGATGAACGGCATACAGGTGCTGGAGCGTCTGCGGGCCGAGGGGGTCAAGACCCCCATCATGATGCTGACGGCCAAGGGACAGAAGAACGACCGCATCACCGGCTTCAACGCCGGAGCCGATGACTATCTGCCCAAGCCCTTTGACCCCGACGAGCTGCTGAGCCGTGTGCGGGCCATCCTGCGCCGCAGCGAGGCGTACCAGCCCACCGTGCTGACCTACGGCGACGTGACGCTGGATCCCACCACGGGGCTGCTGTCCTGCGGCGGACAGTCGCTGCGGCTGGGTGGCCGGGAGCTTCAGGTGATGGAGCTGCTGATCCGCTCGCCCCGGCAGGTATTTTCCGCCGAGCGGATCATGGAGCGGGTCTGGGGCTGGGATAACGAGGCCGAGATCAATGTGGTGTGGGTCAACATCTCCAACCTGCGGAAGAAGCTGCGGGCCATCGGCTCCCGCGTTACCCTGCGGGCCAACCGGGGACTGGGCTATGTATTGGAGGAGGAGACATGATCAAACGGCTGCGCAGCCGCTTTATCCGCATCGCCACCTTGTCGGTGGCGGCGGTGATGCTGCTGCTTACGGTGATCCTGAACGTGGTCAACTACGTGTCCACCGACAGCGACCTCCGCAGTACCCTGACGCTGATCTACGAGAATCAGGGCACCATCCCGGTCTCGAATCAGGGCGGCGGCCTGCCGGACACGGGGGACGTGCCGCCGCCGGAGCCGCCACAGGGCGGCCCCAATGAGCGGGACGGTCACTTCACGCCGGAGACCCCCTTTTCCACCCGGTATTTCGTTCTGCGCTATGAGGACAACGGCACGCTGGTGCTGGCCGACCTGAGCAAGATCGCCTCGGTGACAGACGCGGACACGGCGGAGTATCTGACCGCCGCGCTGAAAAACGGCGAGGGCTACGGACGCTGCGGCAGCTACCGCTTCTTCGTGGCCCACACGGGGGACGACCAGAACATGGCCATCTTTCTGGACAGCTACCAGCAGTTCCGCGCCATCCGTCTGCTGCTACTGTGGTCGCTGCTGGCGGACGTAGGCTGCACGCTGCTGGTGCTGCTGCTGGTGGTGCTGCTGTCCCGCCGGGCCATCGACCCCGTGGTGCGCAGCGCCCAGCAGCAAAAGCAGTTCATCACCGATGCCAGCCACGAGCTGAAGACCCCCATCACCGTCATTGCCACCAGCCTGAAGGTGCTGGAGATGGAGGTGGGGCAGCAGAAGTGGATCGACAAGGCCCAGACCCAGACGGAAAAGCTGACGGAGCTGGTGAACTCGCTGGTGACGCTCAGCCGCATGGACGAGGAGGATTCGCCCCTGAAAATGGAGCCCTTCCCCGTCAGCGACGCGGTGAGCGAAACGGCGGAGTCCTTCCGCGACCTTGCCCTGTCCCGAGGCCTCCCGCTGGAGCTGACCGTCCAGCCGGAGCTGACCTATCGGGGCGACGAGTACGCTGTGCGCCAGCTGACGTCCATCCTGCTGGACAACGCCGTGAAATACGCCGCGCCGGAGTCCCCCATCACCCTGACGCTGGAAAAGGGGCGCAAGGGCGTGGTGCTGCGGCAGAGCAACCGCTGCGCCGAGCCGGAGAGCATCGACCCCGCCAAGCTGTTCGACCGCTTCTATCAGGCGGACCCCTCGCGCGGCGCTGGCGGCTTCGGCATCGGCCTGTCCATCGCCCGCAGCATTGCCGAGGGCCACAGGGGAACGATCCGCGCCGCCGTCTCCGGCGATACCATCACGTTTACGGCGGAGCTGAAATAGAAAACCGGTAAAGGAGCGTCAGACATGGAGTTTCAGTATCACATCAGCGAAATGACGGCGGAGACCGCCGCGGCGGACTTCGTGAAGGAGTTCGTGCAGGTGGAAAAATTTCTATTGGCCTGCCAACAGTGCCCCAATTACAACACCCGCTGGACGTGCCCACCCTTCGATTTCGACCCCATGACCATCTGGAGCGGCTATACCACGCTGCGGCTGTACGCCCGCATCCTGCATGCTGACGGGGCGGATCAGCCTCTGGACGGAGCGCTGGCGGCGCTGAAGCGGGAGAAGCGCCTGTACCGGGAGAAGCTGTACCGATGGGAGCAGGCGGAGCCGGGCAGTCAGATGCTGCTGGCGGGCACCTGCGACCAGTGTGACCGGTGCGAAAAGGCGCAGGGACGTCCCTGCTGCCAGCCGGAGCACCTGCGCTACTCCATCGAGGCGCTGGGCGGCGATGTGGAGGGCTGCCTGCGTCGGTATTTCCACATGCCCATTCTGTGGGGCCGGGACGGCAAAGCGCCGGAGTATCTGGTGCTGGTAGGCGGCCTGCTGGTAAAGTAAAAAAACGCACGTCCTGACGCAATCGCGTCAGGACGTGCGTTTTTTAGCATGTCATAGGTAAAAGAACCGCTCAGAACTCCGCCTTGAAGGCGGCGGGCAGGGTCACACCCTCCGGCAGAACGCCCATCACGACGTAGTTGCCGTTCACGGTCACGGCGGAGTTGTTCTTCCACGCGGGCGCGTTTTCCGGATAGGCGGTGTCGTTGGCGGCGTTGTCCACCCGCTGCTGCAAGATGCCCCGGACGGTCTCCGCGTCAGCGCCGTTGGTCACCTCCACCATCACCAGCTCACAGCCGAAGCCCACCACCGGCGGCCAATACACCACCAGCTGCTTCGTCTCCACAGCGGTCAGGCCGGGGTACTGGGCCTCAATGCTGTCGGTATCCTCCTCCGGCATCAGCACAATATCCTCATTGCCGATGGAAGCAATGGCATCCTCCGCCGCTTTCTTCAGGTCGACGGACTGGGCAGGCTGATCCTGCTGGCCGCCGTTTTGCTGGGGCGTCTTGTCGCCGCAGGCGGCCAGCGCCAGCACCGCCATCACTGCCAATAATACGCAAAGCAATTTTTTCATGTTCCATCCTTCCTTTCTTTCGCATAGGCGCTTCCCTCAAGCGCCAGCGTAAGTATAGCGCATTTCATCGGAAATGCAACTACTATTTTGACGAAAGCTCCGGGAAAAATGTTCCAGCTTTGTGCGACAAGTTAAAGCAACCGCCGCAGAAAATCTGCGGCGGCTGCTTTGCTATTTTAGCGATGAGAGAGTGCAGGAAAGAAGCTTACTTGTCGTACATCTCGATGAGCTTCAGCAGGTGCTCGTAGCGGGCCTTGGCCTCGTCCTCGTTGCGTTTGAAGAGCACTTCGGCGCGCGCGGGGAACTCGCGGGTCAGGCGGCTGTAGCGGGCCTCGTTCATCAGGAAGTCCTGATAACCGCCGGCAGGAGCCTTGGAGTCCAGCGTGAACTTCTTCTCGCCCTCGGGGTTGTAGCGGAACAGGTTCCAGTAACCGCAGTCCACGGCCTTCTTCATTTCCTTCTGGCAGTTCATCATGCCGCCCTTGATGGAGTGCATCTCGCAGGGGCTGTAGCCGATGATCAGGGACGGGCCGTGATAGGCCTCGGCCTCGGTGATGGCCTTGATGGTCTGCGCGGGGTTGGCGCCCATGGCCACCTGTGCCACGTATACATAGCCGTACTGCATGGCAATCTCGGCCAGGCTCTTCTTCTTCACTTCCTTACCGGCGGCGGCAAACTGTGCCACCTGACCGATGTTGGAAGCCTTGGAGGCCTGTCCGCCGGTGTTGGAGTACACCTCGGTATCGAACACGAAGATGTTCACATCCTGCTTGGAGGCGATGACGTGATCCAGTCCGCCGTAGCCGATATCGTAGGCCCAGCCGTCGCCGCCGAAGATCCACATAGACTTCTTGGCCAGATATTCCTTCTTGCTGAGGATGTCGGCAGCCAGCGTGCAGGCGGCGCAGTCGCACAGCAGAGCGCCCTTGGCCTTCAGCTCGGCAGCGTGCTCCGCGAACTGAGGAACGGCGGCCAGCTCGTCCACGGTGCAGATGCTCTCCTCCAGCGCCTTCACATAGGCCTTGGCAGGCTCGGCGTTGGCGGTGCCGTCGTCCATGGTATCCAGCCATGCCTGTGCGGCGGCTTTCAGCTCGGGACGGGCCCACTCGATGGCGATCAGCTCGCGGGTCTTGACGGCCAGATCCTGGCGGATCTTGTTCTGGCCGGTGTACATGCCCAGACCGTGCTCTGCGTTATCCTCGAACAGGGAGTTGCACCATGCGGGGCCGTGGCCCTCCTTGTTGGTGCAGTAGGGAGAAGTAGCCGCGGGACCGCCCCAGATGGAGGAGCAGCCGGTGGCGTTGGAAACATACATATGGTCGCCGAACAGCTGGGTGACGAGACGGGCATAGCTGGTCTCGGCGCAGCCGGCGCAGGAGCCGGAGAACTCCAGCATGGGCTGCTTGAACTGGCTGCCCTTGACGGTGTTGTCCTGCATATCCTTCTTCTCGGCCACATCTGCCACGCAGTAGTCGAACACATCCTGCTGGGGCAGCTCGCCCTCCTGTGCCACCATGGTCAGGGCATTGACGGGGCAGGCGCCCACGCACACGCCGCAGCCCATGCAGTCCAGCGGGCTGATGGCCATGGTGAACTTGTACACGCCCTTGCCCTTACCGGCCTTCACGTCCACCAGCTTGGCGGCCTCGGGAGCCTTGGCGGCCTCATCCTCGGTCAGCGCGAAGGGACGGATGGTAGCATGGGGGCAGCAGTAAGCGCACTGGTTGCACTGGATGCACTTGGCAGCGTCCCAGGTGGGAACGGACACGGCCACGCCGCGCTTCTCGTAAGCGGCAGCGCCCAGCTCAAACTGGCCGTCCACATGATCCACAAAGGCGGAAACGGGCAGGCTGTCGCCGTCCATCTTGCCCACGGGCTCCAGGATCTCCTTGACCATCTTCACCAGCTCGGGCTTGCCCTTCAGCTGCTTGGGCTCCTTGGTGTCCACAGCGTTGGCCCACTCGGCGGGAACGTCGATCTTCTTATAGGCGGTGGCGCCCAGATCAATGGCCTTGTAGTTCATATCCACCACGTCCTGACCCTTCTTCAGGTAGGAAGCCTTGGCCTTCTCCTTCATGTAGGTGATGGCTTCCTCCTCCGGCATGACCTTGGCCAGAGAGAAGAACGCGGACTGGAGGATGGTGTTGTTGCGCTTGCCCATACCGATCTCGATGGCCAGGTCGATGGCGTCGATGGTATACAGCTGGATGTTGTTCTGGGCGATATAGCGCTTGGACGCAGCGTCCATGTGGTGGTTCAGCTCATCGAAGTCCCACTGGCAGTTGATCATGTAGACGCCGCCGGGCTTGACGTCCTGCACCATCTTGAAGCCCTTGGTCACATAGCTGGGGTTGTGGCAGGCCACGAAGTCAGCCTTGTTGATATAGTAGGGGGAACGGATGGGCTTGTCGCCAAAGCGCAGGTGGCTGATGGTCACGCCGCCGGTCTTCTTGGAGTCGTACTGGAAGTACGCCTGAACATACTTGTCGGTATGGTCGCCGATGATCTTGATGGAGTTCTTGTTGGCGCCAACGGTACCGTCGCCGCCCAGACCCCAGAACTTGCACTCGATGGTGCCCTCTGCCGCAGTGTTGGGGCAGTTGGGATCCTCGGGCAGGGACATGTTGGTCACGTCGTCCACGATGCCGATGGTGAACTGGCGCTTCATCTCAGCCTTTGCCAGCTCGGTGTACACAGCGAACACGGAGGCAGGAGGCGTATCCTTGCTGCCCAGACCGTAACGGCCGCCGATGACGGTAATGTCGTTCTTGCCGGCGTTGGCCAGAGCGGTGACCACATCCTGATACAGGGGCTCGCCCTGAGCGCCGGGCTCCTTGGTGCGGTCCAGAACAGCGATCTTCTTGCAGGTGGCGGGGATAGCCTCAATCAGCTTCTCGGGAGCGAAGGGGCGGAACAGGCGAACCTTCACCAGACCCACCTTCTCGCCGTGGGCGTTCAGATAGTCGATGACTTCCTCGGCCACGTCGCAGATGGAGCCCATGGCCACGATCACGCGGTCAGCGTCGGGTGCGCCGTAGTAGTTGAACAGCTGATAGTTGGTGCCCAGCTTGGCGTTGACCTTCTCCATGCACTTCTCCACCACGGCGGGCAGAGCCTCATAGTACTTGTTGCAGGCCTCGCGGTGCTGGAAGAAGATATCGCCGTTCTCGTGGCTGCCGCGCATATGGGGATGCTCGGGGTTCAGGGCATGACGGCGGAACTCGGCCACAGCGTCCATGTCGCACATATCCTTCAGGTCGGCGTAATCCCAGACGGCGATCTTCTGGATCTCGTGGCTGGTGCGGAAGCCGTCAAAGAAGTTGATGAAGGGAACCTTGCCCTCCAGCGCGGCCAGATGGGCCACGGGGGACAGATCCATGACCTCCTGCACGTTGCCCTCGGCGAGCATCGCGAAACCGGTCTGGCGGCAGGCCATGACGTCCTGATGGTCGCCGAAAATGTTAAGAGCATGAGCCGCTAGAGCTCTGGCGCTTACATGGAAAACTGTCGGCAGTAATTCACCAGCAATCTTATACATGTTAGGAATCATAAGGAGCAAGCCCTGTGAAGCCGTGAATGTACTTGTGAGAGCACCTGCCTGCAAAGCGCCGTGAACAGCACCTGCCGCACCTGCCTCAGACTGCATTTCTACCATTTCCACTGTTTCGCCAAAAATATTCTTTTGGCCCTTTGCACTCCATTCATCAACGTACTCAGCCATTGGTGAAGAAGGAGTGATAGGATAGATTGCTGCAACTTCCGTAAACGCGTATGCAACGTGTGCGGCAGCGCAGTTACCATCCATAGTCTTAAACTTAGCCATTTTGTTTTTCCTCCTTGGATATAACTAAAAATTAATTTTTTTCAAAGTTAAACGGCTATGTTAACAGCGTTTTTACGCGCTTTTTCCACAACCTAGTAAAAGTATAGCATACTATTCTATTAAATTCAAATGTTTTTCTGAAAAAAATATAAAAAAGTTTAAATTTCTTTTATTATTTTTAATAAATCTGTAGTTAGGATAAAATTACCATATAGTCGAATATTTTACATAAGAAAGTATTTACTAATTTGTTATGATATGGTATAATTCGGTAGGTTGTATAAGATTTGTATTTTGTTTTTAGAAAGAACTTGTATATAAATATATGAAGAAAAGGAGGTAAACATTATGAAGTGGAAAGAGCTTACTAAATACCTCAGTTTATTTGTGTTTGCAGTGGCGGTTATCGCGGTTTACAAAACATTTGATAATTTCGGAAGAATATTAGACTTCTTTCATGAGGTAATAACGCTTTTATATCCGTTTATTATTGGGTTTGTTATAGCTTATGTTCTGCTTGTGCCCTGCCGGTTTATTGAAAATCTGCTGGCAAAGCGCTCCACGCCGTTTTTGGTTAAACATCGCAGAGCGATTGCTGTTTCTACTATATATATAGTGTTTGTGGCAGTAATTGTACTTTCGCTTGTTGCGA
>OGPH01002456.1_pt1 | contig 10601 bp, 6 predicted proteins | sample 1552891 | NCBI WGS metagenome assembly OGPH01 (sample SAMEA2580272, study PRJEB22360) | human gut metagenome | biome: human gut; feature: human-associated habitat; material: faeces | place: Denmark | collected 2008/2010 | reverse complement strand
AAACCATCATCATGGTCACGCATGATGCGGTCGCCGCGTCTTACGCCGACCGTGCGCTCGTGTTCGCCGACGGCCAGATCGTGGCGGACGTAAACAAGCCGACAGCAGACCAGATGAGTGAACTGCTGATGAAGGAACGCGAAGCCGCCATAATGAATGTGGCTTCCGCGAGACATTCCCGCTAAACGCACTATAGAAGCATTCGAAGAAGGGAACAGAATCCACCATGTGGTCCATCACTTTGAAACTCATGCGAAAAACCAAGCGCATGCTCATACCCGCAGGCATCGCCATCATGATCGGCACGGCGTTCATCGCCAGCACCTTCCTGTTCGGCAATGCCATGAACGACTCCCTGACACGGCAGCTGACCGCCATGTTCGGAAACGCCAACTATGCGGTGAGCATCAACAGCTCCGACCTGAGCGATAAGGAACTCAACGAGGCGTATTCCAGCACTGTCGGCGACTTTCATCTCGACCAGATCGCCGGCATCGAAGGGGTTGGCGGCGTCCGTGCCTCGGTGGAAACCGGCGTCAGCGTTTCCAAGGGAGACAGCACCGTCAGCGGCGAGATCATTTCCACCGCGGCACAGAAGAACATGCTCCCCGTGAATATCACGGAAGGGGACCAGCCGAAGGACTCCAACGAAGTCGCGCTGCCGGAAGACATGGCGAAACAGTTGAACGTCGGCGTTGGAGACACTGTAAGCCTGACCTCCCGATATGCGGTAGGCGACGATGGCAAAGCCAAGGCGGACAACGTGCGCGTGGTAGGACTCACGTTCGATCCGAACGGCGCCTACTCATACTATGGTGGTGCGATCGTAGGATCCAACAATCTGCTTGCCGCAATGCAGGGAGTGGACGATTTCAACGCCACCGGAACAACAATGGTGTATCTCGACCTTGCCTTGGATGGAAACAGCGTATCCGCAAAAACCATCAACGGTGTGAAAGCGTTGCTGCCAAAGCATTTCGATCTGATGTCACGACAGCAAATCAGTGACGAAAGCATCAAATCCTTAAGCGGCAACCAAACCAACATCGTCACCACATTCCTTATGTGCTTCGGCGTGCTTGCCATGTTCGTGGCGGCTCTGGTGATCGCCAACACGTTCCAAGTGCTCGTGGCGCAACGCCGCCGCACACTCGCCTTGCTACGCACCATCGGCGCAAAGAAAGGCCAACTGTATGGTTCCGTGCTGTTCGAAGCGGTGGTGCTCGGCTTCGTCGCATCCGTGCTTGGCGTGGTGCTTGGAAGCCTGCTCATGTGGGGCATGTGCGTCAGCGACATCATGCAGGCGGGTATGCGGTTCAACTTCTCCTGGCAAGCCGCCGTCGTACCGATTCTCTTCGGCATTGTGGTGACGGTGCTTGCATCCATGGGATCCGCACGTTCCGCCACCGCGGTAACGCCATTGGAGGCATTGCGTCCGATTGAACTGACCGACAACCGTCGTTCCAGCCTTACGCGAGCCATAATCGGTATTCTGATGGTGGCGGTCGGTATCGCCATGGCCATATTCTCCATCTGGCAGGTGCAGGCCACCAACGGCGGCGAGGATGCGAGCGGCGATCAATTCACGATGATTCTGCTCATAGCCATCGCCGGTGCCGCACTGGTGTTCCTCGGCATGGTGGTCACCGCGGTATTCTGGATGCCGACCCTCATGAAGGGCGTTGGAGCGTTGGCCTCGCTGACAGGTCCTTCCGCAACAGTTGCACACGCCAACATTCAGAAGAATCCGCGACGCATCGCAGCAACCGGTGCCGCTCTGCTCATCGGTGTCACCTTGGTCTCCACCATCGCAACCGGTGCCGCTAGCGCCAAAGAGACTATGAATGGTGCGCTCGCCACCCGTTATAGCGTCGACATCGTGGCCATGGGCGATGACATCAGCCAGCAAATGGTCAAGGATGTATCTGACATCAACGGCGTGTCCGACACGTTGTATGCGCCGGCGGTTTCCGTGACCTTGGAGAAAGCGGATGGAACCCGGCCTACGTCCGCATTGCTGGTCGGTGTGAAGAGCATCGATCAGGTCAAGCGGGTCATGCGTGCCAACTTGGGTAACGCCTCCATCGACAGTGATAGCGTTCTCATGCCAACATACAATGCGCAAACTGGCAAGGAGCTGCAGTTCGCCAATGGCACGGCTGATTTCTCCACCGAATGGAACCAGGACGGCGACGCTACGCGTTCGCTGACATTGCAAGCAAACCAAGCTGACTACCGTCGCGTATCCGCACAGTATGAAGCTGTCGGATTCGTGGATGAAAGCCATTTCACCAATGGTGACCTTGATGCTGCCACCCATGTGTTGCTGGTCAAAGCAGATACTGACAAGTCGGGAGTTTCCGTCGACGGCATCTACAACGACATGCAGGCCGCATTGGAAAAGAGCACTGATGCGACAGTGACCGGACCGATTGCCGAACGCATCGTATGGGCGAACATGATCGACTCCATGATGATGCTTCTGGTGGGATTGATTGCCGTGGCCGTGCTCATCGCACTTGTCGGCGTAGCCAACACGCTGTCGCTGTCAGTGATCGAACGCACCCGAGAATCCGCCACACTGCGTGCCATCGGCATGACTCGAGGCCAGTTGCGACGTTCCCTCGCGGTGGAAGCCCTGCTCATCTCGCTGGTATCCGGCATCGCGGGCGTACTACTTGGCACCCTGTTCGGCTGGCTGGGCGCATACGTGGTGTTCAGTATGTACGGCAAAGTGGTGTTCCCGTTCGAATGGGGTATCAACGGCATCGTACTCGCTGTGGCAGCCGTGGCAGCATTGCTCGCCAGCGTATTCCCCGCACGCAGGGCAGTGAGCACGCCTCCTGTTGAGGCGCTCGCCGAAGCCTAAGCTTCATAGCAAACACAACGAAAAGGACTCCTGCCACAAACATGGTAGGAGCCCTTTTTGCGTATCATGCATACGCAAAACAACAAATCAATCAGACCAAATGGTTTTCGTAAGCGAACACCACCGCCTGCACACGGTCACGCGCATTGATCTTTGCCAGAATATGCGCCACATGCGTTTTCACCGTCGGCAGGCTGATGAAAAGCTTGTCGGCAATCTCCTGATTCGACAATCCATGCGCGATCTCAATAAGCACTTCGCGCTCACGATCAGTCAGTTCATCTAATTCCGGATCGGTGTACGTCGAATCAGAAGTGGAAGAAGCAGTGGAATTTCCATGTGCGCCAACATTCGCAGCCATGAAATCGCCTTCCATCATTTTCTCGATAAGACGTTTCGTGGCGGACGGTGCGATAATCGCATTACCTTGAAAAACCGTGCGAATCGAATTCAACAACGTTTCCGGTTCCGTATCTTTCAGCAGAAAACCGGAAGCTCCGGCAGTGATCGCAGCCATAACATATTCATCCAAATCGAATGTCGTCAAAATAATCACTTTGGTACGGGCGACTTCTGATTGCGTTCCATCGGCAGCGAAGCGATGCTGCAATGCACTGATCTGCCGAGTCGCCTCGATACCATCCATGCCGGGCATACGCACATCCATCAACACCACGTCAGGATGCAGCGTTTCCGCCAACGCCAAGGCTTCCGCGCCATCGCGAGCCTGTGCCGCGACCGCCATATCAGGTTGGGAGCCGATCACCATGGCGAAACCGGCACGTACCAATTTCTGATCATCGGCAATGACCACACGAATCTTCTGTTCTTCACTCATACTCTCCACCTTATCAGCATTGTTCCGCTCACAGCGCGAAATAAACCCTTAAATCTCCCTGAAAAACTTGAATCGGCTATCGAGACACGCGCTGCAGCTGCTCCTCCAGCGGTGCTGCAGGCCTCAACTGCAGTTCGCTCGCGCTACCGGCATGAGCGTCATCGCTGAAACCAGTCTCACGAAGCACACCAAGCAGTTCGCGCATACGCTTAAGTGCGGCGCGCCCCTGTTCTCCAATGGCTTTGAACGCTGCGGAAATCTCGTCGGCGGTAGGCTCTTTGCCTTGTGCTTCGGCGCTATCCAGCATGCGGATACCATCGACGGCTTGACTAATCACGCTGTTCAACGTGGCGGTGACTTCAGCCTGAATGCTGGCACTGATACGGTCACGTTCCATATTCGCCGCGAGAATACGCTGCTTCTCCTGCTCGGCCACCAGCGCTTCCTCTCGCGCCTGCAACACCAGTGCGTTTGAATCACTGGAACGAGCCCAACGTGCCCACGCCATAATGCCGGCGCACAGCATCAGCACTGCAACCGTATACATAACGCCGGTAAAGAACGCCGCCGTATTACTTGAAGTGACTGAAACCGGTTTCGTCAAGCCTGCAAAAGCGGCGATGGCGCCGAACAAGGTAGTGTATCCGTGTTGATCAGCCGCGATTTTCAAGCCCATCAGCACCGAACATGTAGCGGCGGCAAGACCGGTCCAACGCCATGCGTGTTCACGCCCATACAATACGGCTGAATACAGCGCACACAGCGACGCTACGATATGTCCAACCTCAATCGATCCCAAAAACACCAATTGCACAACCGACAATACGAACACAATAAGCGCGCAAGTCTCGGGGAACCTGCGTCGAAGAGCCAGCGCCAGCAAGCAGCATGCGGCGATCGCATGAGAGAGCTGCGCCTGAGGTGAACTATCAAAAAAGAGCGTAACCGACATGCGATTCAGCAGCATGACCAATGCCACGGCACCAACGGAATCCATGAGCGCATAATGGTGCTGCGTCCACGCGGAAACGCGTTCCACCCAATTCAGCCCTCGCGAATTGGATGTATTTGCAAGTTCTACGGATTTCAGTTTCAACGATTTGAGCAAATCATGCAGATTGGGTGCGGTGATGCGCAAATGTTGCAGGGCATTCGAACGATGATCGCGACCGGTCGGTTGGTTGGTTTCCTGCGTTTGCTCCGATGGCTGATCTGGGATTCGCGCCGATATGTTGACGACTGTGTGAGGTGCGATTGTTTCGTCGGATAATTCCGCTTTGCTGGATATGGCAGTTGTGTTGCACGATTCGGGCTGTTCCGAGGCATACTGTTCGCCGGTTTCGTCTGTCACCTGTTCTTTACCGCCGCAAGGCAGGGTGGCCATGACTTCGAAGCCTCCGCCGAGTTGAGGGCCAGCCTGCAACGAGCCTCCGGCCGATTCGATGCGTTCTTTCATGCCCAGCAGGCCGTAACCTGGCGTATGCCCGTCGATATTGGCCGCCGCGCCATGACCATTGTCGGTGATGGTCAAAGTGAGCAAACCGTTGTTCCATGACTCTTTAATATGCACATCGACGTGCGGCCCCGCATACTTGCGGATATTTGTCAGCGCCTCCTGCACTACATGGTAGGAAGCTATCGAGGCTTGTTCGCCGAGTTGTTCTGGGCTGGCGGTGCCGGTGATATTCCGTCGGATTCGAATGTCGGGGGAGACGTTTTGCGCTTGTTCCACAAGATTGCCGATATCGTTATAATCGGCGTGCGGTGAACCCCCGAATACTCCCAGAAGACGTTGCATGTCATGCAGTGCGCGTTCCGATTCGTGTCGAATCGTCTCCATGGTGTTTCTGGCCACCGCGGGATCATGCGTGCCTGCATAGCGACCGCCATCAGACTGCACGATGATGATTGACAGGGTGTGCGCCACCACATCGTGCATGTCACGTGCGATGCGTGCGCGTTCCGCCAACGCGGCGATATCGCGTTCATTCTGGTCTCGCGCGGCGATTGCCTCATTGCGTTCCCGCATCATGCGAATGGTTGCCAGACGGGCACGCTGCCAGAACGCTACAATGACGGTGGAAATAATGCATACTTCGAAAATCGGCGTCAGTACCAGCATGTACTGCGCCATCATGTCGGCGACTTCCGACATGGATGTTCCTGTGTAGATGGAGCCGAGAGTGTCTTCCGTGACCATAACGCCATTTGGATTTGGGTCATTCCAGCTGCTCCATGTATGCACTTTGCCTCCGGTGAGCAGTGGTCCATTGGTCATGGTCCATGCCACCAGCGCCGAAGCCAGAAGACCGATGGTCAACGCCAGAATAATGAAGGCTTTCGTGTTTTTGGGATTGCCGTAGACGATCACTGAATACAGCATGAACAATGCCAGAATATCGGCACCCAACAGGCAAGGGCCGAATATGAGATGCGCCAAGGTCAATGCCACGCAGAGCAACGCTCCGGTCTGCGGCCACCATCGACGGATTAGCAGCGGAATAAGCATTGCCGCTTCCCATGCCATCTGCGCGGAAGGCTTAAGGTCAAACAGCAATCCCGGATTATAGGTGATGCTGCCGGTCACGCCGAACAGCAGAACACCTATAACAAGCGTGATGATGAGATCGCCGGCGAAAACATGGCCATGCATCCATGACAAGAGACGCTGCTTGAGATTCGACATACGTTCCACCCTAGCGCCAGATATGCTGTGACGCCATCATGCGCAGGAATGAAATAGCGGTAAAATAAAGCCGCTTTTGTGAGGTAAGGTTGTCTCCGCATGTGGGTGAGATGGAAGCCATCAAAAAGTCACTACCCGCATTGAACATGCCGATGATGCCAAGGGAAAGGTGAATGCATGACGTTGCTGAGCGAATACTACGTGCCCGGGTTGCATATTGAGGATCGTTCCATCAAGGTGCCGTTGGATTGGACGGGCCACGAGCCTGGTCATGGGTTCGATGGCGAATCGATCAGCCTGTTCTACCGTGTGGTCACCTCTCCCGAACATGTGCATGACGACCTGCCGCTGCTCGTGTTCCTGCAGGGTGGTCCCGGTGGTTCCGGTCCGCGTCCGCTCGGCCCAAGTTCCGATGGTTGGATCGAGGAGGCCATCAAGCATTTCCGCGTGGTGTTGCCGGATCAACGTGGTACGGGGCGTTCGTCTCGTGTCGATACGCATGTGATTGAGGGCATGGATGGCGACGGCAAGGCAGGTGCCGCGTTTTTGAAGCGTTTCCTCGCCGATTCGATCGTTCGTGATTTCGAGCATCTGCGTCGTACCGAATTCGGGGGCGCACGTTGGGTCACGCTTGGTCAAAGCTATGGCGGATTCCTGACGCTGACGTATCTTTCGCTGTTTCCGCAAGGAGTTATCGCCAGTTTCACCACGGGTGGCATTCCGCATGTTCCCGCCGATGCGACCGACGTGTACCGTCATACGTTCCCACGCATGGTGGCAAAGACGAAGCAGTTCTACGAGCGTTACCCGATCGATATCGAACGTGCCGCGGCCGTCGCCGACATTCTGCAGTCGCGCAAGGTCGCATTGCCGAACGGCGATCCGCTCACGGTGGAACGTTTCCAATGCTTGGGATCCGATTTCGGCATGAAGCCAAGTTTCGAACGCGTGCATTGGATTCTTGACCAGGCATTCCTTGACGGCGACGGTTCGGCCTCAACCTCGGCGGAACTGTCTGACGAATTCCTGTCTTCCGTGATGAATGCGACTTCATCTCGCCCGCTGTATTGGCCGTTGCAGGAGTTCATCTACGCCAACGGTGAGCTGGAAACGCCGATTTGCTGGGCCGCCCAGCGCGTGCGCTGCGAGCATCCGGAATTCGCGGGTGACATTCGTCCGCTTAATTTCACCGGCGAGGCCATGTTCCCGTGGATGTTCGAGCAGGAACGTGCGTTGCGTCCGTTCAAACCAGCCATGGACGTGCTTATGGAAGACACGCATTTCGGCACAATCTACGATGCCGACCAGTTGGCGCGCAATGAGGTTCCGCTGCAGGCTGCCGTCTATTTTGACGACATGTACGTCGATTCTGGATTGCAGCTCGACACGCTGTCTCGCGTCGGTCGTTCACATTATTGGACTACCAATGAGTTTGAACATGACGGCGTGCATGGTTCAACAGTGTTCAGGCACCTGTTCAATGAAGCATTGAACCGCGGAGATTTGGCGGAGTTGTTCTGACGATCGTTCAGCAACGACGAGCATCGATAGCAAAGGAAAGAAACATGGCCAATCCAACCATCGGATTCATCGGATACGGCAATATGGCGCAGGCGATCGCCGAAGGCCTGGTCAATGCCGGTACAATCAGCGGCAACGACATTGTGGCTTGTGCGGCACACTATGACAAGCTGGAACGTAACGCCGCCAAACTTGGTGCGAAAGCGGTGCATACCGCTGCACAAGTGGCCGAAGCTGCTGACGTGGTCGTTATCGCCATCAAACCGTATCAGATTGAAGCGGTGATCTCACCGATCGTTGACAAGCTGGCGCAGCCAAATACCATCGTCGTGTCCATTGCGGCAGGCTGGGATCTGAACAAATTCCATGACCTGTTCGGAACGTCTTTCGAACAGGCGCACATTCAATGCACCATTCCGAACACGCCGATGGCTGTCGGCAAAGGCGTGCTGGTCACGGAAATCGACAACACGCTCACGCAGGAACAGACGGAAACCTTCGAAAACCTGTTTTCGTCAATCAGCCTGATCGAACGCGTGGACACCGCGCACATGGGCATCGGCATGTGTATTGCCGGCTGTGCGCCGGCCTTCACCGACATGTACATCGAAGCATTGGGCGATGCAGGTGTGAAATATGGATTGCAGCGTGCCACCGCGTATCGTCTGGCCGCCAAAATGGTGGAAGGCGTGGGTGCGCTCTATTTGGCCGACGAAACGCATCCGGGTGCCATGAAAGACGCTGTCTGCTCTCCAGGGGGCACCACCATCAAGGGTGTCGCATCGTTGGAGGAAAGCGCGTTCCGTGGTGCCGTGATCAAAGCGGTCGACGCCATCGAAGCCTAATACTAAGCTAAGGAACCATGTCTCTTACTATCGGAATCGTCGGACTGCCGAACGTCGGCAAGTCCACCATGTTCAACGCATTGACCCGTAACAACGTTCTGGCGGAAAACTATCCGTTCGCCACCATCGAACCGAACACCGGCATCGTGCCATTGCCGGATGACCGTCTGCCAGTGCTTGCCAAGCTCGTGCACACGGAGAAGATCGTGCCGGCCACCGTCACCTTCGTCGACATCGCAGGCATCGTCAAGGGCGCTTCGGAAGGCGAAGGCCTGGGCAACAAGTTCCTCGCCAACATTCGCGAAGCCGACGCGATCTGCGAGGTCGTGCGTGCCTTCGAAGACGATGATATCGTGCACGTCAACGGCAAGGTCGATCCGTCCGACGACATTGAAACCATCAACACCGAGCTGATCCTCGCCGATCTGCAGACCATCGAGAACGCGCTGCCGAAGTTGGAGAAGGATTTGCGCGGCAAGAAGATCGAACCGGCCTACATGGAGGCCGTCAAGCAGGCGAAGACCATTCTTGAAGCCGGCGAAACCATTGATAAGGCGGCTCGCGAAGGTCGTTTCGACAAGGATTCCGTCTACGATCTGCACTTGATGAGCGCCAAGCCGTTCATCTACGTGTTCAACGTGGACGATGCCGAACTGCAGAACAAAGACATGCAGGCCAAGCTCGCCGCATCCGTGGCTCCGGCTCCGGCCATTTTCCTCAACGCGCAGTTTGAAGCCGACCTGACCGAACTCGACGAGGCTGACGCTCGCGAGATGCTTGCGGACGCCGGTCTTGAGGAGTCCGGATTGGATCAGTTGGCGCGAGTCGGCTACGATACGCTCGGCCTTTCCACCTTCCTCACCGCAGGCGAGAAGGAAGTTCGCGCATGGCAGATCCACAAGGGCTATACCGCGCCGCAGGCTGCCGGCGTGATTCATACGGACTTCGAAAAAGGCTTCATCAAGGCCGACATCGTCTCCTACGACGATTTCGTGGCTGCCGAAGGCTCCATGGTCAAGATCAAGGAGGAAGGCAAGCTACGCCAGGAAGGCCGCGACTACGTGATGCAGGACGGCGATATCGTCGAATTTAAATTCAACGTCTCCAAAAAGTAAGTGTTTCTCTGGCTCTCCTCTTTGAGGGGAGCTGTCGCTACAAGCGACTGAGGAGCGGCACGGATAAGGCCTGAGAAGTCGTCTTCTCAGGCCTTTGTCATGACATTGTTCTGCAAGGACTGGCTGCTGCAGCAGCATAATGTGTGTTTTATTATTCGGCCTTGGCGGCTTGCTGGTCAATCCAATTGTTGACGTCGGTGACCGCCTCGTCAAGGGTTGCTTTGGCGGCTTTGCAGTATTTGGAATCTACAGGTTGACGATTTCCGCGCCGAACGGCCAGAGCGCAAGCTTGGCCATCTTGAATGATTGCAATCCGAACGGAATACCGATAATGGTGATGCAGTTGAGCACGCCGGCTCCCAGATAGCCGAGCGCCATCCACCAGCCGACCAGCACCACTCACAGGATATTGCCGAGAACTCGCATGATTTGCCCCTTTCCGATTCCGGTCGATGCCTCGCATGTTCAGCTTCACTATTTTGCCAGACAGCATGACGGAAACGCGAGACGTAACCCTTAGCTCGCCCCTGATCCATTCTCGGACCGCTATTCAGGCGGATCGTATGCGGTAAGCCCAATCCTTTTGTGAAGATTTTGTGTATTGTCGGGCATACGTGGTTTTCACCGTCGATTTGAATGATGATAGGCTTCTCGATGTCTGCCGTATGAAGACCCATCAAGGAGATGCCATGAACCTGTATCGCTACGCGATGTTCATCGCACGCGC
>OGPH01002453.1_pt1 | contig 10606 bp, 8 predicted proteins | sample 1552891 | NCBI WGS metagenome assembly OGPH01 (sample SAMEA2580272, study PRJEB22360) | human gut metagenome | biome: human gut; feature: human-associated habitat; material: faeces | place: Denmark | collected 2008/2010 | reverse complement strand
CCCGCCATGCCGCAGGCCACGCCCACGGACAGGCAGCTCTTGGTGCCGCCCTCCAGGGCGGTGACGTAGGTCTGCACGCTTTTCCGGTTGGGTTCGCTAATCAGGGTGAAGATCACGAACAGCACAAAGAAGACGGGCAGGAACCAGGTGGTCATCAGATCCCGGTAGGCATACAGCTCCTGGGAAGTGGCGTTGGGGAAGAACACCGTCAGATTGGGCATGCCGAAGGCGTAGATCAGCAGGGGGATGCCGGGGATCAGCATGAGCAGCTTGCGGCCCACGCCCTTCTCCCGGTCCATCAGGCAGGCTGGCGCCAGCTTCCGGATGGTCCCATACAAATGCACCCGCATGCTGGCCAAAAGCCGGTAGGCCCCCGCGTGGGAGACCACCCCTTCGATATACCGCCCCAAAACGATAAGCAGGGCGGAAAGCCCCATGAGTCCGGCGTACCCCCAGGGCGGGCCGCCCACCATCCCAGCGCAGGACAAAAGCAGCATGGCCCCAAAGCCCATCAGCCCCATTTGGGAAAGATTCCCCACAACGCTGGCCAAAGTGGAGACCCACAAAGTCCCCTTTACCGGCCCGGCGATTTTCAGCAGCCGCCTTGTCATGGCGGGGATGGAATAGGCAAATCGTTTACCCATGGCAGCACTCCTCCTCTCCCTGCTTCTCCAGCTGGGCCTGCTCCTCCACCAGGCGGCGGTAGAGCCCCGGCTGGGCCATCAGCTCCCGGTGGGACCCCCGCTGGGAAACCTGCCCCTTCTCCAGCACATAGATCACGTCCGCATCCCGGATGGTGGAGAGCCGGTGGGAGATGATGAGCAGCGTGCGGGTTTGGGCCAGCTCGCCGATACAGTTCCAAATTTCCTGCTCGCTGTCCCGGTCTACGCTGGAGGTAGCCTCGTCAAAGAGGATGTACTCCGCCCGGCACAACAGCGCCCGGGCAATGCCCATCTTCTGCCGCTGGCCGCCGGAAAGCTTCCCGCCGGCATCCCCCACAGAGGTGTCCAGGCCCGCCGGCTGGGGCGCTGGCCGCCTTGCAGGCTTCCACCAGCTCCTCGTCGGTGGCGTTCGCGTCGCCCCAGCGCAGGTTCTCCCGGATGGTTCCGCTGTACAGGCTCACCGTCTGGGGCACCAAAATGACGCGCCGCCGCAGTTCCTCCGGGGTAAGGCTGACCAGGTCCCGGCCCTCCAACAGGATGCGGCCTTTCTCCCAGTCGTGGAAGCGCATGAGCAAGGAGGCGATGGTGGACTTCCCGCTGCCGGAAAGGCCCACCAGGGCCGTCACCTTCCCCTTGGGGATCTCCAAGGACACATCCCGCAGGGCGGCCTCCCGGCCTTGATAGCCAAAGGACACATGCTCCATACGGATGCCGGGATAGGGCGCCTTCTCCACCGGCAGGGTGGGGTCGTAGGGGCGGGTGGTGTCGATGGCCAGCAGTTTTTCCACCTTGTCCGCGGCGGACACACCTGCCAAGGCGGAATGGGTGGCGTTCATCAACTGCCGCACCGAACCGAAAAACCCAAAGGACAGCAGCAGCACCATCAGCCCGCTGGAAAAAGGGATGGCTCCCGCGGCTAGCTGCCCGGCAGCGATGCAGGTGGAAACTGCCACCGCCCCGTAAATCAGCCCATCGGTGAGGAGAAAGGAGGAGAAGTTCACCTTCATCACCTCCATGATCTTATCGTTGAAGTTTCGGGACTTCTCCGCCAGTACCGCCTGCCGGTGGCCGTCTCTGCCAAAGAGCTTAAAGGTGGTAATCCCCTGGACGCTCTCCAAGTAGTAGCCGGTCAAGTCCTCCATGGAGGACCAGTATTGTGTCTTCAGCGTTTCAATGTGACGGCGGAAAACATTGTTTGCCGGCAGCAGCAAAAAGGAGACGAGAAACAGCAGCACCGCCGGCGCCAGCGACACCTTCCACAGCTGGAAGAACAGGTAGATGGGCGCCAGAAGGCTGTAAAACAGGCCGGGCAGGTACTGGCTGTAGTAGACTTGCATGGACTCCACTCCGTCCACGGAGGAGGTGATGGCGGACACTGGGCCGATTTTCTCCACGTTGCCCACATCCAGCTCCAGCACTTTGGAGAAAATCCCCCCACGGAGCGTCTGCCGGGCCTTTGCGGTGCAGCGGTACTGGGCCTCGCCGGTAAGCAGCTCCAGCAGGAGCATGATAACAGCCGTCAGCAAGGCGGACACAACCGCTCTGGCCCCATCTCCGGCCGTCATGGCTGGGGATGCCACATTGCCCAGGAACCCGGAGATGATCCGGGCAAAGGCGGCAAGGCCCACCAGCACGGCCAGCTTTAAGCCTGTGATCAAAAAAATCCACCTCCACAGGCCTTTTGCCATGCGGAGGAGCGTTTTGTTTAACAGCAGCATACTACCCCCTCTTCCCTTGGCGCCGCGTTCCATCCCAGGAGATGGTTCAGATTGTAGAAGGTTTCAAAGCCAGAAATAAAAAGTAAAAGAGCGTATGAAAAAGGACAGCAGCCGTATGGGAAGCTGTCCTTTTTCGATTTTATGCTGCTTTGGTAAGGTCGGACAACGGACGGAAGGTATATCCCATTTCCTCCCATTTTGAGAGGAGCTCCTCCATAATTTCTCCGTTGGTCTTTGATGTATTGTGAAGCAGTACAACCGCTCCGGGATGAACGCGGGAAAGCAGTTTGTCAAAGGCTTCTTCATGAGTAGGCTGATCATCCTGCTGCCAGTCTACATAGGCAAGGCTCCAGAAAAATGTGTGATATCCCAGTTCTCTGGCCATAGACAGATTCTGTGTACTGTAGATGCCCTGTGGGGGGCGGTAAAATTTTGTCATTTCTTTTCCTGTAATTTCCCTGTAAATTTTTTCTACATCGGATAATTCTTTCTGAAAAGATTCTTTTGTGGAAATTTTTGACATATCCGGGTGCGTCATAGTATGATTGCCGACAATATGCCCTTCCGTTTCCATTCGTTTGATCAGATCTTTGTTTTCCGAAATGAAATTTCCAACCACAAAAAATGTAGCAGGTGCCTGATGTTTTTTCAGTGCATCCAAAATAGCAGGAGTATTTCCATTTTCAAAGCCTGCGTCAAAGGTGAGATAGATTTTCTTTTCTTCGGTATCTTCAGCAAAAAAGGCATTGTACTGAGCCAGTTCTTCTATCGTTGCATTTCCAACAGGACGTTTGCCTTCTTCCTGAAAACTGAGTCCCCAGTTGGAACTTTGGGCAGAAGCAGCAGTCTGTCTGGCAGTGTTGTGCGATACGATTTTTCCTATAGAGGAACCTATAAATGCACAAGCACAGAAAAGAAGAAAAATCTTGGTAAATCTGGAAGAGAAAATCCGAGTGGAAGATATGTATTTGAGATGCATAGAGAGTATTAACCTCAGAACGGAATGATATTAGTTTAATATATGAGAAAGAGGGGAACTATAGAAGCTGAATGACAAATAAAAGAGCCACAGATTTATATTTCATCGTGGCTCCTGTTAAGATTCTGTATCCAAGGGATGATACCTCACTTTCTGTAAAATAAATTATGAAATTGTATGAATTTGAATTATGAAATTAACGGTTCAACTTACTGTCCCATTGGTCTGTACCTTCCTTTTATAGTTTCATAGGGTAAATCGTTAAGTTTTCATTGGACTGTACCTTCTTCATGTAAATGAACGGTTACGTTTTATAATAGGGTAAATCGTTAACGTTTCATTGGACCGTACCTTCCTTATTTTGATTGAATGTCACTTTAAAAATAAGGTAAATCATTAAATTTCCATTGGACCGTACCTTCTTTAGAATGTTTAACTGTTACGTTCAAAATAAGATAAATCGTTAGGTTTCCATTGGACTGTACCTTCCTTGTTTGATAGGAACTACTTATAAAACTTAGTTGGATTTAAAAGCTTAAGTTCTTGGTGGTCCGTACCTGCCTTTCTTATAAGTCATGAATTTGAAACTTTGCTATTCTGGTGGTCTGTACCTCGCTTTCTTAAATTATGAAGAAAAGATTATGTTTTCGGTGGTCTCACTCCTTTACTTTTTTGTTTTTCGTAATCCCTTTTGTTTTATGAACTTAATATAACAGATAAAGAATGAAATGTCAAGAATAAAAATAGAAAATTTGCAAAAATATTTAAAAGATAATATTAAAATTATTTGTATTGATAAAATATTCTGAAAATAATAATAAATATAGACAATGCATAGCCGGAAGCATATTGGGTAAAAATATGGTTGTAAAGATATGCAAGTCAAATTACGTTACTGTTCACGCCGTTCTCAGTGACGTATTTTGACTAGTACATCGTTTTCGAAATAACTATACCACTCACTTGTCTGCGAATCCGATTGCACAGGTCTAAAAGCCTCAGCGTAGCCCGCTACGCCTGCGTTTTTATACCAGCACACTCGAATCCGCATCCTACGCGATTGGTATAGTTATTTACGAAACGCTGTACTTGAGGTTTAACTGTAACTGTGAAAATATGGAACAGTTACCGGTTTATTAAAATGATCAGGAGGTTCTAATATGTTACGTTATCTGCCTGTAAGAAGGGTTCATGCAAGACAGGTACTTGATTCCAGAGGAAATCCTACAGTGGAAGTAGAAGTAACAGTAGGAGAAGGTGTGATCGGGATAAATGGATATACGGGAAGGGCAATCGTCCCTTCGGGAGCTTCCACAGGAAAGTTCGAGGCAGTGGAGCTTCGTGACGGAGAAAAAGGTTGCTACACCGGACTTGGTGTCCGCAAAGCAGTGGAGAATGTAAATACAAAGCTGGCAGAAGCAATTCTTGGAGAAAATGCTCTGGATCAGTCCTATATTGATAAAAAAATCATAGAAACAGACGGCACAGACAATAAAAGTAATGTAGGGGCAAATGCGGCACTGGGAGTATCCCTGGCAGTAGCAAGGGCGGCAGCAGCAGCTCTTCGCGTTCCTTTATATCAGTATCTTGGCGGCTGCCATACCAGACAGATGCCTGTACCGATGATGAATATCTTAAATGGGGGACGTCACGCTGACAATACGGTGGATTTACAGGAATTCATGATCATACCGACGGGAGCGGAAAATATGGAGCAGGCGATCCGAATGTGTGCGGAAGTATACCAGTTTCTCAGAATTATCCTGAAACAAAAAGGTCTGTCAACAGCAGTCGGGGATGAGGGAGGTTTCGCACCGGATCTTTCCGATTCAGAAAGCGTCCTGGAAGTGATTCTGGAAGCAGTAAAAAAGGCAGGGTATGAACCCGGAAAGGATATCAGCATTGCAATTGATGCTGCGGCAAGTGAACTGTACGATGAAGAAAGAGGCGTTTATGTTTTCCCCGGAGAAGGAAAAATGAAAGGGGAAGAAGTTCTCAGGGATTCCAGCGAGATGATAGAATATTATGAAAAACTTACAGAGAAGTTCCCGATTGTTTCCATTGAAGATGGACTTGAGGAAGATGACTGGGAAGGCTGGAAACAGATGACAAAAAGACTGGGAGATAAAATACAGCTTGTAGGTGATGATCTGTTTGTCACGAATATCAAACGTCTTGCATGTGGAATCAAACTGGGAGCGGCAAATGCCATTCTGATAAAATTAAACCAGATAGGAACACTTTCAGAAGCATTGGATGCAGTGGAAATGGCACAGAAAGCGGGATACAGGGCAGTAATTTCTCACAGATCAGGAGAATCGGAAGATTCATTTATCGCAGATCTGGCAGTTGCCACAGGTGCCGGCCAGATTAAGACAGGTGCACCCTGCCGTTCGGACCGAAATGCCAAATATAACCAGCTTCTTCGTATCCATGAGGCCTTGGGAGAACTGGCAGTGTATGAAAATCCTTTTAAAGAAAATGAAAAAAATTGTTAAGAAACCTGACAAAAACTCTGAATTGTGGTTGAAATCCCCATCCGGCTATGTTACAATGAAACTCAGTTGATTAGGAGGTGTAACGAAGTGCAGATTATTAAGATCATTCTGAGTGTCATTTTCATAATAGATTGCATCGCTCTTACAGTAGTAGTTCTTATGCAGGAAGGTAAGCAGCAGGGACTTGGTGCTATCGCCGGAGCAGCAGAAACATACTGGGGTAAGAACAAAGGTCGTTCCATGGAGGGCGGACTTGTTAAGGCAACCACTATTATGGGAATTTTATTTTTTGTAATTTCTGTAGCATTAAATATGCTTGGTTAATCAGAAAAGAAATTTGAAACACTCTTGTTATGTGCAAGAGTGTTTTTTGTGTCATAAAGAGCTGAATCAGATAAAAGTCCTCTGCGGAGGCTGTGAGGAGTAATATGAGTAAAAAAGATATGGACAGAAGAAAAAAGTTTATCCTGGAACTGATGGGAGATCCTATTTATCAGCCAATGAGACTCCGCGAGATTTCTTCTCTTCTGAGACTTTCAAAAGAAGAGAAAAGAGAGCTGTATGATGTTCTGGACGAACTTTGCGAGGAAGGAAAGGTATCTGTAGACCGCAAGGGCAGATATGAAAAGGTCAAAGGAAAATGGAAAAAGAAAAAAGATGACCGTTATTACGATGACCGAAGAGAAGAATACGGATCAGAGTATGGCAGAAAGAAGAAAGATAAAAATAAAAAAGAGCAGCCGGAGGGGATCCAGGCTGAGGGAACATTCATTGGACATCCCAAAGGTTTCGGCTTCGTAGAAATCGAAGGACAGGATGAGGATATCTTTATTCCTGAAAGTGATACAGGAACAGCCATGCATCAGGATAAAGTAAGGATCATCATCAGAGATGACAAAAAAGAGGGAAAACGCCAGGAAGGTGTAGTTGTGAAGGTTCTGGAACGTGGTATGCCTGAAATTGTAGGAACTTACCAGTTAAATCGGGATTTCGGTTTTGTGATCAGTGATAATCCGAAATTTTCCAAAGATATCTTCATTCCGAGAAAAGAAGCAGCAGGAATTAAAAATGGTGATAAAGTAATCGCGGTGATCACAGATTACGGCTCCGGAAATAAGAATCCTGAAGGAAAAATTAAGGAGAATCTGGGAAATATCCGAACACCGGGTACAGATATCCTGGCAATCGTCAAGAGCTTCGGAATCCCAAGTGAATTTCCTGAGAAAGTAATGAAGCAGGCTCAGCGTGTTCCGGATCATGTGCTGGATGCAGACAGAGATGGAAGACTGGATCTGAGACATCTGCAGACAGTCACTATTGACGGCGAAGATGCCAAAGACCTGGATGATGCGATTTCCCTGACAAAAGAGGGGGACATTTACCATCTGGGAGTCCATATCGCAGATGTAAGCAACTATGTACAGTATAACAGTGCTCTGGACAGGGAAGCACTGAAACGTGGAACCAGTGTTTATCTGGCAGACCGCGTTGTGCCAATGCTGCCGGAACGTCTTTCCAATGGAATCTGTTCTCTGAATCAGGGAGAGGACAGACTGGCGTTGAGCTGCCTGATGGACATTAACGAAAAGGGTAAGGTAGTTTCCCATCAGATCGCGGAAACAGTGATTAACGTAAATGAGAGAATGTGCTATACTGATGTAAAGAACATTCTTGAGGACACAGACGAAGAAGCAAAGAAACGGTATGATGCACTTATCCCGATGTTCTTTATGATGAAAGAACTGTCCGGAATCTTACGAAACAGCCGCCATCACAGAGGTTCTATTGACTTTGATTTCCCGGAGAGCAAGATTATTCTCAATGCAGCAGGAAAAGCAATCGATGTTAAGCCATATGAAGCAAATGTGGCAACAAAAATCATTGAAGATTTTATGCTGATGGCAAATGAGACTGTGGCACAGGAATACTGCACAGAAGAGATTCCGTTTGTATACAGAACCCATGATAACCCGGATCCGGAGAAAGTGGAGAGTCTTCTGACATTACTTCACAATCAGGGTGTGAAGATTCAGAAAGCAAAAGAAGAAATCACGCCAAAAGAAATCCAGCAGATCATCGAAAGTATCGAAGGGCTTCCGAATGAAGCAATGATCAGCCGTCTGGTGCTGCGTTCCATGAAACAGGCGAAATATACAACAGAATGCAGCGGTCACTTTGGACTGGCAGCAAAATATTACTGCCATTTCACATCTCCGATCAGAAGATATCCTGATCTGCAGATCCACAGGATCATTAAGGATAACTTACGAGGCAGACTGATGCGTGAAGGCAGAACCGAACACTATGCTGAAATCCTTGATGAAGTTGCGAGGCAGTCCAGTGTATGCGAACGCCGCGCAGATGAGGCAGAGCGTGAATCAGACAAGCTGAAGAAAGCAGAATACATGTCCTACCATCTGGGAGAAGAGTTCGAGGGAATTATCTCAGGTGTTACCGGCTGGGGACTTTATGTGGAACTTCCGAATACTGTAGAGGGACTGGTTCATGTCAACACGCTGCGTGATGACTACTATGTTTTTGATCAGGAGAGCTATGAACTTCGCGGTGAGATGACAAAGAAAGTGTACAAGCTGGGAGATAAGGTTCGTGTCCGCGTGGCAGATGCAGATAAGATGCTCAAGACTGTAGACTTTGAGCTGGTTTCTGATATCCGGGACGATGAAGAAGAGAATTAAATAAAAATGTATGGATACACTTCTGGTATTTGATGATGAAGAAGAGAGTTAAATAAAAATGGCTTGGAGGATATTATGGCAAAGAAAAAAGGAATGAAGCTGATTGCCAATAATAAAAAGGCATTTCATGATTATTTTATAGAAGATACTTATGAAGCCGGCATTGCCCTTGCAGGAACAGAGGTAAAATCCCTGCGCATGGGTAAGTGTAGTATTAAGGAATCCTTTATACGTGTGGAAAACGGAGAGGTTTACATCTACGGAATGCATATCAGCCCTTATGAAAAAGGCAATATTTTTAATAAAGATCCCCTGAGGATCCGTAAGCTGCTGCTTCACAGGTATGAGATCAACAAAATCGAAGCAAAGCTAAAAGAGAAAGGTCTGACGCTGGTACCTCTGAAAGTTTATTTCAAAGACAGTCTGGTAAAAGTAGAGATCGGAATGGCTCGAGGTAAGAAACTTTATGACAAGAGACAGGATATCGCAAAGAAAGACCAGAGAAGAGAAGCAGAACGTGACTTTAAGGTTAAGAATCTATATTGATAATATTACCAAATCCTTTGGCTCAAAATTGTGAAATGTTATGAAAAAATTAATGGATATTGCAAAAATATTCGAAAATTCGTATAATCTATCATATAGATAAAAAAATAACAATTCATTTTTCAGGCAGATGAGCTGAAAGGAGTGGTGCCCTATGAAAACAATCACGATCAGCAGACAGTATGGAAGCGGTGGAAGACACATTGCAGCTTTGCTTTCAGAAAAAATGGGAGTTCCCTGTTACGACAGTAAGCTTTTGCTGAAGGAAGCAGAGAGGCATGGAATCAGCCAGGAAATCATCAATGAATTTAAAGGCAAGACCAGTCTTCTCTATGCAATCGGAGTAATGATGTCGGAAGAATCGCAGGATAAAAAACGCCTGACAATTCCGGAGAAGATGTTTCATGCGCAAAAAGAGACAGTGAAGCGCCTGGCACAGGAAGGTCCATGTATTTTTGTGGGAAGATGTGCAGACCAGATCCTGAAAGATGATAATCAGCTGCTTCGTGTGTATATTTATGCATCTGATATGGAAGACCGTATTAAACGGATCAAGAAAAATAAGCATATTTCTCAGAGAGAGGCACTTGACAGAATTGCATATAAAGATCGTCAGAGAAGAGATTATTATAACTTTTATACAGGACATGAATGGGGCAAAATGGAAAACTATGATATCTGCCTGAATACTTCGGTTTTATCAGAGGAAGAATGTGTGGAACTTCTGATGAAGCTTGCAGAATAGAAATATATTAAATATGACCACAAAAGGATAAGAAAGGACTGCCAGAGTAACATGGCAGTCCTTTCTGTTGGAGTATCCGCTGATTACAGTGTGTGCTTCCTTTTGTGCAATAATATGAAGTAGGAAAAATGTGATTTTTTCATAAGAATGCGTCCGCAGGCAGAAACTTTAAAAACCTGAAAGTCTTAAAATTGTATGAAATCGGCAGAGGCTTAGTTGACAAGTTTTCGATACTCTGCAATAATAGGGAATTGAAAAAATGACATTGTTAAAAAGAAAAAAGATATTCCATATAGCAGGAGGGAATATATTATGAAGAAACGTTATTTAATACTGGCAGGTCTGTTAGTAATGACAGTGGCAGCTGCCGGATGTGGTAAGAAAAAGACAACAGAGACAGCACCTGTAGAGGTAACAGCTACCCCGACTCCTGAAGTAACCAAGGCAGTCGATATGGTGGATATGCAGCAGACAGCAGATGAAGACATAAAGAATGTAATGGGGGAGAAAACTTCCACAGCATCTAAGATTGTGTTTGTAAATAATACAGGGGATGACATCCAGTCACTCTATATCCGGACTCATGTGGATGAAGACAGTGAGGATTATGATGCAGACGAGGATGGAGGATGGGGAGATGATCTCATCAATGGAATGTTTACCCTGACAGATAAGGACAAGGCACTGTATTATATGCAGACTGCAAATACACAGACATCAGGTACACAGACATCAGGTACACAGACATCAGGTACACAGACA
>OGPH01002441.1_pt1 | contig 10655 bp, 10 predicted proteins | sample 1552891 | NCBI WGS metagenome assembly OGPH01 (sample SAMEA2580272, study PRJEB22360) | human gut metagenome | biome: human gut; feature: human-associated habitat; material: faeces | place: Denmark | collected 2008/2010 | reverse complement strand
ACGGAACGGCATATGCGGAGGCTGATCGGCTGTTTCTATTGACAGCCGTATTTTGATTTGGTAAGGTGAAACAAATCAGAAGAGTTGATTCCTCCAAGGCTCCAGAAGCGGATGAGGCGGGGCGGATGAGGCAGCGGAAGGAGAAGAAAGATGGAGAACATTCGGGTGGTTGCCAGTGACTTTGACGGCACCATTTTAAAGGACGGGGCGCAGCAGGTGGATGAGATATATTTTCCCCTGATCCGGGCGCTTAAGGAGAAGGGAATTTCCTTTATTGCAGCCAGCGGACGGCAGTATCCGAACCTGCGCCGCCTGCTTCGGCCTGTGGCGGACGAGATCTCTTATATCTGTGAAAACGGGGCCCTGATCGCGCAGGGAGAACGCATTCTGTACCAGAATGAGATTGACAGAAAACTGGCTTTCACATTGATGCAGGATATGACGGCGATACCGGATGCGGAAGTGGCGGTTTCCTGTGCGGACGCTACCTGTGTGGTTCCTGTAGATCCGGAGTTTGCGGTGATGCTGCGTGACAAGGTACATAACCGCGTGAGGGTATACACTTCGTTTGAAGAGATTCAGGAACCGATCATCAAACTGGCAGTTTACTGGCAACAGGGGATTCCTGAAGACTGGGAAAAGTGGTTTCATGAGAAGTATGACCGCCTTCTGAATGTGGTTGACGGAGGAGGCGGATGGCTGGACTTCACGAATAAGGGCGTGGACAAGGGGAGCGCGCTGAGATATCTGGCCCGGAAGCAGGGATTCTTTCTGGATGAGGTTCTCAGTTTCGGGGACAGCGAAAATGATATTGGCATGCTGAAGGAAGCGGGATATAGCTACGCGATGCATACGGCCAAAGAGAATGTAAAAGCCTGCGCGGATGAGGAATGCAGCCTCGTCAGCGATGTGTTAAAGGAACTGTTGGAACAGGCATAAAGGAATGGATCAAAAGAGAAAGGCGGGAATGAACAGATGAAAGAAATCATAAGCGGATATCCCCATCTGCTTCATGGAGGGGATTATAATCCGGATCAATGGCTGGATCGGCCGGATGTGCTGGAGGAGGACATACGGCTGATGAAGGAGGCGCATGTGAACTGCGTTTCCCTGGGGATTTTTGCCTGGACGAAGCTGGAGCCTGAGGAAGGGGAGTTTCATCTTGGCTGGCTTGAAAAGATCATAGACCGGCTGTATGAGAACGGGATCTATACCCTTCTGGCGACGCCTACCGGGGCCATGCCCCATTGGCTGACTTCTAAATATGAAGAAGTACGCCAGGTACAGGCGGACGGGGTGAGACGGCTGGCCGGCAGGCGCCATAATTTCTGCCCCACGTCGCCGGTGATGCGCAAGAAAATGAAGAAGATCAATCATGAACTTTCCAAACGGTTCGGCCGGCATCCGGGCGTTATCATGTGGCACATTTCCAATGAATACGGCGGAAACAATCTGGACGGGACCTGCCGCTGCCCGCTCTGTCAGGATGCGTTCCGCAAGTGGCTGAAGGAGCGGTATCATACGCTTGACAATCTGAACCATGCCTGGTGGACTAGTTTCTGGAGCCATACCTATACAGACTGGTCTCAGGTACAGGCGCCCATGAGCATTGGGGAAGCGGATCTGCAGGGGCTGAATCTGGATTGGAATCGTTTTATGAGCCATCAGATGCAGGATTTCTGCGCGGAAGAGATCAAGGCGGTCAGAAAGTACAGTGACCGGCCTGTGACAACCAATATGATGGAGTTCTTTAAGCCTTATGATTATTTCCGCTTTGCTCCGCAGCTGGATATCATTTCCTGGGACTGCTATCCGCAGTGGCATGGACAGGCGGATGAGATCGATACCGCCGTATGGGCAGCTGCGAATCATTCCCTGATGCGGAGTCTGAAAAAGGCGCCCTTTTTGCTGATGGAGAGCACCCCTTCCATCGTGAACTGGAAGAGCGTAAATACGCAGAAGCGTCCGGGCATGCATGAACTGTCTTCCCTTCAGGCGGTGGCCTGCGGGGCCAACAGCGTGCAGTACTTCCAGTGGAGAAAAAGCCGGGGCGGAGAGGAGAAATTCCATGGAGCTGTGGTGGATCACAGAAATGGAAGCAATACCCGCACCTTCCGGGAGGTAACGGCGCTGGGAAAACGGCTGGAGAGAATCTCCGACAGCGTCTATCATACCTGCAACCGGCCCAAGGTCGCCATCCTGTTCGATTGGGAAAACTGGTGGGCGGTGGAAGGCATTCAGGGTCCCAGAAAGGATATGGCCTATGTTTCCACGATCCTGAGCCATTATAAGCCGTTCTGGGAGCTGGGAATCGATGTGGATTTCATCAGCGAAGAAGATACCATGGAAGGATATCGCCTGGTCGTGGCGCCCATGGCCTATATGTATAAAGAAGGTTATGCGGATCGGGTGGAAGAATTTGTGAAAAAGGGCGGCGTCTATGTGGCCACCTATTTTTCAGGCGTGGTAGATGATTCGGACCTGTGTATTCTGGGAAGTCACCCTCTGGAAAAAGTCCTCGGCATCCGGCCGGAGGAGATGGATGCGGCGACGCAGTATCAGCCAAACAGCATCTCGTATGGAGGAAAGAGCTGGAAAACAGGATGCCTCAGAGAGGTTTCCCATGTGGCGGAGAACGCACAGACAGAAGTCCTTTCTTCCTATGAAACGGACTACTATCAGGGACTTCCGGCGCTTTCCAGGAACAAGTATCATGATGGGTGGGCATATTACCTGGCCTGCGAGACGGAAGAAGGCTTCCTGAAGCAGCTGTATCGTTCTTTGGCTGTGGAGGCAGGAGCAGCAGGGGAATTTACCGGCCTGCTTCCGGAAGGAGTGACGGTGTCCAGAAGGGACGGAGAGAAGAAGATTTGGTTCCTGCAGAACTTTAACGCGAAGGAAGTACAGGTGGAACTTCCGTTTCCTGCAGTGACGGTTCCGGACGGAGAGGCCATCACAGGACAGGCAGTATTAAAGCCATATGAATGTCTTATCCTGACCGACTGACGGAAAAGGACTCTGTGCAGAATACAGGGGATGCCTTGCTTCAGGCATCCCCCTTGCTGAGAGAAAGCGGCCGAAAGACGGTTTTCCGGCCGAACCAGCAGACTGCCCGGGTGACATAGATCCCGATCAGGCTGCCGGAAGCATCGATAAATATGTCACGGACGGCAGGTGAACGGCCTGGCACGAAGGACTGATGATACTCGTCCAGGCATGCGAAAAGGGCGCAGAAAAGCCCGGCAGCCAGCACGAGCCGAAAACCCCGCAGGCGGTATACATAGAGCGGGAAGGCGACCGTGACGGCCAGAAGAAAATATTCGGTCATATGTGCCGCTTTCCGGACATAATGTTCCAAACGCTGGGCATAGTGGGAGATTTGCTGCATATCCCAGCCCTTGTCCAGGAGCCGATCCGCGAATTCCACAATTTCCGTGGTAACAGCGCCGCTTACCTGAGAAGAAGCCGTTCCATCCTGGGCGGAAAAGCCGAAAATAAAACTCATCATCAGGATTGCCGGCAGAAAAGAAAGCGGCTTTAACAGGTAGCGGAACAATTTTTTAAAGAATAATTTCAAATATTTCATCAGCATATGCCTCATTTCTTTTGAAAAAGGCAGCCCGGGAAGGGGAGCCTGTCATTGAACAAAAGGACGCCCATAAAGCGAGGTGTTCGTTTCATATCTAAATTTATCCATGAAGCAGCCCTGTGGCTGTGCTTTCGTTATCTTAACATAAAAATCGTACGCAGTCGCGCAGATTTCCTGAAATTTTTATGATCTTTTTCTTAAAATGAAAGAATCCCCCCGTGATAAGGAGGAAATATATGGAAAAGAATAGAAGAATATTTGTACTCCATAAAACGCTCTGGTGCAGAAAAGCAGAAAAAATGGAAAAAGCTGCTATTCGTTTTATTTTGGGCAGCCCGGCTGTCCTGCTTTTTGCAGGCAGGGCGGATGGGGAACGAGCCATGCTGATCTTTCTTTTTCTTTGGGTAGTTGCAGAAGCGGCATTTGAAGATCACAGGTTTGGTAAGGTGCCGGACGGATATATGTGTACCATTTTCGTGATTGGATTTGCGGCTGCCCTGCCGCAGGCGCCGGAATCCTTCTTTATTGGAATGGCCGGAACCCTGCTGCTGACCCTGCCTTTTTTTGCCGCCGCATTGCTGCGTCCCGGCGCTTTCGGAGGCGCGGATATCAAGCTGGCCGCCGCCTGCGGGTTCTGTCTTGGGCCGTCCCTCAGCTTTTCCTGCCTTGTATGGACATTTCTGTTTGCCGGAGCAGGGAGCCTGTGGCGGCTGATGCATCAAGCCAACCGAAGAGATCGCTTTCCTTTTCTGCCGTATTTGGCGGCGGGAATCATTTTTGGCCTGCTTTTGCGGTAGATTGCAGGAATACTGGACTTTCCCTGCAGGCAGTAACTTCCGGGAGCATTCCTTATGGGGAAGCTTCCAACGATAAAAAATATATGCTTGTGCGTAAGTACATAAAATGCTACAATACAGACAAGTATAAAATTTCTGTGAAGCCGTTCGGCCTAAGGCGGAATACCCGCCGTCTGTTCCTTCTGACATTCATTTCGGAAACGCCATGCTGATTATTTATTCCCCTATTTTGTAACACATAAAACCAGCAGGAGCAGAAGGAAAGGAATGCCGCTGCAACAGTGCGTGCAGAAAGATAGGCAGATTGTATGAAAAGAAAGTTGATTCGATAACAGTTAGATGGCCTGAAAGAAACAATGCCCGTAGACTGATAAAACTTGTTTTTGAGGGAAGGATGGATAAAATGCCTGTGATAAAAGGTTTGGAATGGACATTTGATACAGTGGCCGCTGCATATGAAAAATTTCGTCCCGGATATCCGGATGAGCTTTACAAGATGCTTTTTGAGTACGTTGCCGTTGATCATTCATCTCGGGTTGTTGAAGTGGGGATTGGAGGCGGACAGGCAACCCTGCCAATTCTGAAGACGGGGTGCGCCTTGACAGCGGTGGAATACGGAGAGAAATTCTCAAAATTGTGTGAAAAAAAGTTTGAGGACTATGAGAAGTTTTCGATCGTGACAGGGAAGTTCGAAAATGTCCGGTTTCCTGATTTGCGCTATGACCTGGTTTATTCCGCGTCCGCGTTCCACTGGATACCGGAAGAGATTGGCTATCCTAAAGTTTATGCCATGCTAAAGCACAGAGGAGCCTTTGCAAGATTTGCCAATCATCCGTGCCGGGACAAGGGCAATCCTGCCCTTTCGGCAGAAATTGATAAACTATATGCCAAGTATTATTATGGATATTATGGCAAAGCGATGAAAGCTGAAACGGAATATAACGAGGAACAAGCGATTCAGAGAGCACAGATTGCAAAAAAATACGGTTTTGTGGACATAAGACACGCTATGTTTTACAGGACAAGAACATTTGGGGCTGAAGAGTATATTGAATTGCTGGGAACATATTCTGACCACATTGCGATGGAAGAAAATATAAGGAAAGAGTTTTTCACAAAAATAGAAGAAGCCATTCATCAATACGGCGGAACGCTTACAATATATGACACCATTGACTTGCAGCTTGCAAGAAAACCTTAGTTATTTTTTGTGGGACGGGAGCCTATCCAGTGAAAGAGAATCACGCGGTGTAACCGTTCAGATCTGTCTGAACGGTTGCGTTGCCTTGAAATAATTTTTGATACGATAAAAGACTATGTTTGTGCGTAATGTTATGAGACGTTATATATATGCGAATATAAATTTTTTGCGAAGACGCTCGATTTTTAACGGAATATAGGCTGCTTGCTTGTTCTAGTATTCCTTGCGAAAAGGTTATGCTGATTGTTTATTTCCCGATGGAATTCCTATGTTTTCCAACTGGACATATGTGCGAACCTTGTATAGAGGTTCATAGTTGTATGAAATCTTTAATTGAGCAAAGACTATTATTAAAACAGAAAGCAGATTTTACAATGAATAGAAAAGATATAATTGGTGAAGCGACTGAATACGATAAAAAACTTGCGCTGGAAGAAAAGAAACCTAAAAGCTGGTGTAAAAGTGTAAGTGCTTTTGCAAATACATTTGGTGGAGCATTGATTTTTGGTATTTCCAATGAAGGTATGGCTGTCGGACTTGAAGATCCTGAAGGTGATGCAGAAAAGATTAGTGAGGTAATTAAGACAAGACTTGAACCGATACCAGAGTTTAAGCTTAGATTTCATAAAACCGAAGATGGCAGGGTTTTGGTCATCCTTGATGTATATAAGGGTGACGAAACCCCATATTATTATTCGGGAGATGGCGTACTGGAAGCTTATGTTCGCGTTGGAAATGAAAGTGTAAAGGCAACTGCGACCGAATTGAAGCGTCTTGTTCTTAGAGGGAAAAATACATCATATGATTCGCGGAATTCTACCTATAAAGCGAATGATTATGCATTTTCAAAGCTTAAAGAAAGATATAAAAAATGGACAGGCAATAGCTTTGATGATAAAGATTTGATTTCATTTGGACTGGTAAATGAGCAGGGAGATTTAACGAATGCAGGGGCATTGCTTGCCGATGAAAGTCCGATTCTTTGTTCAAGATTATTTTGTACAAGGTGGAATGGGTTAAATAAAAGCGGTGGCACAGTTGATGCGTTAGATGATGCGGAGTATTCAGGCAGTGTTATTTCTTTGATTGAAAATGGAGAGGCATTCATCAAACGGAATAGTAAAATGAAGTGGCGTAAGACTGCAAACTCAAGAGAAGAAATGCCGGAGTATGTAGAACGAAGTTATCACGAAGCCCTTGTAAATGCGTTGGTGCATCGTGACTATCTGGTAAATGGCAGTGAAGTCCATATTGATATATATGATGATAGAATGGAAATTTATTCTCCGGGAGGAATGCCGGATGGTTCCATGATTCAGGACAGAGATCCTCTTACAGTTCCTTCAACCAGAAGAAATCCGGTGCTTGCTGATGTATTCAATAGGCTCGGATATATGGAACGTAAAGGTAGTGGATTTGGAAAGATTATCAGTGGATACGAATTTCAAATAAACTATAATGAGAAAAAAAGACCATCCTTCCGTTCAGACAGATATCAGTTTGCTGTAGTGATGCCAAACCTGAACTACGATGTCCCTCAAGATGTCCCTCAAGATGTCCCTCAAGATGTCCCTCAAGACAAGTTAAATGTTCAGATTATTGACTTGATTCGTAAAGATAGAAAAATAAGTACAGAAAAAATGGCGGCTGCATTAGGGGTAAGCTCTAAAACAATTAAACGCCATATAAAAGAAATGGATAATGTATGTTATATTGGACGTGGTTTTAGCGGACACTGGGAAATCACGGATAAGGTGTAAAGGTGAAAGTTGGTGATATTATGCCTGATGAACGCCCGGACGCTGCGGGAATACAGTGAATTCGTGGCGCGGCTCAGAAGATGTGCGAAACAAGGGCCCTCGATAGAGGAAGCGGTGGAGAGGGCTGTGACGGAATGCATTGAGGAAGGGATCCTGTCGGACTTCCTTCGCAGCCAGAGAGCGGAGGTGATCGCTGTGTCGATATTTGAATACAACGAAGAAGAGGAATTGAAAAAGCTGAGACGGGCGGAATTCCAAAGCGGAATGGAAGAAGGAATCGCCCAGGGAATAGAGCAGGGACTTGTCCAGGGAAAAGCGGAAGCAAAGGCGGAGTCAGTGCTTCTGGCGCTGGAGATGAAGGGGAGCGTGCCCGAAAGGCTGCGGAGACGTATTTGTTCAGAAACGGATTCCGCCCTGCTGGAGAATTGGCTGCGGCTCGCAATCGGGGCCGGAACAATAGAAATTTTCATGCAAAAAACTGGGTTGAGCGGAGAAGATTCGTAACGGTTTGGTCCGAACTTGTTCGTTATGCTCCCATCAGCCCGGTCGCTTCGCGATGGACTGGACTGACCGCTTGCTGCCAGCCCGCTTTCACACGGTCTTCGCAGGGAAATCGCAGTCTGCCTGAACCGCTGCACGTTCCCAGCATACCAACTGCATCCCCTGCCGAAAGGAGGAACCACTATCCATGGCACACAATACCGGAGCTGCCTGCATTTTCCAACCTGCACATACAGGGCAGGGATTCTGTCTCCATCTTCGGCGCACTTTGGCAGCGTGATTTTGTTTCCAACGATGGGGAGGCCTTCTTCAGCCTCACCGGAGAAAAGAATCTGGGGCAGCTGGTGCGCCGGCTCCTGGAATCCGTTTCCGGCGCCTCAGACTAACTCAGATATGGATGTAAATCTTCCGCTTTTCCTCCCTGCATCATCCTGGAAGCGTCAGATCAGAGTCTGCATATCGTTTAGCCGGCAGAATCCGGACTGAGTTTCCCAGGATCTCCCGTATCACCCGCATCTCCAGCTTCTGTCTGTTCTCCAGGTGAAGGAGCAAGTCGGCAAACCCTTGAACCCGGTGCGCTTTTCCATAGGGTGAATTCTTCAGATATTCCATCATCAGCAGATACCAAAGCTGATTTCCCTCTTCGTCAGAGCGCTCCCGGCAGATCTGCTCCACACAGGCTTCCGGTTCCTCTTCATAGAGATAGTACAGACAGAAACGCTTTTTCTCCACAACAGCATACAGCCGCTTATAAAAATCCAAAATTTCTTCTTCCCCTAACTGCTGATACAGCAGGAATTCTTCCATAATATTCTGAAAAAATGCGCACTCATAGAGATTTCCCTCCCCCGGTTCCAAAGCCGCAAGCTGCTCATAGCGCTGCAGAATGATGGTTTGGAACGTTTTTCCATCCACTCTTCCGTTATAAATTTCATATTGCTCCATATCCTTATGAAATCCGGGTGTATCCGTGAGAATCCGCGTATACTGCACGATGAACCGCCCTTCCTCCCGCACAGTCCAGCGCCGGATCTCCTCTTCCAGGGACGGATACCGCGCAAGTACCGCTTCATAGGCTTCCTGATCCATATAGGAACACCATGCCAGCTCCACAGGGCAATAGTCCCCTTCCCTATAAGGATGAAAATGCGGATATCTTTCTGCAAACCGCTGCAGGAGAGTGGATTTTCCGCTCCCCTGCAGCCCTTCGATAAAAACATGCATGCCTTCCTCTCCCTCCCTCTTTCCGTTGCAGCAATTCATCTCTCCAGTTTCCATTCACGGATGCTGTCATAGATCCGCTTGGCCTCTTTGGCATCCCCTCTCTGCCCGATCCCGATATAATATGCCGTCATCAGCAGTTCAATCCCTTCCATCACGCAAAAGGCGGCCTTTTTTTCCAAAGCAGACAGCAAACTGACCTCCTCGTATCCCCCTATCACTTCTTCCATAATACCGAACCACTCCTGTTTGCTCAAAGGAAGGTTCCCATCAGGAGAGGAGGCATCAGAGGAATTCGCCTCCGATAAAGCATTCTCAGAATCCCCTCTTTTCACCAACAAGCCCGACAGGAAATAGCACAGGTCAAACAGCCTGATATTCTTCTGCACCAAATCGAAATCGACATACCCGGTAAACTTCCCATCTTTAAACAGAAAGTTGCCAAGATGAACATCCCGATGTATTACGCCTCCGGGCAGCTTGGGCCAGAACTGTTCCAATTCTGCCACGTTCTCTTCATATTCCTGCCTGCTCACAAGGCGCCATTCATCCTCCTGCAACCTTCTGCCGATCCAGCCTTTCAGTTCTCCCAACAGGCTGTTATCCCAAAAAGGAATCTCTTTCCCGCACTTCTCCAGGCCCGCATGCAGCTGCCCGATCGCTTTCCCCATCTGCCTCGCCACTGCTGCGTCTCGAATATCCGTGCCGGGGGAACTGGGCAGCTTTTCCTGACATACGAAGTATATTCCTTCATGCGCAGCGAACTTCTCCCCACCGCATATCGGTATGATCTTTGCCACAGGAAGCGCAAGCGAAAAAAGCGCTTCCTGTACGGCATTGCTTCTTATCATCTGCTCCCTGTCCTGATACGCCTTGACAATATGAGAATCGCCAACCTCCCAGGCCGTCCGATAGATCTGTTTCACCCGCCTGCCCGCAAGATTCCACTGACCGAGCAGCTGCTCCATTTGAATCTCCCTTTCCATGTTTGCTCCCATCTGCGCGCTATGGCGCACCCCTCTTATTCCTCTATCACTTCGATCAAAAAACTCACCGGCCGAAACCCATCATTGCAGGAAATCATGACGGAACGCGGATTTTTCATCCATCCTTCATACAGCCCCTCCGCTCCATAAGCCAGAGCCATCACAAAGGCGGACATGCTCTCCCAGGCGCTGCCGCACAGCCCCTCCGGTTTCTTTCCCCCTTCCGAAATGAAAACCTGCCCTTCCTCCATATCACAGGGCTGCTCCATAGGATTCTCATACCGTTCCGATAAATCCGGATAGCTGGCCTTACGCATCACCGTAATTCGACATCGTTTCATAATAACCTCCATTCCCCTGCTCACAAGAATCCATTCCTATTAAATTCAGCATACCGTTTTACGAAAAGACTTGCAAGCATTCTTCTCCCTATCTTTTCTCTCTTTTCCCTTCAAGAAGCGTACAGAGCGGGACAACCGTCTGATTCCTGCGCCCTCCCCCGCATCCCTCCATCCGGGCCGCCGTCTCCTTCCCATCCGGGTTGGCCCGCAGTTCTCCTATGCCCGTCCTGTGCATGGAAGGATTCTGCCAGCCCCGTTG
>OGPH01002437.1_pt1 | contig 10675 bp, 7 predicted proteins | sample 1552891 | NCBI WGS metagenome assembly OGPH01 (sample SAMEA2580272, study PRJEB22360) | human gut metagenome | biome: human gut; feature: human-associated habitat; material: faeces | place: Denmark | collected 2008/2010 | reverse complement strand
TTTATAACAGAGGGGGGCTTCAGGAAATCTGGTCAACAGCTTCTGCCGGAGTTGAAATATCAGCAGAAGAGGATAGAAGTCTAGTGCCTGAAAATTTCCAGGACAGGATTAAAGAGGGCGAATTTTATGGAGTCTACATAGCTCCTGAGTTTCGCCGTGAGAGTCGAGTTTGGACAAGCGGGAATAGTGCAACTCAGATAAGTTGGGATAGTATTAAGAAATACGACTTGAATGATGACTGGTCTGCGTATCAGGACTTAACTACAAGAACCGAGTTGTCAGGAAATTTTAGATTCACCCATGGAGATCTTGTTGTTAAACCACACCAACAATTCCAAAATATGGTCAACCTATCCTCGTACAAGGATAGAAATTTGCGCAGTGACGTAATACTTCAATTTACAGCCGCGAGAGAGGCTGTTCCGGTTTACCTCAATCCGGGGGATCCTCTTCCAAATCAACTTAGCCATTATGAGAAAGGCGTTCTTAAAACTGACGAAAAAGGGAATTACCTAAATCATAGCTGGCTCGCAGACAATGTAGATATCAAAATATTTCCAGCGATTGGTAATTATGAAGAAAATGGAAAGATAGAAAATAATCCTAGAGGCTATGAATTATCAAAACATTATTTTTTCTTGGGAGATAGTCAGCAAGAGGATGATCCCGGATACAACATTCATTTGGGTAAGAGTAGTGAGATTAATGTTAAGGGGACGTATCAGGGAAATGGAACCGTGTGGTTTGGGACCTCTATTGATAAGAAGAATCTCACCGTAGAAGCAGAGGATCCAAACGGGAACAGAGTGTTTGGTCTGAACGGGGCTATCAAGGTCAATGCCAATCCAGTTGTAATTGACGACGTTGTCAAAGGTTCTCAACTTAATCTCGTGGTTAATCTGAGCGCAAATAATTCTGGCGTTACTAGTCAAGAGTTGAAAAATTACTTTAAGTATGATGCAGCCGGAAGAGCTGGAAAATTGTTGCAGCAAGCTGCCAATAATATTTTTATTGGTCAATTTGTGGAAAAAGCTCAAGGGCCGGGCACTTTGAACACGCACGCCGGTTTGGAAATTTCAGACAAGGATTTTTCTGAATTCAAAAAAGCTCTTGAGGAAACGGGAAACTCTCAGCAAATCCAGTTTACAGAAGGAGAGAAAACATTTGCCGATGGAATGAAAAATGAAGATGTAACCGTTAAGTATGTATGGGAGCTTAATCGACTTAATCAATGGGTTCAGGTTCCAATCACAGAAAGTAAGGTGACTGATGTAAGCGGTAAGATGGTTGCAGGTAAGGTTTCATTGAAGATTGATGAAACTCTTTTGGAACCAGCAGAAACTTTCTCTACGATTTATTACATAGAAAACTCTGAATGGGTAGCAAACCCCAATGACATTAGGGATTCCATTGCAATAGGGGATAGAGAGCGAAATGAAACTTCTTCTGAGCAAACACAAGCTTTAAGAGAAGCTAGATTGGAGTTAAGCGAGGAGGAAAAAACTACAAAAGAAGACAGAATGGCTCATCAATCCAACTTAGGTGAGGGAACAATTTTTTCTCGTCCGGAAGAGCCGGATCCGACACCAATAATTGTAGAAAGGCCGGATGACTCTAGTTCTACAGTAAAGGCCCTTAACTCAGCTTCCATTATTAACTACTTTTTGTGGCGACAAGAGAACGAAACGCTTTATCAAAGAATGGGTGAGGTTCGAGATAATGCTAATTTAGAAGGACTTTGGGTACGAGGTCTAGCGGGTAAGAATATTTATGATAAGAATAAGTACTACTACAGGAATCGTTATCATGGTATCCAAATGGGGCTGGATCGCCTCGTAAAAAGAGAGAAAGGTAATAGCTGGTTGTTGGGAATTGGTTTCACTTATACCAAAGGGGACAGCAGACTTAGTAATAATGGAAAAGATGACAATTGGATCGGAACTATTAGTGCCTATGCTACAAGGCATTGGAATACAGGAGGATATGTTGATTTTATTGTCAAGGGTAGCCGTCTAAATAACGACTTCACGGCTATTAGTGACTTACTTTCAACTGGCGACAGATTTATTTCTCGGGGAAAATTCCACACTTATGGTTTTCAGATTTCTGGAGAAGCAGGCAAGAAGTTCTTATTTGGAAAGGGGTGGTATGTCGACCCTGAATTACAGCTGACTTACGGCCATATTAGAGAAGCTAAATATCATACAGATTCAGGCATTGATGCAAGAATCAAAAGTTCTAACAGCCTAATTGGCAGAGTTGGTTTAGGAATTGGCAAAGAAGGCAAGAGCGGAAGCGCCTTTATAAAAGTGGATGGCCTGAAAGAGTTCGTCAATCAGTCCAACGCGAATTACAAGTCTAATGACGGGGGCACCGCTTCTAGTGTGATCAGTATGAAAGACACTTGGGGCGAGGTAACTCTAGGCGGAACTTATAACTTTAAGAAGAATGTTTATGGATTCGCTCAGGCCAAAAGATCTTTTGCAGCTGACATTAAACAAGCCTATCGCTTGGATGCCGGGTTAAGAATCATTTTCTAAGTATTTACTCAAATCATTTAATTAGCCCTGATTATAAAGAGCTAAGGGGTATTTGTATGTCTAAATCTAGTTTGTATACCATAAAGCCGCTAGTCGTAGCACTATCTCTTGCATTGGTTCAAGTGTCATCGTTAGGGGCGACACCTTCAAACACAGAGGTAATAACAATCGACGAGGATAACAACTCGACCTGGTTGGCTGATCAAGCAGCCTATTCAATTGGAACACAAAAATCAAAATCGGATACTGCAATATCACTAACTATTAACTTACCTGAAGGTTCTTCTATCTATACAAAGGGGGACGGATCTTTAGCTGAAGGTAATGGCTTCGGTATGACGAAGGATAATTCAATGGTGATTGAGTTATCAAATGCAGTTGACAAGGTTAAGGTCGGTAAGATTTTTGTTAAAAGTATCGGCATTTCAAGCAAAAACCCTAGCTACAAGTTCGATAATTCTTTAACACTCAATTTTTCGAAAATAAATGAAATTATTCTGGCAAAGAGTAATGATAAATTTGTCACGAGGGATAATGGAGTTGATCCGTATGGTTATTCCTCTGTCTTTCTTTTAGATGGAGCATATAGAGCTAATACCTCATATTTTTCTGATGGAAATATCTTTCAAAAAATCGGCTCGGCTAATTCAGTCATAACGAAATTATCAACAGCGGATGGAGGCAAAGGGTTTGCAATTGCTCTAAGAGAACTCAGTGGCAACCGCTCTCAAGATCTTGGATCTGCAGCTTACAAAAGAATCCAGGAGATAAATGGAGAAATACAAAGAATAGGGGATGAAGAGAAACCTTTTGAAGCAGCTATCCTTGCAGATTTCATGGCAACTTTATTTGCGGGGCAAAGCACTAAACAAATCGAGCCGCAGGTCTCCCAACGAGTAAATAAAATAGGGGATATTTATGTCTCAGAAGGAGGAATAGTTGTTAAGTCAGGAATGTGCAATTCTGAGTCTTGGAAGCAGGTTGTAAATGAAGTTGGGAATATTTATGTGAATAGTCTGCCAGTTAAGGGAATTTTTAGTTACCCCGTAATTTCAGGGATTAGTACACAGTCAGGATCTTCAGGGGCAACTTTTTACAAAGACCATCTTACAGAACATTTTTCCCAGACAGTGGGTTTGAAGGGTAATATCGAAGTGGATGGACCTTTGGAGCTGGAAGATAAAGGTTCTCTTTTCAGAGTGAATGGAGATGTACAAACGGCTTCTACGCTCAAAGAGGGGACAGTTAATAAGTTTAGGTTCCGTTCTGGTATTTCAAATTTAGGTGGTAGCCAAAACATAAGGAGTTTGGATGGTGTTTCTTTCATTAATGTTGGGTCTCAAAATAAAAGTGACCTATTCAATTTTGCAATTATCATCTATCCGGAATTAATGAGGAATAATCAGTTACTCGTTACCCAAGCTGAAAAACTTGCTTCCTTACCTATAACAACAAAACTGGAAGGGAACTTTACTGTTAAAAACGGGAATGTGGCTGTCTTGGGCCAAATGCAATTAGCAGATCCTAGTTATGGTGTTGAGCCAAAAAACACGAAGACAAAATTACAATTCAATAACCTAGCTAATAAAAATAATAAGTTTGTGCTCGGAGATAATTCAAGATTCTTTGTTACGGATAGAAGCTGGGATACCACTTCTGAGAGCCTGCAAAGACACTCGGAAGGCTCTTCTGCCACCCTCTCTGTTGGAGAGGGGGACGGCGCAGCTGGTAACTATTCTATTTCTCTACCATCCTCTCAAAATTTCCTTTATGTAGACGGGAACTATGTGGGGAACGGCACTTTTGTTCTGGGGGCTGTTTGGGATAAAAACCAGATCAAAGTTAACACGACTCCGATAATAATTAAAAATATCGAACCTCAGGCTGGCAGCGCTTCACACCTTAATTTATCGGTCGACGTAACAAATGCGTTGGATAGCGCTGGGAAAACTTCGGATATTTTTAATTCCAATCCAAAATTCGCACTCTCAGTAATGAATCAAGCGGCTCAAAGTTTAATTATTGGGAATGGAACTGAAAACCTTGAGCTTGGCGGATTAGATATAGCATCCGCAACTGAGATCGGAAGTTCAATAGACATTGATAAAAATTTGGCTTTAAAGAATCCGGATCTGACTTCGGTTCTTCCAGCTGCTCGCAGGCCTGCTGGGTACGTAACGCTTTCTTATAAAGAGGGTTTAATTACCCCGGCAGCGACTCTATACGCTAAATATTATTTTGATGATAAGGCAGGCACAGGTAAGGATATTGACGCTATCCTGGACCGAGTGGAGAACGAACTTATTGATGTCGCGCAATCTATTCACGTAGACACTCCTAAAACGAGAGCGATTGTTCGAGCTGCTACTGTCCCGGATGACATCGTTGCCTCCTATGGTTCTTCTGGAGTGGGAAGTGTTGTTAGTGATCAGCTATTGGATATTTCGCAAGATGATACCAATGTCCCCGAAGATCCAAATAAGGGAGGAAATGACAGCTCCAATCCTCCAAAGGATGACAATCCAGAACTTCCAGGGGGTTCTCACCCTCCAAAGGGAACTACCTCAACAATGGATTCAATTGATGCTTTAGGGATGGCTAACTATTTTATTTGGAGGCAGGAAAATCAGAGTCTTTACCAAAGAATGGGTGAAGTTCGCGATGATCTTAATGCCCGTGGCCTTTGGGTGAAACTCTTGGCAGGAAGAAATAAATATTCAGAGAATGGAAATTATTTTAAGAACGATTACTACGGATTCCAACTTGGTTTAGATCGTGCTCTCGATGAAGAGTGGACACTAGGATTGGCTGGAGGCTACATAAGCGGAAAAGGCAAGCTGACAAGCGGGGGCACGGATGATAATTGGTTAGGTAGCGTTTCTGTCTATGCTCTTGGTACTTTCGAAGATGGAAGTTATTTGGATGTTGTGGTTAAAGCATCTCGAATCCATAATGATTTCACAGTTGTGAGCGATGAAGCACGTTACATAACTAAAGGAAAGCGGAATGGGAATGCATATTCGGCCTCCGTTGAGTATGGTCAAAAGATTCCTCTCAATTTAAATTGGTATGTAGACCCGCAAATTCAAGTTACATATGGTCATATTCAGGGTATTGAGTTCAGGACTAAGAATGATCTAAAAGTGACAACTGATAGAGTCAATTCCTTGATTGGACGTGTTGGAATTGGGGTTGGGCATAAGGCAGACAAATCAAATGTTTTTGTGAGAGTTGATTGTTTAAGGGATTTCACTGCCAGGTATGACACTAAGTACTCGTTAGAAAAGGCCAAAAATAGCAGTTCAATAGATTTGCGCGATACTTGGGGCGAAATCAATTTAGGAGCTAATTTCCAATTCAAAAAGAATGCTCAAACTTTCATTCACGCAAAGCACGGTATTGGAGGGAAGCTTAAGCAAGACTATCGGTTTGATGTTGGTTTTCGGTACATTTTCTAGATTTTGGAAATTCAATCGTGGCTTCCCAGGAAGGGAAGCTGCCAAAGGATGTTGAAATGAAAAAGGAATTGTCAGCTGCATTAATTATGAGCTCAGTAATGTTGTCAGCTCCGGCAGTAGGAACCGATAGAGAAGAGCTTGTCCCCATACCCGAGAATCGTATTTTTTATCAACAAGTGAGTGGATCTCCCGTTGAACTTGAAACATATAAGGTTACCAGCGAATGTCGGATAGGGTTATGGATTGACGAAAAACTTGCTTTTATAATTAACAAGGGCGAGAGAGCAAGTTTTAAGTTAGAGGCGGGGAGACATAACTTAAGATTAAGTTATGAACCTTTGCCAAAAGAACCGCAGAATGAAGAAGAGAAAAAAAGACACAAATATTGTTATAAAGAAAAACCTCAAAAGCTCGGCTATAACCAGGAAATAGAGGTTAAGGACGGTCAGAAATATCTCTTGCATGTAAGAGCCAACAGGGGTAACTTATTTAGATTTAGATTCTATGAAGATGCGAGAGAGGAAAGTGATAAATACCCCTTTTATTAGGTAGTCTCCAAGAGAGGGCGATATTGGTTTAAGTTTTTCCAACAGCAAAGAAGTTGTCGACATTATTTATTTTTAAGACTCGCCGAATTTGCAAGATCATTCTGAATAACGAGGTGAGGAAGTTTTCTGATTGCTCAGGTGCTTCACTGTGGTCAAAAAGTGTTATGACCTCAGAAGGCAGGGAGGTACAGCATGTTGCTTAGTAAATATAGAGCCGGAGGGCTGGCTGAATGATAAGAGGCGTTTGCCTCATCTCACAGTGCTGGGAATGCCCTTGTGGACGAGCATACTTCTTTGTTCCGCTGAACAAGCCAAGAAAAAGGGTGGGGTTTGAGAAATTACCCATACAAATTTCGAATTATCCATTCATCCCTCATCGCGGGAGGGGCCGGATATCTTTCCAAGGTTTTAGTTGATACCTCTGTTCAGGGTATAAGTTGATTTTTAAGGAGAAAATCCTCGGGTTCTCCTTCCTCGGAGTAATTGCTTCGATAGGGTTTTAGCAAGGATTTGGAAGTGAAATTGCTTTCAATCTTTGCTTTTTTTTTAACTCAGATGTAATCATTTGTCAAACTTCCGCTAATTCTGAGAAGACTGAAAAAAGAAAAAACGCTGCTGTACCGAAAATATAGGCGTAGCAGCGCTTAATCAACTTGAAAACGAAGAGACTTATTTGATGTACTGATCTTCCCATTTAGCCATTGTGCCGTTGCCTTTAATGGTCTTCATCCAGTCGTTCACGGCAGCTTCAAGCTTCGGGTAACCCTGTTTCATCAGGACACCGAAGTGGTTTTCTGTGAAAGGTTTGTCGACCAACGGAGCGGCAACCTTAGGATTGTCCTTCGCATATCGGCGAGCTTCCATGGTTTCGGTAATCATGACATCGGCTTTTCCTTCACCGACTAAGCCCGGAATCTCGGCGTTGTGCTCATGCATCATGAGCTGAGCTTTCGGAGTCATTTCCTTGGCAAACTTTTCGTTTGTGCCGCCTGGGTTGTACATGACACGAACAGTTGGCTGGTTGACGTCGTTCAATTCTTTGAACTGACCAGCCTTGTTCTTAGTGACGAGAATCGTCTTGCCAAAGGTGAGATAACCGTCGGACATGGTCATGACTTTCTTACGAGCGTCTGTGACGGTAATGCCGCTCATGGCAACGTCAAACTTATCGGCCATCGTGTCGGCCTGCAAGGTCTTCCAAGTTGTCGGAACATATTTGAGTTTGACGCCGAGGTACTTAGCCAGGGACTGTGCCATTTCTGCGTCAAAGCCTTCGTATTTCCCGGTTTCTTTGTTGAGGTAGCTCATCGGCTTGTAATCGCCGGTAGAACCGACTAAGAGTTCGCCGGAGGCCTTAATTTGTTCTAAGGAGCGAGCCTGCGCCATGCTGGCAAATGCAGCAGTGACGGCAGCTAAAGATAAAACCAAAATGGAAGTGACAAGTTTTCCGTGCTTCATTTTTATAAGTTCTCCTAAACGAGGTTTGATCGATTCAGTATACGACTCAAAACCATGCAAAACAAAAACAAATCCCATTCTTTCGAAAGATCGCGCAAATATTTCCCGATTTATTTGCGACGAATGGGAACGCAAGGCCTTTTAGTTTCAAGGCTAAAAAGTATTATGGGAATTTTCAGACATTATTTTACCAAAAGATCTGAATAATCAAATAAATGCCAGTCTCTTGAATAAGAAGCATGCAAATAATTACCCCATTCAAGACGTTCGATGACTTGTCGCATAAGGCCGCTCGGCTGATCATCAATGGTGAGACGTTTTTGAGTACGAGGATGAATGAAGCTGATTCGACCGCAGTGGAGAAGGAGGCGGTCTGCGCCGAAATATTCGGCAAGGACACGGTTAAGCGGTCCTTTGCCGTAAGTCGCATCTCCGATAATGGGATGCGCGAGATGTTTGGGGTGGCGTCTTAACTGATGACGTCTGCCGGTGGCAAGCTCAAGCAGGACTAAAGAGAGGCGAGTGGTATCAAACTTGCCGGAAGAAACGGGAACCTCTGATTCAGCCAATCTGTGAAGGTAAGAAAGCGCGTCCTGTGCTTCTGTCTTTTGCACACGTAGATAGGGATCGACGGGAGGCTTCAGCGCATGGCGAACCTCAATATCCTCTGGTGCCCAGCCGCGGACGACCGCGTAATAACGCTTGTGAAAGGTCTCATGAGTTTGCTGACTCAGTGCCGAAACTATCTCCCTGTTGAGCCCGAACATCAGGATTCCGGAAGTGCCTCGATCCAGACGATAAACCGGACTCACGCGTCGGCCGATCTGATCTCGCAGCAACTGCAGTGCAAACTCGGTGTCGCCGTTGGCAATTTCCGTTCGGTGCGTCAGCATCTTTTCCGGCTTGGAGACAACGACAAGGTCTTCGTCTTGATAGAGGATTTTCAGTACGGTCATGAGCAGAAAGTTCGGAGAAGGAAGCGCCGGCAGAGGGATCGGTAAAAAATAAGGACTCGATTCTAGCGAACCGAGTCCTAAGAAGAAAGATGAAACTAAAGCATCAAATTAACCGCGGATCAGGAAGATACCGATGATAACCCACAGCAGGAGGAAGACTGTATCGATGCTCATCAGCACGATCGGTGTCCAGCCGACTTCCTTCAGTTTGCCCAGAGAGGTCTTTAAACCAAGGGCAGAAATGGAAATCAAAATGAACAGTCTGGAGATTTCGCCGAGTGTGTTGGAGACATTCGTCGGAATAATTCCAGTGCAGTTCAAAGCGGCCAGAGCGATGAAGCCGAGCAGGAACATCGGAATGTTCTTGTACCAGGGCTTGGCTTTCTCTTCTTCAGTGCGATGTGCCTTAGAGGAAAAGACAAACATGAAGATGATGAGGATCGGGATCAGAAGAGCGACACGAATCATCTTCGTCAAGCTCGCGATTTCCAGTGCGTCCGGCCCGATCATGGCGCCGGCGCCTACGACCTGTGCAACGTCGTGAATGGTACCGCCTAAGAAGATGCCGGCATCGATGTGGTCAAAGCCGCACCATCCGGAGATGAACGGATAAAGAACCATAGCGAGGGTGGACAGGGCGGTAACCGTGACCACGATAGCAAGCAGAGCCTGTTCTCTTAACTGCTTATGGTTGAATGTGGCAGCTAAGGCAATAGCGGCAGACGCACCGCAAATAGCGGTAGAGGCGGCAGCTTCGGTAAGCGGCCACTTAGAAAAACGGGTAATGAAAGCGCCGAAGAGCAGTGTGGCAAACACACCGCCGATAATCATGGCAAGCAGGGCCGGAGACAGGAGTCCCAGCTGGCTCGCGGTGATTTTGGCACCTAACAGGCCTACGCCCCATCGGAGAACGGTTGTGGAGCAAAAATGAATACCGGCAAGCGTTCTCCGGTCCTCTGAGAGGAAGTGGAAAGCCATACCGATTAACAAAGCGAACAAAACAGCAGGGCCGCCGTAGTGCTCAGAGACGAATAGTGAGGCAGCGCCGATAATGACGGCCATAAGCGTTCCGCGCCAGCGCGTTTCCAGCCAGTGTTTCAAACTCACTTTTTCTGTGGTCATGTTTTAAATTTCTCTTGTGTTCCATACGAGCCACACAATGGTGCGCTCGTCATGAATGTGCGGGAGCACCTTCTGACGGACAAGAGTGTGGTACTCGTTCAGCCATTTCTTTTCGTCGGGCTGCAGCCTTTCCGGAATGACGGCAGAAAGGTCTATCGGACAAAGAGTTAGTGTTTTGAATTTCAAGAAACGCCCGAATTCATTTTCTTCTGCGAATTCGGTCGCCACTAAATTTTCAATGCGGATACCCCAGCGGCCGGGACGATAAATACCGGGTTCATCACTGGTCACCATGCCTTCGGACATTGCTGTCTCTTTCGAGATAAACGCATCGGAACGAGGGCTTATCCGCGGGTAACTAATCCTCTGCGGCCCTTCGTGAACATTAAGGAAAAATCCGACGCCGTGGCCCGTTCCATGCCCAAAATTAGCAAAATGTTGCCAGATCGGTTCACGCCCTAAGGGATCTAATAATTGTGAAGAAATACCGTCGGGAAATACAGCCATCGCAAGACGTATGTTTGCCCGTAATACGGCGGTGTAATCTTCTTTCATCAGATCGGTTGCTTTCCCGATCAATTTTGTGCGGGTGA
>OGPH01002433.1_pt1 | contig 10693 bp, 10 predicted proteins | sample 1552891 | NCBI WGS metagenome assembly OGPH01 (sample SAMEA2580272, study PRJEB22360) | human gut metagenome | biome: human gut; feature: human-associated habitat; material: faeces | place: Denmark | collected 2008/2010 | reverse complement strand
GATGGCGCCCTCGGCGGCGGCGAAGGACTCGTGGCCGGCCAGGAAGGCGAAGCACTTGGTCTCATCGCGGAGCAGCATGGCGCCCAGGTTGCCGTGGCCCAGGCCCACGTTGCGCTGCTCGGCCACAGAGCCGGGCACGCAGAAAGCCTCCAGGCCGATGCCGATGGCCTCGGCAGCGTCGGCGGCGGTCTTCACGCCCTTCTTAATGGCCACGGCGCAGCCCAGGGTGTAGGCCCAGCCGGCGTTCTCAAAAGCGATGGGCTGCACGCCCTTGACGATCTCATAGGGATCGAAGCCCTTGCTCTTGCAGAGCTCGCGGGCCTCCTCCAGGCTGCCGATGCCGTACTCGGCCAGACACTTCTCGATCTTCGGCATTCTTCTCTCTTTGCCTTCAAACATGACGTCATTAGCCATTTGCTTGTCCTCCTTAGTTCATCCGTGTGGGGAATTATTCTTCTCTGGGGTCGATGTACTTGGCAGCGCCGTCGAAACGGCCGTACTGGCCAATGTTGTTCTTGTAGGCCTCGTCGGGAGAAACGCCGTGCCGGATATCCTCCAGCATCTTGCCCACCTTGACGAACTGATAGCCAATGACCTCGCCCTCTTCATCGAGAGCCATCTTGATGACATAACCTTCAGCCATCTCCATGTAGCGCACGCCCTTCAGGCCGGTGGAGAACATGGTGCCCACCTGGCTGCGCAGGCCCTTGCCCAGGTCCTCCAGGCTGGCGCCGATGGGCAGGCCGTCCTCAGAGAAAGCGGTCTGGCTGCGGCCATAGGCCAGCTGCTTGAAGATCTCGCGCATGGCCACGTTGATGGCGTCGCACACCAGGTCGGTGTTCAGACACTCCAGCAGGGTCTTGCCGGGAAGGATCTCAGCAGCCATGGCGGCGGAATGGGTCATGCCAGAGCAGCCCAGGGTCTCCACCAGAGCCTCCTGCACAATGCCCTCCTTCACGTTCAGGGTCAGCTTGCAGGCGCCCTGCTGGGGAGCGCACCAGCCCACACCGTGGGACAGGCCGGAAATATCGGAGATCTGGTAGGATTTTACCCACTTGCCTTCCTCCGGGATGGGAGCGGGGCCATGATGGGGGCCCTTCTTCACCGTGCACATATTTTCCACTTCATGGGAATAGTTCATATTGGTACTCCTTTCGGTTTCAGTTTTCTTCCGGCCCGGCAGCGTCGCCGTCCGAAAAACCAATCTGTGTCCATTATAATCGGAAAAAGCCTTTGTTTCAAGAGCTTTGCCGAAATTTTAACAGGGAAGGCCCGCCTCTTTGAGCACATCCTCTGCCTCCAGGGTGATAGAGCCGTCCGCCCGCACAAAGCAGGGGATGCCAATGCGACCCTCCTCCCGGGCCTCTCTCAGCTCCTCCCGGGTATCCCGCAGCTTTAAAAAGGCCCGCAGGTTATCCGTGCTGGCAGTGATCTCCACAAAACGGAAATCGGTAAAGCCCTTCTGGGCGAAGAGCTCCTTGGCCTCCCGGCAGCCGGAACAGATGACAGAGCCGAAAAAAGTCACAGAACCTTCCCGCTCCCGCTGGGGTAGGTCCAGCTCATACTCCAGAACCTGGCAGTTGCCCGCGTTGAACTGGAAGAACGCCTCGTTGGTCATATCGTGGAAGTAGCTTTCGATAATGCGGCAGATGCCGCCGTGGCACACCAACAGCACGGACTCCTCCGGGTACTTCTGGGCGATGTCCTCCAAGAAGGCGTAAACCCGGGCGGCGGTGGACATCTGGGACTCCCCGCCGGGGTAGTGGATGGCAAAGGACTTCTTGTTGTTGAGGAAGCCCTCGTCAAAACGGGAGGCCCCCTCGTAAACGCCGTAGTTCTGCTCTTTGATGCGGGGGTCGATCATCACGGGCAGGTCCCGGCCCTCACAGATGAGGGCGGCGGTCTGCCGGGCCCGCAGCAGGGGCGAAACAATGACCCGGTCGATGGGGGTGTCCTTCAGCTTTCGGGCGGTCTCCCTGGCCTGCTCCATGCCGGTCTCGTCCAGGGGCAGGTCCGTGACGCCGCAGACGATGTTCTCCCGGTTCCAAGCGGTCTGTCCATGTCGGGTAACGTAAAGTTTCATAGGGTCCTCCTCAATACCAAGTCAAGTCCAGGCTGGGGTCCAGGTCCGCCAGGAACTGGGCCAGCAGGTCAATACAGCCCTGGATATCCGCAAGGCTGCCCACTTCCGCCGGGGAGTGCATGTACCGCAGGGGGATGGACACCAGAGAGAAGGGCACGCCCTTCCCGGTCTTGTGGATCACGTCCCCGTCGGTGCCGGTGCGGCCGGTGGCCGCCTCGGTCTGCACGGCGATGCCCTGCTTTTCAGCGGCCCGGCGCAGCAGCCTTTGGAGCTTCCGGTGGCAGCTGGGGTTGTTCACCAGCACCGGGCCGCCGCCCACCCGCACGTCCCCGGTGGCGGCGGTATCCACGCCGGGATAGTCGCTGGGGTAGGTCACGTCCACCGCGATGGCCAAGGAGGGCTTCACCCGGGAGGCCACAAAGTAGGCGCCGTTCATGGTGGTCTCCTCCCCCACGGTGGCGGCGCCGTAGACCCCCACTGCGCACCCCATCTCCCGGGCCTTTTTCACCGCTTCCATCACAATGAAGGCTCCGGCGCGGTTATCCATGCCCCGGCCGGTGACGCACCCGTTCAGCAGCTCCCGGCAGTCCGTGTCGAAGATCACGGGGTCGCCCAGGGACACATGGGCCAAGGCGTCCTCTCTGTTTTGGGCCCCGATGTCAATATACAGGTCCTTGGGGGCCAGGTCCTCTTTCTTGGCCATTTCCCTCGTAAACACCACAGACCCATACAGCGGGCCGCGCTCCGTAATTACCTGGACTTGATGGCCGGGGTACAGGGGCGCGAACACCCCGCCGGTGCGGTTCACCCGCAGAAAGCCTTCCTGGGTCACGGCGGTGACCAGCAGGGCAATCTCATCCATATGGCCGGCCAGCAGCACCCGGAAATCACAATCCGGGTTGAGCACAGCCACCACGTCCCCTATTTCATCGGTTCGCACCTGGTGGGAAAATGTCCCGGCATAGCCGTACAGCTTTTCCCCCAGCTCTGTCTCCCTGCCGGAGGCCGAAGGGGTGGAAAGCATCTCCCATAAAAGCTCCTTGTTCATCTCGGCTCGATCCCTCCCTTAATTCTCACAGTATTCCGCCTTTCATTATACCGGAAAGGCATGGTGTTGAAAAGCCCAGGGGCCGCACTTTTTTCACACCCCCACTATCCGGCTGTGGAAAGGGCTTCTTCTGCGCCCAAAGCAAAAGGCGGCGCACCGGCTCTTTATCAGCCGGCACGCCGCTTTCCGCTGGCCCGAAAGCCTTTCCCGCTTTACTCGCCCTGGCTTGCGCCGCCCATGGTTTTCACCAGCACGGCCTTCTGGGCGTGAAGGCGGTTCTCCGCCTCCTCGAAAATGTACTTCGCGTTGGCCTCGAACACCTCCTCGGTGATCTCTTCACCCCGGTGGGCGGGCAGGCAGTGCAGCACCATGACATCGGGCTTTGCGCTTTCCAGCAGCTTGCCGGTGAGCTGGAAGCCCACAAAATCCCGCAGGCTCTGCTCACTTTCCGGCGTGCCGGGCTTGGCGGTGTTCCACACAGCCGTTGCCACCACGTCGGCATCCTGAATACCCTCGGCAGGGTCTGCGGTCAGGTGGAAGGCGCTGCCGTACTTGTGGGCAAACATCAGCACATCCGCCGCCGGGCGGTAGCTCTGCGGGCAGACGCAGGTGACCTGCATCCCAGCCAGCAGTCCGCCCACGATGAGGCTGTTTGCCATGCTGCTGCCGTCGCCGACGAAGCAGAGCTTCCGGCCCGCAAGGCTGCCCCGGCGCTCCCGAATGGTCATCAGGTCGGCCAGAACCTGGCAGGGATGGGCGTAATCCGTCAGGCCGTTGATCACCGGCACACCGGCCAGCTCGGCAAACTCTTCCAGATCGCTCTGGCGGTAGGTGCGCCACACCACGCAGTCGTAGTAGCGGCCCAGCACCCGGGCGGTGTCCTTGAGGGGCTCGCCGCGCCCGGCCTGCAGCTCGGCGGTGTTCATGTAGTTGCCCAGACCGCCCAGCTGGTACACACCCACTTCAAAGCTGGTGCGGGTACGGGTGGATGCCTTGGAGAACATCAGGGCAACCGTCTTTCCTGCCAGCAGCGGGGCCGTGCCGCCCAGCTTCTGCTGTGCCTTGAGTTGATCGGCCACATCCAGAATGTGGGTCAGCTCGGCAGGGGAGAGGTCGCTCATTTTCAGCAGATTTTTCATGCCTGCTCCTTCGGAGCCGTCGGCTCCATCTTGCCCAGCACATCGCTCAGGATCTCCAGCGCCATGTCCACATCGTGCTCGCTGAGGGTCAGCGGCGGCAGCAGGCGCAGGCGGGTCTTGGCTGTCAGCACCAGCAGGCCCGCTTCGCGGCAGGCGGCCAGCACATCTGCGGCCTTGAGGTCGTAGAACTCGATGCCCACCATCAGGCCGATGCCGGAAATGCTCTTGACATGGGGCAGCTTTGCGATGCCTGCGCGCAGCTGGACGGCGCGCTCGTTGACATTGGCAAGGAAGCTCTGGTCCATGCGGTCCACCACCACGTTGGCACCGGCGCAGACCACCGGGTTGCCGCCGAAGGTGGAGCCATGGGTGCCGGGGCCCATGCCCTCGGCTACCTTTTCGTTCATCAGCACTGCGCCGATGGGCAGGCCGCCGCCCAGACCCTTGGCCAGCGTGACCACGTCCGGCTTGAGGTTGTAGTGCTCGCAGCACAGGAAGGTGCCGGTGCGGCCCACGCCGGTCTGCACCTCGTCCACGATGAGCACAAGGTCTTTTTCGTCGCAGAGCTTGCGCACGGCCTGCACGTAGTCCGGGTCCAGCGCCATCACACCGCCCTCGCCCTGAATGAGTTCCAGCATCACGGCGCAGGTGGTGCGGTCCACCAGCTCCTCCAGCGCTTCGATATCGCCTGCCGGAGCATACAGGAAGCCCTCGTTGAAGGGGCCGAAGTAGTTGTGGAACACCTCCTGACCGGTGGCGGTCAGGGTGGCGATGGTGCGGCCGTGGAAGCTGTTCACCAGCGTGATGACCGTGGTGCGGTCCTTGCGGTAGTGGTCCACGCTGTACTTGCGCGCGGCCTTAATGGCACCCTCGTTGGCCTCGGCACCGGAGTTGCCGAAGAAAACCTTGCTCATGCCGGTGCGCTTGCACAGCTTTTTGGCCAGCTTGCCGCAGGGCGCAGTGTAGTAAAGGTTAGAGGTATGCTGCAGCTTGTGGGCCTGCTCGGAAACGGCCTCGGCCCAGTCCAGATCACAGTAGCCAAGGCTGTTCACGCCAATGCCGCTGGTAAAATCCAGATACTGCTGGCCCTCTGGGCCTGCGGCGCGCAGGCCGTGGCCTTTTTCCAGCACGATGGGGTTGCGGTTATAGGTGTGCAGGACGTATTCGTTGTCCCGCTTGATGACTTTTTCAGAATCCATAGGTGTACCCTCCTGTGAACAGAAACTGTGAACAGAAAACCCTCTCAGGCGCTTTCGCGCCAGAAAATGCTGGCAAAGGCTTGAGAGGGTCATTTTTCTTATTATACCGCCTGCACGGCACCGGCGCAATGCTTATTCGCGGTGGCTGCGGCGGTAAAAGCGGGTGCCGGAGCCGCGGTTGGAGAACAGCTCCAGCAGGATGGAGTGGGGCACGCGGCCATCGATGATGACCGCCTCGTGCACGCCCTGATAGATGGCATCGGCCATGCCGCCGATCTTGGGGATCATGCCGCCCGCAATGATGCCGGCGGACTTATAGCCCTCGATCTCGGACACCTCCACCTCGGGGATGAGGGTGCTCTCGTCGTCCTTATCCCGCAGCAGGCCCGCGATATCGGTCATGGATACCAGCTTCTCCGCTTTCAGCGCAATCGCGATCTGCGCAGCGGCGGTGTCGGCGTTCACGTTGTAGGCCTGACCCAGATCGTCCATACCCACCGTGGCGATCACGGGGATGAAGCCGCCGTCCAGCAGGCTTGCGATCAGGGTAGCGTCCACATGCACGATCTCGCCCACATGGCCCAGCTGGGGGTCCAGCTCGGTGCAGCGCAGCATCTGGCCGTCCATGCCGCACAGGCCCACGCCGCGGCCGCGCAGCTTTGCCACCAGATCCTTGTTCACCTTACCGGCCAGCACCTGCTGCACGATCTCCATGGTGGCATCGTCAGTCACGCGCAGACCGTTTGCGAAATGGCTCTCCACGCCCACCTTTTTCAGCATCTCGTTGATGGCCGGGCCGCCGCCGTGCACCAGCACCACGCGCACACCCAGCAGGGTAAGGGTGACCAGATCGTTCATGACGGCATTTTTCAGTTCTTCGTTGATCATGGCATTGCCGCCGTACTTTACCACCATGGTCTTTCCGTGATACTTCTGGATGTAGGGTGTCGCCTCAGAGAAAAGGCGCGCCATTTCTTCGTTTTTCATAAGATTTCCTCTGAACCCTCTCAGTCAATGCCTTGCGGCATTGCCAGCTCCCCCGAGAGGGGGAGCTTTTGCCGGACGGGTCACTTTATTTCATAAAATCAGCTGCTTGTCGTTCGTTTTAAGCTCCCCCTTCGGGGGAGCTGGCGCGCAGCGCCTGAGAGGGTTATCAGGTGCGGTAGTCGCCGTTGATCTTGACGTAATCGTAGGTCAGATCGCAGCCCCATGCCTTTGCGGATGCATCGCCGGTGCCCATGTCCACCTTGACCAGCACATCGTGCTCAGCCAGCACCTTGGCGGCTTCGTCCTCGCTGTAGGGGTGGTAGGCGGCGTTTTCGCACACATACACCTCACCGGCCTTGCTGGAAAGCCACACGCAGACCTTATCAATGGAGAAATCGCCGGGGGTGTAGCCGATGGCGCACAGGATGCGGCCCCAGTTGGCATCGCGGCCGAACACTGCGGCCTTGAACAGGTTGGAGCACACCACGCTGCGGCTGACGGCACGGGCGGTCTTCAGGTCGGGGGCGTGGGTCACTTCGCAGGTGATGAGGTGGGTGGCACCCTCGCCGTCACCGGCGTGCTCGGCGCACATGTGCTCGGCAATGGCAGTGAGCGCGGCAACAAAGGCTTCGTAGTCCGCGTTCTCCTCGCAGATCTCCGGGTTGCCTGCAAGGCCGGAAGCCATGATGATCAAGGTATCGTTTGTGGAAGTGTCCAGATCCACGCTCATCTGGTTGTAGGTGCCGGGCACCACGGTCTTGAGGGCCTTTTCCAGCAGGATGGGCGAGACCGCCGCATCGGTGGTGTAGAAGGCCAGCATGGTGGCCATGTTGGGGGCGATCATGCCGCTGCCCTTGCCAATGGCACCCACCGTGCAGGTCTTGCCGCCCAGCTCGAACTGGATGGCGTATTCCTTTTTGTGGGTGTCGGTGGTCATGATGGCGGTGGCGGCATCGGTGCTGCCCTGCTCGTCCGCAGCCAGCTTTGCGGCGGCGGCAGGGATGCCCCGGGCAAAGGGGTCGATGACCATGGGCTGACCGATGACACCGGTGGAGGCGGGCAGAACGTCCTGCGGGTCGATGCCCAGCTCCTTGCCCACCAGCTCGCAGCATTCTTCGGCCAGAGCCACGCCGTTGGCGGCGCAGGTGTTGGCGTTGCCGCTGTTCACGATGATCGCCTGTGCGTAGCCGTCCTTCAGGTGGGCGCGGTCCACCTTGATGGGTGCGCCGCAGACCTTGTTGGTGGTGTACACACCGGCGGCGGCGCAGCGCACGTCCGCCTTGATGAGTGCCAGATCGTATTTTTCTGCATGGTTTGCGCGGATGCCGCAGTGCACGCCAGCCGCTGCAAAGCCCTTGGGCGCGCAGATGCCGCCCGCAACTTCTTGATACTGCATAATGATCTTCCTTTCCCACAAAGAAATACTCCCTCAGTCACGGCATTCGCCGTGCCAGCTCCCTCATGGAGGGAGCCTTTGCGTAACCGTCAGCTGCAAAAGCCTCCCTCTTCGAGGGAGGTGGATGCGAACACCGTGAGCAGACAAAGGGAGTTTTTATTCCAACCCTTTGGTCTCTTCCAGCCCCAGCATCAGGTTCATGCACTGGACGGCCGCGCCGGAAGAGCCTTTGCCCAGATTATCGAACAGGGAGACCAGCATCATCTGGTCGCCTGCAGCGTTCACGGTCATGTACAGCTCCATGCGGTCGGTACCGGCCATGGCATTGGAGTACAGGCCGTTCTCCGGCAGGGCTTCGTTCAAAGCGTGCACCTTGACGGTGGCAGCATCCTTGTAATATGCCGCAATGCCCTCGGCCACCTGTTCGGCGGTGCTGCCCGCCAGCGTCAGATCCAGCGGCACCAGCACCTGCATGCCGCAGTAGTAATCGCACACCACGGGCACGAACATGGGGGTGTGGGCAAGGCTGCTGATCTTCTGCATTTCCGGCAGATGCTTATGGGCAAGGCCCAGACCGTAGCTCTTGGGTGCATCCAGCTTGCTGTGTGCCGGGCGATCAGCGCTCTCGTACTCGGCGATCATCTTTTTGCCGCCGCCGGAGTAGCCGGAGATGCCGGTGCAGCTGAAGGGATAATCGGCCGGTGCAAGGCCCAGCTCCACCAGCGGGCGGGCAATGCTGATAAAGCCGCTGGCATAGCAGCCGGGCACTGCCACGCGGCAGGAATTTTTGATTTTTTCCTTCTGGCCCGCCAGCTCCGGGAAGCCGTAGTCCCATGCGGCATCGGTGCGGAAGGCGGTGGAGGTGTCCAGCACCTTCACGTCCGGGCGCAGCAGGGGCATGACCTCTTTGGAAGCGGCATCCGGCAGGCAGAGGAAGGCGAGGTCGGCAGAGTTGATCACCTTCGCGCGCTCGTTCACATCCTTGCGGCCCTCTGCGGAAATGGAAAGCAGCTCGATCTCCGGGCGTTGTGCCAGACGGTCGGCAATGCGCAGGCCGGTGGTGCCGGAAGAGCCATCAATAAAAACTTTCACGCTCATGCGTTCTTTTCCTCCCACGCATCCAGCTGTGCGTTTGCCAGTGCGATCTGGTTGTTCACGCTGGCTTCGCTGGGGCCGCCGTAGCTGGTGCGGCCCTCGCAGCACTTGACCAGATCAATGGCATCGTAGATATCGTTCTCGAACAGAGCGCTGTAGCCCTTGAACTCGTCGAGGGTCAGCTCTTCAAGGGTCTTGTCCTTTGCGATGCAGTCCGACACCATGCAGCCGGTGAGCTTGTAGGCATCCCGGAAGGGCATTCCCTTCTTGGTGAGGTAGTCGGCGCAGTCGGTGGCGTTGATAAAGCCCTTGGCGGCGGCGCGGCGCATGTTGGCCGGAATGGTCTTCATGGTGTCCAGCATGGGAGTGACCGTTTTCAGGCAGAGCTCCAGCGTATCGACGGCGTCGAAGATGGCCTCTTTGTCCTCCTGCATATCCTTGTTGTAGGCGAGAGGGATGCCCTTCATCATGACCAGCAGGGTGTTCAGATCGCCGTAGACACGGCCCGTCTTGCCGCGGATGAGCTCGGTGACGTCAGGGTTCTTCTTCTGGGGCATGATGGACGAGCCGGTGGTAAAGCCGTCGTCCAGCTCCACGAAGTGGAACTCCCAGCTGCTCCAGAGGATCAGCTCCTCAGAGAAGCGGCTCAGGTGCATCATCAGCACCGCACAGGCGGACAGGAACTCCACGCAGAAGTCACGGTCGGACACGCCGTCCAGACTGTTCAGCGCCACCTGGGAGAAGCCCAGCTGCCGGGCCTCATACACCCGGTCAATGAGGAACGTGGTGCCCGCCAGCGCACAGCAGCCGATGGGAGACACGTCCATACGCTTGGCCGCGTCGTCCAGACGGCCGACATCCCGCTGGAGCATCATGGCGTAGGCCATGAGATGGTGGCCGAAGGTGATAGGCTGGGCCCGCTGCAAATGGGTGTAGCCGGGCAGGATGGCGGTTTTGTACTGCTCCGCCTTGTCGGTGACGGCAGCCAGCAGCTCCAGCACCAGCGCGCGGATCGCTGCGAGCTCCTGTCGGAGATACAGCCGCAGATCCAGCGCCACCTGATCGTTTCGTGAGCGGGCGGTGTGGAGCTTTTTGCCCACATCGCCCAACCTCTCCGTCAGTACCTGCTCCACGAACATGTGAATGTCCTCGGCAGATGGGTCAAATTGTAGCTTTCCCTCGTCCAGATCCGCCATGATCCCGGCCAGACCGGAGATCAGCATCTGGGACTCCTGCTCCGTCAGGACGCCGCTGTGAGCCAGCATGGCGGCGTGGGCCATGGAGCCGGTGATATCCTGCCGGTACATGCGGCAGTCGAAATGAAGGGACGAGTTGAAGTCGTCCGCGATCTGTGCCGTTTCCTTTTCGGCCCGGCCGGCCCAAAGCTTTGCCATGATGGCGCTCCTTTCGGTGATGATATGCGGTGCTGGGGGTTCTTATTGTCGGTTGTAGGGGCGGACGACCCTGTCCGCCCTATCGGCAGCCCGGTAGTTTATCGTAAGGGCGGACAGAGTCGTCCGCCCCTACGGAGTTCTATCAGTATTCGTTGCTTGCTTACAGCTTGCCCTGCTCCTTCAGCGCCTGCATCTTGGTGGTCAGGCCCCACAGGTTGATGAAGCCGGTAGCCTGAGACTGGTCATAGTCGCTCTCGCCGAAGGTCACCAGATTCTCGGAATACAGGGAGCAGGGAGAGGTCATACCGGCGGGGGGGATGTTGCCCCTTTAGAGCCTCAGCTGGCATCGGCA
>OGPH01002432.1_pt1 | contig 10694 bp, 8 predicted proteins | sample 1552891 | NCBI WGS metagenome assembly OGPH01 (sample SAMEA2580272, study PRJEB22360) | human gut metagenome | biome: human gut; feature: human-associated habitat; material: faeces | place: Denmark | collected 2008/2010 | reverse complement strand
ACTAAATCACCGGAACAACCATTTCCTGCAAACTGATACCCCCATGCACAAAGTTCATACTGCCTCCATAGATTTTCCGAAACGTCTCGGTCTGCTGACACAGACATATGGCTGCATGGTATTTAGCACACGATTCGTATATTTTATCAACCTTGTTTTATCTCCATAATATCAGAATTTACCACTCTCTGAAGTTTGCCGTTATCCGGATTCTATGATTTGTGAAAAAAATACAGACCCACAATTTCTGTGGATCTGTATCTTAATTTTTTATTCGAAGGTTCCGGTAAATTTCCAGACCATGTCCGGTTCTTCCGGAAGGTAAGTTACGTTTGGACGCCAGGTTACAATAACTTTTTCTTCTGAATTTACCCACAGGCAATACTCTTCTTTATAGGAGGTATTCATAAGTCCTACAGACAAATACAACGCTTCTGCATCCATCGCATAAGCCACACTGTGATATCTTTTTGTAAAATCAGTTGGGTACAGATCATTGCGTTTCCATGCTTTGTATCCTGCATAAAGTACTTTCTGTTCACCATCAATCACAGCTGCAATCTTTATTCTATATCCCTCTTTCGTGAACACTGCGCTCTCGATCTTTCGTGGATTTTCCGTAAAAAGAATCTTTCGGTTAAATACTCTTTCAGCTTCCTGTCTGGCAGTTCGAAATGTACCTTCCGGCTGTACAAGTGACAAATTGCTTATCTTGGTTCGAAGTGCTTTCTCTGCTGCTTCCAGCTGTTCCTCTTTACACGGTTCAGAAACTGCTTCCTTTATATATTTCAGACAGATATCTGCTGCAAGATATTCACGGGCACCTGCGGTAATTCCGATTGCTACTGGAAGATCACGGAAGCAAATAAGATACTGACCAAATGCACCTTCAGCCGCAAAAATTTCTTTTCCTGCTTTTATATGATAAGCATAATGTGTCAGTGCTTTCTTTTCATCTCCCGGAATTTCTACTCTCGGTTTTCCCATTTCTTCAATCCACCAGGCCGGTACAATCTGTTCACCCTTCCAGTTTCCTTTCTGAAGCAGAAGTTGTGCCAGCGCAGAGATTTGCGGTGCAGTCAGATACATTCCCCATCCACCGGTATTATGTCCTTCTGGGCTTGTCAGCCAGTTAATTCTGCCAAGATTCATTTTGTCAAAAACTCTCTTCTGCATGATAGATAAACAGTTTTCTCCCATAACCTTAGATATGATTCTTGAAAGTGTATAACTGCATCCGGAATCATAATGAAAAACCTTACCGATATCTTCACGAATCTTTGGCTGTTTCAGCCAGTTTGTCTCCCAGTCTTTCTCAATCCTGGAAAACCATACATTGTTGTAGCATTCCTTTGATCCTGCCTGCATGGTAAGCAGATCATAAATTGTAATGTCTTCCAGTGCTTCATCATACGCTTCCGGTAATTCATCTCTCACATAATCCAAGAGATGATCTTCCAGATGAAGTTTCCCCTCGTCTACAGCAAAACCAAGACATATGCTGGTTCCTATTTTGGACAGTGAATGCATCATCTGTGGATCATTCAGTGAAAATGGTGACCAGGCTCCTTCCAGAACAGTCTCTCCTCTGTAGCGCACAGATATGCTATGCAGTTCCACTGTATTCTCAAGTTCTTCCAGCATTTCTTCCAGTTTTATTGGGTTAAGTTCTGTTCTTGTAAATATATTATTCATTATTCTCCTCCTCGGACGGTTGCCAGATAGATGTTTCAATACGGATACCACCCTTATTTGTAAGATAAATTCCAATCAGAATCAATGCAACCATCACGATAACTGCGGAAATTGCATATGCCGGCTTGATACTGAAGATTCCTTTCATAAAGATTACTGTATATATGATAATACTAATCGTGCAAAAAGCATAGAGACCGCCTTTTTTAAGATGGAATTTATTTTTGCTCCATGCTTCTGGATATTTCTTTGGAAGACGTGAGATTGCATATACAACAGTTACATTCATAAAGAATGTAATCACCTGGAAAATATTTGTAATTGTTACGATACTCATGTCAAAAATGATTGGAAGCAATACTACAATCAATGTATATGTATAGATTAAAAATGGTGCGCCAAAACGATTTTCCTTCAGAATCCTTTTTGGAAGCCAGCCATCTTTAGCAGCCTGTGCAATTGGGTATCTGACATCATTGAATACTCCATTCAGTGTTGTAATAATTGCCATGATTGGTCCACCAATCATGAAAATCTTGTAGACTGCTGACGGCAGTATTGCCTGTGCTGCCGGAAGAATCGTTTCCACACCTGCTACCTCATCATGCGGAAGAACACCTCCGGTTACCATGGCCAGCCCTACATAAATAACCAAAAGACATGGTACACAAGACATTGCAGCAAACGGAACATCTTTTGTTGCTTTCTTTGCATCTTTTCCATACCAAAGAATATTGTAATAACCATTAGCAGAGTTAATCAGAAGCAGCGCAGCAAGCATGAATCCTTTAAATCCACCGGTAAACATTTTTTCACCAGAAAAATCAAAGATTGGCTGTCTGATCTGTGTAAGTCCAAAAATAACATACAACACCATTGTGATCAAAAGGATTGTAGACAGTATTTTACTGACCTTAGCAAAAATATCCATTCCAAGCAGATTCAGAACAAACAGGATAATCACACCTATAATTGCAATTGTCTTGACTGTAATATTCGGAAGAAGATTATTAATGTACAATCCCAATGCAAGAGCAAAAGAACTGTTCAAAATCGGTGTTACCAATTTCGTATAGGCTACCAGACCACCGGCGCTGACACCTGAAAGATTCGTCACAATAGAATATGGTCCCCCTGCCACTCGCATGGTTCCGCCCAGAATGATGTACGGGAATACCATTAAAAATCCCATGACAATCGCTGTTAAATAAGCAAGCCATACAGAATATCCTGTATATGCCATCGCCGGTCCGATTAGAGTTACCATCCCTGACCCAATTACCATTCCTACCGCGATTGCAAACAGGTCTCCTCTGCCAAGAATTCCCGGCTTCGGTTCAGAAGTGTTCACAATGATGTTTCTGTTACTCATTTTACCTTTATAAGAGCAGTAAGTCAACAGAAACTTTTGGTTATCGAGAAATCCATTTAAAAACTGGCGGTTGTTTTTTATATTGTATACATTATTAGAATAAATAAAAACGTCTCCACTGTCAATAATCTTTAACAATTTCGACGTTTTGCAAAAAATCAGCACTTCATTTTTGTATACTTTTACTATTTAAGCATATTGGAGAAGGAAGTTTTTACCGCTTTCATCAATATGTGTATGCATTTTGAGATAACACTCTACTTCATTTCCACTTCGGATACATTCGATGATCTCCTCGTGTTCTTTGAGTGATTTGCGGACACACTCCTCTTCATTCATCTTCATGCCTCTAGAAAGTCCATTCCATAGCTCTGATAACATATTTTCAAGCTTATCGTTTCCGGCTGCAAGCCACAGTTCCATATGAAGTGTCTGGTTCAGACTGGCATAGCTTTCGTAATCGCCATCCTCGATCAATTCTCTGGAAACTTTGAGAATCTGGTCAATTCTCTTGAGCTCGATTTTATTCTTGCAGCAGAGAACGCAGGCTTCGCTCTCCAATGCCGCCCGGATCTGAAAATGTTCCCGGATTGTTTTTTCTGTTACGCCCACAACTACTGCTCTTTTGTTCTGCTTCAGTTCCAGAAGCCCGTCCCTTGCGAGGATCTGAAAAGCCTCCCGTACCGGTGTGATGGATACACCCAGTTCCTGCGCTGTACTTTCCAGTGTCAGAACCTCCCCCGCCGAAATCTTCTGAGCCAGAATTGCCTCCCGAAGCGTTGCCGCAATCTTCTCACGAATAGGTAATGTTTTGATCGGTTTAAGCCCAAGCATTTTTGTTTCTCCTGTTCTTGTAGATTTATCTGTAATTATTGTTTTATCAACTTGCTCTTAGAAGAATATTTTATCGTAGTTTTTGTTTGTTGTAAACAGGTAGATTAGGGGTCATTTTTATTTTGGTAATATCTGGTTTGAACAGTAACAACAGTTCCAAAAACACATCTTTCACACCACCGGCGTTGAATGCGCGGATACGATTTCCTTTGTATTTGAATAAATCCGCATCAGAAATTTGACACCACTTTTATAAAATGACGCTTTTTGATAAAATGTGATAAATTCATAAAATCTGCGATTTATAACATTCTCACAACTGAAATGAGAAAAACAAGCAATCCCGCTGCAAATAAAAACAAAGACCCAAGAATCAGACCGATTACCAGTCCCGGTTTGCCTGACGGGAATAATTTCGTGCGATACCCCGGTGTTTTTGCATGAAGAAGATAATTTCCGATATAGATTGCCCCGGGAGCCGCAGAAGCCATCATCAGGTACATCCCCACTGCCGGAAGCATATCCTGAGCACCCTGCGCAAGTGTCTGTACCTCCATATACAGCTCCATCCTGGAATACACTCCCTGCATGGCATAAAGTAAAATGACAGGAAGTGCATTGTTAATAAAATGAAACAGCATGTTATAACACATATTTCCGGTTTCCCACAACAGATATCCCATCATCACCCCACCGATCGCCGTCGGAAAAAATCGAAAAACATCTCCGTGGAACATCCCGAAAATGCAGCCACTGATCAACAGTACTGCCCATTTTCCAAGCCTTCCTCTCAGACTGCTGACAAATGTTCCCCGAAACAGAGCCTCTTCACAGATTGCCGGTGAAATTGCTACTGTAACAAAGGACAGCAGAAACGGACCTGCGGCAATGGACGATGACAGCCCGTCATTAACCTCCAGAATCTGCTCGGGGAAAAACAGACTCAAGATCAAAAGCAGTACCATTTCACACAAAAACGTCCCTACCCAGATCAGAATTGTGCCTGCAATCCCCGAAAAATGAGGTTTCTTAAGCAGAAACACCTCCCGCAGATCCCCGTGAAACAAAAGGACAGCCCCCACTGCCACCCCAAGCAGAAGAAGCTCTCCGAGCAAACTTCCATACATGCCAAACGGGGACAGCAATATCGGCGCTGCCACAAACAAAATAACCGCAGAGACCAGCAGGGTGAGTACACCCTGCCAGATCTTCAGCGGTTTTTTCACTTTACATTCCTGTTTCATTTTCTCCATCCGGTACCTCCTGTCTCTTTGGAAACACAATTTCTGCTTTAAAGAGATCTGCAGAGTGCCGTGCTGTAATTCTACAAAGCTCTTTACAATCGCCAGACCAAGTCCGCTTCCCTCGGTATTTCTCGAAACATCCCCTCTTACAAAACGGTCTGTAATTTCATCTGTATTGAAATTCAGTTCCGCAGAAGACACATTCTTCATTGAGATCCGCACATCCTGTTCTGTCTCTTTCATATCAATATACACACGCGTATGCGGCATTGCATACTTCGTGATATTTACGATCATATTCTCGAAAATACGATATGTTTTCTGGCTGTCCAGCCATAATACGATCTTATGTTCCGGCAGATTCCACTTCATTTCCAGATTTGCATTTCTGATATTACTATCATACTCCAAACCTACCTGTTTTAGCAAATCTACAATGTCAATTTTCATATAATGAAGAGTTACCGTTCTGCTGGTTGCCTTACTGATCTCAAACAGATCCTCGATCAGCACTTTCAGGCGCAGAGACTTTCTCTCCAGAACTCCGATGTATTCTTTTCTCTTTTCTTCATCCGTCTCATTTTTTACCAGATCCACATACGTGATGATCGCTGTCAGTGGTGTCTTTAAATCATGGGAAACATTGGTGATCAGATCTGTCTTCATCCGTTCACTCTTGACTTCCTCACTGACTGCTTTTTTAAATCCCGTCTGAATGCGTTTCAGTTCATTCTGAACCGGTGCGAAAATTCCCACGTCTCCTGTAATCGGGAAATCCAGATTTCCTTCTGCCAGCTGATTGGTCGATTTCAAAATGCCCTGATACTGTTCCTGCACCTTGTTGAGGTACTTTCTCAGGAAAATAAACAATACGACGGAATAAATGATCAACACCCAGATTCCATACATCCAGAACATACTGATCACAAAGATCACCGCAAAGTTAAGCAAGACGATCCGTAAAATAGTTTTGTTGGTATTATCCCGGAAGTCGATATGCAGCAACGCTTCATATTGATGGCGGCAGAATGCTTTGAATGTTCTCCAGCATCCAAGAACAAGTTTTTTGATTTCCTCTGTCATGCTGTTCCCTCCATTCTTCAGCCACAATAAAAACTTCACACACAAGGACCTTTCTCTTAAGTACGATTTCTTCAGTACAAAAATCTCTCTGACGCATCCTGCCAGCCAGTACACCACTGTAAAATACACAAACCAGATCACTGCATTCGCTGCCAGAGAAATGGCATCATTCAGATTTTCTCCATAGCTTGCAGAAAAGACCTGAATAAACTTGTGACTGCATGTATTCCATATCATGATCGCCAGTGTACGGACATACGCCATCAGACAAAGACCAATGATAAATGCAATTTCCAGCGGACATCTTCTGGTATCTACTATAGCGTCCTTTTCCAGCGCCCGCTTCTTATACTGAGGAATCAAAAACGCTGCTGCTGCACTGAATGTTGTAAAAAGCAGAACAGCCCAGTTAAAGGACGACTGCTGCATCAGTTCATCTACATACATATATGCATACGTATCGTTCGATGTCTCATACTGCTCCAGATAAGCCGACAGATTCTGTTCTGTCATCGCATATATGATGTCTACCTCCGCCGGAGTCGAAATATAAGACACCGCTTCCGAATAAACGCTGTTGTCATACAGCCATTGCTCTGCCGTAAACTGGAGTTTTTTATCATATACTGTTCCGCCCACCTGAATATCGGAAATATCTCCGTCAAAATCAAACGAAAAACGAACGCACAGTGCATACGTGTCACTGTCAAACTCTTCCGGCAATTTCTTGGCAGATTCATCCGAGGTCAGCATTGCCGTTCCGGATTCATCAAAAATTCCGTATTTCATGTACTTTTTCATCAATCCGAAACGACTGTTTCCATACTCTTCTATCACCTCGGAAGACTCCGTCTCATTCGAGATTTCATTATATAACAGATAATTTCCGTACAGAATCGGATCCAGCATATCCAGCATCTGCTCTTCTTTTCTCATCTCTTTTTGATCCTGATCCGTTATATAAGAAGAAAACGCCGGATAAAAAAGCAGCATTCCTACAGATGAGATTAACAGTACAATGACTGTCAGAAGATTTCCTCTTTTATTGTTGTTTTTCAATTTTGTATCCAACGCCCCACACCACCTTTAAGTATTTTGGATTTTTCGGATCCAGTTCAATTTTTTCCCGGATATTCCGCACATGCACCATGATCGTATCCGTATTGATCGCCTTTTCCTGCCATACCCGCTCATAAATTTCCTCGGCAGAAAATACTCTCCCCGGATTCTTGGCAAGAAGAAGCAGAATTTTATATTCGATCGGTGTCAGCTTTACCGGTTTTCCGTCAATTGACACTTCCACAGTGTCCTCATTGATCTCCAGGCCGCCGATCACATGCACATTTTCACGAACTTCCAGCTTTTCCATAAATCTTCTGTATCTGCGAAGCTGGGAATTGACTCTCGCCATCAGTTCCATCGGCGTAAACGGTTTTGTAACATAATCATCTGCACCGATGTTCAGTCCCATGATCTTATCTACTTCCTCGGATTTTGCCGATAACATAATCACCGGAAAATCATATTTTTCTCTCAGCTTCATCGTCATCCGGATTCCATCCATTCTCGGCATCATAATATCCACGATCGCCAGATGGATATCCTCTTTTTCCATGACTTCCAGTCCTTCAATCCCATCTGCAGCCAGAAATACTTCGTAGCCCTGACTCTGCAGATAGATCTTAACACCCTCTCTGATTTCTTTATCATCTTCCACAACCAAAATGTGATTCATTTCCATCTCTCATCTGTCTCCTTTTTTCGTCATTTTATGCAGTCACTCATCTTTTAACAGTATACCACATTCTGAAGTTTCTGCCCTTGTCGGAAGGTCAGGAATTTGTTTTTTATTAACTTCTCCATAATCGTGAACTGCGACGCTGATTTTCGAAAACGGAAGTGGAATCGCATAGTGGTCCCATCTCCAGAACAGCCGAATACATCCATGATAGGAAACTGAAATTCCCACAAAAGACTCCTGTGCCTGCTCTGCCAGATAAAATGCCAGCTTTTTCGGCTCATGCCTTGGTCCCAGCGGTCCATCCAGCGCCACCGCAATGGAACGCGTCTGCTCATAAGAATCCTGCAGAATTTTTTTCAGTGCTCCAAACGCCGCAAATCCGTCGGGAACACGCAGGGCATGACCGCCGCATGCCTGCAGCATATGTTCAATATAATCCCCTCTTGTGTCTGCTGTCACAATGACATCTACCGGACTGGTTTTCCCGGATAACTCCTCCAGCACCAGATTCATCAAAAAACTGTCCTCATGCCAGAATCCAAACACCTGATTTCCTGTCACAAATTGGATTTCCTGCCATTCGATCGCAACCGTCTTTTTAAGAAGTTTTAAATAACCGGAGAACAGATACTGCAGAATGTTCTTTCCCACTTTTTGTATGCTCCTCATATCTCATTTCCTCTTTTCTTTCCATACACTGACGATATAATGTTTCTGCATGTGCAGCCAGCCTTGATGCCCGATAGCCTTCTGCGGTCTTTCGTGCCTCCATGCAAACCTGTCTGTAATCCGGACTCTGAATCAGCTCTGCCGCCTTATCACTCCAGATTTCTACATCCTCTTCTGTCATATACCCGTTGATTCCATTTTTTACAACATCTTCCACGCCACTCGCCCGAACTGCCACAATCGGATTGCCTGCTGCCATAGCTTCTTCCAGAACAATCCCCTGTGTCTCTGATTTCGATGCGAACAAAAACAGCTCACTTGCATACAGATACTGCTTTACATCCTCATTCGATATATTTCCCAGAAAGACCACGGTATCGGACAATCCCATCTGTTCTGCCAGTACTTCCAGTTCCTTCCTCATACTTCCCTCACCCAGAAGCAGCACACGAAACGAAAATGGCAGCTTCTCTTTCAAACACCGGATTCCATTCAGGAGAAATATCGGATTTTTTTCTTCCTCCAGCCTTGAGACGGAACAGAATAAATGTCCGTTTTTCTCTTCCCCAAGATATTGTCTGCGGATCGTTTTTGTCTTCTCTTCATCCTCAATATAAAAACTGTCATCCAACCCGGTCGGCAGCACTGCCATGGAAACCTCCGTACCGTTTTCCCGGATCCGGTTCTGCATTCCAGGTGTCGGCGCAAAGATCAGATCACATTTATTCGTAAACCATTTCATATATCCCGGGACCACGGTGTCTTTGGCAAACCGGATCAGCTTTTTTCTCCACATCCCTGCCTGCTCTTCTCTGAAAAACGGAATATAATGCAGGTAGTCTTCATACCGTGTGTGATACGTATAAATAACCGGGATCTGATACTTCCGTCCAAGATACAATGCCTGCGTTCCCACAAACATCGGCTGATGCACATGAATGCAGTCAAACTCGTGTTCCTTAAATCCTTTCCAGATTTCTCTGCTGACCAGCTTCGGATATACCATGCCGTTTTCCATCTTCTGACGCGTCACCTGAAACCGGATGACATCGTCCTCTTCCACCTGCCCGTAGCGTGGATCAAATCCATAATCTGGTGCGAAGACCGTCACCTTGTGTCCCTGTTTTCTCAATTCTTTTGCCAGCCGCTCCACGGAAATTGGAACTCCGCCGACAAACGGCTTATAGTTATTTGTAAGCATCGCAATCTTCATGACGTTTCCCCCTCTTCTATGCCAAAACACGAATGGCTGCTTCTCCAAAGAAATATCCGGCTCCTACAAACACCAGATTCCAGATCAGAATCCCCAGACAGGAACTGATGGTATATTTCACAAAATCCATTTTTACCATCCCTGCCGGAATCGAAATGATCGTACGCACCATCGGAAGCAGTTTACTCACAAACACTCCCACACTTCCCTTTTCCCGAAGCATGTCGATCTTACTCTCCACTGCTTCCTTTTGTTTCGGAAATTTCCTGAAGTAAAAGCCCAGCACCTTATCTCCGCCTGCTCTTCCCAGCCAATACAGCGCCCAGCTTCCTGTCAGTCCGGCCGCCACCGTCAGTACCATAACCAGCGGAAAACTGATTTCACCCTGAGATGCCCAGATCCCGGAAAGCGGCATGATCACCCCCGCCGGAAATCCCGGAAGATTCAGATATTCCAAAAGCACGATCAGAAAGATGAAAAATGCTCCATATTCAAGAAAATAATTTGTCAATGTCTGGATACTCATAGAAAACGGCCTCCCTTACTTTTGTATTTATCTTAAAATACAAAAATAAAGGAGACCGTTATAAGATTCAAAAGAATTTCTTAAGGATGTTTAAGAATTTTGGAAATCCGATTCCAGAAGATCTATCACATCATATAAAGTGTCAAACCTGCGCCATACTAATTCTAAAACCGCTTCATCCGGCTCTACCAGATCCGGAATCATCACCGGACGCATCCCTGCAGCTGCTGCCGAGCGAATCCCGGACGGTGCATCTTCCAGTGCGATTGCAAACTCGGGCAAAACCTGAATGGAAGCACAGGCTTTCAGGTAAATCT
>OGPH01002431.1_pt1 | contig 10702 bp, 7 predicted proteins | sample 1552891 | NCBI WGS metagenome assembly OGPH01 (sample SAMEA2580272, study PRJEB22360) | human gut metagenome | biome: human gut; feature: human-associated habitat; material: faeces | place: Denmark | collected 2008/2010 | reverse complement strand
GAATGGATGCAGATATTTGCAAAAAAATATCCCCATACAATATGGCTCAATCCGTCATTTCATAGTCAGGCAGACAGCATGTACTGGATGGAATCAGAAGGCAAGATACGTGAGTTGGTAGACATGTATCCGTTAACAGTTGATGGACTAAAACATGGTATTAAGAAACTAATGTCAGATAAAAAATAAAAATCTTAATAGATACAAGATTGGAATTTTAGAAGGAAAATTTGCACTATAAGCAAATTAAATGAGGTGATAAATGATGGAAATGAAATGTCCATATTGCAATTCAGAAATGGAAAAAGGTGAAATAAATCAAGACAGATATGCCTTAAAATGGAAATCTGAAAAGAAGGGTGCTAAAAGTGTAAAACTTACAAGTATGCTAACACAGACATACGTTGACGCGTATCTATGTAGGAATTGCAACAAAATTATAATTGATGTAGATTCGGTTGAAGAGTAATAAGTTAATTATATTGTTAGATATGTCAGGAAAAGGGATTCTTTGCAAACGATAAAATCAACGTGTTTGCATGAATCCCTTTTTGGACATATCATACATGAATTTTATTTCTTCTGCAACAGAAACAGTCTGTTCATTCCTTCTTGCCAAGGGTAAGGAAATTCAAGATAACGTACTATTTCATAATATTTTTCAAATGCCTGCTTCCATGAGGCGGTATCAACTTCGCGGTATCTAAGCACCCCATCTTCTTCAAACAAATTGTTGGCAATAGGCTTAAATCCAAAAGACTCAAGGTAGCCTTCCTCATAATATGGGTTTAGTTTTACAAACATAAGTCCACCTTTAGGAATTAGACGTGTAAGTTTTGAAAATGTTTCTGCAGCTATATTTTTTGGCATTACATCAAGAACGTTAGACAAAATAATGCCATCAAAAGAGCCATCCTCATAAGAATCCAGAGCAGAAATATTTCCAACTTTAAATTCCAGATTATCATAGTTGTTAATTTTTGCCATTTTTGTTGCATAGTTAATTCCGGTTTCAGATACGTCAACGCCAAGACCGTAGCCGGTGTTACCAAATTCGTAACATTGGAAAATGATATCGCCCGTTCCACAGCCAAAGTCCAAAACTTTCTTACATTTGCTTGCAAATATGTCAAGACAAATATCAAACATAGGTTCAACAGAAAGAGGTTTGCCTTTCAAGTCTACAAGCTTACATTCTGAGTATGTTTCATTCCAAAGATTTACTGCACGATTATATTCTGTTTCTATTAATTCTTCCTGATTATTCATAGGAAAACCATCCTCTCTAAAATAGTACTGTATTTTTTACAAAGCAAAACGAACTTGTAATAAAATTTGTTGAAAAGAGTTACTACAAAAACTCATTGCAAAAAAATACGGAAGCACTTTCGTACTTCCGTATATTATAACTCTTAAAAATAATTATTACATAATTTTTCTAAATAATTCTTTGAAATCTTCAACACTTGCATCTTTTGGATTTCCAGGTGCACAAGCATCTGCAGCAGCAGATTCAGCAAGGAACTGTAAATCTTCTTCTTTTATTGCTTCAAGTTTTGAAGGAATTCCAACATCTGCTGATAACTGTTTTACAGCATCAATTGCAGCTTTTCTGTATTCTTCAACTGACATTGAGTCAACACCTTCAACGCCAAGTGCACGAGCAATTTCTCTGTACTTTTCTCCGGTGCATTCCTGGTTAAATTCCATAACAATTGGAAGCATCATAGCACAGGCAACACCATGTGGTGTATCATAAACGGCACCAAGTGTATGAGCCATGGAGTGTGCAATACCAAGACCTACGTTAGAGAAGCCCATTCCTGCAATGTACTGACCAAGAGCCATTCCTTCACGGCCTTCTTTTGTATTTTCAACAGCACCACGAAGTGATTTGCCAATAATTTCGATAGCTTTAAGATGGAACATATCTGTCATTTCCCAAGCAGCCTTTGTTGTGTAACCTTCAATTGCGTGAGTGAGAGCATCCATACCTGTTGAAGCGGTAAGTCCTTTAGGCATTGATGACATCATATCCGGGTCAACAATTGCAATAATTGGCATATCGTGTGGATCAACACAAACGAATTTACGTTTTCTTTCAACGTCTGTGATAACGTAGTTAATTGTAACTTCTGCAGCAGTTCCGGCTGTTGTTGGTACAGCGATAATAGGAACGCAAGGTTTCTTAGTAGGTGCAACACCTTCAAGACTACGAACGTCTTCGAATTCAGGATTTGCAATAATGATTCCAATAGCTTTAGCTGTATCCATTGAAGAACCACCACCGATTGCGATTATGTAATCAGCTCCAGAATCTTTGAAAGCCTGAACACCGTGCTGAACATTTTGAATAGTAGGATTAGCTTTAATATCTGAATAAATTTCGTAAGCTAAATCGTTCTTGTCCAAGATGTCTGTAACCTTAGATGTAACATTAAATTTGATAAGATCAGGATCAGAACAAACAAAAGCTTTCTTAAATGCGTGTGCTTTTGCTTCTGTTGCTATTTCATCAATAGCTCCTGCTCCGTGATAAGATGTTGTGTTTAACATAATTCTGTTTGCCATAATAAAAAATATCTCCTTTCAAACCTGTAATAACTGTGGATTAACATAAAGCTTCCACGTTGTTATATTATTTTTATAAACCATACTTAAATTTTAACATATTTTTTTGATATTGTATTAATATTTTGTAAAATATTACCAAAAATATTTAACAATTTTTTGGCTTTTAAAAGTGTAATATTTGGTCATTTGTTTTTATAGGGATTTTTTGGGATTTTGTAAGCCATTTTTGAAATTTTGTACAAAAAATCATAAAATTCATCAATAATTTATGGATATTTTTTAACCTTGAATGTAGTGTGGTAAAGTGGTAAACTAATGACAGTCAAAAAAGTGAAATGCAATGAACGGGATATATCCTATGGAAATTACTTGATTACAGAGAGTCACGAGAGCTGAGAAGTGGCAGATGGTATCTGTAAGGACATCACCCGGGAGCAGCTCGCCGAAAGTTTTATCAAGTAGGTCGGGACGTGTTCTTCACGTTACAGAAGAAGCTGTTAATTTTGACAGTGTTAAGTGGTTGTATTTTTATACAGCAAACAAAGTGGTACCACGGTTAGTTTATAGTCGCCTTTGTAGTTTTTAAAACTACGAAGGCGTTTTCTTTTTTTAGAATTGTTAGAGCTCAATCCATGTAGCAATTCTAATAATTAGATTTTATAACACTAATAGGAAGTTTTCCTATATTTTATGGTTTTCGCTTTTGTCTTAACAGAAATAATTTATTATCCACAAAGGATTAAAAAATAATAAGAAAGAAGGATGAAAAAATGAGTGGAATATTAATGATGGTTATAGCCATAGTAGTTCTTGGCGGTGCTTATCTGTTATATGGTCGTTATCTTCAGAACAAATGGGGTATCGATCCAAACGCTAAGACACCAGCTTATGAGATGGAAGATGGAGTTGACTATGTACCTGCAGACACAAACGTTGTTTTTGGACATCAGTTTGCATCAATCGCAGGAGCCGGTCCTATTAACGGACCTATCCAGGCAGCTATTTTTGGATGGTTACCTGTTTTGCTTTGGGTTTTAATTGGTGGTGTTTTCTTCGGAGCAGTTCAGGATTTTGCTTCAATGTATGCATCAGTTAAAAACAAAGGTAGAACAATAGGTTTTATTATTGAAGAGTACATTGGTAGAGTTGGTAAGAAATTATTCTTAGCTTTCTGTTGGTTATTCTGTATTCTTGTAATCGCAGCTTTCGCTGATGTAGTAGCAGGAACATTTAACGGATTTAACATTGAAACAGGTGCAAAAGTTGCAGCTAACGGCTCAGTTGCCATGACATCAATTATCTTTATTGTTGAAGCTGTAGCACTTGGTATGTTATTAAAATATGGTAAATTAAACAAATGGGTTAACACAGCAATTGCAATTGCACTTCTTATTTTCGCAGTAGTAGTTGGTCTTAAGTGCCCGGTTTATTTATCAAGAGAAGTATGGCACATCATTATTTTTGCTTACGTATTAGTAGCATGTGTTGCGCCGGTTTGGGCATTACTTCAGCCAAGAGATTACCTTAACAGTTACTTACTTATATTTATGATTGTTGGTGCAATTATTGGTGTATTCGTTGCTAATCCATCATGTAACCTTGCAGCATTTAATGGTTTCAATGTTGATGGACAGTACTTATTCCCAATCTTGTTTGTAACAATTGCATGTGGTGCCGTTTCAGGTTTCCATTCACTTGTTTCATCAGGTACAGCATCAAAGCAGATTAAAAATGAAAAAAATATGCTTCCTGTTTCATTCGGTGCAATGTTAATGGAAAGTATGCTTGCAGTTATCGCACTTATCGCAGTTGCATCATTTGCAACAGGTGAAGCAGCAAAGCAGGGACTTGTTACACAGCCTCAGATTTTTGCAGGAGCTATTGCAAACTTCTTATCAGTAGCAGGTTTGCCTCATCAGTTGGTATTTACATTAATTAACCTTGCTGTTTCAGCATTTGCTTTAACATCACTTGACTCTGTAGCCAGAGTAGGAAGACTTTCATTCCAGGAATTCTTCATTGATGATGATACAGATATGGACAACTTAAACCCATTCATGAAAGTAGTAACAAACAAATATTTTGCAACAATCTTAACATTAGTACTTTCATACTTACTTGCAAAAGTTGGTTATGCAGAAATCTGGCCATTATTTGGTTCAGCTAACCAGTTATTATCAGTATTAGCATTAGTTGCATGTGCTGTATTCTTAAAGAAAACAAAACGTCAGGGCGCTATGCTTTGGATTCCAATGTTCTTTATGATGGCAGTAACATTTACAGCACTTGGAATGACAATCTACAGATTAGGTGGTCAGTTATTTACAACAGGATTAACATTTGGTATGACATTACAGTTAATCTTTGCAGTATTGTTATTATGCCTTGGTGTAATTGTAGCAATCCAGGGTGTAAAGAAGCTTTTCGAAAAGTCAGATAAGACAGTAGAAGCTTAATTGCATAAAAATTTGTGGCAATAGCATGATGATATTTTGGTAATGGCCATATAAAATAATGAAAAAATATAAATGAATTAGTTGAGGGCGTCCGAGAGGGCGTCCTTTTTTTCGGGGAGGAGATGAGCACAGTAAAAAATAATATAATAAATATCATAATAAATTATAATTTATACTTGACAGATAGGAATTATAGGAATATAATCCTACATATCAAGTATGAAAAATATGAATTGATTAAAGAAATTAATAAGATTTAGGAATTAAGTTTAGGAGGAAAAATGATGAGTACAATAAGAACATTTGTTAGAAATATTCATATGTGTTGTATGATGTGTTGCTGTGGAAGATATTACATCATACCTTGTTTGTGCGCGTCAAATCAGTAAGACCTAAACAAATAAATATGAGTAATGTCTTGGGAAGCAAAAAACAACTGCTTCCCATTTTTTATGACTTATATCCTACTAAATACATAGGAAAACGAAAAGAAATATTATAAACAAACCTAACAATTTTAAAACTGAAAGCTGGGAGAGAAAATGGTTACTACAAATTTTAAAAACAGACTTCAAAACAAATACTTTAATAGCATACGATGTTGTTGCTAAAAAGATTAGATTACAGATATGTATAACAACAAAAACTATAAACACACATAAAAAGATTACAAATTGAATAGTTACAAAAATACATAGATTACAACATGCCAACTATTAAAGGAGAAAGAATATGAGACTAAAGAAATTAACAGCTGTGGCATTAACAGCTACATTAACAATAGGTTCTTTATTTACAGGAACTACAGTAAAGGCACAGACTAATTCAAATCAGGTTGCAACTTATGCAGAGGATTCACAGACAACTTATCCTTGGTATAAAACAGCACAGGCAACAACAGGAGATTACATAGCAGATTCATATGAAGGAGTTGAAAGAGGACATGTTTTTGAGAGTGTTACACAGGAAAGACTTTTAGACATCTTAAGTAGCAAGGGAAATTACTACATTGTTTTTGCAGGACCTGAGCATAAAACAAGTAAGGCTACAATTGCAAAAATCAATGAAATTGCAAAGAAAGACGGAATAACAAAGATTTATCATTTTGATCCTTACGTTGACGGATATCAGTTAGACATTACTGACGAAGATACAGAATTTAAAGGTTCAAGAGGAACTTCAATTAATGAATTATGGAAGAGAATTACAGAGTTACTTCCAAATGAAAATGTAATCAATGAATATAACGGAGACGACACATTACTTTTCAATTATGAAAATACAGATGCAGGAAACAAAATCAATGCATACTATGAATTAGAAGATGCAAATGATTACAATGAGGCACAGGCAACACAGGACATCGAAAAAGTATTTAGAAAAGGTCAGGAAAACGGACAGGTTGCTAAGGCAAGCGTAAGAACAGATTATGAATTCTTTAGTAGAGTTTATAATGGATCAGCTACATACATTAACTACAATAAAGGAGTTGCAAATGCAAACAGAACCGGTAAGGCAGTAGAAATCTTTACAGAAAAAGATAAGGACAACTTCCCACTTCATCAGGTTAACTTCAATGAATTAATTGATTTATTAAATTCAAATGGTGATTATGTTATTTTCTTTGGTGCTTCCTGGTGCCACAATACACAGGCAATTATCGGAAGCATTGCACAGAAAGCTAAACAGGCAGGCAAGAAGGTTTATGTTTATGATACAACAATTGGAAATCAGTTAACTTTCGGAACAGGAAATGACATTAATATAGTAACAGCAGGAAGTAGTGTGTTTAACTCAAGAAGTAGTGTAAATCCAGCAACAGGAAATAACAACATTAGTTATGTATATGGTGAGTTGGTTAAATACTTAGGAAACTTTACAACAGAGAATAATTCAAATAAGAACAACAGTATTTCATATTATCCTAACGGTGATGTTACAGCAGAAGCAACAAGCGCAAAACCTTGGGAAGATGGAAGTAACAAGAGTGCCATCAGATTACAGATGCCTTTCTTAATCCGGTATAACAGGAATGCAGCAAATCCGGTAACAAAGAATTGGTTACACAAGAACAAAGCAAACGATGGCACATACACAGAATATATGTTAGAGCTTACTTGGGTTTTAGGAACAAAGGAGGCAAAAGAAGCAACTGATAGAACAGGCAATGCTAAACCGAAGGATGGTTTGTCATATGTTGATTTTGCAAGCGAAGCAGTTCAGGCATTAAATACATTCTTTGGCATTAAAGAAACAACTAATATAAAACAGCCAACAACAACTAATAAGCCAAGTCAGGAACAGAAGGTACCCGCAGTAACAGTAAAAGTTCCAGCTAAGGTAACAGCTAAAGCTTTAAAAAAATCAGCAAAGATTACTTGGAAAAAAGTTGCAGGAGCTACAGGCTATGAAGTTTACAGAGCAAACAAAAAGAAAGGTAAGTACAAGAAGGTAAAAACACTTAAGGCTAAGGCAACTTCATTTACAAACAAGAAATTAAAAGCAAAGAAAACTTACTTCTTCAAAGTAAGAGCGTACATAACAAAGAATGGTAAGAAAACATATTCTTCATGGAGTGCAGTTAAGAAAGTAAGAGTAAAAAAATAGAAATTAATAGAGTAGAGAATGAAAAATAAGCACGAAAAGGAAAAAACGTATACAAAAAGAAAGAGAAGAAGGTGTCAGGGGTAAGTGGCACCTGTACAATACAAGGAGAAAAAAGATGAATTTGGATTTTACAGCAATAGCAGCATTGGTAGTTGTTTTAGTTTTATTTTTTGTAATATTTAAGCTAAGTAAAAAATTAGATTTTACATTATTGGTTATAGTAGCACTTGCAGCAGGTGTGGCAATTGGATTTATATTCCATGGACATACATCATGGATAACACCTATTGGAAAAGCGTATGTAAGTGTTTTAAGTGCATTAGTAAGCCCATTAATTATTGTGGCAATTATCAGCAGTATTACTTCACTTGAAAACACAAAACAGCTTAAAGGAATAGGCTTCCGTTCAATTGGATGGCTTATTACAACAACATTCTTTGCCATTATGTTAGCACTTGGCTTAGGACTTGTTTTTGGAGTAGGCAGAAATGCATACCTTTCAATTGACGGACTTGATACAACAACATTCCAGAGCAAGGTTACATCATTTTCAGAAATTTTCATAAATTTCTTCCCAAGAAACGTAATATCAGATATAGCAGAAGAAAACACAATACCAATGATTTTTACTGCAATTCTTGTAGCTGTGGCGTATGTATTTGTGGCACATGACAACGAAGAAAAAGTAAAATCATTTAAAAACTTAGTGGAAGCACTTAAGGAAATCATCTTTAAAATCCTTGATTGGGTTATTGAACTTACACCATATGCAGTTTTAACTTTAGTAGCAACAAGTGTTGGAAATGGAATCAATTCATCAGGAATGATTTGGTCACTTGTAATGTTGTTAATTGTATGCTTTATAGCATTCATTATAGATTCATATTTAATTAATGCAGTATTACTTAAAGTTTTTGCAAAAGTTAACCCTATTAAGTTCTTCAAAAAAATTCTTCCGGCACAGATTGTTGCATTTTCAACACAGTCAAGTGCAGGAACATTACCTGTAGCAACAGAAATTCTTACAGACAAAATAGGTGTGAGCGGAAAAGTTGCAAATGTGACAACACCACTTGGAACAACAATAGGAATGCCGGGATGTGCAGGTATTTGGCCAATTCTTGTATCACTATACGGAATTTACGGACTTGGAATTAACTTTAGCTTAACAGATTACATAACATTAGTAGTTGTAGCATTATTTGTATCATTTGGAACAGCAGGAGTTCCGGGAACAGCAACTGTAACAACAGCCAGTGTGTTAACAGTAATGGGACTTCCACTTGAACTTATTGTTTTAACAATTCCTATTTCAGCTTTGGCTGACACAGGTAGAACAGCAACAAATATAACAGGGGCAATGGTTTCAGCTACAATCGTTGCAAGACAGGAAGACAGCCTTGACGATGAAATATTTGAAAAAGAAGACGAAGAAGAGAACAAAGCAGTAACAGCATAATTAGGAATTAAACAAATCAACAACTAATCAGATTAAAAAGATTAACAAAAATCAGTAATTAGTCAGATTAACGAAACTTAGATTTAAATAGCAAAGTAGGAATTTCCAAAGGAGTACAAAATGAGAAAGATATTAAGAAAATTATTACCAATAACATTTACATTAGCCGTTGCAACAGCAGTAACATTTTCAACACCTGTTTTTGTAGAAAGAGCATATGCAGCACCAATGGAAGACTGTGATTTAGATGGATATGACGACCATACAGGAAAGCCTGTACCATGGAGAGGATTTGACGGAACAAAGGGAGACGAAGTTCCATCAGACTGGGATGGAGTATCTGATAGCTACGTATTTAAAAACAATAAATCAGACAGCAGTAAGTCAAATTCATCAAGCAGTTTAAGCAGTAGCTCCTCATCAAAGAGTTCATCAGAAAGTAGCTCTTCAAGTAGTTCTAGTTCTTCAAGTACAAAGAAGGCTACAACAAAGAGTAGCTCAAAAAGTAAAAGCACAAAGAGTAGTTCAAAGACAAGCACAAAAAGTAGTTCAAAGACAAGCACAAAAAGTAGTTCAAAGAGTTCTTCAAAAAGCACAAAAAAAGAGTCTTCAAAAGATAGTTCAAAAGAAGAAACAACTACAAAAGTAGAAGAAACTACTACAGCAACAGAAGAAACTACAACTGCAAAGAACAAGAAAAAATCTAAGAAGAAATCAAAAGAACAGGTTGAAACAACAGTTGAACAGACTACAGCAGTAGAAGAAACAACAGTCCCTGAGCAGGTTGAAGAACAGCTGGCAGAGGAAGAAACTACAGAACAGGAAACAGAACAGGAAACTAAAGACATTGCAGATACATTCCTAAAGGCAGCAACAGTAGGATTTACTACAGAGAATAAAGGACTTATACCGGGAATCATTATTCTTGTTGCATTAGCAGGTTTAGGCGTATTAACATTAGCTTTTGGAAGCACTTTTAATAAGAAGAAATAAGTAAAGGTTCGGGTGAAACATATGGGATTTAATTTTGATAAGATTACAGACAGAAAAGGAACAAATTGCATAAAATACGATTTTGCCATTGAAAGGGGAATGCCTGAGAATGTACTTCCATTATGGGTTGCAGATATGGATTTTCCAACAGTTCCGGAAGTGATTGAAGATTTAAAGAAAGCTGTAAGTAATGGAATTTTCGGATACAGCGAGGCAAAAAGCGGATATTTTAAAGCACTGTCAGAATGGTATGAAAAATATTTTGACTGGAAATTAAAGCCTAACTGGTTAGTAAAAACACCCGGCGTAGTTTTTGGTATAGCAATGGCAGTTAAAGCTTTTACTAATGAGGGCGACAGCGTAATAATTCAGCAGCCTGTATATTATCCTTTTAAAGAAACAATAGAGGATAACAACAGAGTAGTTGTAAACAATTCCCTTAAAAATGTTAACGGTCATTACGAAATAGATTTTGAGGACTTTGAAAGGAAAGTTAAGGAAAATAACGTAAAACTTTTCATTTTGTGTAGCCCACACAATCCGGTTGGACGAGTTTGGAAAAAATGGGAACTGGAAAAACTTGGTGATATTTGCGTGGAAAATAATGTGACAG
>OGPH01002427.1_pt1 | contig 10716 bp, 10 predicted proteins | sample 1552891 | NCBI WGS metagenome assembly OGPH01 (sample SAMEA2580272, study PRJEB22360) | human gut metagenome | biome: human gut; feature: human-associated habitat; material: faeces | place: Denmark | collected 2008/2010 | reverse complement strand
CGCCGCTGTTTGCAACGTAGACCAGCAGGATTTATCACGCCTGCGAGGGCAGTGCATCGAAGAAATCCGAAAGACCAACGGCTTGCTTTCCTTTGACAAAGCGCTGAGTTGGCAAAGAGATGGCTAACGCCATCTCCCCGAGTTTTGCTTGGAGGTTTGAAAAACCTCCATTTTGCTTACGCAAAACCGCAAAACATCGCGCTAAAGATTTTAGAAAGGAGAAACGATTTGGCAAGCATCAAACAAATATCAGACCGCAAATTCAAGATCACCATCAGCAACGGCTACCGCCCGAGTGGCAAGAAAATCTGCAAGGCCAAGACCATTACCGTCCCGGATTCAGTGAAGCCCAGAGGCATCTCCCAGTACGTTGCTCACGAAGCGGAGGAGCTGGAGCGCCTGGTGAAGTCCGGTTTCGCCGAGGACAGGGACACCACCTTTGAAACTTATGCCACCCGGTGGTTGGAGCGTCAGGTCAAATACGCCCCCGGCACTCTGGCCAGCTACCGGCGAATGCTGGAGCGATTGAACCATATCACCGACGAGCAGGGGCGCGCTGTCCCTTTTTGGACTGTCATTCCTTGTAAAAAGCGATATAACCGGCTTTTGTGGGGTGATCGGCAATCAAGCAGTTGTCTTCCTTTACTACGCGAACCGCAATCAGCAAATCTGCGCCTACGGCAACAAAATTGACCATCATGGTCAGAAAAGACACTGTGCCGGGATAGACGAAAACAAACAGAGCACTTCCCAGGCCCAGCACTACAAAGGGTGCCAAAACTCCCGCTAAGTACGATTTCTTTTTCAATGCCGTCTTACAAGCGCAGCTTGGCATCATTGCATGGATATTGAAACGAACTGCTTGCCAGCCTTTGCCACTTGAAATAGCCCAACCGATACCATGCAGCAACTCATGTATCGCGACCGAAACAACAATAATTGCTATAAACATGATATAAAAAGAAAGTACGCCGGTTTCTAATAAATGTGCCCTCTCAAGCAAGAGAAAGCGATACGCTAATCCCAAAATTGTTATAAACGGAAGCGCGTAAAGCACCCCGAAAACCGTTGCTTTGCCGGACGAAAACGTGACATCTTTTTCCCGGTAGCCGTTTGCTTTTAGTTCGGCTTGTACCCTGCTGAATATCTCGCTGCTGTTTGCTTTCATCGTAGCGCCTCCTGTTTGATGTGAAATTTGGTGTGTACAGATCTGCTTGCATTTAGAATATATTATTTATGTCTAAAAGTCAAGTATTTCTAACTTTCAAATAAAAATAAATAGCCGCATAAGCGGCCATTATCAGTGAAGCGGTTATTCTCGGCGCCTTAAAATAAGGATTCCCACGACCTCAACGGCTGCAGTAATGTTGAAAATCAGCTGAATGGCGTTTACAGCCAGAAATGCGTTCAGCACAAGAACTTCTCCCTGAGGGGATTGGCGCGTGGCAACATATTGCAGATAGTGGCTGAACAATGTGGCGCAAATGCCAAAGCAGACTAAGGCCACAACACTTGCTTTCCCGATGATTTTCCTGCCCCGTTCATCGCGGCTGCTCTTGCGAAAGAATAAAAGCAAAAGCGCTATAAACAGTAGCGCGCCAATCACCATGTTGACAAAAGTGGCTTGTCGGTTAGACAGCAGAGAATAAAGCAAGCCTTCCATGTTCTATACCTCCCGGAAATCAAACAAATCTTCAATGGTAACGTCAAACACTTTTGCGATGCTATACGCCAAAAGCATGGAAGGGTTGTAACGGTTCCTTTCAAGCTGCATAATGGTCTGACGGGACACACCGACCAAATTGGCGAGCTCCTGCTGGGTCATCCGTTTCGTTGCCCGGTACACATGGATTTTGCTTTCAAAAGCATATTTGCTTTTTCCCGCCATCTGCTCACCGCCTTTTGTGAAAATCTTTTTTTAGTATAACATATTTCTTGCATGAAGTCTAAGAAATTGTTGCGGAGTAAGATGAATGGCGAGTGTTCGACCCCATATGTGGTATATATGGGGTCTTCCGTGCCATGGAGGGCGGTTTTTTGTCGCAGAACCCGGCCTGGCGAACCTACAAGTACGCTGGGAAAAAGAAGAAAAAGCGCAATATTGCTGATGAGGAAACCACACGGAAACTCATTGCCGCGCTGGAGGAGGAGAGCATCAAGTACGAGACGTATTTCAAACTCATTATCGCCATGGGGATGCGCAGGGGAGAATGCTGCGGTTTGAAGTGGAAGGACGTGGATTTCACGGAGAAGTCCATCCATATATGCAGAAATGTGGTGAAGGTCACGGGGGAGGACATCATCGTGAAAGAACCCAAGACCGCCGCCGGGGACCGGTACGTGTACTTCTCCCTGGAGATGGCCAGTCTGCTGAAAGAATACCGCTCCTTCTGCCAGGGGGAGTTGGAGCTCCACGAGGGCCATCCCCTCACCCCAGAGGACTACATCTTCCGCCGTCACGGCGCCGACCTGCCCATGACCCCAAGTACCTTCACCTGGCGGTTCAAATTGATTTTGAAGAAGCACGGCCTGCCCCTGGACCTGAACGTCCACAGCCTCAGACATACCGCCGCCAGCCTGATGATCTCCGGCGGGGCGGATGTGGCTACAGTTTCCGGGATTTTAGGCCATGCGCAGGTCTCCACCACGCTGGACATCTACACCCACGCCTTCGATGAGAAGAAGCGGGAGGTCAGTGCCCAGATGCAGGGGAGGGTAGGGGTGTGAGCGAAAGCGCAAATGTGGGAGCTTATCTCCTTTTTCTGCCATGAATAAGGCACTTTCTGCGCCACTATGGGCTGCCAGCCGGGAGATTTGAGATAAACCCCATTGACAACGGAACATCCGAGCGCAAAAAACTCCTGACTGCGGCCAGGAGTTTTTTGCGCTGAAAAACCCATTGGAAAACCGCTTCTCTTTATGGTATTCTATATGCAGAAAGGACGTGGTGGGATATGACAGAAAAACAGCAGCGGGACGCAGCCAGAGCGTTTGTCTCTTACTGGGGAGAGCATGGGGACGAAAAGCAGGATACCCAACGGTTTTGGATGGATTTACTCCAAAATGTCCTGGGGGTGGAGAACCCCAGCCAATTTATTGAATTTGAAGTGCCGGTCATGCTGAGCCATACCAGTTTCATCGACGGGTTCATTCCCTCCACACGGGTGTTGATCGAGCAGAAAAGCGAGGATATCGATCTCAAGAAAGGATCCCGCCAGTCGGATGGGTCGATGCTCACCCCTTTCCAGCAGGCCAGACGATACGCCGGATATTTGCCCCATAACCAGAATCCCCGGTGGATCGTGGTGTGCAATTTTAGGGAGTTCCAGATCCACGACATGAACCGTCCCAACGACGAACCGGAGCTCCTCAAGCTGGAGGAACTGGAAACCCAGTTCCACAGGCTGCACTTCCTGGTGGACACTGGGGACACCAACATCAAAAAGGAGATGGAAATCTCCCTGCAGGCCGGCGACATTGTGGGCGTCCTGTACGACGCACTGTTGGAGAAGTACAAGGATCCCACGGACCCAGAGACGCTAAAAAGCCTGAACGCCCTGTGTGTGCGGCTGGTGTTTTGCCTGTACGCCGAGGACGCCGGGATCTTCGGCGCCCGCGGGATGTTTCACGATTACTTGAAGCGCCACGTTGCCGATGCCCGCCGTGCCCTGATCGACCTGTTTAAGGTACTGGACACAAAGGAAGAAGAGCGAGACCCCTACATGGACGAGGATCTGGCAGCTTTTCCCTATGTGAACGGCGGCCTGTTTGCGGAAGAATCAGTGGTAATCCCCCGACTGGATGAATCCATCGTGGACTTGATCCTCCACAAGGCCAGCGAGGACTTCGACTGGTCGGAGATCAGCCCCACGATTTTTGGTGCGGTGTTTGAGAGCACCCTGAACCCGGAAACCCGCCGGGCTGGGGGGATGCACTACACCAGCATCGAGAATATCCACAAAGTGATTGACCCCCTGTTTCTGGACGGGCTTAAGCGGGAGTTTTCTGAAATTGCCGCCATAGGGGAGATTAAGGCCCGGAACAGGAAGTTCCGGGCCTTTCAGGCCAAGCTGGCTGGCCTGAAATTTCTCGACCCGGCCTGCGGCTCCGGCAATTTTCTTACAGAAACATACCTGTCCCTGCGGCGGCTGGAGAACGATATCCTACGGCAGCTCACCGACCAGGTTATGTTTGGCGGCGTACAAAAGGAGGACCTGATCCAAGTGTCCATCGGCCAGTTTTACGGCATCGAAATCAACGACTTTGCCGTCACCGTGGCCCGAACCGCCCTATGGATTGCCGAGAGCCAAATGATGAAGGAGACCGAGGATGTGGTGCATATGTCCCTGGACTTCCTGCCTCTGCGCTCCTACGCCAACATCACCGAGGGCAACGCCCTGCGCCTGGACTGGGAGAGTGTGGTGCCCAAACACCAGCTCAGTTATATCATGGGCAACCCACCGTTTGTGGGGTATTCCTTGCAGAGCAAGGAGCAAAAAAAGGATATCCTTTCCATCTACGTGAACGAAAAGGGCAAGCCCTATAAAACTGCCGGAAAAATTGACTATGTTGCGGGTTGGTATTTTAAGGCGTCGCAACTGATTCAGGGAACAAATATCCGCATAGCGTTTGTGTCAACCAATTCCATCACCCAGGGGGAACAGGTGGCCGGGGTGTGGAAACCTCTCTATGACCGTTTTGGTATTCACATTGATTTTGCTTATCGCACCTTCCGCTGGGACAGCGAAGCCAACCTAAAAGCCCATGTGCACTGTGTGATTGTAGGGTTCAGTGTGGCACCAAATAATGCGGAAAAACGGATTTACAGCGAGGAACATTTTCAAATGGCGGAGAATATCAATGCTTATCTGATGGATGCGCCAACAGTCTTTATTGAAAGTAGAAGTAAATCTCTTTGTGAAGTTCCAGAAATGCTATATGGAAACAAGCCGACAGACGGAGGTTTTCTTTTCCTTACAAATGACGAATATCAGGATGTCCAGAAACGTGAACCTGAAATTCTGAAATATATCCGGCGTGTTTACGGAGCATCGGAATTTATCAACAATAAGCCTCGTTTTTGCATATGGCTCGTTGGAGTATCTCCGGCTGAAGTTCGAAAATCAAAGTTTATTATGGAAAGGGTTGAGTCTGTTAGAAAATTTCGACTGGCAAGTACTAAAGCTGCAACTAGAAAAAGTGCCGAAATGCCCACGCTTTTTCAAGAAGTACGTCATCCAAACAGTGATTATATAATTGTTCCACGTCACTCTTCCGAAACTCGAAAATATATCCCACTTGGCTTTGTATCCCCGGAAATTATCGTAAACGATGCAGTTCAAATCATTCCAAATGCAACAACCTATCATTTTGGTGTTCTCACTTCTAATGTCCATATGGCCTGGATGAGGGCCGTCTGTGGACGAATTAAAAGTGACTACCGCTATTCCAAGGACATCGTTTACAACAACTTCCCCTGGCCCACCCCTACAGAGGAGCAGAAGACGAAAATTGAACAGACAGCCCAGGGCATTTTGGACGCCCGTGCATTGTACACCGACTGCAGCCTGGCAGACCTGTACGACGAGGTAACCATGCCTGTGGAGCTGCGCCGTGCCCACCAGGCCAATGATAAAGCTGTGATGGCAGCCTATGGTTTCCCTGTGCGCACCACCACAGAGGCCAGCTGTGTGGCAGAGCTGATGAGGATGTATCAGAGGTTGGTGGAGGGAAAATGATTTATTCCCTCGTTCATATATCATTGTGTTATTGCTCCACTAGGAACACAACAAAAAGGAGAAAAGCATGAGAGACAGAACACAGAAAACGCAGAAAAGGTTTCCCAGATGGTGGATCGCTTTCAAACCCCGTTATAGGGAAACGGCTTTTTTGTTCACCAGCTCTTTCGTCGTTTTCGGACTGCTTTTTGCCATTGGCAATCCGCCAGTAGTTGCATATTTGCTGCTTCTCGATGTCATTTGGGGCGCTGTCTTTCTGTGTACGAAACGAGGCAAAAACAAAGCTTTTCTTCATAGCTGTGTTGGAATTTCTCTGGCAAGCGCCTGTGCCCTTTGCGCAGTCAAACTGGCATGGGGCCATTCACCTCGCTACCCTACCATTTGGGAGGGTATTTTGCTGGGGTTAGCCCTATTGGTTCACCTTTTTGCCTTGCGGACGCCGGAAACAACCACAGCTGAGTCTGATCTGCCAAAACTATACCCTCGCCGCAAGTATGATTATGAGAGGGTAAAAATGTATGTCACAAACTTTTCAATGGTGGGTATCAACGCTCCCTGGGGGACAGGAAAGTCTTTTGTAGTAGACCAGCTAAAACGGGACCCGGATTTTCTGAAAGAATTTGATCTCATTTCTATCGATTTGCTCACCTGCGATCTAGACCAGGTAGAGCGGATCATCATTGAAGAATTGGACAAAGTCTTTCGCAAGCACTATATTCACTCCGCCCATTCTTTTCACTTAAAAGGCCTGATGGGAAAGAACCAATGGAGCAATCTCTTGTGGGGGATCTTGGGCAATGAAGGTGAGGGCATAGCTGCCTCTCTGCAGGGTTTCCAAAAAGAGCTGAGAAAGCTGGATAAGAAAATCCTTTTGATTTTCGATGATCTAGACCGTATTTCAGAAACGAATACCACAAAGAAAATATTTGCCATTGCAGAAAAAATTGCGTGCGATCATCTCCATGTGGTCTATCAATACGATATCTCCGCCCTGCTCAGGTTGGGGTTTGAAATAGAATACTTGGAAAAATACCTTCCTTACAGCGTAACATTGACTCAAATTCCTTATAAGGAGTTGGTTGAACAGCAGTGGAAGGATATCATGCCCAAAAACATCAGCATTACCATGAAGTCAGTGCAGTCAATCGGGGACGGCTTGCGAAATTGCAGCCATTTCAGCACATTATTGGGCCTCAATCTTCGCATTCAAATGGATCTGGATAAGCGTACAACCCCACGTAAAATGGAAAACTTTCTGACAGAATTGAAAGAGATGGTCGCTACCAATCCTGCGTTAAGCGACAGTTCTATCAATCAAAAGTATATCACTGCGATGTTCTTAAAACACTTTTACTCCTCTTATTTTTGCCGGTTTCAAATCAATGAAAGCCCTATGGATACCATGCAGGTCACATGGGAGGGAAAAAATCAAACACTGCCCCAGGTACTAGACAAGTTTGCCCAACATAAAAAAGAGTCTGACAAGGGGACGCCGTACGACCTCACTGGTAATTTCAACACTTTTTTGGCTGACGAGAGAAACCGTGACATAACCATCATTGCCCTGCTTTTAGGTTATGAATTTGGAATTGAAATCCTGGCGAAAGATTTCGGTGATGTCCCTGTTGAACCAATAATCACGCTGAAAAAGATGGATGACAACGAAAAAATCGATAGGGTCATTTGGCATACTATTGCCAACGGAACATCAGAACTGACGGATAAAGAAAATGCCATTCTAAAATTTAAGAGGGAAGTTCTGAGCAAATCTGGAAAAGAACAGCAGGACGCCTGGGACTCTTATTGTCACGATATGTATGAAGAGAGTCTCTCTCCCGACAATCGCACAATTTTCCGCCTAGGAATAGACCCTTTGTTCTCTCTATTCCAGGCGATGGAAGTGTGCGGCGCCACAGGAAATGAATGGCAGCGTTTGCTGGATTTTTATATCACGCAGTACCAGAAAATAGCAGGATCCTTTCTCACTCGCTCCTTTATCGATTGTTTAGGCCGTTTTCCCTACCGAAGCCCTCACAGCTTGCTCCAAATGATTCGTTTTTTCAACCAGTTAGAGATTACCACAAACTTCAACCACGAGAAGTCTTATTTCCAGTTCCTTCAGCTTGTTGTAAAGGCTCTTCTTTTATTTGGCTTTGTAAACTACGATCACACGGAATTGTTACAATTGTCTTCCAGAGAAGACGATCTAAAAGTGTGCCTGGAGGAGTTCTTCTCTAGACTTAGGGCAGACCTCAAAAAGTGTATGGACGTATGGGACGTGGAGAAATATGATGTTATCGTGGACGATTTTAATGCTATCCTAGAGTTTGTAAGGAAAAATCAGGAGCTTATCTCTTGCGAAAAAAAGCCTGGTCCTCGAGGACCCCAGGTGGAAATTAGAGGAATGGAAATAAAATCTGCACAGCAAGAGGAAATAAACCGTCTCATCCAAATCAAGAAGTCTTGCTCTGAGGAACAGTTTCAACAAGCTGCAAAAGACAGCTATTCCAAAGGCACAATCTATTTTCGGGAACTCCAACGGGTACTTAATAGCAGTCAGAATCGAACTTCTACTTAACAGTTACGCTTGGGCTAGTATGTGAGCTAATATTTATGAGAATCCCCCTATGTACCGTGCATCGGGGGATTTTTTCATTTGATAGGCGGATAAAACTCTTTAGCATAATCAGAGTATGTTTTGGCGGCGATATAATCATTTTCGTGTTCAAGCATAGTTTTAAGCTCTTCCTGTGCTTCCTGAGCCGTTTTAAAGGCGGAGTACGCAATGTGCATCGGTTCGTCATCCGTGTCTCCGTATAGAATTTTTGAGCTACCATCACTTTCTTGCTGTATATCTGTTACCACAGCATTGGTTATTTGATTCGCACCAAACAATTTCTTTTCTTCTCCCAAAAAAGAAAAAATAATTTCACTTGAATATGACAGTAATATTTTACTTCCTACTTTCATTACTGGCTGTCTATCGATCATCGGTATAGAGATAGAATCCATGGAATGCAACTTCATTTTTCGTCTGAGGATTTGTTTTTTGCACAGAAGCAAGTATACCTCATCAATATCATGTTGGTCTTCACGAGTTAAATTATTCAATTTTTCTGGATTAATAGACATTTCCAATTCGTTTTCCACAGCTTGAAGCCGTCTGAAAAACTGACCATACACTTGAAAATACCAAAGAACTTGGGAGAGAGAGATTTCATTTTCTCCTTTTGGCTCATAATCTGTTTTAGGGAATAACGTTGAAATAAAGGCAAATGCCGATTCAAAATCATAAGCAATTTCACCGACTGACATGGCTTTTTCCAGGTGTACTTTATATGTGAATTTTAACTTTTCCTCTTTCATCATACATTCTAACAAAAGATCGATAACGGAATCTTTCTGGGAGCGTACTATTATCTTGTCTTCCAACTTAGTGCGGTAGAGTGTGATTTTGCGTTCTTCCAGGTTGAAAGTTACGGGAATTGTAATTGGTTCTTTATGCGTGGCAACAACAAACTGTGCTATATTCTTGTGATCCGGTAAAGGGAATACCATTCCGGATTGTTCAATATTGGTAGATATAGAGACTACACCATCTACCGGTACCATGACTTCTTCAGCACGCACCATTTCCAGTGCGGATACAAAATTTGTATAAGCGGCTTCATCTTGAAATCGTATTTTACCATTGATGCTGAATCGGTCATCCGAAAAAATATCCCGTATCCTATTTGCCATCTATTACCAGTCCTTTCTAATTTCTGAGAGAACTACCAATTTGCTTACTAGCAACTGCTTAGATAACTCAACTGATTTCTCTTCTTGAAAATTAGTTTCTGGCAGTTCCATAATTGCAGAAATAATGTCTATGCGGGCTTCGTTATCTGGGACAATAATGTACCGAATATCGTTATAGGAAAAGTTTAGCCACAATGCTTTGTATTTTTCCTCTTCAACCCTCTTGCTAATCTCATTGGATAACTTAAGGATTTGGGGATTAGCAATGATGCACTCCATTTTCAGTGACGTAAGTGCATCAGGGGCGGGCACATATCTCCATTCATGCTCATCATGAAAGTTCTTAAATACCTGAATTGCAATATAGGTTCCATCCTTGTGCGGCAGTTTTCTTTCCATGATACCACGGATTGGCTTAATAAAACACAGCCGTTCAATAACGTCCTGCGAAATTGAATCAGGTAAATCTTTCTCGGACAGAATTTTCTCAAACAACTTTGAATAATTTTCGGTATAAGCCGAATTGCAGTTCAAATAATGTACCGGTTGAAGACGATTACGCTCTCCCCAGCTTTTCGAAAATGCCATGCCATACTCACCATAGAACGAACAGTGAGTGTTACTCTTCTCAAAGAAGGCGTACACTTCTTCGCTGAGTTTATTTTTTTCTGTCTGAACTGGAGTTAGGGCAAAGGTTTCCCCCATCTGATGAAAAGGTAGGTCGCAAAAGCATTTTTGAAGAACAGCAATGTTGCCATACAATTTGTCCCCAGATTTGATACCTAAGTAATCAACCGACTCAACGCAATACCGAGGGACAAGGGCTTTCCGGCCGAGAGCGTCTTTCAAGTAATCTGCCTCTTTCATGAAGTGAAAAAGGGAATTTGCGCTTTGAACATAGTCGTCTTCAGCCTGAATAGAATATTCTGACATCCTGGCAAATCTCCTTAAATGATGAAGTTTATATAAAAATCCCATATTCGTCTACTGTATAGTATACATAACTCCTGCGGAGTTTTCAATCCTTGGAATCAAAAGCTTTAAGGTTGTTTACAAATGGCTACCAATTCTGGCTACTATTTTTCCTACTACAGAAAATCTCCATAATCTCCAAATCCATATCTCTGCTCTTGTGCATATTATCTTTTTCAACGTTATTATAGGCAAAAGAAAACCTCCAAGGGAGCCATTCCTTTGGAGGTTTTGGTGCGCCCGACTGGATTCGAACCAGCGGCCT
>OGPH01002425.1_pt1 | contig 10721 bp, 12 predicted proteins | sample 1552891 | NCBI WGS metagenome assembly OGPH01 (sample SAMEA2580272, study PRJEB22360) | human gut metagenome | biome: human gut; feature: human-associated habitat; material: faeces | place: Denmark | collected 2008/2010 | reverse complement strand
CGGAAGCGATCCGCAAAGGGAAAGAAGACGCTATGAAGAAAATGATCGAGATCACATTCGATGAGAACGGAAGTATCACACACGATGTACTCGGAAAATTCGGAAGTGCATCCGTACTTCTGAAAAAAGCTCCGGATGGTACAGGAGTAATCGCCGGAGGTCCGGCTCGTGCCGTGATCGAGATGGCGGGAATCAAAAATATTCGTACAAAATCTCTCGGATCAAACAATAAACAGAATGTCGTACTTGCTACGATCGAAGGACTCAAAGACGTTAAGTCTCCGGAAGATGTTGCAAGACTTCGCGGCAAATCGATCGAGGAGATCATGGGCTAAGACGATAGAAAATGTTGAATAACAGATTCTATCCTATCGCATAAGGAGGTAAGATTGAAATGGCAAACTTAAAAGTTACGTTAGTAAAGTCTACAATCGGAGCCATACCAAAGCATAAAAGAACAGTTGAGGCTCTTGGTCTCAAGAAGACCGGCAAGACAGTCGTACTGCCGGACAATGCAGCTACCAGAGGTATGGTACAGCAGGTTAGACATTTAGTTAAGGTTGAAGAAGAGGCATAAAAAGATAAGGAGGTAACGTCATGGACTTATCAAACTTAAGACCGGCAGACGGTTCAAAACAGAGTGATAATTTCAGAAGAGGCCGTGGACATGGTTCAGGAAACGGAAAGACTGCCGGTAAGGGACACAAGGGTCAGAAGGCCCGTTCCGGAGCTCCCAGACCCGGCTTTGAAGGCGGCCAGATGCCGCTGTACAGACGTATTCCCAAGAGAGGCTTCACCAACAGGAATACAAAGGAAATCGTAGGCATTAACATCAGCGCCCTCGAGGTATTTGAGAACGGAACGACTGTTACCGTAGAGACCCTGATTGAAAAGGGTATCGTAAAAAATCCAAAAGATGGGGTAAAGATCCTCGGAAATGGAGAGCTTACCAAAAAACTCGATGTGAAGGCTGATGCATTCAGCGCATCCGCAAAGGAGAAGATCGAGGCACTTGGTGGAACTGCAGAGGTGATGTAATGCTTACAACACTTAAAAACGCCTTTAAAATGAGGGAACTGCGGAAGAAAATCCTCTTTACCCTGGCCATGCTGGTTGTGATCCGTCTCGGATCACAGCTGCCCGTGCCGGGCGTTGACAGGAACTATTTCGCAAACTGGTTTGCCGCTCAGACGGGTGACGCTTTCAATTTTTTTGACGCCTTTACGGGTGGTTCCTTTGAAAATATGTCCCTGTTTGCGCTGAATATTACCCCTTACATCACATCCTCCATCATCATTCAGCTTCTGACGATCGCGATTCCGAAGCTGGAAGAGATGCAGAAGGACGGTGAGGAGGGAAGAAAGAAGCTGACTGCGATTACGAGATACGTAACGGTCGGCCTTGCTTTGATTCAGTCCGCAGCCATGGCCATCGGCTTTGGCGGAAGCGGCCTTCTGGAAGAGTATAATGCCCTTAACGTGATTACGGTTATCGCTGCGCTCACTGCAGGAAGTGCTTTCCTGATGTGGATCGGCGAGCGGATTACGGAAAACGGTGTCGGAAACGGTATTTCCATCGTTCTGGTCATCAATATCATTTCCAGACTTCCTCAGGATTTTACGAGTCTGTTCAATCAGTTTGTGGCAGGCAGGCCGATTGCAACGGCAGTTCTTGCTGTGGTGATCATTCTGGCGGTTGTCATTGGCATGGTTATTCTGGTTATTGTTCTGAACGATGCGACGAGAAAGATTCCCGTTCAGTATGCGAAGAAGGTACAGGGCCGTAAGATGGTTGGCGGACAGTCCACCAACATTCCTCTGAAGGTTAATACGGCGGGTGTTATTCCGGTTATCTTCGCTTCTTCCATCATGCAGTTCCCGGTTATCATCTGCTCTCTGGTAGGGTACAGCGGAACGGGCGTATGGAGACATATCCTGAATGCATTAAGCTCCAACAACTGGTGCAATCCGAGCCAGCCGGTGTATTCCATCGGACTTGTGGTATATATCATACTGGTTATTTTCTTCGCTTATTTCTATACCTCGATCACCTTCAATCCGGTCGAGATTGCGAATAATCTGAAGAAGCAGGGCGGTTTCATCCCGGGTATCCGGCCTGGCAAGCCCACCAGTGATTATCTGAACAGAATTCTGAACTATGTCATCTTCATCGGAGCGTGCGGACTTACCATCGTCTGCGTCATTCCTTTCTTCTTTAACGGAATTTTCGGAGCCAGCGTTTCCTTCGGTGGAACAAGCCTGATCATTATCGTCAGCGTGGTGCTGGAAACCATAAAGCAGATTGAGTCTCTGATGCTGGTGCGCAATTACAAGGGCTTCCTGAACGACTGAGGCGGCTTTTATAAGAATTACACGAGATTGGGACAGAACGTAAGTTTTGTCCCAAAATGCTAATAAAAGGAGGCGGAAAACGGCGCTGCCGTTTTCCTGGAAGAATCACTCCGTGATTCTTCTTAATGAATGAAAAGCGGCCGTCCGGCCGCGGAAACAGAGGTAGTATGTCAGTCGTAGACAAATATATCGATTATGTAAAAGAAGAGGCCATGAAGCGCCCGGAGAAAAGCTGGAACAAGATTCTCCTCGGCTTTCAGGCGAACAAATGGCGGATGCGCCTGCTTCCCACGAAAGACCTTTCCAAAGGCTATCAGAAGCTGGAGCAGATGATGATGGGAGTGGTGGCCGATTCCCTGAGCAGAGAGGGAAGCTACGTGTGGGGAAATATTTTTACGCCCTGCGAACTGGTGCACTGCTTCGGGCTGCGCACCCTGTCCATCGAGGTGCTTTCCTGTTATATGAGCGGCTTTCATCTGGAGGATTATTTCATTGATTATGCACAGGATATCGGCCTTGCGCCCACCCTGTGTTCCTATCATAAAACCTTTGTGGGAGGGGTGGAGAGCGGCGTGATCCAGAAACCGGATTACGCCATCACCACCTCCCTTTCCTGTGACGGGAACCTGAATACCTTTCGGTATCTGGAAAAGAAGGCTGGCGTCGGGGCGGCACGCATAAAACAGCATAAGAATGTTTTCAGGAAACGGCGTAGCTTCGGCTATGCCGTTTCTCCGTTTTGCAGGTCAATCAGTAAAGACGCGGGGAGTATTCCTACAAGGTCATAGGAAATGTCAATCTGTTGTTCCCGATAACCCTTCGACTTGTCCGGCGCGTGAACATATACCGCCTTTACCATGTCGTTTAGGATAGTGGGTGTCAGCTCGTTCAAGTCGAGATACTTCCGCACCTTGCAGATAAACCTGTCGATATTCTCTGCCTGTTCCTCTTGTTCTGTAATTTCTTCATTCAACCGCAACAGCTTTTCCCGCAGTTCTTTCTGCTCCTGCTCGTAGTCGTCAGAGAGCATTTGAAATCTGCTGTCAGATAGTTTTCCGCCTACGTTGTCCTCATAAATACGCTTGAATAGTCGGTCAAGTTCTTCTATCCGTCGTTCTGCCTGCGTCAGTTGCCGACGCTTCGCCGCGAGTTCTCTTTTTGCTTCGGCTTTCTGCTTCGCACCCATAGCCTTGCGGAATTGTTCTTCATGGTTCGCAACACAGGCAATCGTCATTCTCATGTGGGCGAGTACGCCCCGTTCCAAGACAACGGCGCGGATAAAATGCGTCGCGCAAACCTCTTTCCCTTTGAGCCTTGAAGTAGAGCAGACAAAGTGGTCTTGCCTTGCTTCAAAGTTCCTGCTTGTGCAGTAATACAGCTTTTCACCGCAATCGGCGCAGCGCACAATGCCGGAAAACATATTTGTCTTTCCTGTCCTCGTCGGGCGGCGTTTGTTCTTCCGCAATTCCTGCACCCGCGCCCATGTGTCAGCGTCAATGATTGCTTCGTGGGTATTTTCAAACACAAGCCATTTTTCTTCGGGATTATTGCAGGTCTTTTTGCTCTTGTAGGACTGCTTGTAGGTTTTGAAGTTTACTGTATGCCCTTGATATTCCGGACGCTCCAAAATGTCGGCTATTGTATCGCCCGTCCAGTTAAAGGGATTATCCGGCGGCGCGTTCCTTGTCGCCCTGCCTGTCTGCTGAAAATGGATTGTCGGCGTTATGACTTTATCATCTTTCAGAATACGGGCAATCTGCGACGGCCCGTAACCGTCCAGACAAAGGGCGAATATCCGCTTGACAACTTCGGCAGCTTCGGGGTCGATAATCCACCGCTTTTTGTTTTCCGGGTCTTTCCTGTAGCCGTATGGCGGGTTGGTGCAGAGGTGTTCCCCCGCTTCGCCTTTTGACTTCATCACCGCGCGTATCTTCTTGCTGGTGTCTTTCGCATACCACTCGTTGATGATATTGAGAAAGGGGGTAAAGTCGCTGTCCTGCTGGTTTGCGCTGTCTATGCCGTTGTTAATAGCTATAAAACGCACGCCCTTTTCCACGAACAGGACTTCGGTATAAAATCCCACTTTCAGATAATCACGCCCAAGCCGCGACATATCCTTGACGATCAAGGTGGACACTTCGCCGTTTTCGATTTTTTCCAAAAGTTCGCTCCAACTTGGACGGTTGAAGTTTGTCCCGGAATATCCATCGTCCACGAAAAACAATGGATTTGAAAAATGATTTTCCTTTGCGTACTTACTTAAAATCGCCTTTTGATTTACAATGCTGTTGCTGTCGCCCGTTAGTTCATCGTCGCGGGATAGGCGGCAATAGAGGGCGGTAATCTTGCCAGACTGCCTTAACATCGTTTCTGCTCCTTTCATCGGCGGGCAGTCTGCCATTACAGGATTGCTTATACTCATTTTAACGCTCCTCGTCTTTTTCATCAATAGGGGAGTGCCCCATAAGCCGTAAAACTTTATGGGGTAGGCTTCGGCTTCCGTCGTAGCTTCCCGTAAAACGATAGAACGTCCTGCCGGATTGAATTGTAACTTCGTGTGTGGGCAACTCTTGATAGAGTGGATTTTTTACAACGATTTGCCCGTCTTTGATTGTTCGCTTCTTTTCCATTCCTTTCCCGTCCTTTCCTTTGTTTTGAGTAGGGAGCAAGCACAGCAAATGAGTACCCATTTGCGATTTTGGCTTGTTGGGAAAATCCCAAACCCTTTACTTTCTCTCACTCAATATCCCGTTTGAAAGGCAGCTTTTGTTGCACTTTCCCCCTCACTATATAAAAATGAAAATCCGGAAAATGATATTGACTTACCATGCAATTTGTGATATTCTAAATAAAAATATGTTTCTGCCGAGAAACGCTTATTCTTACTCCAGTCGGCCATGGAAGGAGTAAAAAAAAACGTCTATTTTTTTGTGGAGGTCAATATGATATTTCGAGAAATGAGGCAAAAAAAACAGGAACTATCGCGGCAAGAGATTGCGGATATTCTGCATAAGGGGACATCTGGTGTGCTTGCCCTTTTGGGCGACAACGATTATCCCTACGCCGTTCCAATCAGTTATGTGTATGACGACGGGAAAATCTATTTTCACAGCGCAAAAAGCGGTCATAAAATAGACGCTATTCAAAGAACTGAAAAAGCGTCGTTTTGTGTGATTGATAAAGATTTAGTTGTGCCGGAGGAGTACACAACTTATTTTAGAAGTGTAATTGCTTTTGGACAAATACGGATAATCGAAGGTGATCTCGAAAAGAGAGCAGCGATAGAAAAATTGGCAATCAAATATGCGCCGGAAGATACTGCCGCAAGCCGCGATCATGCCATAAACCGTGGGTGGAAGCCTCTTTGTATGTTGGAAATGACAATCGACCACATAACAGGAAAAGAGGCGATAGGACTTGTAAAAGAAAAGGAAAAATTAAATAGACTGTAAATAAAATCAGCCCGCCGGGGTTTCATTTTATTGTGTAGTAGGCCAGCGTTACACAAACGCTGGCCTTTTTTTATTTGTTAGGAGGATTGATTATCATGTATGAAGGCAAATCACACACTTTATTTGCCAAATATGCCGTACCGCAAATGATAGGGTTGCTGTTTAACTCGGTCTATATGATTGTTGACGGTGTATTCATTGGCAATCGACTTGGCCGCGACGCTATGGCCGCCGCTGCCGTTTCTGTTCCGCTTGTCGAGATACTAATTGCATTGTCTATGGCAGTTGCCACAGGCGCGGGCGTTTTGATTTCCTCACATCTCGGTCAAGGTGAGAAAGAAAAAGCACGCCACATTTTTAGCCTTGCCGCCCTATGTACGGCTGTTATGGGGCTGTTGATTAGCGTATTGGGAAATATTTTTATTCACCCGCTTGCTGAACTTTTAGGCTCAACTCCGGTTATCCATGATGAAGCAATCAGTTATATGTGGTACATCATTACCTTTTCCCCATTCCTGCTTTTCAGTTTCTTGTTAAGCGGTCTGGTGCGTAATGATAACCGTCCAAAACTTGCCATGTTTGCCCTCATGTTTGGCTCTGTATCAAATATTGTCTTGGACTATGTGTTTATGTACCCATTGAACATGGGGATTGCCGGTGCAGCATTGGCTACCGCACTTGGCCCCATTTTCAGCGTTTTAATTATGCTGCCCCATTTCATATTCAAGCGCGGGGATTTGTACTTAACGAAATTCAAACTGAAGTGGCGGAGCATTTGCTCGGTCTATGTACTTGGCTTCCCGTCCTTTATCATGGAGTTTACTATTGGCATTATTACCTTTGTATATAACTTTGCCATTGTGCATTATGGCTTTGGGGAAATCGGACTTGCAGCCTACCTTGTCATCGGCTACTTAATGTTGATTATTTTGACACTGTTTCTTGGTATGGCGCAGGGCTTGCAACCCGTATTTAGTTATTTTATGGGGACAGGGGAAGAAAAACGGAGCAAATCTCTACTTGGCTTTTCCATTAAAGCATTTTTAGCAATAGGCGTTTTGTGCTATGTCTTGATCGTGTTCTTCTCTCGCGGCTTTTTCACGATTTTCAATCCGGGAGATATTGAACTAATCAACTTTATGGAAAGTAAAAGCCTACCTTACTTTTCCGGTTTCTTCCTTGCAGGATTTAATATTTTAATGATTTCTTATTGGCAGGCAAATGGGCGCACAAGTAACGCCCTTACGGTATCTCTATGCCGTAGCGTCATATGGCCGCCAATTTTGGTTGCCGTTCTTCCGCTGATTTTTGGCAGCGAAGCCGTATGGCTTTGCCATTCTATCAGTGAAATCATGACGGCGATTATAGCAGTTGTTTTGATTGTTTTCATAAAGCGCAAGAAAGAAAATCAGAAAGTTGGATTTTAAGGAGGGACATGATATGAAGCGGATCATTACCATAGGCCGTGAATTTGGAAGCGGTGGAAGAGAAGTTGGCAGGCGTTTAGCCGAAAGACTGAATATTGCCTATTACGACCGAGAGATTATTGATGAATTGATGAAACGAACTCAATTAGCGGAAAGTTATGTGTTGCAAGTGGAGGAAAGCAGGCCCCTGCCGCTGTTACCAATAACAACTGCTCGCACTTTTGGTATTCCTACCAACTATACATTGGAAAATCGTCTGTCCATTTATAAGCAGGAAAGCGAAATAATCCGCGAAATGGCAGAGAAATCGGATTGTATCATTGTAGGACGATGTGCAGACTATGTTTTGCAAGATTTGAACCCTTTTCGCTTGTTTGTATATGCGGATATAAGTTCTAAAATTGCCCGTTGCAGGGAAAAGGGAGCCGACGCAGCGGCGATGACGGATAAAGAATTGCAGCAAAAAATTATATCTATTGATAAGAAAAGAGCACGTTACTACCAATTTTATACAGAACAAGATTGGGGCAATAAAGCAAACTACGATTTATGTATCAACACCACCAATACAGAAATCAAGAAAATCGTTGCTGCCATAGAGAAGTTTATCGTTTAGCAGTATTGGGGATGTGTCAATATGTCTGTATTTCATTATCTTTCTTCTCATAACCTGCGGTCAAAAAAAGCCCTTGCGCTTGCATGGGATTTTGCGCCTATGAGTATGAACACACAAGTCATATAGTTATCTCTTATAGTTCCTGTACCAAACGCCCATGCGGTTTTATGCTGCGTGGGCGTTTGGTATTTTGCCCCCTGCTTGGGAAGAAAGGGGGTGAGAAAAATGATGAATAGTGAGCAGTATCGGGAACATATCGAGCGCACTTTCAACGCCTTTTGCAAGATTGTCCTTTACCATGCGGCGCTGGGTATTTACAAGAAAATACGGCGGAAGCAACAGTTTGAGGTATCACTCGACTATCTTCGGGAGTTTGATTTTGAGCCGATTGCCACAACAGACGAGTATTTTGTGAAATACGATATGCCTACCACTTTTACCGTTCGTGGGGAAACGGTCATTGTAGAAAGCGAGCAGTTAGCGGCCGCGCTTTTGCGTCTGCCGGAAAAGCGGCGTGAAGTGCTGTTTTTGCGGTACTACCTCGGTTACAGCGATACGGAAATCGGAAGGCTATTCGGAGTTTGCAGAAGCACAATCTTTCGTAGACGAAAAAGGTCATTGCGCTTCATACGAAAAGAACTGGAGGCGTTAGAAGATGAAGAATAGGAAATACAATTTGCTGCCCTATGAAACGATTGTAAAGGCAACCGCCGGGGAGCCGGAAGCGGTGAACACCGTCATTCAAACCTATACCGGCTACATCAAATATCTGTCCTACTTTCAAGGGAGTATCAACGACGATATTCAAGATTATCTCAAAGCGTCCTTAATGGAAGCACTACCCAAGTTCCGCTTTGACAGATGACAAGTAGCAAAGGCAGAAAAAGCCGTCAAGGATAAACTTCGCGCTTCGCGTCCTTGACGGCTTTGCCCGTCTTTGCTGTCGGGTAATCAAGAGGGCGCAAACGGATAGACCGCTTGCGCCCTCAATCTATGATGATGTGTTACGCAATAGAGAGCGAGAGCGCCTTACACAACGCGGTTTTGCAGACTTGAAAACACAAGAGTTGAGTGTTTATATCCCCACCCTCAAAAATGGCGGTCTACTGCGTAACATTTTGCCATGCCAGCGTGGACATTTAGGCAGGCGAAAAGCCTTGATTTATGCGACTTGCAGAGAACGGAAACAGAACAAGTAGTATCGTATCCCTTGAAAGCGCAAAAATGCCTTTCTATCGTTCCACGCGGCACAGAAAAAGCGGGCAAGAAGTCTTTGACCTCTTACCCGCTTTTGTGGCAATCCGTATGGCAGCTACCCTGTTTCAGTTGATTGTTGATGCTGTTTTATGAGTAGCTACCATCCCATTCACCTTTCTGGACGTTCCCTATGCGGCGGACGAAGAGTCGGTAACGTATCTGGCCGACCAGCTGCGCGGCCTTGCCGCTTCTCTGGAGGAACTGACGGGAAAACGGTTTGAGGAAGAAAAGCTGAAGGAAACGATCCGGATTGAAAACGAGACGAGAAAGGAACTGATGCGGTTCTTTGAGTTTCAGACGAAACGCCGCTATCCCGGCGCTCTCATCAGCCATCTGTACATGATGATGGGAATGCACCTTCTGGTGGGCACGCAGGAATTTCTGGATCTCATCCGTTTCATGAATGAGGAGATCGCGGACTGTCCCGTATTTGAGGGCAAAAAAATCCTCTGGCTGCATCTGCTCCCCTTCTATCAGGAGACGCTGAAAAAATATTTTGACAGAAATGAGGATTATCAGATCATCGCCAGCGACATCATCCTGGATTATATGGAGGAGATGGATGCGGAGCATCCCTTTGAGGCGCTTGCCAAAAAGATCATCCGCAACCTCTATAACGGCTCCTACGCGTATAAGGCGGATGCGATCGCCTCTCTCTGTGACCGGCTGCATCCGGACGCGGTGATCTATTTCTGCCACTGGGGCTGCAAGCAGGCTTCCGGCGGGAGCATTCTGCTGAAGGAAAAAATGCAGGAAAAGCAGATTCCCACGCTGATTCTTGACGGAGATGGAATCGATAAGAGAAACAGCCACGACGGACAGATCAAGACCAGGCTGGAGGCCTTTCTGGAGATGCTGGATGAAAAGAAAAACGCGGCGGCAGAGACAGGACAGAAGGAGGAAGTGTGATGCTTGGGTATATATGCAAATATGCGCCCATCGAGGTTTTTGAATCCATGGGTGTGGAAATGAAGCGGATCGATCCGCAGGTGACGAATTTCACCCAGGCGGACATGAAGATGCACCCCAATATCTGCAGTTTCGCAAAAGGTGTGCTGGAGGATGTGATGGCGGGCGGCTATGAGGGCGTGATCCTCACCCCCTGCTGCGACAGCATCCGCCGCCTGTATGACGTGCTGAAGCAGGAGCTTCCGGATCGTTTTATTTATATTCTGGATACGCCGAGGATCACGAAGGATGCGGGCATTGCGCTCTATGAGGGCCGGATCCGGAAAATGATTGAAGCATACGAGGCTTTTTCCGGAAAAACCTTTGAAGAAGAGAAGCTGGCGAATATCCTGAGAAAAAAGAAAAAGGAGCAAAGCATCTCTCTGGGAGAGAGCGGCTGTGGGGAAGATGCGGCTTCCGAAGCGGGCACAGGGCGCCGCGCTTTTCGCAGAAAGAATATCGGCCTCATCGGAGCCAGGGCCAATGAGAGCATTGTGCAGATTCTGCAGGAGAAAAACGCCAATCTGGCCTTTGACCTGACCTGTACCGGATTGAAGCGCAAGTATCTGCTGGAGCCGGAGCAGGTGCTCACAGGCTACACCAGAGGGCTTCTGAGCCAGTTCCCCTGCATGCGCATGGAGGCGGCGTCCGGAAGGGATGAGCTGATCGA
>OGPH01002416.1_pt1 | contig 10772 bp, 10 predicted proteins | sample 1552891 | NCBI WGS metagenome assembly OGPH01 (sample SAMEA2580272, study PRJEB22360) | human gut metagenome | biome: human gut; feature: human-associated habitat; material: faeces | place: Denmark | collected 2008/2010 | reverse complement strand
TGTGCTGACCGCAAGGTCAGCACACGGTTTTTCATTTGGATTCCTTCAGCCAGGTCTCCAGTTCCTTCTGAGAGATCAGCCCCCGCTCGCATTTATCCTTTTCCGTTCTGGCCCGTTCGCTCCAATCGTAAAACTGTTGATCGGTGATCCGCCCGGCCTTGATCCACGCAAAGCGCCGCTTGTATTCCTTGCGGTAGGCCTTGAATACGTCATTGCCCGCCTGCCGGAGCGTCCACTGCTTCAGAGCGCCGATGTCACGGCAGCGCTGCTGCCCTTTGGGAACAGGCCGCTCGCAATATTCCGCGCTGACCCGACCGGTCTGCGGAAACCAGCGGCCACAGTTCTTGCAGCGCCGCACGGTGATGTTCCGCTCCACACAGCTCCGCAGGGAGTAGTCGATCATGTCCCGAATGCTGGAGGAATACAGCACCGGCGAACACCGCCCCGGCTCCACCGGCTCAAAGCTGAGCGGGATAGGGCGGAAACAAAACAGGCCGGGATCTTTCGGAGAGTCGTGAAAGTAATTTTTTGCCGCTTGTGCCTGCGGCTCCCGTCCCGCGCTGTCCACATCCAGCACCAACTCAAAAAAGCGTTGGATCTGCTGCTGATACCGCGGAAGCTGTTCGGGGAGCTGGCGCAGCTCGTCCAGTATTTGCGCATCCTCCGCGCTGCCCCGATCATTCTGGATAAACATTGCCGTCTGACGGTAGTAGCAATGGACATAGAGAAGCTGAAAATAAATGTGTACGGAGGATAATCCCCCCAGTTTTTTCATTGCGCTTGCAAGAGCCTCTTTGTCGTCCTCGCTAACGAATCGACTCCAGTTATCTGCGATGCTTTGCAGCATTGGCGTCACTTCCGCACAGTCCAATTCCTGAAAGGAAAGAAGGCTTTCCAGAAAGGGAAATTCCCCCTGGACATCCGGAACGCCTTGCGCACCAAGGGAATCATACTGAAAAATCTCTCTGCCCTCAGAGAAATACATTTTGGCATACCACATGACAGTTCACCTCGAAATAGACAATCGTAATATAGAAATATGGACAGTCTTGACAAGGAGTGAAAAGTATGTTACCATACAAACACGGAAAGACTGTCAAAAGTAATTTACAGTTAGTCTAACACGGAGACTGCGGATTGTCAATGAAAAAGACAGTCACAAAATCCGAAAAAGCACCTCGACAACTGAATACCCATCACCGGAGATGATACATGCCGGAGAAGTAACGCCAGGACGCCGCGGCAAAGCGGTCGAGCGTGCCAGGGCAGATGAAAACGCCGTGCAGGTCAAACAAGGCCGCAGGGCAGGAACGGGTACGGTGCGTGGCAGAAGATCGTTAAGAAAGGGGGGGGGGATCGATATCTATCGTTCCTACAAAAAGGAAAACCGCTGAACTGTTGCAGCAGTCCAGCGGCGCGCCGCGTTTCGGAAAACGCAGACTCCATCTGCAAACAGTCTAACAGAGGGACCTCCGAAACGCAAGTAATTTTTCTCTGAATTCTATTGGAGGTAACGATTTTGAAAATATCAACCTATCACAGCTACGATGACTTGCCGCTGTTCCTCAATGCGGAACTGGTGGCAAAGGTGCTGGGCGTGTCCATCTCCAGTGCCTACGAGCTGATGCACGAAGAAGTATTTCCGTCTGTGCGCATCGGCAGTCGGTTCGTGGTGCCCAAGGATAAATTCCAACAGTGGGTAGAACTGCAGAGTGGAGGTGCCAGATGAGAACTTGGACAAAGCGCGATCCGGTCAAGAACTATTTTCCTCTGCCCAATGAGATTTATCAGCTGGGTCTGTCTCACGGTGCGATTGCGGTCTACGGTTATCTGCTTCGCATCGAAGACCGCAAGACCTATCAGTGCCATCCCAGCTACGCCACCATCGGCAAGGCGGTGGGCATGAGCAACAACACCGTGCGGAAGTACGTGCAGGAGTTGGAGGAACGTGGACTCATCCGCACCGAGCGCACCAGCATCATCACGAGTGACGGGCGCAAGCAAAACGGAAGTCTGCTCTACACAATCCTGCCGATCCAGTTTTCCATCGATCAGTTTTATCAGCGGCAGATGGATGCTGTGGACAGAGCAAAGGAGCGGCAGCGCGTGGCAAGACGCATGGAGCAGACCAGCGTGTGAAACAGCAGATATGTTCTCTGCGTGCTGTTATCATGGACAAGCAAAACCGTGAAGCCCATCAATGCGGTGAGAGAAACAGCAATGGGATCACGCAGCCCAGCGGGGCCGCGACGCCTCGGAACAGCGACGCGCATGAGCACATCGCTGTTCCGCAGGCTCTCCGCGTTCTTCGGGAACACACCCGACCAAGACCCAAAAGCGGCAAAGTTTGCCGTTCTGACACCCGGCCACGCAGGGTTTCCGAACCGCGCAAAACGCTCCGAGGGTAATGATAGCGCCCCATCCAAAACGCCCTGTGTTTCGCCGTGTAAGCCGCTGTGTGCGCGGTTAGAAGATGGGGTGGCGTGTGTACCCGCTTTCACCTGCGAAAACGAACGTGAGCCGTTTGTGCGAGTGTGATTTGAAACCGCTCCGGAGAGGACTTTCCCACGCCGTATGGGACGTAGCTTCGGCAGATTGGGCGGTTATCGGAGGAACTTATTTATAGCAGGATAAAAGGCTGGCGTCGGAACCGACGCTCTGCCCGGTCACTTCTGCCCGCAGTGCGGGCAGTTTACGGGGGTTTCAGCGCAGGCGATTGTGGCGTCTATTCGGAAGATTTTTTGTGTAATTGGCGTCTAACGTCCGTGAAAGGCCGATGAATACAGGCTTTTCGACGGCGTCTTAGTAAGAAAGAAGGCATTTTATGAGTGATAACAAGGATCGCTTGACCTACCGGCCGGAGCCGGAGACCAAGCAAAAAATAGAGCGGTGGTATCAGGAAGATAACTGCCGCAGCAAAAATGAGTTCATCGAAAAAGCGGTGAACTGCTACGCGGATATGCTCGCCGCAGGCGAAAGCACCACGCTGCCCCGTGCGGTGCAATCCGCCATCGACGCGCGGCTGAAGCTCTTCGAGGATCGTATCGCGTCGCTGCTCTATAAGCAGGCGGTGGAGATGGACATGGCAATGTCCATTCTCCTGCAAAGCCTCAACGTGAGTTACGAGTGTCAGGATCTGCAAAGTGTGGCCAACGATGAGAGCTTTCCGTTGGTGGAACGGGATGAAGCGGCGGAGCGTCTGGAACAGTTGGCGGATGCAGGTGACGCCTACGCCCAGTACATCATCGGCACGGCGTACCGTGACGGCGGACTGCTGATACCGGACACGGCCAAAGCGCAAAAGTTCTTGGAGTGCGCGGCAAAACAGGAAATCGATGCGGCGCAGTACGCCCTCGGCAAGCTGTATCTCTCCGATGATGCAGCCGTTCACGATTCTGCCAAAGGCATTTACTGGCTGAAACGCTCGGCGGACAACGGCAACAATTACGCCGCCTACCGGCTGGGCAAGGAATATCTCAGCGGCAAAAATACGATAAAAGATGCCGAAACAGCAGTGTCATATTTGCGGCAGGCCGCGGACAATGGAAACGCCTACGCCCAATATCTGTTGGGCAAGCTGACCCTCATGGGCGAGGGCGTTCCGAAGGACATGGACGCCGCCTATGAATGGTTCGCGGCGGCAAGAGATAACGGCCACACCTACGCGGAATTTTTCATGAAACGCATGGAGCGCGGCGAACAGGAGCCGCCCTCCGTCCTGCTGGCCTCCACCCGGCTGCTCTACCACATGGGCAATATCTTCCGGGACAACGCCCCGGCTCCCGCTGCCACCGGCGTTCAAATCGACCGCAAGCATCTGGCGCGGCTGCGGCAAAAGCGCATCGCCCTCGGCCACAAGCCGGACGATCATGAGCCGGAACAGCAACAGGGATTTCCAATGAAATTCCATATGTGAAGGGGGGCAAGATGTTCAGTTTTTGCGCCGCAATAGTCAAAGAAACATTTCGAAAAACAGTAGCTTTGTGAGCGGAGTTGTGGTATGTGTTGTGGTTGCCAAAAGGAGGTGCCACAATGTACGACTACATGAAAGCCCTGCAAAAGCACTTCGACCGTCAGGAACACAGTGAATTGGGCAAGCAGGTCGAATACGCCCGAGAGGAACTGCGGCGGGACATGGATGCCGCAGGGCGAAAGAAGCTGCTGCGGCTGTTGGACGCACAAAACACACTGCTGGCTGAGTCCACGTTGATGAGCTTCACGGCGGGCTTCAAGCTGGCGTGGGGCATGGCGAAAGAGCTGGAGGCAGATGGTCTCTATTCCTTCGAGCGTGAGGAAGAAGAACGCATTTGCCGTCCGGCAGAACAGGAGGACTAAATGGCAAAACGAAGACCTGCCGGTGACGGCATGGTACGCAGGCGGGACGATGGCCGCTGGGAGGGCCGCATCGTGGTGGGCCACAAGAAAAACGGTACGCCCATCTTCCAGCACGCCTATGCGCATACGCAAAAAGAACTGACGGAAAAGCTCCATCAGAATATCGAACGCTATCAGGACGTGGAGCTGACCGAGGACAGCCGCATGACCCTGGGGGAGTGGCTGGACCGTTGGCTGACGGACTATAAAGAGAACACCGTTCGCCCCGGCACGCTCGCGGGGTATCGAAGCTGCATCGAAAACTATATCAAGCCGCGGCTGGGCGGCAAGCAGGTGTCGCTGGTGACAGCGCAGGATGTGCAGAAACTCTACCGCAAGCTGAAAGAGAATGGGCGGGTCAGGGAGCATCCGAGGTTTGGTTCCGCACTGTCAGACACCACCATCAACCGCCTCCACGCCATCTTCCATCAGGCGATGGAGGACGCCCTCCACGCGCATATCGTCGCCAAAAATCCCACCGTGGGCGCAACGGTGCCGAAGGCAAGCCACGCACCGAAGCGTGTCCTGACCGACAAAGAACTGGACACCTTCTTGGACACCGTGCGGGAGGATGTGATTTGGGGTGACTTCTTCTATGTGGAGCTGACCACGGGCCTGCGGCGGGGCGAGATCTGCGGGCTCATGTGGCAGGACTTTGACGCGCGGAACGGCGTCCTGCAAGTGCGCCGCACCCTTCATAACCGAAAGCTGGGGGTCGATATGCTGGGCAAGACCAAGACCCGCAGCGGTGAGCGCACCATCGTCCTGCCCCGCAGCACGGCGGAAATTCTGCGCCGGCGGAAGGAGAATGCGATCACGCAATGGATCTTCCCCGATCCCGTCCGACCGGAGCTGCCGCTGTCTCCGAACTGCGCCTACACGCACATGAAAGCGATCTTACACAAGGCGGGACTGCCGGACATCCGCTTTCATGACCTGCGCCACACCTTCGCCACCCACGCCATCGCCAGCGGTGTGGATGCCAAGACCCTGTCGGGGATTCTGGGGCATACCAACGCCAGCTTCACGCTGGACACCTACACCCACGTCACACCGGATATGCAAAAAGCCGCCAGCGGCATCGTTGGCGGCTTCATGGAAGATCTGCTCGGAAAGGGGCTGAGACCTTGGCAAAGAAACGGAAAAGCGGAACCGGCACCGTAAGACAGCGCGGCGACGGCCGGTGGGAGGGCCGCGTTGTCATCGGCTATGATGACAGCGGCCTTCCCAAGACGAAGAATGTTCTCGCCAAAACAAAGCGGGAATGTCAGGAGAAGCTACGTCAGCTCACCGAAAGCATGGTGGGGCGAAATGACCGAAAGATCAAACCGGATATGCTGTTCGGGGACTGGCTGTGCTACTGGTACGAAACCCACAGCAAGCCGACGCTCCGTGCCTCCACGCAGAACAACTACGAAAATGTCATCCACAACCATGTCCTGCCGGAGATCGGAAAAATCCCGCTGAACAAATTGTCGCAGAATGATTTGCAGCAGTTCTACGGGCGGCTGAAAAAGAACGGCCGCAAGCGTCTGACGGAGCAATACGGCGCGGGCCTTTCCGACCGCATGGTGCGGATGTGCCACGCGGTCTGCCGCTCTGCCTTGGAACGGGCTGTGCGGGATGACCTGCTCCGTACAAATCCGGCCATTGGCTGTAAGCTGCCGCCGAAAAAGGCAAAGGAAATGCAGGTGCTGGATCGGGAGGAATTGCAGAAATTTCTCATTCAGGCGCAGGTGGACGGGTACTACGAGCTGTTCCTGCTGGATCTCTGCACCGGCCTGCGGCGGGGTGAATTGATAGCGCTTCAATGGGGGGATCTGAACTTTGAAACCGGCGTGCTGACCGTCAACAAACAGGCGTACACGGTAAATGGCGAATTGCAGATCATTCCGCCCAAAACCAAGGCATCTGTCCGAAAGCTGGTGCTGCCGCCTGCGGTGCTGGCCGTGCTGCGGGAATACCGTAAAAAGGTGGATTCCCGCTGGATGTTTCCGTCCCCGGTGAAGACGGATCGACCGATCACGCCCGGCGTGGCGCGCAGACGGCTTCAGACGATACTGGAGCGGGCAGACTGCAAGCGTGTCAGATTTCATGATCTGCGGCACACCTTCGCGACGCTGGCGCTGGAAAATGGTATGGACGTAAAGACCCTCTCCGCCATGCTGGGGCATGTGTCTGCGGTGACAACGCTGGACATCTACACCCACATCACCGGCGATATGCAGCGCGCGGCTGCCGCCAGCATTGACCGGTGCATCGGTAAGGCAGAACCGCAGGAAGAAACGGAACCGGAACAGAAAGGCATCGTGGACTTCCAGCCCTATGTGGGGAAGAAAAGAAAACCGGGCACCGGTTGTGTCACGGAGATCAACGACCACCTATTTGAAGGGCGCTATTCTCCCATATGGCCGGACGGGACGCAACATTCCCGCAACGTCTACGCCCACACCCGTGATGAGTGCGAGGAAAAACTCAAGGCGCTGATCGCGGAGATGGACGAGGAACGCAAAAATCTCAAGGAGCAGCTTGCGGGCATCGCTCCGCCAGAAAAGCTGACAAAAAAGCAGCGCAAGCTGTGGGACTATATGCGCCTCCACCCGGAAGTCACAGAGTTCTCGACCATCGCCAAACGAACCGGACTGGCACGGAATACGGTGAAGAAGCATTATGGAATGCTGACGGCAATGCTGGGGAGAAAATGAGAGGCATATTTGCGGTTATAAAAAAGGAATCTTCCTGACTGAGATGGTCGGGGAGAATCTTATTTGCTGTTAATGCGCTGGGGAGGTAATGATGGGGGATAAATGTGGCAAAAAGTTGCAAAAGCAGGTTGTTTTATCAAAAACAACCTGCTTTTGCTGTGATAACCCAACACTATAGATGCCATTCTTTTCAATACATATTTCTTTCTGTTGTGACATGTTGAAGAATTGGACCCTTGAGTGGTGGCAAGATAAGCAGTGCACTATATGCAGTGTTGCATGTTGCCAACACGGGGTATATATGGTATAATACTCAACAAGGAAGGGGGCGTAATTTTGAGCGAGTTGAAGTTTATCGTTTATGATGTTCAGCACGGAAGTTGTTCACATGTAATTACTCCAGCAAACCAACACATTATTATTGACTTGGGATCAAAAGCTGAAACCAGCATTTGCCGGTACTTAAAAGAAAATTATTTTCGCTATGGTGGGACAATTGACCAACTGGTGTTAACTCATTTGCACGAAGATCACATTTATGATCTCCCGAATCTTGATACATATGGTATTAACCCGTGCATTCTTCAACGCCCAAGAGGAGCCTTCCCTTTATCGTATAAAGCATCAGATCCCAATCACTATAAACGTATCGTTAATAAGGCTAACGAGTTAAATGAGCATTATACAGGAGTAGTTTCTGACAGCGAATCCCCTGTCCTATTCCAAAATAATGGTGGAGTTCATTTTGAGTTTTTTGCTCCTCCTGATAACCTTTGTTCAGACGACCCTAACAGTTTCTCAAACATCATTGTTGTCTCCTATGGTTATTTTAAGATCGTAATTACGGGAGATAATCCTGCGAGCATCCTAAAAGAAATGCTGCAGAACAATATTCAGCTTCGCCAGAGTATTAAGGATTCTACTATTTTAGTGGCGCCTCATCACGGTAGAGACGGCGAGTATTGTGAAGAATTTGTCTCAGCAGCCAACCCCCGTTTGACCGTTTTTTCTGACGGAACAAAAAAATATAAAACGCAGGATTATTCTCGAAACAGATACGCAAACAGGACGCGCGGTGTGACATGGGGAGACCAAAGTAGATATGTATTCACAACAAGGTCAGATGGCTCGATAAAATTTTCTTTTCGTCCCGACGGAACATGGAGCATAGATACAGACAAGTTTTCCTATTAAGGGGAGGTAAATATGGAATCCTTACTTGAAAGACTTAGTTCATATAACATTCTCAACAATTTGATCCCAGGAGCATTTTTTGTTTTTTTTGGAAAGCTGTTGAATGTTATATCCCTGCCTTTAGATGGAGTAGTTGAACGCATTTTTGTTTACTATTTTTGTGGAATGATTATTAGTCGTATAGGTTCTCTGGTAATTGAAGGCATCTTTGAAAAGGTTAAGTGGATAAAGTATGCACCAAAAGCTGAGTATGTTGCTGCGGTCAAGAAGGATGCACGGATAGAGTCCCTGTTGGAAACAAGCAATATGTATAGAACTTGTGCAGGTCTCTTTCTTACATTAGGAATTGTGAAAGGTTATTCGACTCTTGTTGAGCTGCTTGCAATTCCCGGATGTGTAACGGCTTGGCTGGTTGTGATTCTTTTGTTTATTCTTTTTTCAGCATCTTTTGTAAAGCAGACAAGACATATTGCAAGTAGAGTTGATGCTGCAAATAAATCTACAGAAGGTGAGTAAACATGGAATTGACTAAGCCGTTAGGCTATTATACAGATAATACTGCGCTGCGCTTTCATATGCTTGATGTAGGGGAAGGCTTAATGATCTTAATTATTTTTCCCAATGATCAGGTAATGCTTTTTGACTGCAATGTAACAGATGATAATGAAAGCACCATTTTAGACTATTTGTCTGCTAATATTCCTTTTAAAATAAACCCTGCTACTGGCAATACCGAGCAATTCATTGATGTTTTTGTTAACTCGCATAGAGACGAGGATCACTATAGGGGATTGAAAAAAATCAATGCACAATATCCGATACAATCTATTTGGGATTCAGGACAAACAGGTGCGACTACCAAAAGTCTGGATTATGAATATTACATGGGACTTAGAAGACGGTTAAAAGAAAAAGATGAGAACAATTTAAAAGTTCTTGTTCCGACAGAAACTCCGGTTGCAACGTTCAATGGTGTAGAAATTTTTTGTTTCGCAGGTAAAGAAGATTTCCAATCTGGGTTTGATAATGGTATAACCGTTTTCAAAGCAGCCGCAAAGATTCAGCATACAAATTCAATCGTGTTAAAAATTTCTTATGGCGGAAGGGATATTCTGCTGACTGGAGACTCGGATTGGAAGAGCTGGAAAGAAAAGATAGTACCCAACTTTAAAAAAACGGTAAAAAGTGATATTCTTGTTGCAAGCCACCATGGTTCACGGTCATTTTTTACAGATGAGGCAAATGATACTATTGACATACAGAAGAATCCGGACACCACATATATGGAAGCAATTGAATATATTGATCCAGACGTTACCCTGATATCCTGTGGAAAGTATGAGACTTACCACCACCCCAATGAAGAGGCCGAAGCTTTATACAAAAAATATAGTAGTCACAGCCAAGTTTATAGCACAAACAATTATGGACATTTACTTGGATTTATTTCAAGCAACGGAAACTATACTGTGGTACCCTCAAGATTTTGCGAAATTCAAACAGCAGCACGTAGTTTGAGCGCTACTATTGAATGTACATATTCTCAAAATGGAGAAGAAAAATCAGTTCCTAACGGTAGTAAGCTTAGTGTTGGGGGAAAGCTATATTTTAAGCTAAAAACAGCAGGTGGAATCATTGACCCAATTGAGAAAGTTCGTGTTGTATGGGAAGTTTCTAACGGTGGAATAGGCACTCATAGTTCGCACCAAGAGATATATTTCAAGGGACGGGCGGAAGATAATAATATGTTCACTTTCTCCAGAGACTTGTCTTACTATGGAACCCATCTTCTCAGATGCAAAATAAGCAACGCCAGAAAAGGCACAATAACTCGGATATTTAAGGTTGTCGGAGTTTAAAAGAATGTCCTTTTCGCATTTGAATTATGTAATAGGCCTCGCAAAGAAGCATTCTTTGCGAGGCCTATTTTTGTGCCGAGTAATCATACTTTACACACATTTTTACATCTAAGAAAAAGGAGATATATGTCCTATGCCGGCAGAACATCCTGTGGAGTTCAAATGCAGATAATGTACAATAAGTTGCGCAAATTGAAAACCGCATAAAAGAAGACATAGCTTGCAGGCTCTGGTAGAATGAAGTTACCACACAAACATTCGAAAGGAGACAGCAAACTATGTCCGAGAAAATTGTACAGCTGAATGAGGAAATTATCAAGGGGCAGCTCAAAGAATTAGTTCGAGGAAGTGTAGAAGAAACCCTGAACGAGCTGCTGGAGAAGGAGGCAGAGTCGCTGACGCAGGCGGCCCGCTATGAGCGCAGCGAGGCCCGTCAGGGCTACCGCAGCGGTCACTACGACAGGAACCTTACCACGACCTCCGGCGATGTCACGCTCCATATGCCCCGACTCAAGGGTGTGTCCTTCGAGACCGCCATCATCGAGCGCTACCGCCGTCGGGAAAGCAGCGTGGAGGAGGCCCTCATCGAGATGTACCTGGCGGGTGTCTCCGTGCGCCGGGTAGAGGACATCACGGAGGC
>OGPH01002411.1_pt1 | contig 10807 bp, 9 predicted proteins | sample 1552891 | NCBI WGS metagenome assembly OGPH01 (sample SAMEA2580272, study PRJEB22360) | human gut metagenome | biome: human gut; feature: human-associated habitat; material: faeces | place: Denmark | collected 2008/2010 | reverse complement strand
CAGAATCATCTGCGTCAGGTGAGCTCGGCAGACCTCAAACAGGTCTTCCTTTCTCACGCTCCACCCTTCTGCCTTCTCTTCCTCACTCTGCTCCTGCCAAAGGCCCGCCGTCTCTGATTCCGTCTGCTGCAGTGCCTCTGCTGCTTCCCGCTCTTCCTGGCTGACCCCTGCAAGGAGCCCGGACAGCGCCGCAGCGCCGCCGTCTGGGCCCGCCGTCCAATATTCGCTCTCCGTATCCGAAGCCGGCGGTGTGGCCTCCACAGGCACCCAGCCATAATCCGGCAGAAAGATTTCCGCCCAGGCATGGGCGGACTCATCCGTCGCCACGGCCTGCCAGGTTCCATCCTCCTGCCTCACAAAATCTTCCGGATAAACCACGCAGCCCGCAGCATACCTGGCAGGTACGCCCAACAGCCGGAACATCAATACGGCGGCAGAAGCAAAATGCTGACAATATCCTTCCCCGCTTTCAAAAAGGAAGTATTCTACCGGATCCGCATTCAGCGGGTACATGCCAGGCGTCCGCGTATAGGAGGCCCTGCTCCAAAGGGTTTCCAAAATGAAGGCGGTGATGCGAGCTGCATCCTCCTGTTCCGGAACAACCATTCTGCCTGCTGCCGCTCCTCCGTCTGTTCCGGCCTCCGTCTCCTCCAGGTAGTCCCGGCACAGCTGCGCCAGGCGCGGGATACGTTCCGCTGCCACTTCCGTATAGACATCCCTCGCCTCCAGTTCATACGCCTCCTGAATCTCGTAATACCAGTCCCGGCCCGCTTCAAAGAAGCCCGTTACATTATCCCAGTCAATGTCCACATCCTTGCGTTCAAAATAACTCACCTGATAGCTGCCGTCCTCCTGCCGGTCTCCGCTGTACCACATATGATAGTAGGGCAGGTAGGTTTCGCTGCCGCCCCCTGCGGCAGGACGTATCCACAGCTGCATATTTTCCACCGGGTCTTCACGCCACATGCTCTGATTCATCACATAATAAAGGCTCTCATACATACCCGGAATCGTATCGCTCCATTCGTTCCAATGCAGGGTATTTCTCTCCATCCTTTGAAAAATCTCCTCATCCCGATCCGCCAGCCAAACGCCCTCTGCATAATCTCCGCCCACAAACCGCTTTAAATAGAGTGATTCATCCGGCCTGCGCACTGTGAAAAGTTCCAACATCGCTTCTCCCTGCGGGTACAGATTGCCCCGGCTGATGGCTCCCTGCATAAAAGGCGTCTGACGTCCTGTCCCAACGCATAGCTGCGGGAAGAATACAGCAGCAAAAGGAGCCCGAACACACCTGTGAACAGGAAAACAAGACGGCCCGCCTGCATAAAAAGCGCTCCGCCGCGTTTCTTATCCCTCCTTCTGTTTCCAATTTCCATGGGTCTGCCTCCCATATCCTTCCTCCTGCGTTTGGCACATTTCTCTCTGCCCTCCCTGAAAGGGCTGTCCCATCCAGGGGCTTCTGTGCAAAAAGAACCGCTACTATATCAGTAACGAGAGCTGTTCCAGTTCCTCTTCATATTCCTGCACATCAAACCGGTGCAGCAGGCGGCCATTATAGAAAAGTTCCAGATTCCGGTTCAGGCCAAACCCTTCCCCGCGCATCCGTTCTTCTTTTTCATTCCATTCGCTTCTGTCTTCCGGATTTCTGTCCTTTCCGTTCAGATCGTTTTCACCGCTCTTTGGTATTCCCTGAAGCGTTTGATAGAGTTCCAGCAGCACCGTTTCCATATCTTCTTCATCATGCGCTTCCATCCTGTGCACCCGTCCCTCTGCATCGTCCCAGACGGCCATGGCGCTGCGTCCATCCTCCAGTATGCCCGTCAGGAGCGCAGACAGGATATGGTAGAACGCCTCCCGGGACTGCATGCTCCAAGGTTCTCCTTCACCCAGAAAAAGGAAGATCTGTTCCCATCTCTCCTCCGACTCCTGCCCGTATTCTTTCACCCAAAGCTGATCCGTCCTGGCGCTCAGTTTCCAGTGTATGGCCCGATAGGGTTCTCCCGGCACATATTCCTTCAGCCAGCGCGGCTGTGTGGAGTCTCCCGGATGGAGGCTTCCTTCTGTATCTTCTTCCCATCCGCCCGTCCGCCCCTCCCAGCTCAGGGAGAGGCTGTGCCTGGCAGGGAGTACCACAGCCTTAAGCTTTGCGGATACGCGCTTTTTTGCGCAGAACAAGAAGAGATAATCATATATACGCAGTTCCTTTATGGAAAGCTCTGCCACCCCGCACCAGGGCAGCCCCCGGTTCAGCTGAGGTGTTATTCTCTCTCCCCTTTCCACCGTCTCCCGCCAGCCAAGTTCACCGCAGTGTTCTCTGTCCTTCTTTTCCGTGCTTTCCGGATAACAATATTTCAGGCGCAGCAGGAATGCTGCAGGAAGCTTTCCTGTGTTCTCCACATACAGCCCCTGTCCGTCCTCCGCCCTTTTTCTCACACGAATGGGCGCGTCCGGTATCCGCAGCTTTACTCCTCCGGCCAGATATCTGGACAGCACAAACAAACCTATGAACAGCATGAGCTGTGCTATGGACAAAGCCATCAGGGCGGGCGCGCGATACATTCCTGCCAGATACCAGGTTATAAGTATGAGCATACAGAATCCTGCTTTTCTCATCTGTGCTTCCCCAGCGGCGGTTTAACGACCTCTGTAAGAATCCTTTCCGTCACCTGTTCCTTTCCGATTCCTTCCTGTCTGGCCGCCCGGTTTAATACCATACGATGGCGCAGCACATAGGGAAACTGCTCCTGCACATCCACAGGCGTTACAAAAGAGCGCCCTTCCAGCCGTTTTCTTCCGCCTGCCTCCATCGCCATCTGCAGTTCGCTGTCATAATCCGGATATCCAAGGGACAGGTTCACCAGGAAGCGATCCAGCTGCGCTCCGGGAAGCGGCTGCGTTCCCGCACTGCCAAAAGGATTCTGCGTCGCAATCACCAAAAAGGGAGAAGGGACATCGCGTGTTACGCCCTCCGCTGTCACCTTCCCTTCTTCCATCACCTCCAGCAGGGCGGACTGTGTCTTGGGCGACGTCCGGTTTATCTCATCCGCCAGCAGGAGATTGCAGAATACGCTGCCCGGCTGATAGACGAATCGTTCTTCTTCCCGCCGGTAAATGGAAAACCCGGTCAGATCGGAAGGAAGCACATCCGGCGTAAACTGGATCCTGTGGTAATCCAGCGACATCGCCCTGGAAAAGGCCAGCGCCATCGTGGTCTTCCCCACTCCCGGAATATCCTCCAGCAAAACATGTCCATTGGCCAAAAAGGCCAGCAAAATCTCCCGAATCTGTACTTTTTTCCCCAGAATTACGCCGTTTACCTGCTCCAGAACTCTCTGAGCGGCATATCGTCCATTCTCCAAACGCTTTCTCCTCTCCGCCTTTTCTGCAGACAATGCCTGGAAAAGCTTTCCTAACTGCCAGCCTATAAGGCCATCTTATCCGTATCCCAATTTCATACTAATTGGAAAAACGGATATTGCTGTTTCGTCCATTCCAGCTTAAGTTTCTTTTTGAAAAAGCATATCGATTAAAGTATACTTTAAGTCAATTCCTTTTCTCTGTTTCACAAAACTTTCACAATTTATTTTTCACTGCCCCGCCGGGGACGTTTTGATCAAATACATTCTGCAAACTCATTATTCTACATATTTGTAGTAAAATATCCGAAATATCTTTAAGCTCCCTTTTTTACTTCCTTTTTTCTACATCCGTTATTATACCCCTCCCTTCCCTCCTGCAGAAGTTTCAGCTGGTTATCCAGTATTTACCTCCTGGTTTTCACACTTATTTCTGCCGTCTTGTTCGCAGCAGTCTGAGATCAGGGAAACATGAGCTACTGGCACCGGCAAAAGTGCCTCCACGGACATGGAAGGATTCAGGTAAATAGCAATAAAGATTTCCCATTTTTTTCACATTTTTTTTATTGACATTGTATGATAGCATCTTATAATTTCTTAAAGTAGCTTTCTTAATATTTTATTAAGAAAGCAAATCCGTTACTATACGGTTTACCAGAGTGAAGGGAGAATAAAGCATGCCGGAAGCGTTATTGGTATGTATGGCAGCCGGGTTGATTGCCGGCATAGGAACTGGATTTGCGGGCTTATCAGCTGCCACTGTCATCTCTCCAATGCTGATTTCCTTTCTTGGCTGTCCTTGGTATGAGGCGGTAGGCATTGGCCTGGCATCTGATGTGCTTGCTTCTGCAGTTTCGGCTTACATCTACAAAAAGCACAGCAATCTGGATTTTAAAAATGGCATATATATGATTGCAGCCGTGCTGATTATGACCATAGCCGGAAGCTACTTCTCCCAATATATGCCGGATCGGCAGATGGGTTATTTTTCCGTCTTTACCACCTGTTTTCTTGGGCTACGTTTTCTCGTATGGCCTGCGACCAGAAATAAAGCGCTTTTTCCCAGCCAAAATCCCCGAAAAAGGGCTGCTATGTCTGTGCTCTGCGGTCTCTTCATTGGATTTTACTGCGGATTTATGGGATTGGGCGGAGGAATGATGATGCTGTTCATCCTGACCAGTATCCTAGGTTATGATCTGAAAACCGCTGTTGGGACCAGCGTATTTGTCATGACTTTCATCGCGCTGACGGGTTCTGTATCCCATTTCTATTTTGGGGAAATGCAGCCTTTTCTACCTTTTCTGGCGCTCTGTGTTATTTTCACCCTGGCAGGGGCCATCGTCACTTCATCACTATCCAATAGAATGAATGCGACCACGACCAACCGTGTAACCGGAATTGCATTGCTTCTTTTAGGAATCATCATGCTGTTGGAGTTGCACTTTACCTGAGCGCATAAGAAAGGGACTGTCAGATGAAAAAGAAACTCACCCGGAAGCACATTTTGATTGCCAGCATCGTTGTCGTTGCCGTGCTGGTTCTGGTCATTATCGGCGTAGTTATATACGCCAAAAATTTTCTCTCTGCGGAGACATCCATTCGGGATGACTGGTCTGTTAAGACCGGTGATCTTCTCTTGACCGATGAAGAATTGAACATATCCATCTTTGAAGATTCTGTCGAGTCTTCCATAAATATCATCCAGATTCTCCCCGAAGAATATGAGGAAGAAGCATTTACTTTTTATGATGAGCGCGTACAGGAAAGGCTAGCTGCCACCATCGTAAAGATGTCCGATGGTAGCAGCCGCACGCTGGATAGCCCCCTTGTTGTCATTAATCCCTTTGGTACAGCCAGCAACAGTTTGTATTTCTATTTCAATACCAATCGGGCGTATACCATTCATGTAGAGGATGACTCCATTCCAGACTTTACTGCAAACGCCTATGAAGGTGGCTCTTTAACCAAACGCCATGAATTCCAGATGATCGGTTTAGTTCCCGGGAGAGAAAATACTGTTACCTTGGAATTGCTCGGTAAAAATGGCAATGTAATTAACAGCATGACATTTACTGTAACAATGCCTGAGACCACCTCCGGTTATCCAATACAGCTGGATACAGAAAACGGCAGCAGCACAGTTGCCCTTTCTGATGGCCTGTATGCCATGATCCGCGTAGGCGGTTATACCGGCTATGCTTTCTTCTATGACAATAGCGGCATCATGCGTTATGAAATGATTTTGGAAGGTTATGGGTTAGATCGTATCCTGTGGAATGAAGGGAATATGCTGACCTGTGTATCCGCATATAAAATGGCAGAATTCAATCGTCTGGGCCAGGCAGTAGCCATTTATGAAACCGGGAAATATGAACTGCATCACGATATGGTTCTGACCGGCGACGGTTCCATTGTCGCCCTGGCGAGTGATACGGAAGACGAGCTGAATCTGGAAGACATGCTGATCGGGATCGACCTGGAGACCAAAGAGGTAACGGAACTGATCGATTTCAAGGATATCTTCTCGGATTACTACGAGAACGATGCTTCCTCCCTGACCGCTACGGATGAATTTTTCTGGCTTGCGGGTAAGAAAGACTGGATCCATCTCAACACCATCCAGTATCTTCCCGAAGATGACAGTGTAATCGTCAGCTCGCGTGAAACCTCTACCATTATTAAGATAAAAAATATCCACGAGGAGCCTCAGCTGGATTATCTGATCGGAGATGAACAATACTGGAAGGACACGCCTTATGCGGAATATGCTTATACCCAGTCCGGAGATTTTGTTCCCCAGTATGGGCAGCATACGGTGGAATATGTAGCAGATGACAGCCTTCCGGATGGTCAGTACTATCTCCGCATGTATAACAATAATTACTGGGTGAACGGCACCCGGGATGATTATGATCCGGAGAATCTGCCGGACAGCGTGGGAACGGTTCTCACCAGCGACTCTCTCACCTCCCAGGTATATACCTATCTGGTGGACGAGAACGCGCATACCTTCTCCCTGGTATCCTCCTATGATGTGCCCTACTCCAGCATCGTCTCCAACGTCACTCCCTGCGGCGATAATTATGTGGTGAACAGCGGAACCGCGCAGGTATTCGGAGAATATGATGCGGACGGGAACCTGATTCGGCAATTTTCTTATGACTGTGACCTTCAAACCTATCGGGTAATGAAGGATTCCTTCGAAACCTTCTGGTTTTCTTTCAGTTGACAAGCTGCGCGCGGCAGTTCACGCTGAAAATATCGAAAGGCAACTTAGACTTGGTATCAGTTAATGCGGTGCACCTGTATAATTCAAGCATAACAGGTGCACCGCTTTTTTGATTGATGATTTCTGGAGAGACAAAGGGCGGCTGTAAATTATATACATTCCATTTCATCCAGCAGCAGAGTTCCAATGCTATGCGGATCCATCTGCAAATCCACATCCGTGTCATTGATGTGGATTTGCCCTTGGAGCGTTTGATCGGAAGCGTTCATCACGATCACGGCCACCGTTCCGTCCGGGTTCAGGTTATGCTTTTATTCGCCCTATTCTGCCTGCGTGATATCTGTTCCAAAGTACTTTTCAGAAAGTTCGGACAGTTCTCCTGAATCCCGCAGTTCTTCAATCGCCTGGTTCACCGCTTCACGCAGGGAAGCTGTATCCTCCCCCTTGCGGAAGGGAATCGCAACATGCGTGGCGTCATCCGCAAGGCAGGCAATCTTCAGATTGGCATCCGGATGCGCTTCCATATAATCGTAATAGGTAACTTCCGCATTCAGCGTGGCGTCAATCCTGCCGCTTAAGAGCAGCTCAAAGGTCTGGCTCAGATCGTCCACGCCCGTAACTGTGGCACCGTAACTTTCCGCCAGTTCCGCATAGGTGCTGGAGATGGTGTTTGCGGTATTCTTTCCACTCAAATCCTCCATCGTCTGGATGGAATCATCGTCTCCCCGGACGATCACTGCAGTCCGGTTATACGCGTACGGCTCGGAAAAGTCGTATGCATTCGCGCGCTCTTCCGTAATATCCACTCCGTTAATCATCATGTCATAACGCCCGGCATCCAGACCCGCCAGCAGGCCGTCCCATTCGCCTTCTACAAAATTTGCTTCCACTCCCAGCTTCTCCGCAATCCGCTGCCCGATTTCCACATCGAATCCCACCAGATTGTCATCCTCATCATGGTATGTCCAGGGAGCCCAGGTTCCTTCCATGGCAATGGTCACTTCTCCCTTTTCCTGAATCTGAGAGAGCAGATCATTGGAAGTTTCTGCTTCTTCAGAAGCATTCTCCCCTGCAGCAACGCTGCCTGACGCCTCCTGCGCATCAGCGGACGCAGCCTGGTTTTCCATCTCCTGGCTTCCTGCAGAACAACCGGCCAACCCTATTGTAATCAAAGCTGCCGTCAGCATCCAGATTATCGCACATTTTCTTTTCATCGCATTTTCCTCCTCTATCTATGGACACACATTTTCTATATTCCCTCATAGGTCTCTTTTTGAACTTTACCAGCTTTTATCCCCTTACCGTCTCTCCGCCGAGCGTCCGCAAGAACATTCTGGTTCGTTCTTCCTTTGGATTTTCAAAGAAGGCCCGCGCTTCTCCTTCCTCCACAACGGTGCCGTTTTCCATAAAAACTACCTTATTGGACACATTTCTGGCAAATCCGATCTCATGGGTCACTACCAGCATGGTCATGCCATCGGCTGCCAGTTGACGCATAACTGCCAGCACTTCCTGAGTCAATTCCGGATCCAGGGCGGATGTAGGTTCATCGAAATAAATAATCTCAGGATTTGTGGCTATAGCGCGTGCGATCGCCACACGTTGCTGCTGGCCTCCGGACAACTGAATGGGATAATGGTTGACCCGATCCGACAACCCGACCTTTTCCAGCGCCTGCATACCTATCTTCACAGCTTCTTCCTTTGGCATCTTCCTGGCAACAATCAGCCCCTCGGTCACATTCTGCAACGCTGTTTTGTTACGAAACAAATTATAATCCTGAAACACGAATGCTGTCTTTCTGCGCAACCTAGCTATATCCTTTTTGGATATATGCTCCATTTGAAAGGATTCCCCATCAAAGATTAACTCCCCTTTATCCGCCCGTTCAAGGAAATTCATGCACCTAAGCAGCGTAGTCTTTCCGGAACCGCTTGGGCCCAGGATTGCCACCACATCTTTCTGATGCACTTCCAGATTCACGCCCTTTAATACTTCTAGGCCTCCGAAGGATTTTCTCACGTTTCTTACTTCCAGCATCTTTTCAACCTTTCTGATATCCATAACTTTGCAGCTTTTTTTCTCCCACACGCTGAAGTTTGGTTAAAACTGTACAGAACAACAGATATATCAACCCCACTTCTATGTAGAGCGCCAAAGGCTCGTAGGTACGCGCAACGATACGCTGGGTTACCATGAACATCTCTGTCACCGTAATATTCGCTGCAAGGGACGTGTCCTTAATCATGGAAATCAAAGAATTGGACAGGGTGGGAAAAGCAGTACGCATCGCTTGAGGCAGTACAATTCGGCGTATAATCTGCAGATAGGACATTCCTACGCATTCTCCCGCCTCCATCTGTCCTCTTGGCACCGATTCCAGGGCCGCCCGTATCGTCTCCGCACAATATGCACCCTCATTAATAGAAAAAACCAACACGGCCGCCGGAAACGGATCGATCAAAATTCCCAAATTGGGCAAACCGTAAAATACAACAAACAGCTGCACCAAAAGCGGCGTGCCGCGAATCACCCAAATATAAAAACGGGCTACCTGCCTAAGCCCCCGCACCCCTGCAAACTGAACCAAAGCTGTCACCACAGCGATGACAAGTGCAAATGCAAAAGAGATGACCGTAAGCGGAATGGTCATCGTAAGCCCAGGCAGCAGGATTTTCCAAAAAGAATCAATCAAAAGGCTCCATAATTCTGCCGTCATAATTATCGTTTCCTTCCTTTATCTGTCTTCTTCTATTTGTTCTATACCGATTATAATCATAACTGCCCATAAAAGCAAATGCCTTCTTTCCATCGTTCAAAATGCTTGGCAGGTATGTTTGCTGAGCCTGCCCGCCTTTGATACATATTTTTGTGAAGTTATGCCATATTTTGTTAATAAAATGTAAAATCTATTCAAAAACATTGATCTGTTTATTGAATTTCATAAATTCCAGGTCTATACTCGTCCTGTACGCAGACGAATCCTCCACCGGGCCCGGAGAGAATCTCTGTCAGTTGAAACGCACCTTCCGGCAGCAGCGAGGCCTTAACCCTCCATTTTGTTGCCTGCCGGAACAGAAAAGAGGTTAATGTCATGAAAAAGAAATTGGTAGCATGCTTATTGGCCTTCGCTCTCACAGCGACAGCCGGTATTTCAGTCATTGCAGCAACTGTCCATTATAATGACAGTTCCGTTACAGGAAACAGCGCGGCCTGGCAGGCCTGGGAAATGAACTGGAATGCGATCGCAACAGATTACACACAGGTTTCCATCGCTCCCGGCGAAGATGAAACAGAACTCAACTTTGCATGGTATAGCCTGAAAGGAAGCGACGAAGCCACGCCGGTCGTTCATTTCGGAACCAGCACGGATTCCATGAAGACTTTCCGCGGAACAGCAGGCGATGTGGATCCTTCTCTCACCAATCAGGTACAGTATGAATTCAACCGTGTAAAGGTAACCGGCCTTCGTCCCGGCACTACTTATTATTATACTGTAGAGAAGAACGGCGTGGAGACGGAACCTGAAGTTTTCTATGCCAGAGAAACAGATGAAACCAAAATCCTCTATGTGGGCGACCCTCAGATTGGGGCATCCACAGGACAACCTCAGAATGGTGAAAAATTGGTTGCTGATTCCGGTGTTGCCAATACTGCAGCGAGAAACGACGGTTTTGCCTGGAACCGCACGCTGGAAACCGCTTTTACCCAGACCCCGGATATCAACTTCGTAATCTCCGCCGGTGACCAGGTAAACAAGACAGGTAAGCCGAAGGAAGAAGAATATGCCGCCTATCTGTTCCCGAAAGCGTTAAAGACGGTTCCTGTAGCCACTACCATTGGCAATCATGATTCTCTGAATGCGGACTATGCTTACCATTTTTATAATCCCAATCCCACCGACAACGGACTGACTGAGGCTGGCGGCGATTACTATTACTCCTATGGAGATGGGCTCTTCATCGTACTCAACACCAACAATTATAATGTTGCTGAACATGCTGAGACGATCCGGGAAGCAATTGAATCAGATCCGGGCGCTGCTTGGAGGGTTGTTACCATCCATCAGGATATCTACGGTTCCGGCCTGGATCACTCAGACACAGATGGTATGATCTTAAGAACACAGCTTACGCCCATCTTTGACAGCTATGACATCGATGTAGTTCTGCAGGGCCATGACCATACCTACAGCAGAACAAAGATGCTTTACGGCGAC
>OGPH01002408.1_pt1 | contig 10810 bp, 10 predicted proteins | sample 1552891 | NCBI WGS metagenome assembly OGPH01 (sample SAMEA2580272, study PRJEB22360) | human gut metagenome | biome: human gut; feature: human-associated habitat; material: faeces | place: Denmark | collected 2008/2010 | reverse complement strand
TTAACTTTTATTTTTTTATTTGTCAAATTATTTTATGCTAACTGGTAAAATATTTTCTAAAAAATATGATTATTATTCAAGTTCATACACAATATAACTTAGTTCATCATCTGACTTTGCTGTAGTCACAATGCCATCATCATCAATCTTACAATTATCACTTGTATATAAAACATTGCCTTCTACCTGAACCTTATACTGTTCATCCACTATTAAAATATTACTATCCGTCATACTTTTAATAGTTTTAGCCTTGATTTTATCCTTTTTGCCTGGTTCAACAAAATTGCCACTTATTTTGCAATCGTCATTAGAATCAATTGTTCCAATATAGAATTTGTCTTTTTCCACTCTATTATCATTTAACATATAATTAAGTAAATCATATGTTGTTGTAAAATCAAGAGACAATGTTGCAACCTTTTTTGACACACTAAAGCTATCAAGTGTAATTGCATCATCTACTGAAGCATCACTACTAGCATTGTATGCCTTAATTTCAGCCTCTATCTCCTTCTTTAGTTCATCTTTATCATAATAATCCTTATCAAACGATTCGCTTACAGCATATGAAACCATACCGTCCTTCTGTATGTAGATAGCACTTTGACCTGATTTCAAATCAACATCACCAACAGTATGACCACAAGCCGTCAGCCCTAATGTCAAAACAACTGACATTAGCATTGCCATAATTCTCTTCATCTCTTAGTCTCCTATTTTTTTCTCTAGTTAGTAATTCTATACGTTTAAGCAATTAATTTCAATATTAAATTTCCAGAAATTCTAAAGAATTAAACTTCCTATCTATATGTTTCTTTATATATTTGTTAATTATCCCCTTCATCTGTTCCAGTACTTTATCTGTCACGTCAAAGGAGAATAATCTTGTTATAGGTGATGTAACTATATATTGAAGTGCGTAAATTGTTGAATTGTCAATTATATTTTTCTCTGGTACTTTTCCATGACAGTTGCTACATATCATTGTATTATTTTTTTCATCAAAGTAATCAAGATTCTCTTTTTCTCCGCAATTACCACAAGTAAACACATTTGGATACTCACCATTTATAACAAGAATTCTTAATTCAAATATACATCTAATCAATTCTTTTTTTAGCATATTTTTGGATAGTGCCTTCATAGACATATATAGTAGTTTGAGTGTTTCTCCTGCCTCAATGCCTTCCCTACCATAATAGTCCGCCAGTTCCAAAAAGTACATTCCCATATACATACTGTCAATGTCTTTCATGTCACTGCTGAAATAGTCACTTATTTTCATTGATGTTACCGTATATGCATTTCTTCCTCTGTACAAGGTAAATTCACCAAAAGCCATTGGCTGGCTTCCTGCAAGAAACTGACTTGTTGTTTTTCTTGCACCTCTTGCAAAAGCTGTGATTTTACCAAATTCCTTTGTTAACAATACCAGTCTTTTGTCATATTCACTTATAGCCATGGAGGATATTACCATCCCAATTACTGTTACTGTTTCTATCATTTGCCTTTTCACCTTCTATTGCAGAAATAAATTTTTCGCAAGCCTGTCTTTTTCTCTCCTCAGAATACTTCAAATAATCTTCAATCTTTCCTGTTGCCCAAAAAGCACTAGAACTTCCCTGATATTCCATATTCCCTCCTAAGTACCAATTCTAAAACTAATTTCATTCAGTGCCATTCCCACCATTATGCAGACACCGTGGGCTAAGACCTTTTGACACTGTAATCCTATATAAAATTATATTTTATTTTCCATGTTTTATATGTCTATAATTAGGATTCTCCATAGAAATTTTTGTATACTTATTTAGGCTTGTAAGAATATATTGGAAATTATTTTTCTTCAATATATCCGTAATTCTTCATTAATAATTCGCTGTCTCTCCAGTCTTTTCTAACTTTTACCCATAACTGAAGATTAACTTTCATTTCCAACTGCTGCTCAATTTCATATCTGGCATTTGTACCGATTTTCTTAAGCATGCTGCCTTTTTTGCCAATTATTATTCCCTTATGTGAATCTCTTTCACAAACTATTGTTGCGTCAATATCCATAATTTCAGCATTTTTTCTCTGCTTCATTCTTTCTATTGTTACAGCAATTCCGTGAGGCACTTCTTCATTTAATGCGTGAAGAGCTTTTTCTCTTATTAATTCAGCTACAATCTGTCTCATTGGCTGGTCTGTAACTGTGTCTTCATCATAGTACATAGGACCTTCCGGCAAATACTTAAATATTTCCTCAACAACTGTATCTGTGTTCTGACCTCTAAGAGCTGATGCAGGAATGATTTCATTAAAATCATATATTTTTCTATATGCATCAATAAAAGTCAAAATCTCTTCACGTTTAACTGTATCTGTTTTGTTAATTACAAGAATTACAGGTACATCAATGCCTTTAAGTTGTTCAGCAATATGCTGTTCCCCTGCACCGATAAAAGTGTCAGGTTCTACAAGCCATAATATAAGGTCAACTTCCTTTAATGTTTTTTCTGCCACATTAACCATATATTCCCCAAGCTTGTTTTTAGCCTTGTGGATTCCTGGTGTGTCAAGGAATACTATCTGACCTTCATCACATGTGTATACTGTCTGTATCTTATTTCTTGTAGTCTGTGGTTTTTTTGATGTTATTGCTATCTTCTGACCAATAATCTGATTCATTAATGTAGATTTTCCTACATTCGGGATTCCCACTACCATAGCGCGGATCGGACGGTTTTTAATACCGCGGCGTCTGTCTCTTTCTATCTTTTCCTTACATGCTTCCTGGATCACATTATTGATTGCTTTCATTCCGGAACCATTTCTGGAATCTACTTTTACAACATAAAATCCCTTTGCCTGAAAATAAGTTTTCCAGGCTTCATTCTGGCGCTCGTCAGCCAGATCTGATTTATTAAGAAGAATCAGTCTGGATTTATTTTTTCCCAGTTCATCGATATCCGGGTTTCTGCTTGAAAGAGGTACGCGGGCATCCACAAGTTCAATGATCAGATCGATCAGCTTAATGTCCTCCTGCATCTGTCTCTTTGCCTTGGTCATATGACCAGGGTACCACTGTACGTTCATATACACCTAACCTTTCAAAAATCCAAATTTATCTTTCGGGGAAATGACAAACCATACCTTTCCCACAATATATTTCTTATTGATATTTCCGATATCACCATACCGGCTGTCCTCACTGTTATTTCTGTTATCGCCAAGTACAAAATACTCACCGCTTTCCAGAGACACTCCGTCGGATGCCAATCCCGCATTACTGATTTCAGGAAAATTCTTATTTTCATTATATACTTCTCCGTTGATCAATACTGCTCCGTTGGATATCTGTACAGTCTCACCAGGCAGACCGATCACGCGGCCGATATGCAGAGCCGCATCATCACTTCCACTGGTTTTATATACAATGATATCTCCCCGTTCAGGTGAGGATACTTTATAAACAGCCCTGTTTACAAAAAAGCGTTCTCCAACCTGCAGTGTGGGCTCCATGGCACTCTCCTGTACAGTCACTGATTGAAACAGCGCAATTCCCGCCAGAATGCCAAAAATGAGCACTACCGCTATCTGAAATATCCAGTTAAGGATTCCCCGGACTTTTTTATCTTCAAGTTTTGTTTCCAGCATATCTCTGGTCTCTTTCAGTGCCGGACTATCTTTCCATTTTCTGATATTCATCCAAATCTCCTGACAGATGGAAAAAGAGGGACAATACACAAGTTATTGTCCCTTCTTCTGCTAATTCATGAAATTATTTAACAAGCTCTTTAACCTTAGCTGCTTTACCTACACGATCTCTTAAGTAGTTCAGTTTCGCACGACGTACTTTACCACGACGGATAACTTCTACTTTTACTACATGTGGGGAATGAAGCGGCCATGTTTTCTCAACGCCTACTCCGTTAGAACTCTTTCTTACAGTAAATGTAGCTCTGTTGCTTCCGCCCTGTTTCTTGAGAACTGTTCCTTCAAAAACCTGAACACGTTCACGGTTTCCTTCTTTGATCAGTGCGTGTACTCTTACAGTATCACCTGTGTTGAATGCCGGTACTTCAGCTTTTAACTGAGCTGCTTCGATGTTTTTGATAATTTCGTTCATTGTATTTTTCTCCTATTCTTATATGGATGTTCTTAATACATATCCTGTAACAGAGGACCATCTTTTTTCACAACAGTTGTGATTATACTATATAGCCTGATGTATTGCAATACTTTTTGCAAATTTTTTACCAGCAGATTACTTCACATCCTGTTTCCGTAACCAGAACAGTTACTTCCCACTGGGCTGAAGGAAGTCCGTCCTCTGTACGGACTGTCCACTCGTCAATCTCATCCGTATAAATTTCATCGCTTCCCATATTTACCATCGGCTCTATGGTAAACATCATACCCGGAACCATCAGGACACCTGTATTCTCTTCAGAAACAAAGCTTACCCATGGATCTTCATGGAACTCAACTCCCACACCATGTCCACCGATTTCTCTGACTACAGAATATCCGTTTTCTACTGCATGTTTATGAACTGCACTTCCCATATTTCCGATCGGAGTCCATGGTTTCACCTGGGAAATACCAATCTCAACACATTCTTTTGTGACCTTGACAAGTTTTTCTTTCTCCGGACTCACTTTACCGATGCAGAACATTCTGGACGAGTCAGAATAATAACCATTATATATTGTAGATACATCAACATTGATAATATCTCCCTCTTTCAGAATCTGCTCTTCATCCGGGATTCCATGGCATACCACTTCATTTACAGAAGTACACACGCTCTTTGGAAATCCTTCGTAATTTAACGGTGCCGGGATTCCCCCATGCCGTACAGTCTCTTCATGTACCCATCTGTCAATCTCTTCAGTGGATACACCTGGTTTAATATGCTCTTCCACATAATCAAGAACTGCGATATTGATTTTGCAGCTTTCTTTTATTTTCGCGATCTGTTCGGGTGTTTTGATCAGATCATGATCGATCACTGCATATCCTTTCTGCTTCATTATTTCCATTTTTTCATCAAATGCCTCATGGCATTTTTTATATTTTTTCCCGCTTCCACACCAGCATGGATCGTTTCTTCCAATTTTCAAAGACATGATAATTCCTCTTTCTTTTTTCTTATGTAGGGTACAGCGCATCATCACCATTACAGGAAACTGTGTACTGTTTTATCATACCACATTTTCTCTCGGAAATGTGAACTGTTATTGGTAAAATTACTCGTTATCTTTCGTGAATTGTAAGAAAAAGCATCTGCATCAAAGCATTTTTCAAACACACTCCGGAATTGAAAAATCCGGCAGTTTAATTGCTGCCGGATTTTTCAGAATCAGAAGTCTTATCTGTATTCATAATCTGATTAAGTTCATTTATCATCTCATCATCTTTCAGACGAAACTTTACTTCCACTCGTCTGGATGCATCCTTATCTACATTCCCATCGGAATCCAGAACCGGATTGGCTGAGCCATGACCATTTACGGTCAGATAATTCTGAAGTTCTGAAATCTCATCAGAACTCAGGAAGTTCTCCCTGATTTCCGTCAGATACTGTGCAACTGCGAGAGAACGTTTCTGAGAAAGTTCCAGATTGTAATCATAGTCTCCGTCTGTGTCTGTATAACCGTCAATGATGATCTCAGCCAGATACTTCTTATAATCTTTCTGAAGAAGCACCTTACAGTAGATCGGAAGGATATCTGCAAGTTCCTGTTTGCCCTCATCTGTCAGTTCTGACTTATCATAGTCAAATAATACATTTGCATTGAGGGTAAGAGCACCTGTCTGAGCATCAATATCAACACTTACATTGTTTTTGGAAAACTCCTTCTGCAATGCTTCAATAACATCTGCCTTGACACCGATGATATTATCAATTTTCTTCTGCTGTGTGGCAAGAAGAGATGTTTTTTCATCAAGGCTGGCCTGCTGTTCCTTTAACTGTGCTGCCAGTTCTGCAAGAAGCTTTTTCTGCTTGTCAAGCTGTTCATCCTGGGAACTCAGCTTGCTGTTTTTCTCGTCCAACTCACTCTGCTGTGCCAGAATTTCCGCTGTATACTGCTCCTGAAGAGCTATTTTATCATCTCTCTCTTTTATGCTCTCATTATAGCTTTTCTGAGCCTGAAAAAGAGTTACACACATGATCAGTATAAAAAGGAGCAGCACACCGGCCATCATATCAGAATAAGATCGCCAGACATTAAATCCGTCCTCTTCTGATTTCTTTCTTTTGCGCATATTTCTCTCCTTTTCTTATTTGAATAAGCTGAATTTACCTTTCTGGTTTTTGGAAATATTCTTCATATTTTTGTTCATCTCCTCCAGAAGTGCTTCCTGACGCTCGCTCTGTTCCTCCAGAAGTTTGCGTACTTCCTCCACAGATTCTTTCTGTGCCGCACTCTGAGCTGATTTTCCGCCTGAGAGATAAATATTGTTGTCTTCTTTCTGAACAGAAATATCTGCAAAGAGTCTGCGTACCTCTTCCATTGTCTCGTAAGTCATCTTCTGATAAGATACAAAGTCTTTCATCTTTACATCCAACTGTTCTACCAGTTTACGGTTAGCCTCAAGCACATCTTTTCCTGCCTGATTTGCAGCCGAAACCTTCTCCATTCCCTGCGCGGCAGCTTCCACATATTTCTGCATTGTCTGATTGCAGGCAACCCAGAATTTGGCAGAAGATTTCTCGGATTCATGCAGATAATCCGCAATGCGCTGATAATCCTGCTGCTGAAGCTTCTGGATTTCCTGATTATCCTGTGTGATTCTTGTTGCCGTAGACATATAACGGCCCTGAACCTGTCCCAGTTCATTTACAAGGTCTTTCATAGCTTCGCTCTGTTTTGCATATGAGGTATTCAGCTGATTACTCATCGTCTGATAGAGCCTTGTAGTATAATCAATATTTTCTTTCTGCGCTTCCTTCAGCTGTACAAGAGCTTCATTGAAATCTGTGAACTGCATTTTAAATGAACCGTTCATCTCCCGCAAAAAAGTACGCAGGATATCCTGAACCACATCCTCCTGACATTTTGTTACAGATTCTGTCAGAATCTCCAGAGATTCTGTCATCTTCTGGAAAGTAGGATTGATTGCTTTCTCAAAACTCTCTGCCATCTGTGAGGTAAGCTGCTCTGCCATCTGTTTCATGGCTTTTGTCTGAACCTTCTGACTTGCAAGCATCAGGTTTCTTGACTCGCTCTCAGCCGCCGGAAGTACATAAAGATGAAACCTCTCCAGAAATCCCTGAAGCTTCGCATCCATTCCGGAATAAACGCTTTTCATTCCGGAACTGTAGATCAGTGCAAATGCAATTCCATAGATAGAAGTAAGGAATGCTACTTTGATACCATCTACCAGGGCAGATACAGAGGTAGTCATTGTCTCATAGCTGGATGGCTCAAAACTCTTAAGCCCCCATACCAGACCAATAAAAGTACCAAGAATACCAAGGCTGGTAAAAATATCCGGTGCCATTTCCAGAATCTTCTTATGTACATGAAGATCAATCTCGTCCTCATTTATGTAATCTTCAACATCTCCGATTCCTTCCTGGTTTTTCTCCATGGCATCTACAAAGCTGTCCATTCTGTCATCCAGATATTTATGTTCAAACATCCCCTTCAGGCAGGAAAGATCTTCGCTTTTGGCTTTTCCGGGTATTTTGAATATACTGGAAAGCTCCTGCGTTCCTCTTGCAAGAGCCTCTCCAATGCTGTCTACCCGAAACATACCGCCAAACAGTCCGGCCAGATAGATCACAGCCATAACAGCGAGGAATGCAAAGTTATAAATCATCGTGCCTGATGAACCATTCCCGGTCAGCAGCGTCATGGCAACACATCCGCCAAGCACCACCAGAAAAAGAACCGTATTCATAATTTTTTTGCCCATAATACACCTCCTGTGATTATTTGCAGATTCTGCACAAAATTACAGACAATTTCCTTTTTCGTATATCATATCACAACGTCATATCTGTCACAAGTAAAAATATAGTTACTGTTCACAGTAACTTTTGAGAAGCTGTATTGTGGAGAAATACAAAGTGTGCTACACTGGGGATATTGAAAAAAGCAGGGGTGAAACAAAAAGATGGAACATAAAGCAGTGAAAAAAGCGAAGAAAGGGTTGTTCAGCATTGTTTTTGGCCGTACAGCACTGATCCTTATGCTTGTTCTGATCCAGCTGATCGTTCTGGTTGGAGTGGCAACGATACTGAATGACTATGCCGTCTATGTGTACGGCGGATTTACAGTTCTGGCAGCAGTGATCGTAATTTATATTATCAATGAAAGAGGAAATCCGGCATTTAATATGACCTGGGTACTTTTGATCCTGATTTTTCCGGCATTTGGATGCCTTTTCTATATTTGGGTAAAGTCTCAGCTTGGAACAAGATATATCGGAAAGCGATTGTGTATGCTCCGGCTTGATACAGCAAAATATATGCAGCAGGAGCCTCAGGTGATTGAAGCCTTGCGTGAGAGCAAGCCGGCCAATGCAAACCTTGCGCATTATATGCAGTATCAGCTGAATTTTCCTACTTATCGGAATACACAAGTGCAATATTTTGCATGTGGAGAAGAAAAATTTCCGGTGCTTCTGGAAGAATTGAAGAAGGCGGAAAAATTTATCTTTCTGGAGTATTTTATTGTAGAAGAAGGATATATGTGGGGGTCTGTGCTGGAAATATTAAAAGAAAAAGCAGCCGCGGGCGTAGAGGTACGGTTTATGTATGACGGAATGTGCAGCATTTCGCTGCTTCCGCCCGATTATCCGAAAAAAATCCGTCGGTTCGGGATTCAGTGTAAGATGTTCAGTCCGATCCGGCCGGTACTTTCGACGACACAAAATAACCGGGATCACAGAAAAATCTGTGTGATCGACGGAAAAACAGGATTTACAGGAGGTATCAATCTGGGAGATGAATATATCAACCGGAAAGAACGGTTCGGGTACTGGAAAGATACTGCCGTCATGATCAAGGGGGATGCGGTGCAGAGTCTGACGATGCTGTTTTTGCAGATGTGGAATGTTTCAGAATTAAAAAAAGAGAAATTTGAGCCCTATCTGACGACGATGGCAAAGGAATTAAAACCGGAGACCGGATTTGTGCTCCCCTACGGGGACAGTCCGTACGATCATGAAAACGTAGGGGAGGAAGTGTATGTGCATATTTTGAATCATGCGAAAAAATATGTGCATATTATGACGCCGTATCTGATTTTGGACAACGGCATGCTGGATACACTGACAAGAGCAGCAAAGAGCGGAATTGAAGTCTGCATCATCATGCCGCATATTCCGGATAAATGGTATGCGTTTGCGGTGGCGAAGACATACTATCGGGAATTGATCGAAGCAGGAGTTAATATTTATGAATTTACACCGGGATTTGTGCATGCAAAGGTATTTGTCTCAGATGATGATACGGCAACAGTAGGAACTGTGAACCTGGATTACCGGAGTCTGTATCTGCATTTTGAATGTGGGATCTTTGTGTATGACAATCCGGTGGTACATAAAATTGAAAAAGATTTTCAGGAAACACTGAAAAAGAGCTGTAAAGTTACAGCGTCAGATATCGGAAATACCGGTATTTTTATGCGGATCTGCGGAAGAGTGCTGCGTCTGATCGCACCTCTGATGTAGAAAAAAGAAAAAGTGTTTTACAGAATGAGAAAAGTATAGTATAATTCATAGGGCAGTGATTCATAAGAACTGCTAATTAAGAGTTAAAAGCGATGAATACGCAGGAGGATTTGAGATGGTAAAAGCAGTAGTAGGAGCTAACTGGGGCGATGAAGGAAAGGGCAAGATTACAGATATGCTCGGAAAAGAAGCCGATATCATTGTCCGTTTTCAGGGTGGAGCGAATGCAGGACATACCATTGTAAATGATTATGGAAAATTTGCGCTGCACACTTTGCCGTCAGGAGTATTCTATGACCATACGACCAGCATTATCGGAAACGGTGTGGCGCTGGATATTCCGAGATTGTTCGGAGAGGTGCAGCAGATTGTAAAACAGGGCGTACCGCAGCCAAAACTTCTTGTTTCTGACAGAGCACAGATCGTGATGTCTTATCACAAGAATTTTGATGCTTACGAGGAAGAGCGTCTTGGAGGCAAGTCTTTTGGTTCTACAAAATCAGGAATTGCGCCGTTTTATTCCGATAAATATGCAAAGATCGGATTCCAGGTGAGCGAATTATTTGATGACGAGCTTCTGAAAGAAAAAGTGGTTCGCGTTGCAGAGCAGAAGAATGTGATTCTGGAGCACTTATACCATAAACCGTTGATCAATCCTGACGACTTATATAAAGAACTGACAGAGTACAGAGACATGGTAGCACCATTTGTATGTGATGTTTCTCTGTATCTGCACAATGCAATCAAAGAAGGCAAAGAGATTCTTCTGGAAGGACAGCTCGGTTCTCTGAAAGATCCGGATCACGGAATTTATCCGATGGTAACATCTTCTTCCACACTGGCGGCATACGGTGCGATCGGAGCGGGAATCCCTCCGTATGAGATCAAACAGATCATCACAGTATGCAAGGCATACTCCAGTGCAGTAGGAGCAGGTGCATTTGTCAGCGAGATTTTCGGCGAGGAAGCTGATGAGCTGAGACGCCGCGGAGGAGACGGCGGTGAATTCGGAGCGACAACAGGACGTCCGAGACGTATGGGATGGTTTGACTGTGTTGCTTCCAAATACGGATGCAGGATGCAGGGGACGACAGATGTAGCGTTTACAGTTCTGGATGTACTTGGATATCTGGAT
>OGPH01002406.1_pt1 | contig 10814 bp, 8 predicted proteins | sample 1552891 | NCBI WGS metagenome assembly OGPH01 (sample SAMEA2580272, study PRJEB22360) | human gut metagenome | biome: human gut; feature: human-associated habitat; material: faeces | place: Denmark | collected 2008/2010 | reverse complement strand
GCATCTCCAACGTGGAGGACCACTCCGACCGCCAGGGCATGCGCATTGTCATCACGGTCAAGCGCGACGCCTCCCCGCAGATTGTGCTGAACAAGCTTTATACATTTACGCAGATGCAGACGACCTTCGGCGTCATCATGCTGGCCATTGTGAACGGCGAGCCAAAGACCTTGACGCTCAAGGAAATTTTGCAGAATTACATCGACTTCCAGGAGGACGTCGTCACACGCCGCACGCGCTTTGAGCTCAAAAAGGCCGAGGACCGCGCGCACATCCTGGAGGGCCTCAAAATTGCGGTCGATTTCATCGACGAAGTGGTCTCGATCATCCGCACCTCCAAGGTCCGCTCCCAGGCGCTCCAGCGCATGACCGAGCGCTTCGGCCTGGACGATGTGCAGACGCAGGCTATCGTGCAGATGCAGCTGGGCGCGCTGACCGGCCTGGACCGCCAGAAGCTGGAGGACGAGCTGGGCGCGCTGCACCTCAAGATCGAAGACCTGAAGGACATCCTTGCCAACGAGAGCCGCGTGCTCGCCATTGTCAAGGAGGAGGCGCTCGCGGTCAAAGCGAAGTTCAACGACGAGCGCCGCACCGAAATCGCCCACGTCAGCGGCGAGGTGGACATCGAGGACCTGATCCCCGTGGAGGAATGCGTCCTCACCATGACCAACTTTGGCTATGTAAAGCGCCAGAAGGCCGATGACTACCACCAGCAGAAGCGGGGCGGCCGGGGCGTAAACGGCATGAACCGCCGGGACGAGGACGTGGCCACCGAGATCTTCGTCACCGGCAGCCACGACTATGTGATGTTCTTCTCCACCCTGGGGCGGGTGTATAAGCTCAAGTGCTATGAGATCCCCGAGGGCTCTCGGAACAGCCGGGGCATGAACATCAAAAACCTGCTGCCCCTGCAGCCCGAGGAGAAGATCAGCTCCATGATCCGGGTGACGGAGTTCGACGAGGACCGCTACCTGGTGATGGTGACGAAAAACGGCGTGATCAAGCGCACCAAGCTTTCCGCCTATAACACGGCCCGGAAGGGCGGCCTTATCGCCATTGACCTGGACGAGGGGGACAGCCTCAGCTGGGTGCGCATCACCAGCGGCAGCGACGACTTGATTGTGGCCACCCAGCAGGGCATGGCCATCCGCTTCCACGAGACGGATATCCGAGAGCTCTCCCGCACCGCCCGGGGCGTGCGGGTGATGAAGCTGGAGGAGGGCGACTGCATTGTGGGCATGTCCATCCTGCGGGAGGGCGGCCTGGTGCTCACCGTGACAGAAACAGGCTTTGGCCGCCTCTCCCCGGCGGAAAACTACCGGGTGCAGAAGCGGGGCGGCAAGGGCCTGCTGAATTACCACACCGAGAAGTTCGGCTTTGTTGCCGCCATCAAGGTGGTGGACATGGACGACGACATCATCCTCATCAGCGAGGACGGGGTCATCATCCGCATTGCCGCAAGCAGCGTGCGGGTGTGCGCCCGTCCCAGCAAGGGCGTGCGGGTGATGAAGGTCCAGGAGGGCAGCCGGGTGGCCACCCTGGCCCGGGTCCCCCACGAGGAGGACGAGGTGGACGACGTGGAGATTGAGGACGACGGCACCGCCGACGAGGGCGAGGACCTGCCCGAAGAGCCCGAGACCTTCTCCCAGGAAGAGGGCGAAGACTCCACAGAAGAGTAAAAGCCTGTGGAAAACGGCAGCAAAAAAGCTCCCCCAGCTGGGGGAGCTTTTTTCATCGGTCCGTGACCGGACGGGACAAGTCGCGAACGCCGCTTTAGGGCGGCGGAGTTTGCGGGAGGCGGCGGACAAGCGGCCCGCGCTTTTCCCGGGGTGGGAAATACAGGGATTTAGCCCTGGGGGCCGCCGTCTGTCTCCGGGAAAGCGGGCAGCTGGCCGGTGGCGTCGTAGATGGCCTTGCACAGCTCCTGGCCCCGGGCGCGGTAAAACTCGGCGATGGCCCGGGCGGCCGCCAGGGGGTCATCGCTGTTCTGGGTGCGGAGGGACTGGACGCTGGCCTCCCGGCCCTGCTCCCAGGCCTCCTGCTCCGCCTGCAGGGTGGAGAACCCCTCAGGAGAGAGGTCCTCTTCCGCCTGGGCGTAGGCGGTCTGGATCAGGGTCTCCCAGCGGGCCACCGCGCTGCTGTAGGCCTGCTGGATCAAGACGTTGGAGGAGGCGAAAGAGAGGTCCTCTTCCAGCTGGGCGTCAATGGGGTTGTCCGCAAAGGCGGCTTCAAAGTCCCCCGCGGCCGGGGAGCTCTCCGGCTCTGGCGAAGGCGTGGGCGCCGGGGTGGGTGTGGAAGGTTCCGGAGTGGGAGCTTCTGTGGGCTCCGGCGTAGGCGTGGCTTCGCTTTCCACAGGACTTTCGGAAACGGTGGAAGCCTGAGAAGAGTCCTGCTGGGAACAGGCGCTGGCGGCCAGCAGCAGCCCGGCGCACAGGGCCAGGCAGGCAAGGCGGATAAAGGGTTTCATAGGGGTCTCTCCTTTCTGCCACAGGGTTTCCCGCCGCCGAAGGTTTCACAGAAGGCCCTTGTGCACCAGAGCGGCGGTCTTCAGCACCCCGACCTGGGTTTTACTGTCGGGGATTTCGTTATTTAACACCATTTCCACGGCTTTGTCAAGGGGCACCCGCAGGGTTTGGAGGAACTCGTCCGGGTCCAGGTCCAGCTGGCCGGTCTCCTGGTCCACCCGGCAGGCCCACAGGCGGATGATCTCCCCGCAGTAGCCGGGGGTGGGGTACAGGTTCCCCAAAAAGACATAGTCCTTACCGGTGGTGCCGGTTTCCTCCCGCTGTTCCCGCTTCATGGCCTCGAAGGGGTCCTCCCCCTTTTCCAGCTTGCCCGCGGGCAGCTCCATCAGTACCTCTTTGTAGGGGCAGCGGAACTGTTTGACAAACAGCAGCTCGTTTTCCGCCGTCAGCACCGCCACGCTCACCCCGCCGGGGTGGTCCACAATCTCCCGCTTGGCGGTCTGGCCGTTGTCCAGCTCCACGTCGTCCACATGGACCCGGATGAGATGGCCGTCGAATACAGTGGTGTCCTTCAGTGTTTTCTCGTTCATACAGGCAACGACTCCTTTTTTCAGCATTGGCGCGGGCTGGGGGGTCAGTCCTCCAGGGAGTTGACAACCAGCCCGGTGATGAGCTTGGGGTAAAAATAGGTGGACTTCTGGGGCATCTTCTCCCCGTTTTGGGCCACCTGGCCGATCTCCTCCACCCGGGTGGGGTTCAAGAGGAAGCAGCACTGGCTCTCCCCCTGGTCCACAGAGCGCTCCGCTTCCTCCCCAGAACGGGTGTAGGTCAGGTTCTTTTGGTTGGCCATATTTTCCTTGTCAATGCCCAGCAGGCGCTCTAGCACCAGGCTGTGAAGGATGGACACGTCCAAGGTTCGGTAGGCGGGACTCTTCTCTGGCAGCAGGGTTTCCATCACCGCTGAATCCTTCAAGGTGAGCACAGTCCACCCCTTGCCGCTGTACAGGGCAAAGGCGTGTTTCCCTTCCTGGTAAAGGTTCTCCAGGGCTTTCTCGCTGTCCGCCCGGTTCTGCTGGGGCTCTAGGATGAAGTCCTCTTGGCAGGCGGCCAGCAGGGCGCTCTCCTCCAAGCCCTCTACACCGCGCCCCAGCCGGTGGGTGGGGAACACGGTCAATCCCGGGTCCGCCATATCGGTCAGCGTCATCAAGGTGTAGCTGGCGCCGGGAAGGTAGGTCCCCTGTTCCTCTAGGGTGTCCCGATAGCGCAGGCCGGTCTCATAGCGGTGGTGGCCGTCGGCAATGTACAGCTTCCGGCCGGCGAAGTCCTCTTCCAGGGCCTGGATGGCCACAGGGTCGTTGATGACCCACAGGCGGTGGGTCACCAGGCCGTCGGAAAATTCATACCGGGGCGGGCAGGTTTCCTTCAAATTCAAAAGCCGCTGGCGGGTGACGCCCCCCTCGTCGTGGTAAAGGGAATAGATAGAGCTGAAATTGCACCGGGTGGCGGAGAGCAGCCGGAACCGGTCCTCTTTGGCCTTGGAAAGGGTCTCCTCGTGGGGAAGGATGACTCCGTTGGCAAAGTCCTCCAACCGCACCCGGCACACCAGGCCCAACACTTTCCGGCTTTGGCCCTGGTCCACCTGAGAGAGGAACTCCTCCTCATACAGGTACATCCCCTCTTCCATATCCAGCTGCAGCACCCCTTCAGAACGCCACAGGTTCAGGGTGTGGGCCGCCTCTTCATAGGGCTCCTTCCCCTCTTGCGGAAGCTCCAGGCGGATTACGTTGTACCCGCTGTGAGAGAGCAGTTCCCGGCGCTGGTCGGGGCTGATGATGTCATAGGGCGGGCAAGTCAAGTTTTCAATAGGCCCAGCTTTTTCCAAGTTGTAGCGCAGGGCCCGCAGGGGGCGGATTTCTGCCATAGAGTTCCCTTCCTTTCCAGATCGTTTTCTCTATTTTACGGCATTTGGAATCCCTGCGTCAACCGCGGAACGGGGAAAATGGCCCAGAATGGGCCAAAGCGTCACCCCGGCGTCACGCTGCGTTCACAAAAACGGGCTAAAATTATGAAAAATCACGGCGCCGCGGGGGAAAACTCTTGCAAATCAAGAGATTTTGCGGTACTATGGTAAAGTTAACGGCGTGCCCGCCCTCCCTGCGGGGGAAGGACGTGCCGAAAAGACGGAAACAGGAGGAATCACGGACATGATAGAGGTCAAGAACCTCACCAAGCGCTATGGGCAGAACCTGGCGCTGGATCGCGTGAGCTTTAAGATTGAGGAGGGTACCATCGTAGGGTTCTTAGGGCCCAATGGCGCTGGTAAATCCACCGCAATGAACATCATCACGGGCTACCTCTCCGCCACCTCCGGCGAGGTGACGGTCTCTGGAAAGAACACCCTGGAGGAGCCCAACGAGGTCAAGAAAATGATCGGCTCCCTGCCGGAGCTGCCGCCCCTGTACATGGATATGACGGTGAAAGAGTACCTGAACTTCATGTATGAGCTGAAGAAGGCCAAGCTCCCCCGGGAGAAGCACCTGAAGGAGATCTGCCAGCTGGTGAAGATCGAAAACGTGTACAACCGGCTCATCGGCAACCTCTCCAAGGGCTATAAGCAGCGCGTGGGCATTGCCCAGGCGCTGATCGGCAACCCCCCGGTGCTCATTCTGGACGAGCCCACCGTGGGCCTGGACCCCAAGCAGATCATCGAGATCCGCACCCTCATCAAAAACCTGGGCCGCAACCACACGGTCATCCTCAGCTCCCACATCCTGCCCGAGGTGCAGGCCGTGTGCGAGCGCATCATCGTCATCAACAACGGCCGCATTGTGGCCGACGGCGCCACTGACACCCTGGCCCACGACCTCTCTCCCGACCACCGGCTGATCCTGCGGGCAGAGGGCCCCGAAAAGGAGATGGTCCACGCCCTGCTGAACGTGCCCGGCGTGGTGGACGCCTACTCTCTGGGCGAAAAGGAGAGCGGCATCTATGAGCTGAGCGTGGAATCCACCCCGGATAAGGACATCCGCCGGGATGTGTTTGCCCTGATGGCCCGCAAGGGCTGGCCCATGCTGGCCCTGCGCAACACCGACCTGACCCTGGAGGACCTGTTCCTGCAGCTGACCAGCACCGACGCCGCCCTTGTTCCCCCACAGGAGGAAGAAGGCGGGGAGGCCCCCCAGCTGGACCCCGACCAGGATTTGGAGCTGGACGGGGACCAGGACTTGGCGCCGGAAACGGATGAGGATTCTGAGAAAGGAGGGGAAGCCTGATGAAAGCCATCTTCAAGCGCGAGGTGCGCTCTTATTTCAGCTCCCCTGTGGGCTATGTGTTTGTGGCGGTGCTGGCCGCCCTGTACGGCTTCTATTATTTCCAGGCCATGCTCAGCAGCTCTTCCAGCTACATTGCTGACGTGTTTGCCTACATGTTCTCCTTCAGCATGATGATTATCCCCATCATCACCATGCGCAGCATGACCGATGACCAGAAGAACAAGACCGACCAGGCGCTGCTCACCGCGCCGGTGGGGGTTGCCTCCATTGTGCTGGGCAAGTTTTTCGCCTGCTGGTTTGTGTATTTCATCGCCACCACCCTGGGCGGCATTCTGCCGGCCCTGGTGATGGGCACCTTCTCCCAGCCCTCTTGGGGAGAGGTCTTTGGCAATTACCTGGGCGCCCTGCTGTACGGGGCCGCCACCATCGCCATCGGCGTGTTTATCTCCAGCCTGACGGTGAGCCAGATCATTGCCGCCATCGGCACCTTCATTGTCTCGGTATTTTTGATGTACCTGGACATGCTGGCCGCCGCCATCCCCAACGAGATTATCAGCTCCGCAATTACATGGCTTTCCTTTACCAGCCGCTACAATACCTTTACCCAGGGGCTGTTCAGCGTTTCCAGCGTGGTCTTCTTCCTAAGCGTGGCCGCCGTGTTCATCTTTCTCACCGCCCGCAAGGTGGAGAGCCGCCGCTGGAGCTAAAGGAGGGAGAAAACAATGGAAACGAAACAGAACGAGACAAAGCAGGTAGAACAGAAGAAGGGCAAGCCCGCCAAGCGGAAATGGAAGAACCCCTTCACCTCCAACCGGTTTAAGCGGGGCGGCATGTCCACCCTGCTCAGCGTGGTGTTCATCGCCATTGTGGTGGCCGTCAACGTGGGGGTTACCGTCCTGACGGACCGGTTCCCCTCTTTGGATATCGACATGACCGCCCAGGGCCTGAACACCCTTTCCGACCAGGCCATGGAGATTGCGAAAAGCGTGGATAAGGACACCACCATCACCCTGATTGGCACGGAGGAGGGCTATGATTCCAACTCCGTTTACAGCACCTATTCCTCTTACGGCATCGAGTCCAGCCAGGTCTCCAACCTGGCCCGGCGCCTGGCGGAGGCCAACTCCCACATCACTGTGGAGTTTGTGGACCCGGACACCAACCCCCAGTTCATCAGCGACTATGCCGACGACAACCTGACCACCGGCAAGGTGCTGGTGCGCACCGAGGACCGCTACCGGGTGCTCTCCATTTCGGACATGTTCAGCATTGAGCAGGACCAGAGCACCTACGCCACGGCCAGCTACTCTATGGTGGACAGCGCCCTGGCCTCTGCCCTGGAGATGGTGAACATGGACGACGTGCCCGTGCTGGCCATTGCCACCGGCCACAACGAGATGCTCTCCAACTCCAACATGGCCAGCTTTGTGGACATGATGGAGAGCCAAAACTTCCAGGTGGTCACCTTCGACATGCTCACCGAGGAGATCCCCGAGGACACCCAGGTGCTGATGATTGCCACCCCCACCACGGACTACTCTGCGGAGGAGATGGACAAGCTGCGCACCTTCCTCAACGATGAAACCCGGGAAGAGCCGGTTTCCGTGATGGTCACCTGCTACCCCACCCAGGGGCAGATGCCCAACCTCACCGCCTTTTTGGAGGAGTGGGGCGTCTCTCCCCAGGCCGGCCTGGTGGCCGAGACCGACTCTGGCAACATGGTGGTGTCCGACTCCACCGGCGTGCTGGTAACCCCCACCGACGAGATCTTGGAGAACAACAGCTATGACCGGCTGGTCTCCTATTACAGCGCCCCCCTGGAGGTGCTCTTCAAGGCCAACGCCGACATCTCCACCTATGAGCTGTGGACCACCAGCGACTCCTGCTATGTGATTACAGAGGATACCACCGAAGAGGAGGCCGCCGACCCCGAAACCGCCAGCCAGGTGGTGGCCACCCTTTCCAGCAAGCTGGTGGAAGTGAATGATTCCTACGTCAGCCGCAGCGTGATGGTGTTCGGCTCCTCTGTCATCTTCACCGACAGCTTTATGAACACCACTGCCTTCTCCGACGCGGACTATGTGCGCGACCTGCTGCTGTACATCACCGGGACGGACGCCAGCAGCGTGACCACCTCCACCGAACGGGTGCAGACCAACGTGCTGGATGTGACCGCCAGCCGCGGCACCATCAACATCCTGGGCATTGTGTTCATTGCCGGCATTCCGGTGGTGATCCTGGCGGCGGGGCTTATCATCTTCCTGAAGAGGAGGCACCTGTAAGCCCATGAAGAAGAACCTGCGCATGCTATTGATTATGCTGGCGGTGCTGGTGGTGGTGGGCGGCGGCGCCGCGGCGCTGCTGCTGACCATGCCCGCCCAAGAGGAGGAGACCTCTTCCTCTTCTTCCACCGCCACAGAGACCATTTTGGAAACCGACGCGGAGGAGTTCTCCTCTGTCTCGGTAGAGAACACCGAGGACAGCTTCGTCATTGTCCCCGTGGAAGAGGGGACCACCACTTCCGAAGAGTCTTCCTCTTCGGAGAGCAGCTCTTCCAGCACCCAGTTCACGGTGGAGGGCTTGGAGAGCTTTGACATTGCCACCTCTTCCATCACCTCTGGCGTGCAGACCCTGGAGGACCTGCAGGCCACCAAGAACCTGGGCGAGCAGGAGAACCTGGAGCAGTTCGGCCTTTCCGGCGAGAACGCCAGCACCATCACCATCCATTACAAGGACGGCGCCACGCAGGAGATTGTGGTGGGCAACGAGGCCGGCGAGACCACGGGCCGCTATGTGCTGATAGACGGCGTGGTGTACATCTCCTCTTCGGTCTCCAACTACCTGCTGGGCAGCTCCCTGAGCTTTATCAACACCTCTACCCTCTATTCCGTGGCGGACCGCACGGAGGAGACCACCGACAGCGAGGGCTCCAGCTCTACCGCTACCCTGACGGATATTCTGTACAGCGTGGAGCTGGGCGGCACCCACTTGGACGCCCCCATCACCATTGTGTATGACAGCTCGAAGATCAGCAGCTACCTGATCACCTCCCCGGTGTACGCCGAGTCCGGCTCCAACACCTTTACGGAGATGGTCACCGCCCTGAAGACGCTTTCGGCCAACTCTGTGGCGGCGGTGGGCCGCACCCAGGAGGTCTTGGAGGAGTACGGCCTGGCCGAGCCCGAGGCCACCATTGCCTTCAACATGAACGGCGAGGAGCACAGCATGGCGGTCAGCGCCAAGAATGAGGACGGCAACCGCTACCTGATTCTGGATGACATCCAGCTGGTGTATGAAGTGGCCGCCGACTCCGTCTCCACCTGGGCGGACTCTGACCTGATGGACATGCGCATGAGCTTTGTCTGGCTGCCCACCATCACCAACGTAAGCCGCCTGACCTTGACGGTGGACGGGGACATGGTGTACGCCTATGACGCCACCCGCACGGTCAACGAGGAGAAGTCCACCGAGGACAACACCTCTTATGACCTGTCCATCCAGAACGCCGCGGGGGAAGAGATCACCTATGAGAACTACCAGAGCTTCTACCAGCAGCTGCTTTCCGTGGCGGTGCTCTCCACCAAGGAGGCCACTTATGACGCGGAATCCCCGGTGCTGCGGGTGGAGTACCAGTACTTTGACGGCAGCAAACCGGATGTGATTGAGTTCTGCCCCGTAGAGGGCGAGGACGCCCGCTACGCGGCCGTGCTCAACGGCGGCTATAACGGCCTGGTGCGCAAGACAGAGGTGGAGGCCCTGATAGAAAAGCTGGCCCCCCTGGACGCCAACGAGGCGCTGGCCGAGGAGTGAGCCCCCTCTTGACAAAGGGCCCCTGGTATGCTTTAATGAGAAAAACAGAAGACGGGAACCGCGCCCCGGCAGCTTAGGCCCGGCGCGGGCGGATATGGTCCCCGCGGCCTCTCCCTTGAAGGGGGCGCGGGGACCTTGTCTTTCCAAAAGCCTTGAAAAGGGGGAAAACGGCATGTTGAGACGAATTGGCAGCGCCCTGCTGTGCCTGGCACTGGCGGCGCTTCCGCTGGCGGGCTGCTCTACCGAGGAGGAGCCCTCTTCCCTGCCCTCCAGCAGCTTGGTGGAAAGCTCTCAGGTGCAGGAGGAAACCTACACCATCGGCCTGGTGCAGTATAAGGAGACCGCTGCCTTGGACCGCCTGCGGGAGGCCTTTATGGGCCGCCTGGAGGAGTGGGGCTGCGGCGAGGAAATGGTGAAGATCGACTATCAAAACGCCGGGGGCGACGCCTCGAAGGCGGTGGAGATCTGCGACGGCTTTGTGGAGGACGGCGTGGATATGCTGGTGGCCATTGCCACCCCGGCGGCCCAGGCGGCCATCTCTGCTGCCGCGGACAGCGATGTGACGGTGGTGTTCGCCGGTGTCAGCGATGTGGAAACCCTGGGCTTGGAGGAGGGCGCCGCTCCCTCTGAGAAAATTACGGGGGCGGTCTCTCCCACACCGGTGGAGAGCCTGATCGACCTGGCCCTCCAGGCCGACCCGGACATGGCCTCCCTGGGCCTGCTGTACGACCCGGCAGAGGCCAATTCCCTGGCGGACGTGGAGCGGGCCAAGGCCTACTGCGCCGAGAAGGGACTGACCGCGGTGGAAGCTGCCGTGGAAGGGGACCAGACCGCGGAAAGCGTGATGGCCTCTCTGGCGGGCAAGGTGGACGCGGTGTTCACCCCGGCGGACAGCACGGTGGCCTCTCAGGCAGAGGCCGTGGCACAGGCGGCTAAAACGGCGGGCCTGCCCTGGTACACCGGGGCCGACACCTTTGTGGAGTCCGGCGCCCTGGCGGCCATGGGCTTTACCCAGCAGGAAATGGGCCAAAAGCCCGCCGATATGGCCGTGGAGCTGATTTTGGGCGGGGACATTGCCGATGTGCCGGTGTACACGTTCTCCGGCCCCCAGACCTTTGTGAACCAGACCACCCTCTCCGCCCTGGAAAGCCTCTCCTTCCCGGAAGAGACGCTGCAGGCCGCTTATATCTACCAATAAGCCTCCCTTGCATGGAGGAAGGACCGCCCCGCTGGGCGGTCCTTTTTTTGTGCCTGCTGTGCCCCGCCC
>OGPH01002396.1_pt1 | contig 10862 bp, 12 predicted proteins | sample 1552891 | NCBI WGS metagenome assembly OGPH01 (sample SAMEA2580272, study PRJEB22360) | human gut metagenome | biome: human gut; feature: human-associated habitat; material: faeces | place: Denmark | collected 2008/2010 | reverse complement strand
GGAAGTCTGCAGCGGCTTCCTGGTTGGCGCTATGCGCGAAGTCCACCCACATGCCGCAGTTCTCCAGAGGACGTCCGAAACGGTTGGTCACATCGTTTTTCGCAGCGTTCAGCATGATCTGCCGGGCAGATGCCGTGGTTCTGGCCTTGGCAAACGCATCCAGCTTCTCCCCCTGAATCTGCAGAACAGGCTTCAGGCGCAGGAAGGTGCCAAGCGCGGCCGCTGCAGGTGTAATACGTCCTCCTTTTTTCAAATAGGTGAGCGTATCTACCATGATATAAATGCTGGAGTTGAATTTGTCCTTTTCCAGGAATTCTTTGATCTCTTTTGCATTCAATCCCTTCTGGGCCAGATGTATGGCATCCATGACTGAACGGCGCTGCGTAACGGAAATCCGCTGATTATTCACCACCTGCACCTTACCGTCAAAATCCTCTGCAAGCAGCATCGCCGTCTGACAGGAGCCGGACAGACCGCTGCTCATGGGAATATGGACGATCTCATCATAATCCTTCAGAAGATCTTTCCAGAGTTTCAGAACCGAATCCGGCGTAGGCTGGGATGTGGAGATCGAAGCTCCGGTCTGCAGTTTTTGATAGAATTCCTCCTGCGTCAGATTGATCCCTTCAAAATACGTCTCCCCATTAATCATAAAAGGCATGGGCAGCACAGAAATGCCCAGTTCTTCAGCCTGCAGCTGGGTGATGCCGCTGTTGCTGTCCGTGACAATCGCTAAATTTGGCATGATAGTATCCTTTCTTTTTTGTTATAGGTCACTCTTCTTCATTCCTGATAAACAAGAAATGGGTAATTGACAGGAATCCTCCGTCAGATCGTTCTGAAATCCACGCTATTCCCGCCTTCTTCCTCCCATAGGTATAAAGCAGCCATCTGGGGATCCTTTTTCTCCGGATCTTTGGCAACAATTTCTTCCGCCAGGGAACTGGCCGTCAGCAATAGATCCGAATCCTGATAGATGTCTGCAATTTTAAAGTCCATAAGGCCGCTCTGTCTGACGCCGAACAGATCCCCCGGCCCGCGCAGCCGCAGATCTTCTCCCGCTATGAAGAAACCGTCATTGGATGTGTTGAGAATCTCCAGCCGTTTCATGATCTGCTCATTCTCATTGGAACTGATGAAGATGCAGTAGCTTTGCGCTTTTCCCCTTCCCACACGTCCCCGAAGCTGATGCAGCTGAGCGAGGCCAAAGCGCTCTGCATTTTCCACCATCATGACCGTCGCGTTGGGGACATTGATTCCAACTTCTATTACTGTGGTAGAAACGAGCACCTGGATTCTGTTCGCCGCGAATTCCTCCATCACTTTATTTTTTTCCGCAGGCTTCATCCTCCCATGGAGCGTTCCAACATGAATCGTATCCGGAAAGACTGCCCGCAGCTTTCCGGCATAATCCTGCACATTCTCCAGCCCATCCATCTCTCCCTCTTCCACCATTGGGCAGATACAATAGGCCTGATGCCCCGCCTCCACCTGTTTTTGAATAAACGAGTAGGCCTTGGGACGGTACGCGCAGCCCACAACGCAGTTCTTAATAGGCATGCGGCCTGTTGGGAGCTCATCCAAAACGGAAACGGACAGATCCCCATACAGGACGATGGCCAGAGTGCGGGGAATGGGTGTGGCGCTCATCACAAGAACATGTGTTCCTACGCCTTTATCAGCCAGCATTTCTCTCTGCCTGACACCGAATCTGTGCTGCTCATCCGTGACAACCAGCGCCAGATCTTTATACGCCACCTTCTCCTGTATCAGCGCATGGGTGCCGACGATCACATTCGCTTCCCCGTTCGCAATGCTTTGGTAGAGTTTCTTTCGTTCGGCAGCGGTGTTGGAACCCACAAGCAGCACCGGGCGAACACACAGCTGATGTTCTTCCGCCAAATCCCGCAGCGCCTCATAATGCTGCCTGGCGAGCACCTCTGTGGGCGCCATCAGGCAGCCCTGCTTTCCATTGGCTGCACACATCAAAAGCGCCAGAAATGCCAAAATCGTTTTCCCGCTTCCCACATCTCCCTGAACTAGCCTGTTCATGGCCGCCGTTCCTGTCATATCTGATTCAATCTCTTTCCATACCCGATCCTGGGCTCCTGTCAAACGAAAGGGAATCGCCTTCAACAGCCTTTCCGTATCCGGCACCCGATGAAGCTTGTCCTTTACCGGCCGGTTTTGATCCAGATCCCGCAGCCGGCGCAGGCCAAGAAAGAATGCCAGGAATTCATTAAAAGACAGGCGCCTTCTGGCAGCAGCCAATTCTTCCTGCGTCCCCGGTGCATGGATACCCCTCAGAGCTTTGGAATAGGAAACCAAACCAAGTTTCTTTCGCAGCGCATCCGGAAGAAATTCTTCAGGATTCCCACTTCCGATCATATCAAAAGCGCCCTTTACAGCCTTTATGATCTGCTGATTGGTCAGGCCTGCGGTCAATGCATATCTGGGCTGAAGGGTTCCGCAAATTCCCTCATACTCTGACACTTTATAGATGCGGGGCTGCTCCATGCACAGCAATCCGGAGGAGGCATGCCCTCCCCTTCGTCCTTCTCCTATCTGGCAGCGCCCGCGAAATACATGAACACTCCCGGGTGTCAGCACCGCCTTCAGATAAGGCATTCCAAAAAAGGTGATGCGAAAAAGGCCGGTTGCATCACCGGCCTGTACGGTTGTTATCAAAAGGGAGCGTACTTTTTTGACGGAGGGCCTGCCTATTACTGCCGCTTTCACCGCGCAGACCCTGCCGGATGTCATCTCAGACACCAGAACAGGTTCATCCATCTGTTCATAATCTCTCGGATAGTGTTCCAAAAGCTGCCCCACATCCGAAATATGGAGTTTGGCAAAAAGATTCGCTGTCTTTTCGCCTATCCCCTTAATCGCTGTTAATTCCGTATGATTTTTCATCACTATTCTGCGGAAATGATATAATAATAAATGGGCTGTCCGCCGTACTGCAGTTCAATATCGCAGGAAGGATAGCGCTCTTCCACTCTCTCCTTCAGCTTCTGCGCCGCCTCTTCGGTCGTGTCCGCGCCATAATAAATGCTGATCAGTTCCAGGTCTTCTTCCATCATGGCCTCGATCATCTGGAAGGAAACTTCTTCTATATCAGATCCCACAGCCAGAATTCCCGCGTCACCGATACCCATATAATCGCCCTGTTTAATCTCTTTGTCGTCGATCATGGTATCCCGAACTGCATAGGTCACCTCGCCGGTCTTCACCCGGGTGATCTCCTCAGACATGGTTGCCTCATTTTCCTCCGGCCCCATATCCGGCACATAGTTGATCACCGCCGTGATCCCCTGCGGGATTGTTTTCGTAGGAATGACCACCACGTTCTTATCCTCTACCAGATACTTCGCCTGATTCGCTGCAAGGATGATATTCTTGTTATTCGGAAGCACATAGACCGTGTCCGCATTCACCTTCTCGATCGCATTCACCACATCTTCCGTGCTCGGATTCATGGTCTGTCCGCCCGCAATGATATGGTCTACGCCCAGTCCCTTAAAAATCTCGTCAATCCCCTCTCCGACGGAGACCGCGATAAAACCGGCTTCCTTGTGTTCTGCGGCCGGTTCTTCTGTACTTTCCTTCTTCTCTTCTGTCCCTTCTGTCATCTTAAACAGCTTCTCCTGGTGCTCCAGGCGCATGTTGTCAATCTTCATATTAGAAAGGGCGCCATACTTCAATGCCTTCTGGATTGCGAGTCCCGGGTCATTGGTATGTACATGTACCTTGACCACATCATCATCCGCAACCACCACGATCGAATCGCCGATGGACTCCAGATATGCTTTAAAATCCATTTCCTGCTTAATATTAAAGGTCTTGTTCAGCATGATGATAAATTCTGTACAATAGCCGAACTTGATCTCCATATTGGCCTGGGCTTCCAGGTTGCCGCCTGCCGCTTTGGGAGCAGATGAAGGAGCGGGTTCGCTGACCGTAAAGTCCACTTCCTTGCCCATAAATGCATCATAGGCACCATGAAGGACCTCTACAAGCCCCTGTCCGCCAGAATCCACCACGCCTGCCTGCTTTAATACGGGAAGCATTTCCGGCGTCTGGCTGAGCACATATTCCGCATGTGCGATGATCTCCTGCAGGAACTTGCCCATATCCTCTTCCCCAGCATCCGCCAGTTCTCTCGCCTTCATGGCAGAGCCCTTTGCCACCGTCAGGATCGTCCCTTCCTTGGGCTTCATGACAGCCTTATAAGCCGTCTCCACAGCCTTCTCACAGGCTGCAGCCACAATCGGAATCGTTATCACATCATAATCACGAATGCCTTTCGTAAAGCCTCGAAACAGCTGAGAAAGAATGACCCCGGAATTCCCTCTGGCACCGCGCAGGGAGCCGGAAGAGATAGCCTTTGACAGCGTCGCCATATCAGGGTTCTCCATCGCGGCCACTTCCTTGGCAGCCGACATGATGGTAAGCGTCATATTCGTGCCCGTATCTCCGTCAGGTACCGGAAATACATTCAATTCATTGATCCATTCTTTCTTGCTCTCAAGATTCTTGGCTCCCGCTAAAAACATCTTTGCGAGGCAGCCAGCGTCGATTGTCTGCAAACTCACAGCTAAAGTCCTCCTTAATCAATCACTCGTACACCTTCGACAAAGATGTTGATTTTTTCAATTTCCATGCCGGTGAATTCTTCCACCTTATACTTCACATTATCGATCAGATTATTGGATACTGCCAGAATACTTACTCCATAGGAAACGATCACATGGAAGTCCAGCGTCAGTTTATTGTTGTTGATGGTAACCGTAATCCCTTTCGTCACATTATCCTTTTTTAATAATTTCACGACATCCTTTACAGTGATGCCCATGCCGACGATACCGAAGCATTCCATAGCAACGATGCCCGCATATTGCGCAATAACTTCTTTGTCAACCGTTATATTGCCCATATGGGTGTTCATATATGAACCCTTCATGTAGTACCTCCTTTTTGCCGCACTTCGACTGGCACAAATATAAGCTTATTATAACCGTTTTTTACGAAAAATGGAAGATAAATTTCAATTCGGGTTATGGCATTCCCGCATCACACATTCCTGCGCCGCCCCCTCGTCTTTTGGTTCTGCAGTCCCGCGCCGGGCCATGTCCGCCGTTCGTTCCATCTGCCCAGGCTGGATTCCTTTTCCCACAAACCACTTCAAAAATTGGCTGTTTCTAAGCGTTGCATGCAGGATATTCACCCGCATGGCAGCTAAACTCCGTCCTACCTGGCGTCAAACAACGCCGCCAGAGCGTGCGGGTGAATATCCTACATGTAACGCTAAGAAACAACACAATTTTCTCACAGGTTTGCAGGAAAAGGAATCCAGCCCGGGCAGACGGGACGAACGGCGGACATGGCCCTGTGCCGGACTGCAGAACCGAAGGACGAGGGAGCGGCGCAGGAATGCTGGGGCCCGCCCGTAACCAGAATTGAAATTCTGATGCCAAAAAGTGAAAGGAGTGGTATACTTCTATTTAAGGTGTTTTCAAAGGAGCCATATTGCCGGATGTATATTCATTTGATAAGGAGCTGCTATGAAACGAAGATTTTATAGAAATGATACGGATTTTTCCTATTTAAAAGGCTGGAACACCGATGAACGAACCCATGCGCTGTGGTGCGCGAACCGGATTCCTTATCCGTTGGAAGAAAAGAGCCTCTGCAGCGTTCTGCAAAAAGAACAGGAACTGGACGGGGGCTGCGCTTATACCATTACGGATGAATCCGACCGGCCGATCGGCTTTTACTGCTATTCCTTTCATGAAGAGGAACGCTACGGATTTATCCGATATTTTGTGGTAGATAATGAACGCCGCCAAAAGGGGCTGGGATGCGAAATCCTCAGTCAGCTTCTGCAGGCGGCCCGGCAGGACGATCGTGCGCTAGAAGTCAGATTGAACGTCTTTACCTGCAATGCGCCCGCTCTTAAATGCTATGCAAAGGCTGGCTTCCGAGACTGTAACATTCAACGGCCGCCTTTTTTATATCAGAAAGAACAATGGGAAAGCAAACAGCTGAGGGCGGTTCTTTTGCAGGATTTTTAGATATTTCTCTTGCAAAAAAAAAACTTTTCTGTTATGATACACATGTTGTTCTAATAAATATATCGGTTTAGGAGGTGCGAAGATGGCCAAATGTGATATTTGCGGTAAGGGTGCTCATTTTGGAAACAACGTAAGCCATTCCCATAGAAGATCCAATCGTATCTGGAATTCAAATGTCAAGAGTGTGAAGTGTCTGGTAAACGGAGCTTCCAAAAAGATGCATGTATGCACGAACTGCTTAAAGTCCGGCAGAGTCGAGAGGGCTTAATGTGGGTAAACCGAAAGTTAAAAAAGCCAATTAAGAAAAGACTGTGACAACCTGTTTTGGGATGCACAGTCTTTCTTTTATTGATCGTAAAGGCAATTCGCTTTCATTTTTCACAGAATATCAGATTATAACTGGCGATCATCAGAATGATGGCGAGAATGAGGGACACAAGCCTGTTGGATATAAGCACGGTCAGAATCATGCCGAATGCGATGCTGAACACAATGATCCCAGCCATTTTCCAGAACTGCTGCATCTTGGACACCGCCTTTCGCACCGCGCGCTTCCTTCTCTTCTATCATATGCGAAAGGCAGCGCGCGGATGCGCCCTTTTCCTACTCTTCTTTTGGAAATGCGTTTCTCTTCGCCTCTTCATCGCTCATCATGGATTCGGGCTTAACGGTGAATCTGTCCACCAAATCAGGAATCATATCCAGAATCTTAGTCATGCTGTCCTGATTCTTAATATTTACCAATTTGGTCTGCCCGTTTTTGATCAAAAGCACGGCGCTCGGCGTCATCTTACCCGAAAGCCCTCCTGCACCTCCGTCCTTCTTTTCACCGCTGCTGGCTCCCGCTCCCACTCCGAACGTCACATCCACCAAAGGAATGATGATGGTATCATCAATCTTTGTGGGCTCTCCCACCACCGTTTTCGTGGACATTAAGACATTGGCGCCTTTCAAAAGCGATTCCATAACGGAACTGATATGATTGTTATGATCGGACATCGGTTATTTCCTCCTTCTCAGCTGTCTGATGAATTCCTGATTCTTTTTATCAAGCAGTAGCTTTAATGTATGATAAAGCACAATACAGGTGCGTATCCTGCCCTCTATGAACAGCTCCCCTTCCGCACGCGCCTTCTCAAAATCCGGTACAAGGCTGATGTTTTCTCCCAGAACAGGATAGAGCATGCCCCACGCGGCAAGAATATTTGCCGTGGATGCCGGATCGTTTGTCCCTACAGTAAAGGCCCCTTCCAGCGTGCGCGGTTTTATATGTGCAAACAGCTTCTTTATGTGGTACATCGCTTTCCTTAAAAGTTCTTTGGTTTCTTCCCGGGTAAGCAATTCCTTATAATACAGGCATGTCTCCCGCAGCGCCTCAGCCCTGGCGGCTATGCGTTCCAATGTACCCGCCAAATCCGCAAGGGCTGCTTTTATCCGAAGCAGCAATTTCCCAAGCGAATCGATCCATTTCTGCAGCTTTGCCTTCAGTCCCCTGGGAGGGGATTCCTGTTCTTTAGACCTCTCTTGTGAAGTTTGTTCTTTGTCAGGCAAAACGGGCTTCTTTCCTTCTTCCCGCTGCAGCCGTCCGGCAGCTTCTTTCTGCGGCTCGGCAGGAGCATCGGGCGTAATCGGCGCCGTCCTTTCTTTCTGTTCAATCCCCTTTGCCTCTTCCGGAATCATTTCCCGTTTATTTCCTTGCGCTGTTTTCCTCTCTGTACTCTTTGCTTTCTTTTTTTGCCTCCTGGGCCAGACCAAAATTCCGGCGACCCTTATCTCCCAGCGCAATCCGTCCTCATATTCCATACGAAAATGGATCAGGCGCGCAAGCCATGTGACAGAAACCTTTCCCTCTAACCTTCCTCCCTCCTGAAGCGTTCCTGTTCCCCTATACCGTATGGGATAGAACAAAAAAAGAACGACAGCCAAAATAATGAGGCCGAACAGGGCGAGCAACAGAATGCCTGCAGTTTTTAAAATCAATAAAAGGATTCCCATATCTATTTTTGGCCTTCCGTTAATCCGAATTCAGAATATACCCTTTCAAATCGGCGCCTCCTGTCTCCTGCGCCACCTTTTCCGCCATCTTTACGACCATATCGACCGCCTCCCCATGGCTGGATGCCAGGCCGACGACGAATAAATCTTTTGAGTCATAGCATCCCTGCTTGAGCAGGCCGCTGTGAAAAATATCCAGCTGATCCTCCGATTGGGACAAGGTGATCAAATATATGGAGAACTGCCCTGCATTGTGTTGCAGCTTCCATTTCACCTTTTCCGGTTCCTTAATCGAATCGCTCACATAAAGTTTCCGATAAAACTTCATGATGAAATCCTTTCCATTTTCTGCCTGTTTATACGTCCCTTCTGCCGCAGGTGGACAATTCCTTCTCTGTACCGCTCTCCGATGAAGATATACAGAAAAAGAGGCGCCGCAAAAGTACTCGCATTCCCGCCTCTTCTTCATTTCATCAGAAATATTTTTTGCTTCCCCATAAATTTTTCTTCTTTAAATCCAAATATTCATGATACGCCTTTTCCAGAATCTGCTTCTCATTGGAAAACTTCAGAAGATGATAGGCTTCATGATATTTATAAAATCCTGAGTCCACAAAATACTCCTCACGCTGTGGTTTGCTGTAATAGCTGTCCGCCATCATCAGATACCAGTGGACTTCCTTGTCCACCGTATCCTCGGGGACATTGAAGGTATACTCGCTTTTCCCGATATACTTGATGATAGAGGCCCTCGCTCCGCTTTCTTCAAGAACCTCCCGCAGCGCGGTGTCCTTATACTCTTCGCCTGCCTCCACCGTCCCTTTGGGCAGAACCCAGCCTTCATACTTATTCTTGAAATTCTTGTACAAAAGCAGAATCTTCCCCCGGAAAATAACCACACCGCCACAGCTTGTTGCTTCTATCATTGCAATTCCTCCTGTAAGGTGTGCACTTCGGTCCATGCGAAGGAGCATGTCCCTTCCGCTAAACTAGTTCAAGTATATCCCAAATATACGCCGTAGGCAAGAAATTTTTCTTTTGAAAAAACGCTTTCCTAGCCTACTGTGCCAAAATAAGCGTCAAACACCCGCTTTGCGATGGGAACCGCATAATCTCCACCGGAGCCGATTCCTTCAATGATCACGGTAACTGCGATCTGCGGATCCTCCGCCGGAGCGAAACCCGTAAACCATGCATGGGAATCGCTGGTGCTGTCATTGTACTCGGCGGAGCCTGTTTTGCCCGCAGCAGTATAAGACAGGCCGGAAAGCTTTGTCGCCGTTCCTTCCTCCACCACATCCGTCATCAGCTTCGTCAGTATCTCCGCTTCCTCCGAAGTCATCAGCCGCCCGTATTCTTCCGGCTCATATTGCTTCAGCACCGTGCCGTCCGGCTTTTCGATCCGGTCCATCTCATAAGGTTTCATCAACACTCCGTCGTTCGCGATTGCGGAGGTGATCATGCAAAGATGAAGCGGGGTCATCTGGGTTTTCCCCTGACCGATCACGGTCTGAATCATATCCGCGTCGCCGCTGTCTTCCGTCAGAGCGACGCTGCTTCTGGAATAAGAGATGTCCACCGGAAGCTCCTGATTGAACAGAAGGCCGTCCAGAGTGGAAAGAAAGCTGCTCCTCTCCAGGCTCATTCCGATGTTGGCAAAGGAAGAATTGCAGGACTCCGCAAAGGAATGCATGAAATCCAGACTCCCGTGGCTGCTTCCATGGTAACAGCGGATGGTGGTGTCCCCATGGGTGTAGCTTCCACTGCACTGCCAGGTATAATTTTCCCAGTCATCCGGATGCTCCCTGATATATTCCAGAGCCGTTATCATCTTAAAGGTGGAGCCGGGCGGATAAAGCCCCTGCGAGGCCCGGTTTAGCAGGACGGAGCTTCCCTCCTGATTCAGGCTCTCCCATTCCTGCGCGATCTCATTGGGATCAAAATCCGGTTTGGATACCATGGCAAGGATCTTTCCCGTGGAAGGCTCCATGACCACAATCGCTCCTTCATATAGCCCCATGGCGTTATAAGCCGCCTCCTGAAGCGTCACTTCCAGCGTGGTGACCAGATTGTTGCCCGGATTTTTCACACCGGCCGCGGCATTCTGCGCCTGCTCGGACGCGGAGACGGAGGTATTGATCAGATCGTAATTGGCCAGGCTTTCCAGGCCGGTTTTGCCCCGGGTGGAATAGCCGACGATATGAGAAAACATATTTTCATAAGGGTACTGCCGCACCTCTTCCCCATCCACGTTCACCGTCTCCGCCAGCACTTCTCCATCAGCAGAATAGATGGTTCCCCTCGTGTTCTGCTGCGCCAGAACGCTCTGTCTGCTGTTATAACTGTTGTTGAACAGCTCCTCCGAATGGGAAGGAATATAGATACACAGATAGGCTGCCATGGCGGCGAACAGAGCGCAGAAAAACACCGCGCAGCCGATCATCTGCAGCCGCGCTGTTTTTTCGTCCGGGAACCCGTCGTTTCTGCGGCTCCGGCCGGATGCACCATGCCCATGCGGACTGTATCTTCTTCCAGCCCTTCTCCCCTCTGCTCCCTTCCGTCTTCTTTCTGCCATTTTGAATTCCTACCATCCTTTCCGTCCCGGCTGCCTGTTTCCTCCACGGCTCTGTCCGCGGTACGACGCCTCATCTTCCGCTTCCCATTCGTTCACATCTTCTTCCTCTTCCTGCCATTCATCGTCGTCCTCCTGCCACTCGTCCTCCTCATCCCAGTCCTCCTCATCCCAGTCCTCTCCAGCATCCTCAGGAAACGGATCGCGCCGTTTCAAAC
>OGPH01002395.1_pt1 | contig 10863 bp, 9 predicted proteins | sample 1552891 | NCBI WGS metagenome assembly OGPH01 (sample SAMEA2580272, study PRJEB22360) | human gut metagenome | biome: human gut; feature: human-associated habitat; material: faeces | place: Denmark | collected 2008/2010 | reverse complement strand
CCGCCAGGTAAAAGCTTTCACGGGGATCCCGCCCCAGCGCCCTGCCCATCCCCAACTCGGAATTGCCGCCGTGATAGCCCCAGGCCGTATCGTAATAATTCACGCCCTGTTCCATGGCGTAATCCACCATGGCCTGTGTTTTCGTCTCATCGATTCTGGAATCGTCTCCATCAATGACAGGAAGGCGCATGGCGCCCATGCCAAGGCCGGAAAGCTTTATCTCCTGAAAATTTCTGTAAATCATTGTCTCTCCTTTCCGCACGAACTGCCGGTCCGTGCGCCGCTTGCGTTTTTCCATCCTGTTCCTGATTCTAAGTATAGCTCTTATGGATATTTTTTATCAAGTAGCTGTTTTTTATGGAATTGCATAGAAAAAAACTATGGGAAAGCGAGCCGAAGGAGATCTTAAAAATCCTGAAACAAATTTCAGAAACAGTTTATAAAATTTATGACTTTTTATGAAAACGGACATATTCCTGTCACATTTTTCCTGTATGATGATCTCAGATAGATGAACAACACCTATCTCCCCCCTCATAAAAAATAAGATACGAAGAAGCGCTTCTCCCGTAATATCCGGATTCCGGATGTGCGGGGAAGCGCTTCTTCGTCTTCTGCTCCGTTATGCATTTTCTCAGAGAGGCAGCTGCAGTCTTTCCACCTCAACCTCTTCATACAGGCTTTCGGCAAGCTCCTTTGGAACGCTTCCGCTTTCCAGAGAAGAGGCGCTCGCTGCAGACAGGGCCACCGCGCGCCGCAGCATCTCCTCCTCATCCAGCCCGGCGGTCCGTGACATCACCATGGATGCGACCACACAGTCGCCGCAGCCTACGGTATTCAGCGTTTTCACTCGAGGCGGCTTCGCATAAAAGAGGCCTTCCTCTCCGGCCATCAGAAGCCCTTTGCTTCCCAGAGAAACCGCCGCCATATGGACGCCGTTTCTGCGCAGAAACGCCGCAGCCTCCAGAAGTCCATCCCGGCCGTTCAGCTTATGTCCGATCACATATTCCATCTCCCTGCGGTTCGGCTTGATCGCCGTGGGGGCCGCCTCAATTCCCTTTCGCAGAAGCTCCCCGCTGGTATCCAGAATCGTTTCCTTTCCCTGCGCCTGTGCGCGGCGGATCAGCTCCGCGTAAATGTCTTCCGGGACGCCCTGCGGCACGCTTCCTGACAGCACTACAATGCTGCTGCCCGGCAGCAGGCGGTCAAAACGCTCCAGGAATTCCTCCATTTCCGCTTCCGCAATCTGCGGCCCCGGCTCCAGAATTTCCGTCACATAGCCGTTGTCCGCAACCACATTCATGCTGCTCCTGGTCTCCTGACCGATTTTGATAAATTCGCAATTCATTCCGGTACGGCGCAGCTCGCTTTCGATCCACTGTCCCGGAAAGCCTCCCAGAAATCCTGTGGCGGTCACCGGCCTGCCGTACTGACGCAGGATCCGGCTCACATTAATTCCTTTGCCGCCCGGCATATTCGTAACGGAACGCATCCGGTTTACCCTCCCGCAGAAAAGTTCTCCCGTTCTGTAGGTCTTATCCACCGCCGGATTTAAAGTCACCGTCAAAATCATTCCCGCTCCTCCTTCTATCTGCTATTTCATTGATACTGCCGCATGACCAGCTGCAGGCGGCTGTCTCCCCTCCAGGTATTGATCGTGGGATAATAGGTAACGGCCAGGCGGATTTCCCCTTTATACGCCGTTCCTCTCTCATTCTGATACAATGCCCGGACAGCCTGGCCGCCAAAACGCTGCTCCATATATTCGTTCATCGGCTCCGGATCTCCAAAAGCCATCATTTCCCAACGTTTTCCCTGATCGTCCTGCACCGTAAAGCGAACCGCATTTCCATTTTTCCCGAGGATGCGGGCCGATAGGAACAAAAGATCCTTCTGGGCGAACAGCGGCCTGGGATTCCCATTGCCGAAAGGTTCCAAGGCGTCCAACTCTTCCACCAGTCTCTGAGACACAAAGGATACCGGCATGGGCACATCGATATGAATCCGTTCCTCCATGTCCTCCGGCGTGAGCGTGCAGACCTCATTGATCCGCCTGCGGAATACTTCTACATCCTCTTGCCTGAGGGATAACCCAGCCGCCATCTTATGTCCGCCGTACTTCAGAAACAATTCCTTTACTTTCGTCATTTCTTCATACATATGATACGTCTCAATGGAACGCCCGCTGCCTTTGACCCCGTCTTCCGCACGGGTCAGAACGAATACGGGCTTGTAGTATCTCTCCCGCACCCTTCCCGCTATGATCCCAGCCAGGCTTTCATGGCAGTCCGGCAGAAAGATCACAAGAACCCGATCCCGTTTCAGGCTGCCCGCTTCCACTTCTTCCACCGCACGCTTCACAGACTCTTCCGTCATCTCCTTGCGGCTGTCATTCAGCTGCTTCAGCAGGGTTGCCAGCTGCACCGCCTCTGTCCGGTCACGCGCTTCCAGCAGTTCCAGGGCTCTCGTGGCCGTATCCAGTCTTCCCGTCGCGTTCAGACAGGGCCCCATCACGAACCCGATGGTATAACTGCCAAGCTTCTGCCTGTCCACCCCATTTACCTCCATCAGGGCCTGAAGGCCCAGATTCTTGGAATTTTTCATATAGGAAAAGCCATATCGGACGATGATACGGTTCTCATCCAGCAGTTCCATCACATCACAGATGGTAGCAAACGCCGCCAGTTCCAGCAGTTCCTGAAGAAGAGACGCTTTCACAGGAAGCAGCCCCAGCTTCTCATACAGGCCGCAGATCACCTTATAAGCCACAACGCCGCCGCAGATTCCCTTGAAAGGATAAGAATCTCCTTCCTGTTTCGGATCCACCACTGCATCCGCGGGAGGCAGGAGATATCTTCTGCCTCCCTCCTCTTCTTCATAGGGAACCTCGTGATGATCCGTCACGATCACCGTCATCCCCTTCTGCTTTGCCAGTGCGATCTGTTCTGCGGCCGCGATTCCGTTGTCACAGGTTAGGATGGTATCGATTCCATCCGCATACGCGTCCTCCACCAAATGTTCATTCAACCCGTATCCATCCTTGATCCGATGCGGGATGGCCGTATCCACGACAGCCCCTGCATCGCTTAATCCCTCATACAGAATGAACGTGGAACAGATCCCATCCGCATCATAATCTCCGATGATCCGAATGCGTTTTTTCTCCCTGATTTTATCCTGCAGCAGCGCAACAGCCTCCGGCATATCCTTTAACAGCCAGGGTGAATACAGATCTTCCAGCGTTCCATGAAGGAATTTGCGGATTTCTTCCTCCGTTTCCAGCCCTCTGTTTCGGATGACACGGGCGATTACCGGACTGATGCCGAATCGTTTTCCAATTCCTTCAAAATCCGCCCTTTTAGCGGCTACATACCATTTTGCCATAACCTTAATCTTTCTGCCAAGAATTACCTGGCCGCGCAAAAAAAGCGCTCCGGCCAAATCAGTTATACCACAGCCAATCTATACAGCTGCCGGTTCGCCTGTCACCCGGAACGCTTTCCCATGTCTTACTTTTTCGCTTTTGCTTTTTCCCTTCCACCTATCCGAGTGCGCAGCACCAGCCAGAGCGAACCTGTGATGCATACGGACGAATAAGTGCCGCATACGATGCCAATCATTAGGGGAAGCGCAAATTCCTGTACAGAACTGACTCCCATTACATATAGCACCGCGACCATAATAAAAGTGGTCAGAGAGGTGAACACACTTCTGGACAGCGTCTGCGTGATGCTCTTATCGACCAGCCCCGGCAGATCCGCATCTCCCTCCAGCTTCATGTTCTCCCTGATTCGGTCAAAGATAACGATGGTCGCATTAATGGAATAGCCGACAATCGTGAGAATACATGCGATGAAGGTGCTTCCTACGGAGACCCTCGCTACTGCATAAAAGGCGATCACCACCAAAACGTCATGGAGCAAAGCAGTAACAGCACTTGCCCCAAACCGGATATCCTTAAAGCGGAACCAGATATAAATCAGCATAAACGCAGCGGCAACCACCACTGCGATGACAGCCTCCTGTCTCGTTTCCGCGCTGATCGTAGAACTAATGGTCTCTGTCGTAATAGTCTCTTCATTCACTCCGAACTGGTCAGAGAACATAGCGCTCATCTCTTCTCTCTCATCTGCATTGAGCGTCCTGGTCTTGAAGATCACCTGATTGGATCCCTGCACCTTCTGAGACTGTACATTGCCATCTCCTGTTATTTCTTCAATATAAGGAACCACTTCCGCATCGATCTGCTCAATGCTCATGTCTTCCTGGAACGTAACGCTGGTAGAAGTTCCCCCCACAAAGTCCAGGCTATAATTGAGCGCCTGCCCCGTCCGCGCCTGATACAGGCCCATAAACACGAAGCCTACCACAATCACAGCGATGGACACGCCAAAGAAGATCCCTTTCTTGGAAACGAAATTCACCGTCTTTCTTTCTTTCGCTTTTCCATAAAACTTCTCGTTTTGGAAGCCAATGGCGTACAGCGCATTCAATAACGTCCTGGTAATTGTAAGCGCTGTAAACATGGACACCACAACGCCGAGCGCCAGTGTCTGCGCAAAGCCTCTGATCGTGCCTGAGCCAATAAATCCCAGCACAGCGGCCGCAATCAGGGTCGTGATATTTCCATCCAGGATTGCGGAAAGCGCTTTTTGGAATCCGATCTTAAGCGCTGTCTTCACAGTCTTTCCCGTGGCGATTTCTTCCCGGATACGGGCAAAGATGATCACGTTGGCATCCACTGCCATGCCGATGGACAGAATGATACCTGCCACGCCCGGAAGCGTCAGCGTGATGTCAAACCCATACAGAAGCAGAATCATGAGCACCACATAGAGCCCAAGGGCAAGGGCGCTTGCCAGACCGGGAATCCAGTATACCACAATCATGAAAATCATCACGATTGCCATTCCAATGGCTCCTGCCTGCAGGCTTTTTTCAAGCGCAGAAGAGCCGAGCTGTGCCCCAACCACATTGGAACGCAGTTCCTCCAGTTCCAGCTTCAGCCCACCGATACGAATGGTAGAAGCCAGGTTCTCCGCCGCTTCATAGGATTCCATGCCCGTGATGACCGCATTCCCATCCGTAATCGCATTCTGCACAGACGGCGCGCTGACCTCTTGTCCATCATAAATGATCCTGATGATATCATGCGTCGGGGCTGCAGCTGTTGTGGCCTCCGCGAATTTCTGCCTTCCCTCTTCCGTCAGGGTCAGGGCCACAACCGGAATCTGATTGCCCATCTCATCCTTCTGGTAGACTGCCTGAGCATCCGCCACATCCGTTCCTTCCAGCACTGTATTGCCCGAAGAATCTTCAAAAATGAGGGAACCAGGCTTTCCCAGTTCTTCCAGAACCGCATTGGCATCGGATACTCCGGGTATCTCAATGTTAATCCGGTCTGTACCTTCCTTATATACCTGCGCTTCTGTAGAATACTGTTCCACACGCCGCTGCAGCTTATAAACCGTATCGTCCATATCTGCGGCTGAAGGTTCCTCGTCTCCTACAGCCTGATAGGTAATGCTCACCCCTCCAGCCAGATCAAGGCCCTGCTTAATGCTGGACGCAGACCCAGCTCCGTTCTCTCCCACGCCAAAAACTGCAATATAGATCAGCCCGGCCAGGATAACAAAAAATGCAACTAAAGTAATGATTCCTTTTTTCCTGCTCATTTTTTCCTCTCATTCCCAAGCGTTATGACAGCGCCGCTTTTATCATGATCGCACATTCGATCCGCTTTCTCTGCAGCTGACAGCCGATCTCATAGGAGCCATTTATGTTTCCTGTAAAATTGTAAGAATTAGCCGCACATCCGCCGCTGCAGTAGAATTTAGCGAAGCAGTCACGACACGCTTCCTTCGCGTAGACATTGCACTCCTTAAAGGAATCTCTGATATCCGTCCTGACGATTCCCTGATCCACATTGCCCATCAGGAACTCTTCCTTGCCCACAAACTGATGGCAGGGATAAAAATCTCCCCAGGGCGTCACAGCCAGGTACTCGGTCCCGGAACCGCAGCCGGAAAGACGCTTCGCCACACAGGGGCCTCCGCTCAGATCGATCATAAAATGGAAAAAGTTTACGCCTTTTCCCTCCTGGTGTCTCTTAATCAGTTCCTTCGCCAGGCGGTCATATTCCTCCAGGATAGCGGGCACATCTTCCTCTCTGAGCGCATAATCCTCCGAAGGCTCCGCCACCACGGGCTCTACGGAAATCTGCTCAAAGCCAAGATCTGCCAAATGCTCCACATCCCTGCCAAAATCCAGATTATGATGCGTAAACGTTCCTCTCACATAATAATTGAACTGATCCCGGCTCTCTGCCAGCTTCTGGAACTTGGGCACGATTTCATCATAACTGCCCTGTCCGCCCCTGTGCGGACGCATGCGGTCATTGACTTCCTTCCGTCCGTCAATGCTGAGCACCACATTAGCCATTTCCTTATTCAAAAATTCCTGAATCTCATCATTGAGAAGAACCCCGTTCGTGGTCAGGGTGAACCGGAACTTCTTATGATTGGGTTCTTCCAGGCTTCTTCCATATTCGACCAGGCGCTTTACAACATCCCAATTCATGAGGGGCTCACCGCCGAAGAAATCCACCTCCAGATTCACACGGCTGCCGGAATTGGCCACCAGGAAGTCCAGCGCTTTCTTTCCCACTTCAAAGCTCATCAGAGCCCGCCTTCCGTGGTATTCTCCTTCCTCCGCAAAGCAGTATCTGCACGCCAGGTTGCAGTCATGGGCGATATGCAGGCACAGCGCCTTCACAACGGTCTGCCTGTTTTTAAAATCGCCGATATATTTTTCATAAATATCTTCTGTGAACAGGGTCCCTGCCTCTGCCAGAGCGAGCACTTCTTCCACCGCTTCGGCAAGCTCCTGCGCGCTATAGGAGTAGCCGTTCCGCTCGCACTCCGCTTCCACAGCCTTAAGCACTGCTTCCTGATCCTTCACGCCCTCCAGGTACTGTTTCTCGATGAAAGGCAGTATGTCGTAGACACACTCATCCACAACATGCACGCTTCCGCTGTTCACATCCATCACAATGTTGTATCCATTGTTCTTATACTGATGTATCACTGAAATAATTCCTTTCCTGATATGAAATACAGCCCTCCTGCCGCACCCAAGAGACAGTCCTTTGACGGTTCATGGCCGGACGGGGCTGTTTTTTACGCACAATAAGCAGCGATTCTCATCGCTGCTTATAAAGACCCTGTTTGGTTTTCCAAAGGAGCCGCTTATTTCATCTTCTCACAGCTCTGATTTCCTACCGTGCAGGATGTCTTGCAGGCAGACTGGCAGGATGTCTGGCACTCGCCGCAGCCGCCCTTTTTCATGGATTCCTTTAAATCCCTCGTGCTCAGTGTTTTAATATGCTTCATATGCTTGCCTCCTTACCGCACCTTTATCTAGGTCAGTATAACATACTTTTTTCTTCCCGGGAAGTCTTTTTTTGACAGCGGAACACGGATTGTGGGATGCGGAGCAAAAAATCGGAGCAAAGCTATGACTGCATCGCCCGGATTTATGATCCGTACCCTTGGCGAATCAATCTCCTAGCTGAGCATGCCTCCAAGCATCCCTGCTGCCGCACAGATTGCAAAGGTGGAGAAAAAACCCGTGTCCAGTCCGGGAAGCCGGTGATTCACAGCAAGGGAAACCGCTGTAATGATGCTAAAATAGGCTATCCCCACAAGCAATCCCCACAGAAATTTCCTGCTCTTCATCTTTTTTCCCGCCAGGAAGCCTGCCAGAAATACAGCCGCCACATAAATCAGAATAATCGCTATGGAAACGACCTGTTCCGTAAGCTGCAGCTTATAGAGAAGCAATGCCAACAGCATCAGAAGCCCTCCCGTCACAATGTAGGAAAGCAGCAGGCATTTAAGCAGAAACAGCAGTACATTCGCACTTGCGCCTTCTTTTCGATTCATTTCCCTACCTCCTTTGGAACATGTATATTCCGTTTTGAAGGGGAATTTTCCTCTCCAGCGCTTTTTTCTTCTCTGCTTTCGCCCGCCGCCCATCTTCTTCTGTAACAGGACAGCTTTTTGTCCCGTATCATAATATAAAGAAGATTCCAGAAGGAATTTGTCCCCATGGCTGATTTTGTTTATACCATTTTTCTGGATGCGGGGCACGGCGGTTCTGATCCGGGCGCCGTCTATAACGGCAGGCAGGAAAAGGATGACACACTTTCTCTGACCCTGGCTGTAGGAGAAATTCTGGAAAGCTACGGCTTCCGCGTCATCTATTCCAGAACAGAAGACATTTATGAATCCCCTTATCAGAAAGCAGCAAAGGCCAACGCATCTGGCGCGAACATCTTCATATCCATACACAGGAATTCCAGCCCTTACCCTAATCAATACAGCGGTGTGGAAACGCCTGCAACGGGATCAGAGCCGCCAGAATATTTCGATTTTCTCTTCATATACCTGTATTCTCTCTATGGTTTTCCATGCTGCTGCCTTCTTTTCCTCCCATGAAAGCCTCCCAACGGGCAGCCCCGCAAACGTTTCCGCCGCATCCGCCCGAAGCATCCACAAAGCATTCGATGCCTCCTGTTTCTTTTGTTCCAGCCGTTCCAGTTCCCTGTTCAAATACTCCATCGTCAGTTCGGAGGCGCCTCTTTTTACCTGTTCCATCAGATTTGCTATTCCTTCCTGAGCGGCAGAAGCTTCATTCTGCCACCTCTCCTTCTCTGATCTTTTTCCTTCATCCGGCCTGGCGCAGCCGGAAAACAGGTTTTCCATCCTCCGTTCCATCTCCGCTTCCACTTCTCCGATCGATGGATACTTTCCGGCATGTTCGCATCCTTTGTACCGATAGGAACAGGTAAAATACCGCACCATCTCTCCCTGCCTTTTCTTTCTGGCACATACGAGCATCGCCCTCCCGCAGTAACCGCATCGCAGCAGTCCGGTCAGCCAGGAATGCCTGCCTCTTCCGCTTTTTCCCTTCTTTCGGTTTTGTTCCAGCTTTTCCTGACAGGCAAGCCACTGATGCGACTCCACCAGCCCTTCCCACGAACCGATGGAAAGCTGCATTCCTTCCCGGACTGATTTGTCATTTTTTTGTTTTCCGATCAGCAGCGCGCCATGCCGGCCGTCAAACGCCTCCTTCCCGCACACAATATCCGTTCCCTTTTTAGCGAAATAGCCATATATTGCCTCATCCGCCTTCACATAAACAGGATTGCGGAGCATACGCGCCAGCGCGGTATTGCTCCATCCTCCCAAAACGCCCCTCTCCCGCAGCATTCTTCCGATTTCCTGGAGGGTGCAGCAAGGCATCTGTCCGTATCTTGCGAATGCTTCCGCTACCGCATCCGCATCCTTTCCGGCCCGCAGCGTTGGATAAGGCAGTGTGCCTCCCGCGCATTCATATCCAGCAGGGGCCGGCCCTCCCGGCCATCTTCCCTGACCGGCGCGTGAATAATAATTATCTTTCACCCGCTCCGCGATCGTCTCACGCTCCAGCTGGGCAAACACCATCAGGATAAACAACATCGCCTTTCCCATGGGAGCGGATGTGTCAAACCGCTCATTCACGGATATGAATTCCACCTGCTTTTTGTTAAGCCGTTCCCAGGTATCGCAAAAGTCCAGGAGTGACCGGCTGAATCGGTCGATCCGATAGACGATGACCCGCTTTATCCTCCCTCTTTCCACATCCTTCATCATTTCCCGGAAAGCGGGCCTGTTCGTATTCTTTCCGCTGTAGCCTCTGTCGATATAGGTATGAAAGCAGGTCTCCTCCGGATACAGGCTTCGCCCTTTTTCCAGCTGCATTTCAATGCTGATGCTGTCTTTCTTATCCAAAGACTGCCTGCCATACAGCGCATTCCATCGTTCCCTATCCATCCGCCCGTCTCCCGTTTCCCTCTTCTGCCGCGCTTTTGCTTTTCTTCAGGCAGCTTCGGGAAAGGCAGAAACCATCTGTCAGTTCCAGATAGGCCTGACAAATGCGCGCCTGCCTTTCCCGCTCGTTGGAATATGCGGGAATTTTTTCCGTCACTTCCATATCCTCTCCGCCGTCTTTTTTATCATTCTATTCCGGCCGGCCTGTCCTTCATACACGGGCTGCATGCGGACATGCGGATTCTAAATGAGCGGTCTCTCCTCAGAATTATCCGCCTTCCCCTGCCCCTCCTTTCTCCGGGCTATCCTGTTCGCCGCTTTCTCCGGTCTTCTGCCCGCTTTCCCGGACGGTTTCATCCACAGATCCCTGCGAAGCCTTCTGCGTCTCCGTCTCCTCCGTATCCGTCCCTTCTATTCCTGCCTCTTCCGCTTCTTTCTCCCAGGATGTTTCTTCTTCCTTTCCTGCCGGCAGATTCTCTGATTCCTCTGTACCTTCTTCCTCTGTTTCCTCTTTCTCCGCGCCTGTTCCCTCCGTGCCCGTTTGTTCTGTATTCGATTCCTTCGTTTCTGATTCTACCGTTTCTGGTTCTTCTATTTTTTCTTCTGTTTCTTCTTTTGAGGGTTTTTCTGTACCCGTTTCTTCTATCTCGGTTTCTTCTGCATCGCTTTCTTCTATATCCGCGTCTTTCCCATCCGTCCCTTCTGCGTTTCCTTCCTGCTCTTTTGCTTCTTCCATTTCTGATTCTTCTGCCTCATTTCCCTCAAGAATTCCTCCCTGTGGAAGGGATGGTGAAACCGGCAGCGAAAGGGCCTCGTTTGCTGCGGTTTTCTGTAACGCTTCCGCATCATACACAATGTGTGCGCCTACGATCTGCCCGTCATTCAGCCCGCAGGAGGTTTTCCAGCCATAGCTCTGGCCTTCATTCCTGCCGCATACCGCCACATAATGGGTATAAGATCCGCCGCTTCTGTGGCCTGACTGGCTGGCGCC
>OGPH01002384.1_pt1 | contig 10919 bp, 13 predicted proteins | sample 1552891 | NCBI WGS metagenome assembly OGPH01 (sample SAMEA2580272, study PRJEB22360) | human gut metagenome | biome: human gut; feature: human-associated habitat; material: faeces | place: Denmark | collected 2008/2010 | reverse complement strand
ACCTTGGCTGCCTTCTTCTCCATCTGTTCTCCTGCCAGATGAACCAGCAGGTCGGAAACGAAGAATACGGGATCATCCTCGGCCTCGCCCACATTGACCTCGACCGTGGTGCCGTCCTTTTTCACAACGACGCCGTGAAGTGCCAGAGGGATGGCGACCCACTGGTACTTTTTGATGCCGCCGTAATAATGGGTGTCCAGATAGGCGATATTCTCATCCTCATACAGAGGATTCTGCTTCACATCGATTCTGGGGCTGTCGATATGCGCGCCAAGAAGGTTCATGCCCGCCTTCATGGGCTGCTTTCCGATCTGGTACATCACCAGACATTTATTCATATTCACCGCATAAACCTTGTCTCCGGGCTTCACGCTCCCGCCCTTTTCGATCAGGTCATTCAGTTCGCGGTAACCTGCCTTTTCAATCAGGTTCACCAGCGTATCCACGCACTCGCGCTCGGTCTTGCCGTTATCCAGGAAATCCATATATTCCCTGGCAAATGCATCGGCTGCCTTTACCTGCTCATCTGACCAGACATTCCAGACATTCTTTCTTTCCATCAGTCTTCTCCTCCATCAGTTTCTTTTGCTTTCGAACCAAGAACTGTTTTTAAAAGTTCCCTGGCTCTTGCCACCTCGTCACTGTGAATCCGGAATACGCAGGCTGTCTTATCCTTCGGCTTCCGGAACAAAAACAGTCCCCCCAGACCTTTGTCTTCCCATTCCACGAAATAGGAAATTCTGTTTTTCAACAGAATTCGTTCCACCTTCTCCTTTGTGGCCATGTCATACACCTTGCAGAAGGCCACTTCATGATTCACAGATCCAATGTCCATTCTTACCACCATTTCTCTTCTGCCGCAAGGACAGCGTTCTTTTTGAAGTGTCAAATCGGACACACGCCCGGATTTTGACGGAAACAAACCTTCTTTATCTCAGGCGTTTTGCCGTTTCAGGCTCTCTGTTCCCTATTCTATGAGGCGCCATTTGAAAAGTCAATATGTTTTTTCGTCGCTGCCGTTTCAAATCCCTTGCTATACAAGCCTGACATTTCATGTTAAAATGAATCAGGATTCTTTTTACAAAAGTTCAAATCAATTTCAGAAACGAGAGGTAAAAGCATGGGCGGATTTTTTGGCGTAGCATCTAAAGAAGACTGTGTGTTCGATCTTTTCTTTGGGACGGACTACCATTCCCATCTGGGAACACGCAGGGCGGGAATGGCCGTATACAGCAGGGATTACGGTTTTGACCGCGCCATCCACAACATTGAAAACGCGCCTTTTCGGACCAAATTTGACAGAGAAGCCAATGAAATGAAGGGAAATATCGGTATCGGAAGCATCTCGGATTATGAGCCGCAGCCTCTGATTGTACGTTCCCACCACGGCACCTATTCCATCGCCACAGTGGGAAAGATCAACAACACGGACGATATTCTCTCCAAACTTCTTTTTTCATCTCATATGCATTTTCTGGAGATGAGCGGCGGAACCATCAACGCCACAGAACTGGTGGCTACCATCATCAACCAGAAGGAAAACCTGATCGAAGGCATCCAGTATGCTCAGGAAATCATCGACGGCTCCATGACGATCCTGCTGATGACGCCCAAGGGTATCTATGCCGCAAGGGACCGGCTGGGCCGTACCCCGGTGGCAATCGGCAAAAAGGACAACGCCTACTGTGTTTCCTTTGAGAGCTTCGCCTACCTGAATCTGGGCTACACCAATGTGCGGGAGCTCGGTCCGGGAGAGATTGCCATCATCACGCCGGAGGGAGTAAAAACCCTTGTGGAACCCGGAAAGGACATGAAAATCTGCACCTTCCTCTGGGTATACTACGGCTACCCTTCTTCCTCCTATGAAGGAATCAGTGTGGAAAAAATGCGTTATAACTGCGGAGCATCCATGGCAAAGCGTGATCATGTTTCTCCGGACATCGTAGCCGGTGTTCCGGATTCAGGGACGGCGCATGCCATCGGTTATGCGAATGCTTCCGGCATTCCCTTTTCCAGACCCTTCATCAAGTATACTCCCACCTGGCCCCGTTCCTTCATGCCCACCATCCAGAGCAAACGGAACTTAATTGCCAAGATGAAGCTGATTCCTGTGCGTGACCTGATTCAGGACCGGAGCATGCTTCTGATCGACGATTCCATCGTGCGCGGCACGCAGCTAAGGGAAACCACAGAGTTTCTGTACTCCAGCGGAGCGAAGGAGGTTCACATCCGTCCGGCCTGCCCGCCTCTTCTCTATGGCTGCAAATACCTGAACTTCTCCCGTTCCACCTCGGAAATGGATCTGATCACCCGACGGGTCATCCGGGATATGGAAGGAGAAGGACGGCATGTGGATCTGGATGCCTACGCCGATCCGGAGTCAGAACGGTATCAGACAATGGTGGAAAATATCGGGAAACAGCTCAACTTCACTTCCCTGCGTTATAACCGGCTGGATGACATGATCGACTCCGTTGGCATCGACCGGTGCAGGCTGTGTACCTACTGCTGGGATGGGAAGGAATAAAAAACGTTGATTTCACTGCAGGTTAAAATCAACAAAGCTGTCAAAAAAGGGGAGAAAGCCGTCCGGTTTTCTCCCCTTTTCATTCTTTCACGGCAGCCTGTTCTTATCTCCCCATTCGCACATGCCGTCCAGAATGGGAATGAGGGACTTTCCTCTCTCCGTCAGGCTGTATTCTACCTTGGGAGGAATCTGAGGGTATTCTTCCCGATGGACAAGCTGGTCAGCCTCCAGCTCTTTCAGGGTGGAACTAAGCGTCTTATAAGAAATTTCACCGATATACCTTTTCATTTCATTGAAGCGGACAACGCCAAATTCCATCAGGGTATAAAGAATGGTCATTTTATATTTTCCGTTAATCAGCGACAACGTATAACTGAATCCGGTAGAACTGAGACATTCGTTGGAAATACATCTCTCGCTCATCTTCTACGCTCTCCTTAAGGTAAGTGTTTAACTTTGCTGTAAGTATCGCACTTCAATGTGCGTACTTGCTTTTCATATAATTCTTGTTAGAATTTTAATATAAGCACCGGGAAAAGTCAATTTCACGGGAAAAGGAGGCAAATTTTATAATGAGCAAGAGAATTGTCATTCTGAACGGAAGCCCCCGCCGGAACGGGAACACTTCCACCCTTGTAAAGGCATTTACCGAAGGCGCGGAAAGCGCAGGAAATACGGTAACGGAGTTTTTCCTTGACGGTATGGATATTCATGGCTGCAAGGGCTGCTTCGGCGGACACAGCAGCAAAGAATGTCCCTGTGTACAAAAGGATGATATGGCGCAGATTTATCCGGCGGTAAAGCAATGCGATATGGTGGTACTGGCAACTCCTCTCTACTACTGGAATATGAGCGGTCAGCTCAGAACCGCCATTGACCGCCTCTTTGCCCTTGAGGAAGGGGACGAGAATCTGCTCCGGGGGCATAATCGGGCTTCCGCTCTGCTGATGGCCGCAGAAGGTCATGGATTTGAGGACGTACTTACCTATTACGACCATCTGGTGGAGCATTTACGCTGGAAAAATCTCGGCCACGTCCTCGCTGGCGGGAATATGAATGTTGGCGACATCAAAGGTAAAACCGAAATCCAGGCCGCCTTCGACCTGGGAAAATCCATTCAGTAATTTTTCGGAAGGGAAATTGCCTGTGCAATGGTAAAACTCCCTGCATTGTGGAAATGGTACGGAATAACCGCAAGGTGATTCCGTCCATTCCCGGCGCAGAGATTGCGGATGATGTTATGGACTTGTCAGCGATTGATATGCCAGGCCCATCACGGAAATCCTTTATGATTATGATTTATCTCTTTGCCATGACTTTACGTGGCAGATATTTACAGCAAATCGTCCCTGGTAATTTCAATGGAAGGATAATGGCCGAGCTGTGTCAAATCTCTGTCCAATGGCACGCTGTAAACCATGTAATAATTATCCGGATTCGCATCTGAGAATTCCCTCAGCTTTTGCTCCGCAAGACTCCTGCTGTTTGTCGCATATACAACCGATACAACGCCGGTTTTATTCTCTCCCGTTCCTTCTACATTTCCACATAATATCAGCTTTAACGGCGCTTCCCCGTTCAGCCCCTGTCTCACGTATTCTTCATATTCTTCCATTCGCCTGTTCCTCCGCAAATCTAAATTTAAAAAGCTTTCTCCCGCTCACTCTCCTATCAATTCTTCCATCACTCCATCCAGCACCTCAAAATACTGTGCGAAGGTCTTCCGGCAGCAGCCCGGGTCATCGATCTCAATGCCTTCCGCACGCAGGCCGGTCAGGGAAAATCCCATGGCCATGCGGTGATCATCATAGGTGTGGATTTTTCCCGGACAGGGCTGTCCAGGATAAATGGTAAGTCCGTCCTCCCGGGTCTGGACGCGGATGCCGATCCTTGTGAGTTCCTGGGCGATGGCCGCAAGCCGGTCGCTCTCCTGATAGCGGATGTGACCGATCCCTGTGATGGTAACGGGAGAATCCGCATAGGGCGCGATGGCCGCAAGGGTGATGGCCTGATCGGAGCAGGCGTGCATATCCGCCTCCACTCCCATAAGCTTTCCTTTTTCCGGTCCGTGAAGCATGATTCCCTCCGGTGTTTCCCTCGTTTCACAGCCCATCCGCTCCAGAATCCGTAAAAATTCCACATCTCCCTGCAGAGAATCATAATGTACGCCCTGTACTCTCCCCTCTATTCCGAGAAGCGCAGCCATGGCATAGAAATAGCAGGCTGCGGATACATCCGGCTCAATCTCATAGACCTGATGTCTGTAGCAGCCCTGCCCCATCCGAAAGCCTCCTGCCCCTGCAGAACCTACTTTCTCCGAAACACCGTCCAGACGCTGCGGCACGATTCCGAACTGTTCCATCATTTTCACCGTCATATCAATATAGGCCATGCCGTGCGTTCCCTGCACCCGGATGTCCAGATTTCTTCCGCTGCAGCAGGAGGCGATCAGAAGGGCGCTTAAAAACTGGCTGCTGTGGGCAATGTCCACCGTGACCGTCCGGCGGTTTTCCCGGCCCGCCTCTTCCGCCGTCTCTTCCGCTTTGGCAATAAGGGTAAAAGGGAAATGTCCCTCCTCCCCTTCATAAATCACCTGTGTTCCCAGCGTTTTCAGGCAGGCGAGCAGCGGCTCCATAGGCCTCCTGCGCATCTGCTCCGAAGCATCCAGATGCCAGACGCCCTCCTTCAAACCCAGAAGCGCCGTCAGGAAACGGGCGGCCGTTCCTGCGCTTCCAACGCAAACGGATGCTTCCTTTTTGGGGATCCGCCCGCCAAGCCCCCTCACGCGGATTTCCTCCGCCGCTTCATCCGCGGTGATGGCAAAGCCCAGATCGGCAATGCACTGCACCAAATAGCGGGAATCATCGGAAAACAATGCCCCTTTCAGGACGCAGTCCCCGTCGGAAAGCATGGAGAGCAGAAGCGCACGGTTTGTGATGCTTTTGGAACCGGGTACCCGTACCGTAAATGTTTTTCCCCCTCCTGCTTTTTCATGAATGCTTTTATAAATATTTTCCACCTGGTAGACCTTTCCCGCCATGGCATTTGTCCTCTCTTTCCTGTATGTCCGTTCCGGTTGTTGTTCACCGGCAGGCCAGCGAACAGTAACCCGTTCCGTTTCAGCCTTCAGCAGAGCTGGAACGGCATTCTTGAATTTCACTCAGGATCATGGTACGATATTATTCGACATGCGTCAACATCCGATGTCCCTTTCTGAGGCACACGCAGCAGGAACGGTTATAGCCATCCGATCCGCACCGCAGCAGGAAATGGGACCGGTTCATAGCAACAGAAGTGAGGAAGAACATGATCAAGGACATTTTTAATGAAAAGAAACCCACTCTTTCTTTTGAAGTATTCCCCCCGAAGAAGGAAGATGATTTTGCCAATGCTTTCGCCATTCTGGACAGGCTGGCGGTTCTGAAGCCGGATTTCATCAGCGTCACCTACGGCGCAGGCGGAAGCAAATCCAAAAAAACACTGGAGATCGCTTCCTATATCCAGAATCAGCTCCATATCAACGCGCTGGCCCATATGACCTGCGTCGGTTCCCGCAAAGAGGACATCGACGCCGTCGCCGCCCAGATGGAAAAGGAGGGGCTGAAGCATGTGCTCGCCCTGCGGGGAGACCGGCCTGCCGACATGAGCGACGAACAGTACGAAAGCCGCGCCTTCGCCCATGCCAGCGACCTGATCACCTATCTGAAGGAAACCACTTCTCTTCAGACAGCGGGCGCCTGCTATCCGGAAAAGCATTTTGAAGCGGAAAGTATGGAGGAGGATCTGCGTCACTTAAAGGAAAAATGTGAAGCGGGTGCGGAATTTCTGATCACGCAGCTTTTCTTTGACAACGACAGCTTTCTCCGCTTCCGGGAAGCGGCCGGGAAAGCCGGAATCACGGTTCCCATCAGCGCCGGAATCATGCCCATCACCACCGCAAGACAGATCGGCACCACCGTATCTCTTTCCGGTTCCGCTGTTCCAAAAAAAATGGCCGACATGATCGCCGCCTATGCGGACAACCCTGCCGACCTGAGAAAAGCCGGAATTGAGTATGCGGCCGAACAGATCCGCGGACTGAAGGCGGAAGGCGTGGACGGCATCCACATTTATACCATGAACCGGCCCAAGGTGGCGGCGGAGATCCTGGACCTGATCTGAATCAGGTCCGGGTCAGATCTCTGCCATCCGGTCCACTTCACCGGCCAGCTTTTCTTCATCCAGATCAATTCCGAATCCATCACGGAACGTTACCGGAATCGGATTTCTTCCGCTGTCCGTCGCAAGGCTGTTCACACAGCGGTAATAGAAATCCGATTCCTTTCTTTTTTCCGTCGCTTCCACCCAGCGCGCGCCAAGCCCGCAGGCCAGCTGCTGCCAGATCGACGCGGAAGGACCGACGAGGCTGTCGTCCCCGATCATCAGGCCTGCACCAAGCTCTCTGATCCGTCCTGCCAGAACCACCGCATCCACAATGGATCCGGCAGAATCCGGATGAATGTTGTAAATTCTGCCCATCCCCGCACAGATTTCACGAATGGAACGGCGGGAAGGGCGCATCGGATAATCCGGAATGATTTCTAAAGGCGCACATTCTTCCTGCAGCCGAACCCACTCCTCCCGCTCCAGAAACGCCGGATCCTCGCAGGCATTTAAGCCCGCTTCATACAGACCTCTCAGCTTTTGTACGATCTCCTGAAGCGGCACGTTTTCCTTTTCCGTTCTGTAACCGCAGTTCACGTCACCGATCAGATACGTCTCTTCCGGCGGGCAGACGCTCCGCACCGTCCGGATCACGTCGCAGTCCAACCGATTTTTTCCAAACAGTTTGACCTTGATAAACCTGGCCTTCCCGTTCTCCTTCGCCCACCGTGTGCTCTCTTCCACTTCTCCCAGATTGTCGCTCAGAATAACGTGTACACCGCACACCGGATGATTCTGCATCAGCCCCAGAAGGGAATTGGCGGATCTTCCTGTCAGCTTTCCACACAGATCGATCAGCGCCATCTCCGACATCTCTACCAGCTGTTCCTGCCAGCTTCCCTGCTGTGCGCGCACCTGTTTCAGTGCCTTTCCCACATCCATTCCCTTCAGACAGCCAAGTTCTTCCTGCCAGGGCTTAAGCGACGCATCCGGCGCATTGGTGGACAGAATGCTTTCTGCAAAACCCGTTTTTCCACATGCCGATATGGCGAGAATGACATGCTGGCGACTTGTCCAGGTTCCAAAGCTGAAGTGCTTTTCCGCAAAAATATTTTTCAGATACAGGCGGATGGAGTCTATTTTTCCCTCCACCACATACAGCCTGTCCAGAATTTCCTCTCTCTGACGGTCATAGACCGCGAGTTCTGTTTCATTCATCATCTGCATCATCCCCATTCTTTTTTTCTTCAGTGCGTCCGCATAGCCATTCCTGTCAATCTGCCCGGCTGCCTTCCATCCTCCTGATTGTCTCAATACTATCATGTGGCATATGGTTTTGCAAGGAAGTCCTGCCGCGTTCTTCCATCTTTCTGTGAGCTGCCCCCATATGTCCCATGTCGTTTATGCACGATTGCTTACGGAAATAATCAATGGCAAAACCCTACACTATAATACCAGACTTTTCGGCTATGGTATATTTTAAGGAGAATGGAGGCGAGAAAATGACTACATATAAAACTGCGGAAGTTGCTGCAATTATCGGAATACACCCGAATACCGTTCGCTTATATGAAAAATTGAAGCTGATACCCAAGCCGGAACGCCTGTCAAATGGTTATCGCGTATTTACAGACTTTCATATATGGCAATGCAGACTAATACGGCTTGCCTTTCAAATAGAAGTGTTGCAAAATGGTTTACGAAAGAAAATCACACGAATGATTATGGTATCTACATTAAGCATTGGTCTGTTAGTCGGCGGTATTGCTAAAAATATGAAAAGTGCAAGAAAGCGACATTTCTCGGATTGCCGACCGAAAACGTCTTGCTTCCTGTTGTTGTTATGGGAGCCGGTATACTAATCTGTTTTGGAATTTCTGTAAAGTGTTTCAAATGGGAATAAATGAAAAGCCTACACTACCACTCCCCCACCGGAAGGCACAATGACAATATGAAGGATCCTGACAACACTCCGCCACATCCCGTTCAGGATCTGATTATTTATCCAATTCAGCGGAACCCGCAGAATTCCCGTCAGCAGAAGGAGAAAAAGCAGCGGTGCCGCATATCTCCGGAAGGAGAAATAAAACCTTTTCACTCCGGGGAAAAGCTCCTGAAGCACATTCGAGCCATCCAGCGGCGGAAGCGGGATCAGATTGAATGTGCCGAGGCCAATGTTCACGACAGCCAGATAATAGAACCACGATCCCAGACTGCTGTCGTTTTGAAAACAGATCCCGTATATCAGCAGTCCCAGAGAACCGATCAGATAGTTCATACATGGGCCTGCCAGTGAAACCATGATAATTCCCGCTTTTTTGTTCCTGTAATATGCGGTGTTAATCCGTACCGGTTTGGCCCATCCCATGCGAAACAGCAGCAGACTGATCGTTCCCCACGGGTCCAGGTGTGCCAGAGGATTCAGGGTGAGCCGTCCATCCCGTCTGGGCGTTGGATCCCCCAGACGGCTGGAAACAAAGCCATGCGCGAATTCGTGTGTGGTGATGGCGATCAGTATGGCAGGAATCGTATACAAAAATTCACGGAGATATTGCCTCCAAAAATACATCTGCAGCATTTCAAAACACTCCACTTTCCTTTTTATCCGGCGCAGCCGAATAAAATCGGGCCGGATTGCGCCGTGCGTAATCATTATGTTTCAAATTTCCATTTATTCGTTTTCATAATCAATTACAATCTTTTTGCAACTGCTGCAATGATAAGCCGCGCAATGAGGGACAGACAAACCTGAACCTTTGCTTAATTCTAAATCATTGCGCTTTTTGGTTCGAAACAATCTGTCCGGATTATCATCGGTAAACGTTATATCTCTTGAACTTATCAAAAATCCATGAACCATTTCTTCCCCGCAATATGGGCATTTCATCGCATTTCACCTCCACAGCTTCCGATTTACCTTTTCGTTTTTTCCATTCTACCACAATACCGAAAGCATTGGGATATTTTTTCTTCCGGTAATCCTCACGCCTGCCTGGCATAGCGCAGCCAGAGGCTGTTTCCCTCAATGCGCTTCACGTCCTTCAGGGTAAACGCGGCTACGCCTCCCACCGGGAGGAAGGATGCCTGCTCGAACACGGAAGCGGCCCTGTTGTTTCCGGAAACCATAGGCCGGCTTTACCTGCTCCGTCAGCACCTCAATGACATGCGTCCTCGGCCTGCCCTTCTTTTCTGCATAGGGGCTGCTGAAGCCCAGAATACCGGCCGGGTCAAGGGACACAATATAGTTCTTCACATCAGAGGGAACGATGTAATCCTCCATCGGATATTTCTCCCCGGTTTCGTCCAGCTTCGGGGCCAGGCCGTCCGAATATCCCTCTTCCATCGTGGTCGTCCCGTAAAGGGTTGCGGTGCAGTTATAAAATCCCCGCAGTTTTCCGTACTCTGCCAAGCCTGGAAGCGCTTCGGGGGCAGCCCTAAAGCTGCCCTCGATCTTCCCATCCATGGAACAGAGCATATGACATACAACGAATGGTCTGTTCATTTTACCCTCCATGTTGTTCTCTTATTTCAGCTGTCCGCCGTCCTGGAATGCGTTCCCCACTTTTTCTCCCAGCACATGATACGCATTGTGCGCAGGTTCAAAGGAAATGGGATGAAATTTGGTAAAGTCAATGCTGCCGTCCGCACCCAGAACGTTTTCTTCCGCGCTCACATTTACAATCTGTCCGATGATATTCCCGTCCTCATTGACCTTGAGGAGGCGGCACTCCAGCGTCACCGGAAGCTCGTCAATCAGGGGAGCGTCCACATATTCGCTCTTCGTCACATGAAAGCCCGCTTTTTCCATCTTATCGGCTTCATTATGAGCGGAAAACATGCCCACATAATCAGCAGGAATCACATGCGCGGCATCCGCAAAGCTGACGGTAAATGCCCTTCTCTTTTGAATATTTTCGGTTGTCTTATGTCCTGCACTAAGGCAGAGCACCACCTTGTCGGCGTCGTACAGGCCGCCCCAGGCAGCGTTCATGGCATCAGCCGTTCCGTCTTCGTTGAAGGTTGCGATAATCAGAACCGGCAGAGGGTAAAACCATGATTTTGTTCCAAAATTCTTTCGCATAACAAACATCTCCTTTTTGTTTTCTCAGGATTCTTTTATGAAATTCGTGCTGATCCGCAGCTCTTTTTCCGGCAGCTGCGCTCCTGCCTTATACCTCCACGTTTTCCTGAATCCAGTTTTCAATGTGATCCGCAATCACATCATTGTTCAGATCCTGGAACATAAAGT
>OGPH01002382.1_pt1 | contig 10932 bp, 10 predicted proteins | sample 1552891 | NCBI WGS metagenome assembly OGPH01 (sample SAMEA2580272, study PRJEB22360) | human gut metagenome | biome: human gut; feature: human-associated habitat; material: faeces | place: Denmark | collected 2008/2010 | reverse complement strand
AAATATTCTAAAAATCATAAAAATATTTATTTATTTAATAAAAAACATATTATTTTATAAAACAAGGAGTGGATGATTCCACTCCCTATTCAATACTCTTTAAAGATTCCACCATATCAACCTTATTTAAAACATGTCGCATTGTGAAATTAATAAAATAAGTAAAACCTAAAGTCATAATAATAGCATATATATAACTACTGATATTTAATTGTCTAACAAACATTGTCATATCCAATTCCACCGTCAAAATAATAAACTTGTGAAGGAAATAACCAAAAATCATTCCCAGTAAAGAACCAATCACTGATAAAAGAACATTTTCTCTAAAGATATAGTCATAAACTTCTTTACGTCTAAAACCTAAAACTTTAATCGTTGCAATCTCACTTTTACGTTCTTGAATATTAATATTTGTCAAGTTATAAAGGACAATGAAATTTAAAGCTCCTGCACAGACAATCAAAATAACAACAACCAGATTTACACTTTGAACCTGTTTATCAAATTCTTCACCAATTGATGATACATTGGTTAAATTTCCATAACCTTTGTCCTGCATATAAGCTTCCAGTGTTTTTTGACTCGAAGCACGATCATCCTGTAAAATCAAGAACGCATTATTCACTTCCAGATCCTGTAATATCAATGATTCATATAAAGTCTGGGACATATAAATATAATTCATAAAATAGTTTTCTGTGATACCTGAAACCTTTACACTATACTTTGTTTCATTGAGTTCAATATCAATTGTATCATTATCTTCCACACCAAGCAATTCAGCTGCTTTTGCGGTTAAAATAACACCTTCATCATCAAGAACCAAATCTTTATATGTCTGATAATTTCTAAACTGAACAAAGTTTTTCATATTATCCATTGATTGATAAACAATTAATGAACCATATAAATCTTCTTTATCTTTTAAGATATTAATACTCTTATTTAAAACATATTCCACATTTGCAACTTCACTACGATTCAATAAATCTTTTTGATAATTCTGTGCTGTTTTGGTTGAAACACTATCTTCTAAACGAACAAGATAATCATATGTAAAAACATCTTGATATTGTTTATCAACAACCTGTGATACAGAAGATTTAACACCAAAGCCGGTAATAATTAAAGCTGTACATCCAGCAATCCCAATCACAGACATAAAGAAGCGTTTCTTATATCTAAAAATATTACGCATTGTTACTTTCTGATTGAAAGACAAACGACGCCATAACCAATGAATTCTTTCCAAAAGAATACGTTTTCCAACTTTTGGTGCTTTAGGTCGCATTAAGACCGCTGGCATCAAATTCAATTCACTCATACAAACAAAGAGTGTGACTGCCAAAATAACAAATACCGATATAAAAACTGTTTCCAGCAAAACCCATGTACTGGCATAAATCGAAATAGGTGCATCCACTTGAAATAACATTAAATTATATAAATAATAAATAATACGTGGGAAAAATTGTGTTCCAGAAACAATTCCTAAAATACAAGCAAAAAAGGTTGCAAAAATAACATATATGATATATTGCTTCATGACATCCCATTTAGAATAACCTAAAGCACGTAATGTTCCACTTTGACTTCTTTGTTCTTCCACCATTCTCGTCATTGTTGTTAATGAAACCAAAGCTGATACAAGGAAGAACATTAATGGGAAAATATCTGCAATAGAAGAAATAGAATCCTTATTAGAATCAAAATTCACAAGTCCTGAATTTTCATGACGTGTTAAAGTATAAAGCCTTCCTTTAGGAATCTGATCCACTTGATCTCTGGCTTCATCTAACTGCGATTTTGCCTGATCTAATTTGTCTTGAGCTTTTTCTAATTCATTATTTGTTTTCAGTTCTTCTAAAGTCAATTGATTTTCTTGTTGTTGAATTTCAAGCTTAGCCTTTTCAATCGCAATAGAAGCTTCATTCAATTGCGTCAATCCATCTAATGAGGAAGATGCATTTTTAAGAATATCTCCCATTTTTTCTAAACTAGCTATTGATTTTTGCACTTCTGGAGAAATATTTTCAGTATTTTCATTTTGATAATTCTCAAGTTCTTTTTGTAAACTTTCTAAATTTCCTTTTAACTCCTCACTCGTACTTTCAATTGTTTCTAACATGTCTTGAATTTGTGAAGATGCTGTTGATTGAGCTTTTAAATATTCAGCTTCTTTTGTAGCCAATGTGATTTTCGCATTCGTTAATTGAATTTTAGCCTCTAATATCTTTTCATCAAACAAATCTTTAGAATCACTATATGTCTGATAACCTTCATCATATTCTTTCTGGGCTTCATCTAATTTTGTTTTGGCATCACTTGTCAAGTCTTCATACAAGCGACTCATTTTTAATGATAAAGTACTTTTTATTTTTGTATTCACATCTTCAATATAATCATCATATGCCTCACTGAAAACATTATATTCTTTAGCTCCCTTTACACAGACAGAAATCTGATTATATAAAATATCTTCATCACGTAATTCATAAAGATCTTCTGGCATAGCTAAAAAATCATTGTTTTCATTTAAAATTTCAATATATCCAGCATTCGTTCCATCACCCAAAGTATTCGTTCCACGATCCGTAATAGCAATATAACGAACATCATTCACAACACCAACGATTTTAAAAGTCTTTTCACCTTGATCATTATGAATAGAAATCTCGTCACCAATCTGATAATCTTCTGCCAGCATTTCTTCATCAATGACACATTCATTGTCTTTTTGAGGATAACGCCCATCAACCAGATAAGGTTGATTAAGCATATCTTGATCATATTGTTCACTGGCGTAAACAGTAACTCCTGCCAGTGAATCATTATGATGAATCAAAGCATCAAATTGATAACCATATTGAATATCTTCAATACCCGATATATTTTGAATTTCACTAATATCATCTTTGGAAAAACCTAATGATGCCATATATGTTAAATCGGCATAATGGTGTTTGTCCAAGTAATGATCCATTGATTGAGTCATTGTTCCCGGTGTATTTCTTAACCCTGCAAAAAAAGCCGCACCTAAAAATACAATCGCAAAAATGGAAAAAAATCTTGCTTTAGATGTTAAAATTGTTTTTCTGAGATTTTTCCAATAAGCTTTTTTCTTTCTTTTTACCATTCAATTTCCTCGATTGGTTGTGGGTTTTCATTGATTTCAACCCCATTGACCTTTCCATTTTTTAAATGAATCACACGATCTGCCATCGGTGCTAAAGCAGAGTTATGAGTAATCACAATGACTGTCATCTGATAAGTATCACACATTTCCCTTAATAAAGATAAAATTGCCTTCCCCGTCTGATAATCCAATGCTCCAGTTGGTTCATCACATAACAAAAGTTTTGGATTTTTAGCAATCGCTCTTGCTATGGCAACACGTTGTTGTTCCCCACCAGATAATTGTGCAGGAAAGTTCATCATTCGATCAGCTAAACCAACACGCTCTAAAACATTTCTGGCATCCAAAGGTTTTTGAGAAATCTGTGATGCTAATTCGACATTTTCTAAAGCCGTTAAGTTTTGTACAAGGTTATAAAATTGAAATACAAATCCTATATCATTACGGCGATATTCTGTTAATTTCTTTTCATCATATAAAGCAATATTTTCGCCATCAACAAGAATAGAACCACTGGTTGGTGAATCCATTCCTCCCAGTAAATTTAAAATAGTCGTCTTTCCAGCTCCAGAAGCCCCAACAATGACGACAAATTCCCCTCTATTCACAATAAAATTAACCCCATCACTGGCATTGATCGTTATATCCCCCATCGTATAACTTTTAACAATATTTTTAAATTCAATTAAAGCACTCATATTGATACCACCCTTTTTATAAGTGTAACATATTTTCATCCAAAAAAAAACAATGTCATCACAATAACAAAAATTTACATAATAAAAAGGAATTAAAGACAATTCCTTCCTATTTTTTTAAAATCTGTTCTGCACACATGATTCCATCAATAGCTGATGACATAATTCCTCCAGCATATCCAGCTCCTTCTCCTATTGGATATAAACCTTCCCATGATTGATAAGAAGCATCTCTTAAAATACGAACAGGTGCACTACTTCTGGCTTCAATACCTGTGATGATTGTATCTTCATCTATAAATCCATGCATTTTTTGATTCATTTGAATAAGACCATCATGCAGTGCCTGATTGATAAAATCTGGGAACAGTTCATTCAAATCACATACACGATAACCCGGACGATAAGTTGGAATAATTTGACCTAAGGGATTCACTTCATGATGTAAATAATCCTGCACTCTTTGTACTGGTGCAAAGTTATTGCTCCCACCCAATTCAAAAGCCTTATGTTCAAGTTCTCTTTGAAAGGCAATACCAGCTAATGGATGGGAACTTTCAAAATCATCCGTTGATACTGTAACCAGAATGGCACTATTGGCATTTTGACCATCTCTGGCATAATAACTCATCCCATTGACACAAAGTGTCTGTTCTTCATGATGTGATGGTACAACAACACCACCGGGACACATACAAAATGTATAAACACCTCTTTTTCCACTTTGCACAGCCAACTTATAACTGGCCGCCTTTAAATATGGTGATGAAGCACTTTTCTTGTATTGAATCTGATTGATTTTCTGTTGCGATTGTTCAATACGAACTCCTACAGCAAAAGGCTTTTGTTGGAGAGGGATACCTTTTTGATATAGCATTTCATATGTATCTCTGGCACTATGTCCAATGGCTAAAACAAGTAAATCACTATTCAAAATCTTCTTTTGATGATTTTGTAAAACTGTTATCTGATAACCACTTTCTGTTTTTTGAAAATCAATCATTTTTGTTTCAAATAAGAAAGTAACACCTTTCGACACTAAAAACTTACGCATATTTTGAACAACCTGTCGTAAATAATCTGTTCCAATATGTGGCTTATGCAGATATAAAATATCCTCTGGTGCTCCAAACTTTACAAATGTTTCTAAAATATAGCGAATACGCTTATTTTTTACACCTGTTGTCAATTTCCCGTCTGAAAAAGTTCCTGCACCACCTTCTCCAAAAGCAATATTGCTTTCACTATGTAATAGACCATGTTCAAGCAAATCTTGAACCGCTTTTTCACGTTTTTCAATTTCCTGTCCTCTTTCTATCACTGTGACCTTTTGACCACTCATAGCCAAAACATAGGCACAAAACAGTCCGGCTGGACCACTACCGACAATCATGACTTTTTGATCATTTGATGGTAAATACTGATATTGATAAGGTTGTACTTTTTGAAGCTGAGGAAATCTTTTTAAAAACTGTTCTTCATTGGAAACAGTAAAATCAAAACTACAAATCCAATGGACATTTTGTCTTCTGGCATCCAAAGATTGTTTGACAAGCGAAACATTTTGAATTTCTTTTTCACGAACATTTAAACTTTGAGAAATGATTTTTGCATAACGTTTTTCACCAAGCTTAACTTTTAAATTATGAATTCTTAACATAGACATTCCTTTCTATTGCTTTTGCAACACGATAAGCACTGGCAAAAGCAAAATGTAAATTATAACCCCCACACATTCCTGCAACATTCAAAATTTCTCCCATTGCATAAATACATGGATATTGTTTCAATTCCAAATCTTCTGTTACTTCCTTTAAAGATAGACCTCCTTTCATAACTTGGGCATAAGAAGCTTCTCTGATTCTTTTGATTTCTAATGGATAATGCTTCAATAATGATACAAGCTGGTCTATTGAAAGATACTGATATTTTTGAAATGCTTTGGCAATCTTATGATTCATCAATCCTTCTAAAAATAAAGAAGATTGTTTAGACAATAATTGACATAACTGATTGTGACTTAATTCGTCAAAAAAATCAATATATAATTGATAATGATGATGTTTTTGATAAAAAGACGATAGTTGCATAACAGCAATTCCACTAACACCATAATCAGTAAATAATAATTCTCCTTTTTCCTGATGGATACATTTTTCATTTTCAACTAACGAAAATGTTCCTTTAACTCTTACACCTTTTAAAGATTTCAAGACAGGAGATGTATAAAATTGCACAAGCGAAGGCACTGGTTCAACGACTTTTAAATGCATTTGTTTTAAAATCTCATAACGTGATATATTCATTCCAGAAAGTTTCCCTGCTTCACTTCCCATCGCCAATACAATAACATCAGCAATAATATTTTGAGAATTTGTTTTGATGAGATATTGATGCTTTTGTCGTTGAATTTGTAAAACTTCCTGTTCATATTGAAAGACAACCCCAGCTTCTTCACTACGCTGCATGAAAACGTTTCTCACAGACAATGCCTGTTCACTTTTAGGATAAAGCAAATCACCTTGATAAACACAATAGAGTCCTATTTTTTGCATTTGTTCAACCATATCAAAATCTTGAATAATTGATTGAACCATTTTGAGTTGATCGCTTTGATAATATTGTGAATGCATTTTTTTATTGGATAGATTACATCTTCCATTTCCTGTAGCTAATAATTTTTTTAATGGGGATTTATTTTGTTCTAAAACTATGATTTGATTTTGGGGCATTTGTTGTTTTAATAAAAGTGATAAATAAACACCAGATGCTCCTGCTCCAACAATAACAATTTTTTTCACGGCAGACTCCTTTCTTTAATCTCTCATGATGAAATATAGTGATTATACCATTTTTTATTGAAAAATCACTAAAAAATGTTTATAATACTAAAGGAATTTTTAAAGGAGGCGTTTAATCATGGGTAGAGCACATGAAGTGCGTAAAGTTGCAATGGCAAAAACAGCTGCCAAAAAAGCAAAATTATATTCACGATATGGAAAAGAAATTTATTTAACAGCGAAAGCTGGTGGACCAGAATTAGATGGAAATTTAGCATTAAGACGTTTAGTAGACAAAGCAAAAAAAGAACAAGTTCCTGCTGATGTTATTAAACGTGCTATTGATAAAGTCAAAAGTGGTGTGACTGAAAATTATGAACCTATTCAATTTGAAGGTTTTGGTCCAGGTAATTCTACATTAATCGTGAAATGTTTAACAGATAATATCAATCGTACAATATCACAAGTTCGTCCAGCATTTACAAAAGCAAAATCTAAATTAGGAGCTGAAGGTTCTGTTGCTTATTTATATAATGTTGAAAGTACAGTTATTTTAAGTGGTATGAGTGAAGATGAAGTATTAGAAGCATTAGTGATGGGAGATGTTGATGCTAAAGACATTACAACATTAGAAGATGGACGTATTAAAATCACTGGTGAACCAACAGATTTAAATAAAATTAAAACTGCTATTGAAGCTGTTAAAGAAGATATTGAATTTGATGTAGATGATATTACAACAACACCTCAAGACTATGTAGAACTTGAAGGTGAAGATATGATGTTATTTGAAAGATTAATGGGATTACTTAATGACTGTGATGATGTTGATGAAGTTTACCATAATGTTTCAAATTATGATGAAGGAGAAGAAGAATAACATGTTTGCATGTTATCTTTTTTTATATGAAAGTTACACATTTATATCATAGTGGTTGTTTAGTCGAGTTAGACAATCATTTGCTTTTATTTGATTATTATCAAGGTGAACTTAACCTTAATCAAGAGAAACCTCTTTATGTTTTTGTTTCTCATCGTCATTATGATCATTATAATCCCAATATTTTTAAAATTCATCATCCTCAAATCACTTATATTTTATCCAATACACTGCGTCATAAATATGATGCATATTATGTAGATATACATCAAACTTATCAAATAGATGATTTATCTATTTCCACACTGCTTTCTACTGATGAAGGATGTGCTTTTCTTGTTCATGTGGAAAATCAGACAATATATCATGCTGGTGATCTTCATTGGTGGCATTGGGAAGGTGAATCAGAACAAGACAATATATATCAAAAACAGACTTACCTTCAAGAAATCTGTTCTATCAAAGAACCAGTTGATCTTGCTTGTGTTGTTGTGGATATTCGTCAAGAAAAAAACTATTTATTAGGCTTAAATGCTTTTTTAAGACATGTTCCAACAAAATACATTTTACCAATTCACTATTTTGGACACTATGAAACAACAAAACTCCTATTACAAGAGCATTTAGACAATCCCTATCATGCTCAAATCCTGCCTGTTACCCATCAAAATCAGACATTTGAAATTCTCGTATAAAAAGAACCTTTCGCACAAAGGTTCTTTGCTTATTTTTGTGGTACAATTTCCAGCCAGTAATCATCAGGATCATGAATAAAATAAAGTCCCATTGCTTCATTTTCAAAACATATGCATCCCATGTCTTGATGCAATTGATGATATGCTTCATAATCATCAACAACAAAACAAATATGACTTTCATTTTCACCTAATTCATAAGCCTGTGGATGATCTTTTAGCCATGTCAATTCTAATTGAAAAGAGGCTTCACTATCAGTCAGATAAACAAGTTTAAAACTTCCATCCGATGCTTCCTTTTCTCTGACAACAGTAAGTCCTAATGCTTTTTGATAAAATGAGATACTTTTTTCTAAGTTTGTAACATTAATATTACAATGATTAAATACAGCTTTCATGTCGTCCTCCTATTCTTCATCTGGAAATACCGTTGTAATAATAGGTCTTCCTTCTCTATCAACTAATACTGTCAGTCCTGCACCAACGGAATTACTATGAAAAAGATAATTCACACCTGTTTCTTTATCAACCCATATTTCAGAAGTTTGAAGTATTTTTTCTGAACTATAAGTTTTTATAAATCTCTCATATTTTTTTGCCATAATCTTCTCCTTTTTTTAAATTATAACAAAAGAGAAGTCTAAATAAAAATATTTTTTCATATATTTTAACGATTTTAGCACTTTTAAAATCATAGTGCTAAAAGTTCATATTCAGTTCATATATCATGCTATAATAATAGTTGTTAGCAAACAAGATATATGAGTGCTAAATAAGGAGGAATACAAATGTTAAAACCATTACATGATTATGTGATATTAAAAAAAGAAAAGGCTGAAACACAGACAGCCAGTGGAATCATTTTAACAAGTCCAAAAGAACAAGCAAGCAATCAAGCGACTGTTGTCTCTGTTGGGCCTAAATGTGATGAACACTTAAAAGAAGGTATGACTGTTATCTTTAAAGAATATTCAGGAACAAAATTTAAAGATAATGATGACGAATATATGATTTTAGAAGAAGAAGATATTTTAGCTATTATTGAATAGGAGGAATAAATAATGAGTAAAGAAATTCGTTTTTCTAAAGATGTCAGAGATGCAATGTTAAATGGAGTTAATACTCTTGCAGATGCAGTAAAAGTCACTATTGGTCCTAAAGGACGTAATGTTGTTTTAGATAAAGGGTTTGGATCACCTTTAATTACAAATGATGGTGTTTCAATTGCTAAAGAAATCGAACTAGAAGATGCATTTGAAAACATGGGTGCAAAACTTGTATATGAAGTAGCCAATAAAACAAATGATGTTGCTGGTGATGGAACAACTACAGCAACAATTTTAGCTCAAAGCATGATTCAAGATGGATTAAAAGCTGTAGAAAAAGGTGCTAATCCTGTTTTAATGCGTGAAGGTATTGATTATGCAAGTAAGGAAGTTGCTAAATATATTTTAGATAAATCTCATAAAGTAGAAACAAGCAATGATATTGAAAGTGTCGCAACTATTTCTTCTGGAGATAAAGAAATTGGTCAATATATTGCTCAAGCCATGGAAAAAGTTGGTAGAGATGGTGTCATCAGTGTTGATGAATCTAACAGCTTTGATACAGAATTAGAAGTTGCTGAAGGTATGCAATATGATAAAGGTTATGTTTCTCCATATATGGTTTCTGATAGAGAAAAAATGACTGTTGATTTAGATAACCCATTAATCATGGTTACTGATCAAAAAATTAATACAGTTCAAGAAATTTTACCAATTCTTGAACAAGTTATGCAATCTAATAAACCTTTATTATTAATTGCTGATGATTTTGAACAAGAAGTTATTTCAACATTAGTTGTTAATAAATTAAGAGGAACATTTAATGTTGTGGCTACAAAAGCTCCTGGTTTTGGTGATAATCAAAAAGAAATCTTACAAGATATTGCCATTTTAACAAATGCTAAATTCTATAGTAAAGATTTAAATATGAATTTAAAAGACATGCAAATGACTGATTTAGGATCTGCTAAAAAGATTCATATTACAAAAGATCATACAACAATGATTGGTGGTAGTGGTGATAAGACTGCTATTGATCAACGTGTTAAAGAAATCACTGAACAAATGAATAATTCTAAGAGTGATTATGATAAAAAGAATTATGCTGAAAGATTAGGTAAATTAAGTAATGGTGTTGCTATTATCAAAGTTGGTGGAGCTACTGAATCTGAATTGAAAGAAAAGAAATTAAGAATTGAAGATGCTTTAAATGCCACAAAAGCTGCTGTTAGTGAAGGAATCGTTATGGGTGGTGGTGTTACATTAGTTAACGCTTATGTAGCTTTAAAAGACCAGTTAAAAGATTCTAACGTAGATAAACAAAAAGGTATTAAAGTTGTCTTAGATGCATTACTTGCTCCAATGGGACAAATTGCTGAAAATGCTGGTTTCAATAGTGATGAAATTGTAGAACAACAAATGAAAGTTGCTGATGGACAAGGATTTGATGCTAAAGATGGTGAATGGGTATCAATGTTTGATAAAGGTATTATTGACCCAACAAAAGTTACACGTAGTGCTTTATTAAATGCTGCAAGTATTTCTGCTTTATTTATTACAACTGAAGCAGGTGTTGCACAAATTAAAGAAGATAATCCAGTTCCTGCTCCAATGGCACCAGGAATGTATTAATAGAAAAATTGAATAGGGGCTAAGAATTAATATCTTTCGCCCCTTTCACAACACCGTGCGTA
>OGPH01002373.1_pt1 | contig 10975 bp, 8 predicted proteins | sample 1552891 | NCBI WGS metagenome assembly OGPH01 (sample SAMEA2580272, study PRJEB22360) | human gut metagenome | biome: human gut; feature: human-associated habitat; material: faeces | place: Denmark | collected 2008/2010 | reverse complement strand
TTCGCCGCCCGTGATCTGGGCTATTTTCCGGAGCGTGGGTTCGTCGAATTCGCTTTGCACCACCATGCCGTTGGCCAGAGTGCCATTTTCCGTGCCTACGGCAATGGTATAGATTTTGATGCCCAGCTTGGCCGCGTTTTCCGCCGCCACCAGCGGGGATATCTGACCGGAGTTGGAGGCGCCGTCCGTGACCAGGATGATGATTTTGGATTTGGTGTCCTTCCGGTCGTCCAGGCGTGTGGCCGCCGCCGCAATGGCGGAGCCTGGATCATGCGGAGGTGGAAGTTGTGGATGATTTCATTGACCAGGGCGTGATCCAGCGTCAGGGGGCAGAAGGATTTGGTTTTTCCGGCAAAGCCGACGATGCCGATGCGGTCGTCCGGCCTGCTGTCCACGAATTGGGTGATGACGTGCTTGGCGGCCACCAGGCGGTTGATGGGCATGCGGTTGCTGCAGGCAACAGCAAGCTGATGAATAAGCTGGGCGTGGAGTATCACGATTGCCACAGCACCGGCACGATTATCCACATGGCTGTTGACGGCCAGTACGCGGGGCATATTGTCATTTCCGACGTCGTCAAGCCGCACTCGAAGGAAGCAATCGAGCAGCTCAAGCGCGCGGGTGTCCAGAAGACCGTCATGCTGACGGGCGATGCGAAGCGCGTAGCGGACAGCGTGGCCGCCGAACTCGGCGTCGATGAGGTGCGCAGCGAACTTCTGCCGGGCGATAAGGTCGCGGAGGTCGAGAAGCTGCTGGCTGCGAAGAGTAAAAAAGATATGCTGGCCTTCGTTGGCGACGGTATCAACGACGCGCCGGTTCTCACACGGGCAGATATCGGCATTGCGATGGGCGCAATGGGCTCCGACGCTGCGATTGAAGCGGCTGATATCGTCCTCATGGACGACGACCCGCTGCAGATCGCCAAGGCGATCAAGATCTCCCGCAAGTGCATCGGCATTGTCCGGCAGAACATCGTGTTCTCGCTGGTCGTGAAGTTTGGCTGCCTCGCGCTTGTCGCGTTCGGCGTCGCCAACATGTGGGCTGCCATCTTCGCCGATGTCGGCGTGATGGTGCTGGCTGTTCTGAATGCAATCCGGGCCCTGCGGTATAGAAGCTGACTGCGTCTGGCGCGAAAAATCTGATAGAAATGAAAAAGATCCCCCGGAAGGGCTGCGTCTTTGAAGCGCAGGCTTTCCGGGGGATTGCTTTCCGATAAACAGGATATTATGATTTAAATATAGGATTTAAAAATACGAGAAATGCTAAAATTATGCTAACTATCGCGTATATAGCCAAAAATCAAGAAAATCATGTTTACACAAAATATTTTTGTGCTATAATTTACGAAATAATCCTATTGAAATACGGCGGCCTGTTCTAATATGATAACAATGAAAATGCTCAACAACATATCGATTTCGCAAGAAATGGTTGTGCATTTTCACAACTGCCTATGCAAAAAATGAATGGAGGAAACACAAATGAAAAAACTCGTATGCCTGCTGCTCGCTGTGCTGCTTGTGCTGGGCGCATGCGCCTGTGCAGCCAAGGATCAGACGACTGCATCTGACACGACCGATCAGCCTGCCGCGCAGGAACCGGCTGACACTGCCGACAATGCAGACGAAACTGCGACTGCCGATGTTGACCCGCTCGGCAAATACGACACCCCGGTTGAAATTACCACAACCATGAATGAAGACAACATCCGCAACGTCGAATCGTCTCAGACCATGGACAGCAACGTCTGGCACGATCTGTTTGCGGAATACGGCATCAATGTCTCCTATAAGTTCAGCGGTTCTGCTTCCGATCTGGAAACGAAGATCAACATGGCGATCGCCACCGATGATCTGCCTGATGTGATGAGTGTCACGGCTACGCAGTTCGCGGATCTGACCGACACGGACATGCTGGCTGATCTCACCGATGTGTTTGAGACCTATGCCTCCGACAAGCTGAAGGCCAAGCTGTATGCCGACGGCGGCGTCATGATGTCCAACGGCTATGTGGACGGCAAACTCTATGCGATCGTTCTGCCGATTGCCTACTATGACTATATTCCGGTCGTCTCCATCCGCTCCGACTGGCTTGAAGAGTGCGGTCTGGAAGCGCCCAAGACGATGGATGATCTGTGGAACATTGCCAAGACCTTTAAGGACAACAATATGGGCGGCACATGCACCATCGGCATCGGCATGACGAAGAACGTCACCGACGTGCTGACCGCTGGTGTCGGCCTGCTGAACGGCTACCATGCCTACAGCAACATCTGGCTGGAAAAGGACGGCAAACTTGTCAACTCCAACATTCAGCCTGAGATGAAGGCTGCGCTCGGCGCACTGGCTGAGAAATACAGCGAAGGCCTCATCGATCCGGAATTCGGTACCAAGGAAAACGCACAGATCGTCGAAGACGTCATGGCTGGCCGCTGCGGTATCGTGGTTTCCAACTTCTGCGCGCCGTTTGACCTTGCCAATGCAGCTGCCGACGGCCAGCAGTGGTCGTTCTACGCAGTCCCGTCCGTGGACGGCGAGCCTGTTCTTGCGCAGGAATCCGCTAACTTCACCGGCGGCGTTGTCGTCAGCGCCAAGTGTGAGCATCCCGAGGCTGTGATCAAGCTGTTCAACCTCTTTGCTGAGTATGAATTCGATGAGAAGACCGGCAACAATGCCGCAGGTCTGCGCAACTTTGCGTATCCGTTCGTCGTGGATGACATCAATGCCAACTATAAGATCCATAACGAGTATCTCCAGTTCCTCGAGACCGGCAAGACGCCCGAAACTGTGACGGCTGGCTATGACTCCACGGTGGAAGCCTGCGAGAAGTACAACAAAGACGGCAATATGGAAGGCTGGTCGATGTACGCAATCTTCGGGCCGGACAGCACCGAAGCGCTCGTCAATGCGGCTGTGGAAGCGAACGGCTATCTCGTCAGCGCTTATACCGGCAGTTCGACAGAGAGCATGCTGAACTATGACTCCACGCTCAAGACGCTTACGGAGCAGTTCATAACCGACGTCATCCGCGGCGTGAAGACGGTTGACGATTTCGACGACTATGTTGCCAGCTGGAAGGCAAACGGCGGCGACAAGATCACCGAAGAAGTCAACGCATGGTATACTGCGCAATAACAGCGTTCTCGCCTGACAGATAACGGAATCGACAGGGAGATGGAGCATATGCTCCATTTCCCTGTCAGCAATTACACGACGGAAAGGACAAAGCGATGAAAAAAGCAACGCCAACCAGATTGCCGGACAGGAAAAAAACGGGCCGTCTGCACCAGGAACTTCCGCTGCACCTGATGCTCCTGCCGGGGCTGGTGATCATTCTTATCTATAATTATGCGCCGATGTTCGGCCTGCTGATGGCGTTTGAAAACTACAAACCGACCAAGGGCATTTTTGGCTCTGCATGGGTGGGCTTGGAGAACTTTAGACGCTTTTTTGCCTACCCGGACGCGCTGCGGGTGATCTACAATACGGTTTTCATCGCGGTTTTTAAGCTGGTTCTCGGCATTCTGGTGCCGGTTCTGTTTGCACTGCTGGTCAATGAGATCAAAAACAAGATTTTCTCCGGCTATGTGCAGCTTGTCACCTGCCTGCCGTATTTTCTGTCGTGGGTCATTCTGGGCGGTATTTTCACGAACATCCTTTCGCCGTCAAACGGCCTTGTTAATGAGATCATACGGTTCTTCGGGGGAGAACCGGTGTATTTCCTCGGCGAAAACAGCACGTTCCCGTGGACGCTGATCATTACGGATACATGGAAAAACTTCGGCTATAGTTCGATCATTTATCTCGCTGCCATGAGTAGCATCGACCCGGCGCTCTACGAGGCCGCGGAGATTGACGGCGCCGGCAAGATCAAGCAAATCCTGCATGTGACGCTGCCGGGCATTCTGCCGATGGTATTTGTCATGACTGTGCTGTCGCTCGGCAATGTGCTTAACGCCGGCTTTGACCAGGTCTTCAATCTCTATAGCCCGCAGGTCTATCAGTCCGGCGACATTCTCGATACCTTCATCTACCGTCTCGGCATCGACAACGCGCAATACAGCATCTCCACGGCTGTCGGACTCATGAAATCCGTGATTTCGCTTGTGCTGATCGCGCTGGGCTACAAGCTGGCGGAAAAATACGGCGATTACCGTGTGTTCTGAGGTGACTGGAATGAAAAACAAGAAAAAGCATCACATCAATACGTTCGCGGCCGTCGATGGCGTGCTGCTGTTTGTGCTCTCGCTCATCTGCCTGCTGCCGATCATCAACGTTCTGGCCATTTCCTTTTCCTCGCGCGCCGCTGCCGATGCCGGACGCGTTGCGCTGTGGCCGGTTGAGTTTACGACGGCTGCCTATCGATATGTGCTGGACGACCAGCAGTTCCTCAAATCCCTTTCCGTCAGCGTGATGCGCGTTTTGACCGGTCCGGCGCTCAATCTGCTGCTGTGCATTCTGTGCGCCTATCCGCTGTCGAAGTCCGATAACCGCTTCCGCGCAAGAAAGGTCTATGTCTGGATTTTTCTGTTCTGCACGCTCTTTAACGGCGGGATTATCCCGACCTATATGGTCGTCAGCAAAACCGGACTTATCAACTCCTTCTGGTCGATGATCATTCCCGGCGCTGTGCCTGTGATGTACGTCATTATGATGATGAACTTCTTCCGCAGTCTGCCGCCCGAACTGGAGGAGGCCGCGCTGATCGACGGCGCCAATCAGTGGCAGATCTGCTGGCAGGTCATTGTTCCACTGTCCAAGGCCTCTATTGCGACGATCACGCTGTTCTGCATCGTCAATCACTGGAACTCGTGGTTTGACGGCATGCTGTATTTCAATACCAGCACGGGTCAGCCGCTGGCGACCTATCTGCACAATCTGGTGGTCAACAGCAGTCTGGATGTTATGAAGACCGGCGATGTGGAAACCATCAAAACGCTCTCTGAAATCTCGACCCAGACGACAAAGGCGGCTCAGATCTTCCTTGCCATGCTGCCGATTCTGATCGTGTATCCCTATATGCGGCGGTATTTTTCCAAGGGTATCGTGATGGGGAGCGTAAAGGGCTGAGGCATGTGCAGTTGCTTGAAGGAGAATTTTATGGATGCGCCGCAGTATAAATCAATCGAGTACCAGTTCCGCGATCAGCGCCTCTATGAGGATTACTATGCGCTTTTTTCAATCGGATGGGAATACTGGGCCTCGCCGGAGGTCTACTACCGGGATTGCCGGACCTCTGCATATAAGCAGTGTGTATTCCAGTATACCGTATCCGGTGAGGGAACGCTGGTCTACAACCAGAAGGCCTATGCGATCAAGCCGGGACAGGCATTCCTGATCGAACGGCCCGGACAATACCAGTATTACCGCTCCCCAAATGCGAAACACTGGGAACTGAAATTTATTACGCTTAATATATCCTGCCTGAAAATCTGGAGCGATCTGGCGGAACGGTTTGGCCGTGTTTTTGACCTTCCTGCGGATTCGGCCGTCATGCGGTGCTGGGATGAGATCTATCGTGCGGCGTTAAACAACGAGATGGGCAGCTTCTATACGGCTTCCGGATATGCGTATCAGTTTATGATGCAGCTGTATAACACGCTGATCGAACAGACGAAAACGCAGAGTATGTCGGATGTGGTGCAAAGATGTATGGCGCTGATTCAGACAGAGTATAAAAACGAATTGGATCTGGCCTATTTGTCAAAGGCCTGCAATGTGTCTATCCCGTATTTATCCAAGCGCTTTCAGGAAGCCCTGCATATTTCCCCAATCCAATATCTGAATCAGCACCGGATCGAGGTGGCAAGTTCGCTGCTTTTAAGGAGCCGGAACCGGATTGAAGAGATCGCGCACGAGGTTGGATTTTCGGATGCAAATTATTTTGCGCGGGTTTTCAAAAAAACAATGGGATGCACACCCAGAGACTACCGGCTGCAGGAGATCCGGCGCGTTGTTGAGGATCACACGCTTCAGGTGCAGGTATCTCCGGAGGGGATTATCGGCTGAGCGGCAGAGAGGAAAAGAATGAACAACTATCAACTATCGTCCGTACATGAGACAAATCTGACGAATCAAAACGGCGTTTACCAGGACAGTCTGCTCACATACGCCGCAGACCGGAGCGGCCGTTTCTGGGCGCTCCTCGGCCATACAAATTTAGGCGGCATCAGCGTGTGGAGCGGCAGTTCGCTTTTGGACTTGAAGAAAGAATATGATGCGCAATATTGCTTTGCCTTGGGGGAGGCTGGGCAGGCGTTTTCCGGTATTCCGTATCCGGACGGGCCATTGTCCCGCGGACAGATCTGGCCGTGCGGACTGTGGATCAACAAGGAAACAAACCGGTTTTACTGCCTGATTCACAATGAGACAGGCTGGGGCGCGGGGAAAACCTCTTATACCGCGAGAGCGCAGGAGGAGGGCGAACCGGACTTCCGGCACATCGGAATGATGACATCCGACGACTGCGGGAGAACATGGCGGTTTTTCGGCTGGATTCTGACCGCGCAGGAGCCCTGCTGGACAAGCAGATTTTCGCCCGGAATGAATCAGCCGGGACAGACCGGAGATGAGATCTGCCTCGGCTGCGGGGATTTTTCCGTTTTTCCGAACCCGCATGACGGCTATCTGTATTTGTTCTATACAAAGCATTTTACGAATCTTGAGCGGTCGGAGGCGGTGGCAGATGCGGTTTATCTTGCCCGCTGCCGGCTGGATGAACTGGAAGATGTGACGGCGTGGAGAAAGTACACGGGAAACGGCTTTACAGAGCCGGGAAATTGCGGACGGGATGTTCCGGTTTTGACCGGCGGCGCAATTCCGTCTGTCTGTAAAGATCCGGCACACGACCGGTTTGTCATGTCAACCTACAACCGGGATGCGTGGCAGAACGGGCTGTGTACCTGCCAACTCAGCTTCAGCGAAGATCTGCTGCACTGGACAAAACCGGAGCATATTGCAGTCAAACGGGCGGATGTCTCCAATCCGTATCTGACGCTGTACCCGGAGGGAACGTCGTTCCGGGTGTTTATGAGCGCAAACGGCACGGATATTCGCTGGTACACCCTGACGCTGAACGAGGGGTAAACAATACATATTTAATATTAGATTGGGTAAATATGAATACTTTTTTTCAAAAAGCAGTACCAATATGGGCCAAGGGCCGGGCAGATGAGATGAACTGCGAACTGGCGTTCCGAGCGATCATAGCCGGCCAAGACGCCAGTTTGCATCTTGCGGCATCCAGCATTTATCGTGTCTGGGTAAATGGAAAATTTGTCTGTGCGGGACCTGCGCGGGCGGCGCACGGCTTTTACCGCGTTGACGAGATCGATCTGACGCCGCAGCTGTGCGCCGGACAGAATACGGTCGTGATCGAGGTAACGGCCTTTAACGTCAACAGTTATGATACGCTGGATCAGCCGGGATTTTTGACAGCGGAAATTCTGCAAAACCACGCAGTGACAGCGGCAACAGGGGACGGCTCTTTCGGCGTGTATGATCTGCACCAGAGAATCCAGCGCGTCCAGCGCTACAGTTTCCAGCGTGCATTTGCCGAAGCATACCGGCGTCGCGCCTGCAAGCAGGCCTTTTATCTTGGCAGCGACGGCGGCGCAGAGCGGTTGGAATCGGAGACGCAGGCAGAAAAGCGGTATTTGCGCCGGGAAACGCCTATGCCGCAATTTGAGCCGCTGCAGGTACAGCGCATCGTCCAGACCGGCAGCGTTTCCTTTGACGTGCCATGCGGCGCGCTGCGGAAAGACCGCGCCTATACGCAGATCGGCCCCATGCTCAAGGGATATCCGGCGGATACGCTGGAAGAGCACCTGTCCGACGAAGCACAGACATTTGCATGGAAGCCGTCCTGCCATGCGGCGGAGGATACGGCCCAGATCACGCTGGAAAACAGCTATGCGACTTGCCGGTTTCCTTATAACGCAACCGGATTTTTGTGCATGACGGTGGAATGCGCGCAGGCATGTACGGTTTATCTGCTGTTTGATGAGATTCTGACCGACGGAGACGTGGATTTCCTTCGGCTTACAAACTGCAACTGCTTTAAATACGATCTGGACGCCGGAACCCATCGAATCATGACGTTCGCCCCGTATACGATGATGTACCTGAAAATCGCCGCAAAGGGCGCCTGCCGGGTTTCGGAGGTGCGGATGCTCCAATATCAGCACCCGGCGCCGGAATTTCAGATTCGTCTTCCAGAACAGAAGCAGCTTCGGGAAATTGCCGACGCGGCGGTTCGCACATACCGGCAGAATGCGCTGGATTTGTTTATGGACTGCCCCTCCCGCGAGCGGGCCGGATGGCTTTGCGACAGCTTCTTTACCGCGCGCACGGAGCATGCGCTGACCGGCCAATGCACGGTCGAAAAAGCATTTCTGGAGAACTTCCTGCTGGCCGAGCGATTTGCGCATCTCCCGGACGGCATGCTGCCGATGTGCTATCCGGCAGACCACTATGACGGGAACTTTATCCCGAACTGGGCCATGTGGTTTGTGCTGGAATTGGAGGAATATATCAAGCGCAGCGGAGACTGCGCATTTGCGGAGCGTGCCAAATCGCGTGTTTATGGCCTGATTCAATATTTTGCGACGTTTGAAAACGAATACGGCCTGCTGGAAAAGCTGGAAAAGTGGGTGTTCGTCGAGTGGTCCCGCGCAAATGATCCGGATGTTGTGCAGGATGTCAATTTCCCGACCAATATGCTGTATGCCAGAATGCTGCAGATCGCAGGAAGACTGTACGGCGATTCCGCGCTTCTGGAAAAATCCCAAAAGCTGCAGGAGACGATACGGCAGCGCTCCTTTAATGGCTTGTTCTTTACCGACAATGAACGGCGGACAGCACACGGTCTTGAAAACCCCGGGAATATAACCGAGGTCTGCCAGTATTACGCGTTTTTCATGGGCACTGCGGATAAGCGGACATACCCGGAACTGTGGCAGACGCTTGTGCAGAAGTTTGGGCCGCACCGGGCTGCGGATTGCTGCCCGGATGTTGCGCCGGCAAATGCGTTTATCGGGGATTATCTGCGGCTGGAACTTCTGTATCTGGATGGCCAGACGGAAAAGCTGCTGCAGGATCTGAAAGAATATTTTACGCCGATGGCTGAGAGGACAGGAACCCTGTGGGAGCATGATCAGCCGAGCGCCAGCTGCTGCCATGGGTTTGCGTCCCATGTTTTATACTGGTTGGCGAAGATTTACGGAACGGAGAAGACACAATATGCAGGCGCTTGACTTAAACAATATCACGCTGACAGGGGAACTGGCGTTCCGGTTGGGAAGAAACTATTCCCGGCTGGAGGATCCGATGTATCGCGCGGCAGAGATCTTCCAGGCAGACAAGCAGGGCTGGCCGGGCGACTGGGAGGGCCGGACGATTTTGGCCCTGTGCCTGCACGAGCGAATCTCCGGACGAAAAGCAGCGTTTTTGGACGAAATTCTGGAAGCGCTGGATACGCAGTGGAACGAACGCGGATATTTAAAAGGCATCTGTGCACCGGACGCCATCAATGAACAGCAGCTTTCCGGCCATAATTGGCTTCTCCGAGGCTTGCTGGAACTGTATATCAGCAGGGACGAAGAAAAATACGCAAAATGCGCAAAGCGGATCGTGGAAAATCTCTACCTGCCGTTGTCGGGAAGGTTTCCAACTTATCCGACCGCGCGGGAAAAACGCACGGCAAACGCGGAAGCAGCGGGGCATCTCGGGGACGAGATCATAGACGGCTGGCGGTTGTCCACGGACATTGGCTGTGCGTTTATTTCCATGGATGCGCTGGCGCAGTACGAGACGCTGTTTGCAGATACGCGCGTGCGTGCGCTGTTGTCGGAAATGATCGCGGCATTCCGGCAGATCGATGTGGAAAAAAGTTCCCTGCAGACACATGCGACGCTCTCCGCGCTGCGCGGGATCCTGCGCTTGTGTGAGGCGGAGCCGGATGAGGAACTGCTCGCGTTTGCAAAAGAAGTGTTCGCGCACTATGTGCAGTACGGAATGACCGCAAATTACGCAAATTATAACTGGTTTGGGCGGCCATACTGGACAGAACCCTGTGCGATTGTCGATTCTTATATGGCCTCCATGGCGCTGTTCCGCTTGACACAGCAGAGCGAGTATGCGGTACTGGCAAACAGGATTTATTACAATGCGCTGCTTGCTTCTCAGCGGCCGAACGGCGGCTTCGGTTGTGATTTGTGCAGCGGAACGGAGCAGAGCGGCAGGTTTGTGCAGGCTAATACGGACGTCTATGAAGCGTGGTGGTGCTGCTCCATGCGCGGAGCAGAGGGCCTTTGCAGCGCAGCGGCAAACAGCATTCTGACGGAAGACGGCCAGATCTGGTTCGTGCATTACCTGCCGGGACATTTCCACACAGAACAGGCGGACATCGATGTAAAGACCAACTATCCGCACGAAAACAGGGTGCAACTTTCCCTGCGCGGTATACGGAGAGAATTGCAGCTGCATCTGTACATCCCGCAGGGGACAAAAGACGTGTCCGTTCAGATCAACGGGCAGCCACAGCGCGTGCAGCTGTCTGACTTCCTGCGTATTTCTGTATGCGAAGATGCAGAATTGGAACTGTCCTTCTCTCTGTCGCCAAGAAGCGTACCGGCAGGCGGATTCTTCACGGCAAAGCGCGCACAAATGACAATGCAGGGCGATCAGATTCTCAGCAAAGATGCGGACAGAAAGCTTGGCTTCCTCGCAGACCGCATTTATACAGAGCGCGACCAGCAATGCAGGGCCGAAATTCTGGATTTGCGGCCATAAGCATACAGAAGGCCTATCCGGATACATCTGAATAGAATCAGCATGGGCGCCAGCGAAAGCTGGCGCCCATGTGCGTTCTGAATACAGTGGATATGCGCTTCTTAGAGAAGCGTCAGTCTGTCAAAAAACGATTGTTTTCCTATTTTGTGTAGGGTTTCCGAGGCTGGCGTAGGGGCGGACGCCCC
>OGPH01002370.1_pt1 | contig 10985 bp, 10 predicted proteins | sample 1552891 | NCBI WGS metagenome assembly OGPH01 (sample SAMEA2580272, study PRJEB22360) | human gut metagenome | biome: human gut; feature: human-associated habitat; material: faeces | place: Denmark | collected 2008/2010 | reverse complement strand
TTTGATACGACTAAAACGCCAGCTCTCGCATAACGAGAACTGGCGTTCTTTGACAAGCTGCGTCAAGGCCATCCCGGTAAGGGATGGCCTTGACATTATGGTACCCACTCTCCCCATGGGTGGAGCATGTGAAATGTACGCTCTTTAGTCCTCGCGCTTTCTGCCCAGCCATGCCATGCCGGATAGGGACAGCAGCGCGGTCACGCCATAGGCGGCCACACCTGCGTCAAAGGTCTTGGCGGAGGTGACAGTGCTGCCGGTAACGGTGCTGCCGCCGGGGGTGGTATGTCCCGGCCTGGGATTGACCGGTTTGTTATCGTCCTGCTTATAATCGGGATCGGCCACCGCGTCAGGCAGTGTGATGGTCACATTCGCCGTAGGCGTACCCGATACCATGATCTGATGGCCGTTGGCATTTCTCGTTACGGAAATACCGGAGGTCTCCGCCACCGTATAAGTCTCAGGGAAATAGTACCCCTCGGCCGCCTCGCAGAGGATCGGCTCCATGGTCTTATTGGCATCCACGGTTCTGGTCAGGGTCGTACCGACGCCGCTCTGGCTGGTCATGTTTTTGCCCAGATTGACCGTCACCGTATACTGCGTCGTGCCCGCCTCAGGCAGGGCGATGATGATCTTCTGCGCGCCGTTATTTTCGGTCAGCTTGAAGAACTTTTCGCCGCCGTCATCAATGTTGAAGTGGGCAACGTCATCGGCTGTTACCCTGTAGGAGCCTGCATGCAGGTAGGTGTGGACGTTGTTTTCGGCGTCGATCTCCGTCTGCGTGTCCAGCTTGGTCACGATGTTCACCCAAACCTCCGCACCAGTCTTCATGGGGCCGACGATCGTGATGAAGTTCTTGGCTTTGCCGCTGGTGGTCAGACCCACATTATCGGTCATACCGCCGGTGATGCTCCCGTCGGAGTTCTTTTCACCGCCCCTGTAATTGCCGACGATCACAGGATCGCCGCTGATCTCAAAAAGGCCTTTGCCATCGGCTCTGTGGGAAATACCGCCGCCGCGCTGACCGCCATAGTTGCCGGTGATGACGCCGCCGGTCATGATCAAATGTCCGCTGTAATTGAATACGCCGCAGCCGCCATTCACCGCGTAGTTGCCGCAGATCCTGCCGCCGTTGATCGTCAGCGTACCTGTTTCCGTGTTGCGGATACCGCCGCCGGTGCCCAAGCCGCTGCCGCCTACTGCCTGGTTGTTGCAGATCGTACCGCCCTTCAGTTCAAATGTACCTGCATTGTTGACGCCGCCGCCATTGCCATTGTTGACGTTGTTGCAGATGGTGCCGCCGTTCATAATGACCGTGCCGCCCTCATCCACCTGAATGGCTGCCGCGTTCGATGCCGTGCCGCTGGAGGGTGTGCCGTCCAGCGTAACGGAGCCCTCAATGGTAAGCTTTGCGCCGCTGGGCACAAGGATCATCGCGTCCGTGCAGCCGCTGCCGCGGGTGATCGTGCCATTGCCGGAGAGCGTTACCGCTCCGCTGATGGTCACCGTTCCTGTCAAAACCATATCGCCGTCAAGCTTGATATCTGTGCTCCATGTTGTGTCCTCCGCCCACACCGTCGCAGGCAGCAGGGCCAGCGCCATCAGCAGCGCCAGCAGCACACTGGTGATCCGTTTCTTCATGCCGTGTGCCTCCTTCTCACTTCATTGCGGCGGCAGGCTCATTCCCGCCGACCTATCTTGACATCAGCATAGCACCTTTTTCTCCCGCCGTGGGCAATGTGACACAAATCGCCCCAAAAACAGCCCGAACCGCCCTGTTCCCTATACCGCTCGCTCTCCCCTGTCCGGGCTGTCAACCAGTTTCCACCCCGTGTGCCGTCCGCCGTCCGGCACAGCTCAGGCCCGCAAGTACCTTCCGGCCTCCTGCTCAAGCTCCCGCCACACCGGATACGCCGCGCCGTTCTCCTCAAAGAACCGCTTCAGGTCGCGGTTCAGTGCGCTCATCTCGTCCACCGCATTCATGGCGTGGTCGGAGACACAGATCTTTCCCAGACTCGTGGCGCATAGGAGCTTGAAGAAGCGCAGGCAGGTCTTGCGGTACGCCGCGCCCTCAAAGTCGCTGTCCTCCTTGGGCAAAATCGTATGCCCGGCGTTCCGGATGGCACGGTAGCCCTCGATGTTGGCGTCGATCATCCGGCTCAGATAGGCGGTGTTGCCCTTGAGCTTCTTCAGGTCGCCGTCGGTCTTATAGCAGGCAAAGGCCGCCGGCAGCACGAACGCCGCGTGGCACAGCAGATAGTCCCCCATGTTGGGCTCATAGGCCACCTTGTACTTCGTGCCGCTGAAGATCTCCCCGATCAGCCCCTCGTTGGAGGATGCACCGGAAAGCGGCCCGATGGTAATCTTTTTCAGGTCGACGGACGCCACCCGGTCGCTCTCCCGATGGCCCGCCGAGGACGCGAAGGCAAACAGCACGTTTTTCTCCGGCAGCGCGGCGGCGGTGGCTTCTGCCCGCACATTGTTGCCCACAAAGATGATATTTTTCGCCCTGCTTGCCCGCAGGGTATCCATGATCGTGTCAAGTTGGGTGTAGCGCATGACCACAAAGATCACGTCGTAGGGTGCTTCCGGCTTCAGCTCCGTCGTCACCGGGATACGGCTGAGCGACACGCGGGGTGAAAACTTGTCCTTGATCCGCAGGCCGTTCTTTTTGATCTCCTCGGCTCATTTTCCCCGCGCCAGCAGCGTAACATTCTTTCCGGCCCGGAACAGATTCCGCGCCAGATTGCAGCCCAGCACCCCCGCGCCGTATACTAAAATTTTCATGGTGAAAGTCTCCTTTATCGTGATCTCTTTGCAAGATTCTGAAGCTCATGTTGTTAGTTCTCGCTAACCGTTCTATCCCTGTTGTACCACCTGTCCCGCGTAAACACAATACTATTTTTGCAGCAGCGGAAAATTATCTTTCGATACCCCGCAAGTCATCACCCCCACATCATGCTTGATTTGCCGCCCCGCCGGGTGCTATACTGATAGAAAGAGGAGTTGTTTCCCATATGAACCACAAGACCGCATACTATCATCTCCCCGGCCTGTTCGAGTGCTACGAGCTGTACCGGGTGTTTCTCCCCCTGTACCGCGCCCACCGGGAATATTTCTACGACTGGTGCGATATCGGCTCTCTGTACGGCGCGCCGGAGGACTGTCTCTGGGGCGGCGGCCGTATCGGAAGCGGTAGCCACGCCCCCCGGGAGGTACTGGCCCTGACGCGGGAGTACGGCGTCTCCGCTCGCCTGACCTTCAGCAATTCCCGGCTGCGACCGGAGCATCTGGCGGATGAAAGATGCAACGCCCTGTGCCGTCTGCTGGCGGAGAGCGGCGGCGTTCCCAACGGCGTCATCGTCCACGCGGAGCTGCTGCTGGACTACCTGAAGCGCACCTATCCCCCGCTCTATCTCGTCTCCTCCACCACCAAGGTTCTGACGGACTTTTGGGACTTCCGCCGGGAGGTGGAGCGGGAGGATTTCCGCTATGTGGTGCCGGATTTCCGGCTGAACAAGGCCTTTGCCCAGCTGAACGCCCTGCCCCAGCCGCTGAAGGACAAGGTGGAATTTCTCTGCAACGAGTGCTGTTTCTTCGGCTGCCGGGACAGGAAAGCCTGCTACGAAGCGGTCAGCCGGAAGAATCTGGGCGAGCCCGGCCCGGAGCACCGCTGCGCCGCGCCGGACGCTTCCGAAGGCTACCGCTTCTCCAAGGCCATGGAAAACCCCGGCTTCATCGGCGTGGAGGATATCCGGAGCCGCTATCTGCCCATGGGATTCTCCCACTTCAAGATCGAGGGCCGGGGCCTCGGCACCGCGCTGATTTTAGAGTTTCTGCTCTACTACATGACCAAACCGGAACACCAGCTGAAGGTACGGGAGGAAATCTATCTGGACAACATGCTGGATCTGTTCTGACCGCCGCGCCGGCATTTTTCCGGCAGCTGTGGTAACATACACCGGCTTTGACATCTCACCGGACGCCCCGCGTCCTTCTCACGAAAGGAATTGTTATATGGATATCATTCAAACCCTTGCCCAAGAGCTTGACAAAAACCCCCAGCACGTGGAAAACGTTGTCCGCCTGCTGGACGAGGGCAACACCATCCCCTTCATCGCCCGCTACCGCAAGGAGCTGCACGGAGCCATGGACGACACCGCCCTGCGGACGCTGGAGGAGCGGCTCCAGTACCTGCGGAACTTAGAGGAACGCCGCGAGACGGTGAAAAAGGCCATCGAGGAGCAGGGCAAGCTGACGGAGGAGCTGTCCGCCGCCATCGACAGCGCCAAGACGCTGGCGGAGGTGGAGGATCTCTACCGCCCCTACAAGCAGAAGCGCCGCACCCGCGCCACCGCCGCACGGGAAAAAGGACTGGAGCCGCTGGCCCAGCTCCTGCTGGCTCAGGAAAAGGACTGTCCCGCGCCGGAGGACGCCGCGCAGGCCTTCATCGACCCGGAAAAGGGCGTGGAGACAGTGGCCGACGCATTGCAAGGTGCCAACGACATTATCGCCGAAACGCTGTCGGACGACGCGGATATCCGCAAGACCCTGCGGGGCCTGCTGACGCGGCAGGGCCGTCTCCGCAGCCTGGCCGCCACGGAGGAGGACAGCGTGTACCGGCTGTACTACGACTTTGACCAGCCCCTTTCCAAGCTGGCCGGCCACCAGATACTGGCCGTGAACCGGGGCGAAAAGGAGGGCTTCCTCTCCGTCACCGTGCTGCTGGATCGGGAATCCGCCCTGCCGCTGATGCGCCGCGCCGTGGTAAAGCCCGGCTCCGCCGCCATGGAGTTCATCAAGGCCGCCTGTGAGGACGCCTACGACCGGCTCATCTACCCCTCGCTGGAGCGCGAGATCCGCTCCACGCTGACAGACGCCGCCAACGAGGGCGCCATCGGCCAGTTCGCCCTGAACCTGAAGCCCCTGCTGATGCAGCCGCCGGTAAAGGGCAAGGTCACCATGGGTCTTGACCCCGGCTACCGCATGGGCTGCAAGGTGGCGGTGGTGGACGGCACCGGCAAGGTGCTGGACACCGCCGTGGTGTACCCCACCTACGGCGAGCGGCAGAAGAAGGAGTCCATTGTCACGCTGGCCAAGCTGATCCGCAAGCACGGCGTGGAGCACATCGCCATCGGCAACGGCACCGCCAGCCGGGAAACGGAGCAGATGGCGGTGGAGCTGATCCATCAGGTGAACGAGACCGGCGCCCACGTCAGCTATATGATCGTGTCCGAGGCAGGCGCTTCCGTCTACTCCGCCAGCAAGCTGGCCGCTGAGGAGTTCCCCCAGTACGACGTGAACCTTCGCAGCGCCGTGTCCATCGCCCGGCGCTTGCAGGACCCGCTGGCGGAGCTGGTGAAGATCGACCCCAAGGCCATCGGCGTGGGCCAGTACCAGCACGACATGCCCGCCAAGCAGCTGGACGAAGCCCTCAACGGCGTGGTGGAGGACTGCGTCAACGCCGTGGGCGTGGATATCAACACGGCGTCCCCCTCCCTTTTGCAGCGGGTAGCGGGACTGAACGGCACCACGGCGAAAAACGTCGTCACCTACCGGGAGGAGAACGGTGTGTTCACCTCCCGCGCCCAGATCAAGAAAGTCCCCAAGCTGGGCCCCAAGGCGTTCCAGCAGTGCGCAGGCTTCCTCCGTGTGCCGGAGAGCAAGAGCGTGCTGGACAACACCGCCGTCCACCCGGAGAGCTATGACGCCGCCAAGGCGCTGCTGGAACTGACGGGCTATACGCTGGCGGACGTGAAGGCCGAGCGCATCGCCGACCTGCCCCAGCGCCTGAAGGTCTACGGCGAGGAAAAGGCCGCCGAGGCTGTGGGCGTAGGCGTTCCCACATTGCGGGACATCGTAGCCGAGCTGCTGAAGCCGGGACGGGACGTTCGTGACGAGCTGCCCAAGCCCATTCTGCGCACCGACGTGCTGGAGATGAAGGATCTGAAGCCCGGCATGGAACTGACCGGCACGGTGCGGAACGTCATCGACTTCGGCGTGTTCGTGGATATCGGCGTCCATCAGGACGGACTGGTGCATATCTCGCAGGTGGCAGACAAATTTATCCGCCATCCCTCCGAGGTGGTGTCCGTGGGCGATATCGTAAAAGTGGTGGTGCTGGAGGTAGACGAAAAGAAAAAGCGCATCAGCCTCAGCATGCGTCAGGCATCTCACAAGGAGCGGGGTTGACCGCCGCAATCGAGAATAACCTCACCGGAAAGGATAACGGACATATGGAATACAACAAAAGAATCGCCGACATGCGCAGCGGCGACATCGTGGAGGGCTTTTACATCCTGAAGGGCGCTTACCCCAAGACCACGGCGGCAGGCAAGCCGTTTCTGAGCGCGTCGCTTGCCGACGCTTCCGGCGTCATTGACGCCAAGGTATGGGACTATACCGGCCCCATCGGCGTGGCGGACGAGGGTCGGATCATCAAGCTGCGGGGCACGGTGTCGGAGTATCGGGGCACGCCCCAGATCGTCATTGACCGCCTGCGCCTTCGCACGGAGGGCGATCCGGTGGAGCTGAGTGCGCTGGTTCCCGTGGCGCCCATCAATGCCGACGCCTATCTGCAAAAGGTCTACGACCTGCTGGACAGCATGAAAGACGCAGACTACCAGCGCCTGTGCCGGGAGCTGCTGCGGCGGCATCTGGCGGACTTTCAGCAGATCCCCGCCGCCAAAAGCGTCCACCACGGCTTCCTCCGGGGTTTGCTGATGCACACGGTGGACATGCTGACCATGGCGGACTTTCTGGCCAGTCAGTACCGCGCCGTCATCGACCGCGACCTGCTGCTGACGGGCACGCTGCTGCACGATTTCGACAAATCGAAGGAGTTCGCGTTTTCCGAGCTGGGGCTCGTGACCAACTACTCTACCGGCGGACAGCTGCTGGGCCATCTGGTGATGGGCGCCCAGGAGGTGGCCGACACGGCAAAGGAGCTGGGCATTCCCAATGACAAGTCCATGCTGGTGCAGCACATGATCCTGTCCCACCACGGCGAGCCGGAGTTCGGCGCCGCCGTGCGCCCGCTGTTTGCCGAGGCGGAGCTGCTGTCCTGCATCGACATGATCGACAGCCGCATGGAGATCTACCGCGAGGTGCTGAACGACCTGTCGGTGGGCGAGTTCAGCGACCGTATTTTCGCCTTGGAGCGGCGGGTCTATAAGCCCCACGAGGTAAAGTAAGCGCCAACAGGAGAAGGAGGGTTTTCCATGGAATATCGCGTTCTGCCCCACGGCGGGGAACAAGTAAGCGTCATCGGTATGGGCTCCTCCGTCATCGGCGCACAGCCGGAAAAAGAGATCATCGCCACTGTCCGGGCCGCCGTTGACAGCGGCGTCAACTACTTTGACAGGGCGGGCGGCCACGCCGCCATCTTTGCCGCCTACGGCAAGGCGCTGGAGGGTATCCGGGACAAGGTGTATCTGCAAATCCACTTCGGCGCGGACTACACCTCCGGCGAGTACGGCTGGACAACGGAGCTGGCCGAGGTAAAACGATCCGTGGCGTGGCAGCTGGAGCAGCTGCGGACGAACTATATCGACGTGGGCTTCATCCACTGTCTGGACGAGGAGAGCGACCTTGCCGCCTATCAGGAGGGCGGCGTGCTGGACTATGTGCTGGCGCTGAAAAAGCAGGGCGTGATCCGTCACATCGGCCTGTCCTCCCACACCCCGGCGCTGGTGAACAAGGTGCTGGATAGGGGCATTGTGGATGTGGTGATGTTCAGCATCAACCCCGCCTATGACTACGGACAGGGCGATTACGGTATCGGCGAGAACACCGAGCGGTACGACCTGTACCGCCGCTGCCAGCGGGAGGGCGTGGCCATCACCGTCATGAAGCCCTTCTGTGGCGGCCAGCTGCTGGACGCCGCTCAGTCTCCCTTCGGCGTCGCTCTGACAAAGGAACAGTGTATCCAGTACGCGCTGGACAAGCCCGGCGTTATGGCCGTTCTGCCGGGCTTCGGCAATCAGCGGGAAATGCGGGAGGTGCTGTCCTTCTTTGACGCGTCTGCGGCGGATCGGGACTACTCCTGTCTGGGCGAGCTGGCCCCGGCTGGCGCGGTGGGCCGCTGCGTCTACTGCAAGCACTGCCATCCCTGCCCCGCCGGACTGGACGTCGCCCTCATCAACAAGTATTACGATCTGGCTATACAGGGAGACAATCTGGCGCGGGAGCACTACCTGACGCTGGAAAAGCGGGCCGGGGACTGCGTGGGCTGCGGCCATTGCGACAGCCGCTGCCCCTTCCACGTGACCCAAAGCCAGCGGATGCAAACCATCCAAACGTACTTCGGTGCATAACGCCGCATGAATAAGGGGAAAAATGGGGGGCATAACCCGGTTTATTGGCCGGTTATGCCCCCCTTTTCCACCCCTCAACAGCCGCTTTTCTTCTCCCCTCCCGCCGCAAAACAAACCGCTTGACAGGCCAAAACCATGCGGCTATAATAAGGCCATCCCACAGGCTGCAAGACGCAGCTTTTCTATAACACCTCAGGTTAGTCAAAGCTAATCAGGAATAAGGAGTGAGAACATGTCGTTCTTTGAAAACACCCGCAAGCCCGCCGGGTTTAGCGGCCGGGTGATGGTATCCATGATGAACCTGTGCCACAGTCCCATGGCCCGCTGGGGCTTCCGGTTCCTGAAGCTTGCCGGTAACGCGGCGGTGCTGGACTGCGGCTGCGGCGGCGGAGCCAACCTGACGCGGCTGCTGAAAAAATGCCCTGACGGCATCGTCAAGGGCATCGACTACTCCCCCGTCAGCGTGGAAAAAGCCCGGAAGCTCAACCAGCAGGCCATTCAGCAGGGCCGCTGCGCCGTGCTGCAGGGAAGCGTGGCGGACATGATCTTCGCGTCCTCGTGGTTCGACGCGGTCACGGCCTTTGAGACGGTCTACTTCTGGCCCGACCTGTCCGCCAGCTTCCGGGAGGTCTATCGTGTGCTGAAGCCCAGCGGCACGTTTCTCATCTGCAACGAGTGCGGAGACCCGGAGAAATACAGCAAGTGGACAGAGATCATCGACGGCATGACCGTCTACCGTGGCACGGAGCTGCAAGCCGCTTTAGAACAGGCGGGCTTCCAGCATGTCCAGACCCACAGCAACAAAATGGGCTGGCTGTGCGTCACGGCGCAGAAGTAAAGGGGGACAACACTATGAGCATCGGCGCGTCATTGCTGCGCGGCGTCTATCGGCTCTCCGGCGTGAAGAAAGCCTTCGCTCTGCCGGAGGAGCAGCTGCTGAAGGCTATCGAAAAGGTCAACCGGGGTCGGGGCTTTTTCATGCCCACCGACCACAAGGCCCACTACGAAAAGCGGATGGTCAACGGCTTTCCGTGCCTGATCGTCCGGGCGGAGAGCAAGCCGTCCCAGCGGGCCATTCTGTTCTTCTTCGGCGGCGGCATGGTCATCGGCCCGGACACGGGCGACGCCGCCGTGCTGCGGAAGCTGTGCTATGGAACAGGCTGCGACGTCTGGTTCCCCATCTATCCCCTCTGCACGGAGCACTGCATCACCGTCAGCTACGACATGGCCTACGCCTGCTACCGGCAGATGATCGCCCTGTACAGCGACGGAAACGTCAGCACCTGCGGGTTTTCCTCCGGCGGCGCGCTGGCACTGGGCATGGCCGCTCACAACAACGCGCTGGGCGCTCCCCTGTCCCCGCCCCGGCACATTGTGGCCGTCTCCCCCGGCGAGGTGCCGTGGAACGATGCGGAAAGGGCGCGGATGCAGGCACTCAACAAAAGAGATGTTTCCATCGACTATGCCTTCATGGTGACGGTGGAAAAGTTCATGCGGCATGGCTGCGAGAAGGTGCCGGACTATATGCTCTCCGGCTCCCGGGGAGATTTTACCGGCGTAGGCGATATCCACTTCTTCTATTCTGCCGACGAGGTGCTCTACGGTGCTTTGCCGGACTTTGAGGAAGCCTGCAAACGGGCAAATGTCCCCTATACGGTGTCCGCCCGCCCGAAGATGGTGCATTGCTACTGTATGCTGCCGATCTTCAAGGAGGCAAAGGAGGACTTTGCGAAAATCGTGGACATTTTGAAAAAATGAGATCGGAAACGGTCGTGTGTTGATTGAAACACGGAGGAAGAACCATGGAACGAAAAGAAGTCATTCGCGGTGCGTACCGAATGACGGGCGGAAACAACTTTTATGACGGCATGATCACCTGCTCTACTCTGAGCGGGAAAGCGGTGTGCCGCTTGGTGTGGGCAATGAACAAGGCGGAAAACGACGCCTATCTGGAAAAGGCAATGTCCGGTATTCCGGAGCATTTCTCCGGCAAGCTGCTGGAAGTGCCGGTGGGAACAGGGATTCTGACCATGCCGGTTTATCAGACTATGCCGGAGGCGGACATTACCTGTCTCGATTATTCGCCCGATATGATGAGGCAGGCACGGGAAAAGGCTGACCGCCTGCACCTGGAAAATGTAACCTTCCGGCAGGGGGATGTGGGCGCGCTTCCCTATGCAGACGATACCTTTGACATCGTTTTGTCGCTGAACGGCTTTCACGCTTTTCCGGACAAGGAAGCCGCCTATCGGGAGGTTTTCCGGGTTTTGAGACCCGGCGGGACATTCTGCAGCTGCTTTTATGTGATGGGCGAGCACAAGCGGACGGATTGGTTTGTCCGGCATGTTTATGAAAAGGCAGGGTTTTTCACACCGCCCTATGAGACGGTTTCCAGTCTGAAAGCACGGCTGGATGGAATGTATACGGATGTGGACATGGGAAACCTGAAAAGCATGGCATGGTTTGTCTGCCGAAAAGCGGGTTAAACCTGAGATGGTCTCATGCACGCAAGAAAGAACAAGGAGGGAGGCAATCAGATGAAGGACAACGAGCTTCTATTCGACCGCAAATGCCATGTGCTGTATTCCCACCCCTGCAAGAAGGAGATACGGGCAAAGATCGCCCTGCACTACCCGGAAGAGGAGCGGGAGACGGTTTGGGAACAGGTAC
>OGPH01002363.1_pt1 | contig 11003 bp, 7 predicted proteins | sample 1552891 | NCBI WGS metagenome assembly OGPH01 (sample SAMEA2580272, study PRJEB22360) | human gut metagenome | biome: human gut; feature: human-associated habitat; material: faeces | place: Denmark | collected 2008/2010 | reverse complement strand
GCTCGTGGTCGTTACGGCCGATCACGAAACGGGCGGTCTTTCGATTCCTTCGGCCGATGTCGATTTCGAGCACGAGGAGGCCGGGATCGAGTACCGTTTCAGCACCGGCGGACATACGGCGGCGATGGTGCCCGTCTATCTGTACGGGACAGGCTCCGAACGGATTAACGGCGTACTGGACAACACGGAGCTGGCCCGTATGTTGAAATGGCTGGTATTGCCGGATAGCGGACGGATTGCGAATGTGCCCGATTGATTCGGATGTACGGGAAGTCCGCAGGACCGGAGAGAAAAAGCGCGGGGTGTTGTGATCGACACCCTGCGCTGTAATTTATGGCATTGCGTTTCGGTTTTTCCGTGCTTCTTCGTTGTCCTTCTCGTCCGTGTCGTCGCCTTCCCAGTCGAACGGCGGGAAATCGCGTCGTTCACCCAGCGAGAAGCGGGTGTAGGTGATCGGCAGCTTCCGTTCGAGGAACATCTGTTCGTAGGCGGTCTTGACCGAGAGTATTTCGTCCGCGAACCCCGAGCCGTAGATGTCGTTGTTGGCCACGTCGCAGGGCAGACCGAACCGTTCGATCACGGCTTGCGTGTAGGCGTAGAGGTGTTGCGAGTCGGTCTTGAGGTTGATTCGTCCGCCGGGAACCTGCATCTGTGCGTACTGGCCCAGGAAGAGGGGTGAGGTGAGCCGTTTCTTGGCCCGGCGCGATTTGAGCTGCGGATCGGGGAAGGTGATCCAGATCTCATCGACCTCTCCTTCGGCGAAGAAGGAGGCGATCATTTCGATGCGGGTACGCAGAAAACCGACGTTGCGCATTTGCCGTTCCGTGGCGGTTTTGGCTCCGCGCCACATGCGGGCACCCTTGATGTCGATACCGATGAAGTTGCGGTTGGGGTCGCGCTCCGCGAGTGCGACGGTGTATTCGCCCTTGCCGCAGCCCAGTTCGAGTACGATCGGACGGTCGTTATGGAAAAAGTCGCTGTGCCAATGTCCTTTGAGCGGATGGTCGCGGCGGAAGGCCTCCTCGAAGGCGGGTTGTACGAAACATTCGAACGTGAGGTTCTCCGCAAAGCGTCTGAGTTTGTCTTTGCCCATCTGTTTTTATTCGCTTTTTTGCTGGTTGATGCCGATGGCTTCCACGCCCCGGACCGGCATCGCCGGGGTGAAAGCCATCCTGTAAATGCCGCTGTCGGGAAAAATTACGTGCCGACGATAGGGAACCGACGCTTCCTCTGCGAGGGCTGCCGGGTGCCTGCGGGGAGGAAGGCCCAGCGTGTAGGATTCCTCGAAAACCAGGGAGTCGGGCGAAATGGTCCGTATCGTCAGCCGCAGCGTGTCGTCCCGAAAGGAGTCGTTGTAACGCACGACGATGTATAGGTCGCGCGGGGTCACGGTATCCGCGTTCGGAATTTCGATTTCGGCACTTTCGCTCCACGTGCCGCCCCCGGTATCGGTTACGACCGTCTGATGCGGCGAAAGGCAGCTCGTAACGAGCATTCCGGCGATCGCTATGATACTCCGCAGGTACATTACGAGTCGTTATTGCTCTTTTTTCGGCGGTTCGGGTTGTGCTGTCTCTCCGTTTCCGCCTTCCCGACGGTTGCCTTCACGACGGTTGCGTCCTCCGCGTCCCCGAGGACGGCGGCGGGCACCGTTCTGTCCCTCTTCGCCCGGAGATTGGGAGTGTGTCGGAGTCGGATCGGTTTCGGAGCCGTTTTGTCCCGGACGGTTTTCGGAACGAGAACGCTCCGAACGACGTTCCCCGCGCTGTTCGCTGCGAGAGCCCTGACCGTTGCCGCGTTCACCGTTCTGTTCGCCGGAGGTGTTCCCGCGTTCGGTGCGCTGTTCGTTTTTCTGGGTGCTCTGTCCGTTGCGCGACCCGTTCCGGTCGCTGTTGCGTGGGTTGCGCGGTTCGCCCTGACCGTTATTCCTTTCTCCGCGCGATTCGCGGCTTTCGCCTTGTCCGTTTCGATTATTCCGTTCACGGCGGTCGCGTTTTTCGCGGCGTTCACTCCGGTTGGCAGCGGGTTCCTGTTTTTCGTCCTTGCGGGATTCCGAAACGGCGGCCGCTTCTGCGGCGCTTCCGCTGCGGGCACCGTTGTTCCGGTTCTCGCGTTCCTCTGCCCGGTCGCTGCGGCGTCGGTTGCGGCCCTTGCGTTTGGAGCCGTTGCCGTCGAAGCGTGTGATGCTGTCCTCCTCCGAGCGATAGGTCGGTTCTTCGAACTTCTCCCGTTGTGGTTGCTCCGCCGACAGCTGATCGACCTTCTTGCCGGCGCGGTTCAGCGCTATGATCTCCTTGACGCGGGCGACGGGAAGCGTCACCACGTTGGTCATCGTATCCTTGCTGCTGCTGAAGGACATGGTACCGGCCAGGATGTCGGTTTTGACCAGGTAATATTCGCCGTCGAGAGCCTGGAGCGGTTCCCGCAGACGGGGGAACTCCTTGCGGGCGTCCACGTAGGTGTCGTATTCGTAGGCGAGGCAGCACTTGAGTTTCGAGCACTGTCCGGCCAGTTTTTGGGGGTTGAGGGAGATCTCCTGCATACGGGCCGAGTTGGTCGTCACACTCGAGAAATTCGAGATCCACGATGCGCAACACAGTTCGCGGCCGCAGGCTCCGATGCCGCCGATGCGTCCCGCTTCCTGGCGGGCGCCGATCTGTTTCATTTCGATGCGGATGTGAAACCGTTCGGCGAAGACCTTGATTAGCTCGCGGAAATCCACGCGCTCGTCGGCGATGTAGTAGAAGATCGCCTTGATCTTGTCGCCTTGGTACTCCACGTCGCCGATTTTCATATTGAGTCCCATTTCGGCGGCGATCTGGCGTGCGGTGATCATCGTTTCGTGCTCCAGAGCGATGGCCTCCTGCCAGCGTTCGATGTCGTAGGGTTTGGCCTTGCGGTAAATCTTCTTGAATTCGCCGTTGTAGGGGTTGAAACCCACGCGGCGCATTTGGCGGGCTACCATGTCGCCCGTCAGGGAGACGATGCCGATGTCGTGTCCCGGCGAAGCTTCCACAGCGACGATGTCGCCCCGTTCCAGCGGCAGATTATTGACGTTTTGGTAGTAGGAGCGCCGGGTGTTCTTGAAGCGCACTTCGAAAATATCGGTCGGCGTGTGTTGCGGGTATTGCTCCAGCCAGGCTGTTTCGTGCAGTTTGTAGCAACCCTCGCAAGGCTTGGCTGCGACCCCTTCGGGGGCGTAGTAGAACGTGCAGCCGCGACCGATTTCGGGCTTGGGCGCTTTCGTATATGGTTTGGTGTTATCCATTGGAGTCATAAATTTCGGTAAAGATAGTGAAATCCGGGAGCAATGCCAAATTTATTCGGCTGAGACTCCGGCATATTCCCGCCGGGCGGATGTGCGTCGCTGCCGGGAAGCGGAGATCCCGGATTATCGGATGCCGGCCTTCCAGCGCCGGATATCGCGGCGGGAGCGGGCGCGCCGCCGGACCGGCCACCAACGCCCCCGAAGTGTGGCGGCCTACCAGAGGGGGGGCGCCCGTCGTAAGACCGACGGTGAAGCCCAGAATCAGCCCCTGTGCGCCCATTCCCAATGTAAAGCCCAACAGGTAACCCACCGGCAGGTTGAAGACGATGTACGAGAGGAAAGCGATCGGCATGATGATCTTCACGTCCTGAATACCCCGCAGAATGCCTACCGAAACGTTCTGGATGCCGTCCGCCAACTGGTAAACGGCGATCAGCAGGATCAGCTTCGAGGCCAGGTCGATCACTTCGGCGTTGGTGGTGAAGAAAGTCGGGATGACGTTGCAGAGCGAGATGAACGTGATGGCGGCGAAGAGGTTCCAGGCGATGACCAGGTGGTAGGAGGCCTTTGCCGCCAGAGTCAGCTCCTTCAAGCTGCGGGCGCCGTAGCAGTGGGAGATGCGGATGGTCGTGGCGGCACCGATCGAAGTCACGATCATGAAGGCGCAGTTGCCCAAGGTCATGGCGATCTGGTTGGCGCTGATGGCCGTTTTGCTCAGCCAGCCCATCATGATACTGGTGCCGACGAAGGCCGAGGCTTCGAGAAACATCTGCAGGGAGATCGGAAGGCCCATACGCAGCAATGTGCGGATCGTTTTGACCGAATAGTTGCGGGGCGAGAATCCCTGAAGATAGGCGCGGTATTTCTGTTTTTTGTAGAAATAGCCGATAATCATGATCGGCATGGCGATGCGCGATCCGAGGGTGCCGAGCCCCGCACCTGTGGCGCCCAGTTCTTCGAATCCGAGGTGGCCGTAGATGAAAATCCAGTTCAAGCCGACGTTCATCAGGTTGCAGAGAATCACCACGACCATTTCGACCCGGGTGTTTCCGACGCCTTCGAGGAATTGCTTGAAGGTGAAGAAGAGCATGATGAACGGCATGCTGTAAGCCAGCAACTTGTAATACGGTATGGCCATATCGACCACTTCGACGGGCTGTCCCATGTGGTACATCAAAGGGATGACGGCCAGTTGGAGCCCGCAGACCAGAAATCCCAACAGAGTATAGAACATCAGGCCGTTTTGCAGGTATTGCGACGATTTGCAACGGTCGCCCTGGGCGTAGAGTTCGCCGATCAGGGGCGTGAGGCCCAGTGCGATGCCGACGCCGGCGATGAAGAGGATGAAGAAGACCGAGCCGCCGAACGAAGTGGCGGCCAGCGGCGTGGGGTCGTCGCCTCCGTAACGGCCGACCATGACGTTGTCGGCGACCTGTACGAGGATCTGCCCCAACTGGGTCATCACGACGGGCAGGGCCAGTTTCAGATTGGCTTTGTATTGTCGTTTGTAGGTTGAAAAACGGTACATATATTTCTTGAATCAGACGACAAAGGTACGAAAATAATCGATTATCCCTCTTTCGCATCCGTTTCGAAGGGGGAACGGAGTCTGATGTCCGGACCTTTCGACCGGGTGTCGGGGCCGATTTTGCAGGCAGATGTCGAAAGCATGCGGGACGGACATATATGGAGCTGTTCCCGGTTTCGATGCAAATGCCTCGTTGCCGGGAGGACTGTTCGGGGTTATTCCGTATGTCGGGCCGGGGTTGTTGTCGGTTCTGGAAAACCGCTTAGTCGAAGGAGTGGGTGAGGCGTGAAAATCCCGGCCGATACTTGCTTCGGCCGGGATTCGAAAACCGTCCGCCACTGGTGCGGATTTATGTTAGGCGACCCGGAGAATCACCTCCTTTTCGCCGTCGGGTTCCACGATCACCCGCTCCCCGCTGTGCAGTTTGCCGTCGATAATCAGTCCCGAGAGAGGTTCCTCGATGCGTTCGAGCAGCGTGCGGCGCAGGGCGCGGACGCCGTATTTGCGCTGGTAGCCGATGGCGGCAAGGGTCCGCTTCGCCTCGTCGGTGATTTCGACCTTGTAGCCGAGTCGGTCGGTACGGGAGAGCAGCCCCTTGAGTTCCAGGTCGATGATCCGCTCCACGTCCGAGAGGTCGAGCGTGCGGAAGATGACGATGTCGTCGATGCGGTTCAGGAACTCCGGTGCGAAGGTTTCTTCCAGCGCCCGGCGGTATTCCGACTGCGGGGCTTTCTGCTGGGTGTCCGATTTCGAACAGGTGCTGTACCCGACCTGCGTGGAGCGTATTGCCGCGGCCCGCGATCCGACGTTGGAGGTGAGAATGATTACCGTATTTCGGAAATCGACCTTGCGCCCCGAACCGTCGGTGAGGTGTCCCTCGTCGAAGATCTGCAACAGGGTGTTGAAGACTTCGGGGTGGGCTTTCTCGATTTCGTCGAACAGGACGACCGAATAGGGATGGCGGCGTACCGCTTCGGTGAGCTGTCCGCCTTCGCCGTAGCCGACATATCCCGGCGGGGAGCCGATCAACCGTGCGACGTTGTGTTTTTCGCTGTATTCGCTCATGTCGATACGGATGAGTCCCTTGTTCTCGTCGAAGAGCCATTTGGAGAGCTCTTTCGCCAGCAGGGTTTTGCCCACGCCCGTCGGTCCGACGAACATGAAGACGCCGATCGGACGCCCTTCGTCCTTGAGTCCCGCCCGGGAGCGTTGGATCGACCGCGAAATCTTTTCGACGGCTTCGCATTGGCCGATGACGCGGGCCGAAAGATAGTCCGCAAGGCCGCGCAGACGTTCGCTTTCGCTGCCCGAGAGCCGTTCGGCTGGGATTCCCGTCATGGAGGTAATAACCTGCTCGATATGCTCGGCCCGGATTTCGGGCGGGCCGGGATCGGACGGAAGAGTCCATACGGCGCCACCGACAGTCGTCGTGTCCGCTGCCGCCGTTTTGCGGGAGCGGTTTTTGGGCGTTTTGGCTCCTGCTGCGGCGCCGACCGGTTCGCGGGATGCGGTTTTTCGGGACGGTTTTTCGGTTTTGCCTTTGTCCTGCAGGTGAATACGTGCCCCGGCTTCGTCCAGCACGTCGATCGCCTTGTCCGGAAAGTTGCGGTCGGTAATGTAGCGCCCGGTCAGGGCGACGCAGGCCCGCAATGCTTCGTCCGAGTAGCGCACTCCGTGGTGCCGTTCGTAATGGGGTGCGATGTTGTGCAGGATTTGCAGGGTTTCCTCTTCCGAAGCGGGTTCGACGAGGATTTTCTGAAAGCGGCGTTCCAGCGCGGGATCGCTCTCGATATCTTCGCGATATTCGTCCAGCGTCGTGGCTCCGATGACCTGCAATTCGCCCCGCGCCAGGGCGGGTTTGAGAATGTTGGCCGTGTCGAGGCTTCCCTGGGTCGAACCTGCGCCCGCGATGGTGTGTATTTCGTCGATGAAGAGGATCGAGTCCTGCTTCCTGCGCAATTCTTCGAGAAGTCGCTGCATCCGTTCTTCGAACTCACCTCTGTATTTGGTCCCGGCCAGGAGCGACGATACGTCGAGCGAATAGAGCCGTTTGCCGCGGATGGTGGCGGGAACTTCGTCCGCTGCCATCCGCAGGGCCAGCCCTTCGACGATGGCGCTCTTGCCCACGCCGGCTTCGCCGATCAGGATCGGGTTGTTCTTCTTGCGGCGCGAGAGGATCTGCACGATGCGTTCCATCTCCCGCTCGCGTCCTACGACGGGATCGATGCGGCCTCTGCGAGCTTCGTACGTAAGGTCGGTGCCGAATTTGTCCAACAAGGCAGGTTCCGCAGGAGGAGTGTCCCGGACAGGTTCGCGCAGGCCGATGAACCGTAGTTCGGGTGTCGGCCGAAAATTGGTATCCGGAGGCGTCGTTTGATCGGCCTCCAGGGTCATCTTTTGCAGTTCGGTCGCTATCGCCTGTGCATCGAAATGGTACATGGCCAGCACCTGCGAAGTGATCGTGTGCGGGTCGCTCACGATGTGCAGCAGTGCGTGTGCCGTCGAAACATGGTGCATCGGGGCGAACAATCGTTGTAATTCTCTGGTGTATAAAGGGAAAAATTCTTCGGGATTCTGCCTCGATGAATCGGGTGCCGATACCGACCGAATCTCGCTTTCGATGCGAAGGCATATTTGGTGAATCTCCCAGTCCTTGAGGCGGGAGGTGAGTATCTGATGCGCTAAGGACCCTTCTTCCCGCAGAATCTCAAGGGTGAGAAAATCCTTGAGTGAGTGGGTAATAGCGCGTTTCGAGGTTTCGAATGCCGTACGGGCGATGATGGCCTCGAGCGTTTTTGAGATTTTAGCTTGCATCTTGGATTCCTTTTTTAGTTTTCCGTGTTCGGAAAAGCGAACGCGGTCGCTCTCTCCTCGCTTGTCGAAAATGTACGTTTTGTCCTGTTGAAATTACAGACTTATAACGAAGAAATCCCAGGTAATATTATGTTAAATAAAAATATTGCATATTGAACGATTTCGTCCCTTTATCAAGCGCCGGGACGAGGCCATTCGCCGATTTCCATGTCGCGGATGTCGGTGCCGTCGATGGTGAAGCGCAGGGCGCTGCGCACCTTGTGGAAACCGTAGCAGCCGGCAGCGCCGGGGTTGAGGTGAAGCAGGTCGTAAACGGGGTCGTAGATGACCTTGAGAATGTGGGAGTGCCCCGCGATGAAGATTTTCGGGCGCAGCGATTGGATCCGCGCTACGGCCTGCGGGGTGTAGGGGCGGGGATAGCCGCCGATGTGGGTCATCAGGACGCTCACCCCTTCGCACTCGAAGGAGAGAAATTCGCGGTAGGTGCGTCGCATGATACCTCCGTCGATATTGCCATAGACGGCCCGCAGGGGTTTGAACGCCGCGATCTGGTCGGCGACCTCCGGAGAGCCGATGTCCCCGGCGTGCCAGATTTCGTCCACGTCCTTGAGGAATGTTTTGAGCGTTTGGTCGAACGTGCCGTGGGTGTCGGATATGAGTCCTATGCGTTTCATGCTATTTTGTTGTTCTCTGTATTCTTCGGTAAACTGCCGGCGAAGTTTGTGTTTCATTCGGATTCCTGCCTGCCGAATTTACGCCGCCCGCCCAGCAGGTAGAGCGTGCCGACGACGGCGGCAGCAAAGGCTGCCGTACTGTCCGCAAGAAGAGCGCAGCCCGTCACGGCCATTTCCGCAACGCCCGCGACGGCCCGCAGCAGGAAGAGGGTGGCAATGGTGTAAATACCTGTTTCGAGCAGCGGCAGCCGGCGGATGATCCCGGCGCCCGAAAGTCCGTAGAGGCCGAATACGGCGAAGATGAACGCAATGGCGACGGTCAGCAGATAAGGAATGGCGGCCCCGTAGCGGAGGGCCAGCGTTTCCATGATTCCGTCGATGCGATAGATCGACAGTACGGGATAGAGCCAAGGTAGGCAGGCGAGGTGTCCCGCCGCGACCAGGAAATTCAATATAGCGCCTGTTTTCAACATGTCGGCAGTCTTTATGTTTCCGGGGATAGATTCCGTCCCGGTTTCGGGATTTATGATTCAGGGATTGCCCGCTGTGCTCTTTTGCCGTTTGTCGGTATATTTTGGTCGCTTGTGTCGCTGCCGTTCGCCGGGGTGAAATACGGGATGTCGTCCGATCGTATTTTCGGGGCTGTCCGGCAGTCGGCTTCAGGAATGCCGGAAGGCGTTGTGTCTCCGGCTGTTATTTATATTTGTCCTTCCACAGCTCCCGGATGCATGCGGCGATCTTCGCTTCGGCGGCGTTGCGGGTGTTCGGCTCGTAGAATTTCTTGCCTTTGAGCGTTTCGGGCATGAACTCCAGCCCGGCGAATCCGCCGTAGTCGTGGGCGTATTTATAGCCTTTGCCGTACCCCGCCTGATCCATCAGCTTGGTCGGGGCGTTGCGCAGGTGCAGGGGTACGGGCCGGTTGGTCGTATCGTGTTCGACGAAGGAGAGCGCCTGGTTGATGGCCATGTAGGCCGAGTTGCTCTTGGGCGAGGTGGCCAGGTAGATCGTGGTTTCGGCCAGCGTGATGCGGGCTTCGGGCATGCCGATCTTGTGCACCGTGTCGAAACAGGCGTTGGCCAGCAGCAGGGCGTTGGGATTGGCCAGGCCGATGTCTTCCGAGGCCAGGATCACCAGCCGGCGGGCGATGAAGCGCGGCTCTTCGCCTCCGGCCAGCATGCGGGCCAGGTAGTAGATCGCTGCGTTGGGATCGCTGCCCCGCACCGATTTGATAAAGGCCGAGATCACGTCGTAGTGCTGTTCGCCGTTCTTGTCGTAGAGGGCGATGTTCTGCTGCAGACAGTCGGTGACGTATTGGTTGGTGATCGTTACTTTGCCGTCTGCGGCGCCCGTGATGATGTCCAGAATGTTGAGCAGCTTTCGGGCGTCGCCGCCCGAAAAGCGGAACAGCGCTTCGGTTTCCTGTACCTCGATCTCCCGGGTTTTGAGCTCCGGATCGGTGGCCAGAGCCCGGTCTAAAAGGGTTTGCAGTTCCCCGTCGGTCATCGGCTGGAGGATATAGACCTGGCAGCGGCTCAACAGCGGTGAGATCACCTCGAACGAGGGATTTTCGGTCGTAGCTCCGATCAGCGTCACCACGCCCTGCTCGACAGCACCCAGCAGCGAGTCCTGCTGCGACTTGTTGAAGCGGTGGATTTCGTCGATGAACAGGATCGGCGGTTTGGAGTCGAAGAATTTCTGCTTGCGGGCCGATTCCAACACCTCGCGCACCTCCTTGACGCCCGACGTGACGGCCGACAGGGTGTAGAACGGGCGTTTGAGAGTCGTGGCAACGATCTTGGCCAGCGTAGTCTTTCCCACGCCCGGCGGACCCCAGAGGATGAACGAGGGGACATTGCCCGTTTCGAGGAACTTGCGGAATACGCCGTTCTGCCCGACCAAGTGGGCCTGTCCGATATATTCATCGAGCGTACGGGGACGCAGTCGTTCGGCGAGGGGAATGGACATGGAAAGCATTTTTTTGTCGCTCAAATGTACTGAAAATTTTTGTTTTCGGCAACGGCCGGACTGAATGCGGTCCGAAAGAGCGGATGCGTAGAACCGCTGCCGTCCGGTTCGGGGATTAGCAGCGGGGAGATCGTGTCTTGGCCGGATTTCGTTTCTACGTCGTGCTTCACGCTTGTTCTGCGGTCGCAGTTCCCGACGCGATGCGCTATTGTATATTTCGAAAAGGATCGCTATATTTGCCGTACATATTGATACACACGGAAAAGTGTAAGTCTGTTCCCGAATCGTGAACGTAGGAAATTCATTTTGGCGGAGAATAGGCAGACATCTTCTCGCGTCGTATTCGTATTCTGCGGATATAGGCGTGGGGCTGTCGCTTATTTCACGCCAAAAGGTACTCCTACGACCTGCGATTCTGAAATGGGCTTCGGTGCCACGCTTTTCTTTTTATTACCAGTCGTCGGGGTACGGACGATACAATCTTAAATTTTATGGATAATATTACGAAGCAGAATGGAAATGAAGTCGGCAGACATCAGGTCGAAGGGCAGACGATCATTATCAATCAGCAGGAGCGGAGAAGCACGAACGGACTGGGAACCGCCGGTTTTATTCTGGCCTTGTTGGGTTTGATTTTCAGCTGGGTTCCGGGGCTCGGCTGGGTATTGTGGGCCTTGGGTTTGATTTTTTCATTCGTGGGAATTTTCAGAACTCCCCGCGGCTTGGCGATCGCCGGGCTTGTCATATCGTGTAT
>OGPH01002359.1_pt1 | contig 11014 bp, 9 predicted proteins | sample 1552891 | NCBI WGS metagenome assembly OGPH01 (sample SAMEA2580272, study PRJEB22360) | human gut metagenome | biome: human gut; feature: human-associated habitat; material: faeces | place: Denmark | collected 2008/2010 | reverse complement strand
ATGCTCCTTGCCGGAAGGGAAAACCGGACGATCAGCCTGGGAAGCCCTCTGAGACTGGGACACAGAAATGGAAGCAGCCTTCGGGAATATGACGAACAGCTTCGGATGCTGCACGGGAAATACCAGCTTGCGGCCGGCAATCTGATCCGGCTTCTGAAGGTAGAGATCCGCTATCCGGTCAGCTGCATGAAGCGCATCCTTGACAGGGTGCAGATCCCCAGAAAATATGCGGCGGAAGCAGTGGAGCTGTTTCAGGCGCAGAACGGGGAGGAGCCCTGCACGGCGCACGACATTTATTATGCGATGGGAGAGATCCCGTTCCTTCTTTCCTGTGACGGACAGGAAGGAAGCAGGCTTGCCAGAGTGGAAGAAAACCTTGCCAGGGCGCTGGCGTTAAACTGGATCGATTATGACCTTGCAGGTGAATACAAATGGTAAAGGAGAAGAAAAATGGAAAAGTTTGCGGAACAGATCATGGAAGAACTGGACAGGATGCTTGATGATGATTACTGGATGAAGTATATGGAAACGGAAAAGGGGAACGGGATGATATACCATGGAATCCTGATCGTGAAGGAAAACGAAGATACGGGTCCTCTGGTATATATCGACTACTATCTGAAAAAGTATCAGGAAGGGAGCCTTACGATCCCGGAGATCGCGTCCGCCATCCTTTACCGGATCGGGCAGCATCCCGTGCCATCCGCCGCCATCGACAGGATCCGGAACCACTATGATGAGGTAAAGGAAGAGATCCGGATTGCGGTATGCAACTATATGGCAAATGAGGAAGAACTGATCCACTATCCCCATCAGAGACTTTTGGACCTTGCCGTTTTCTATTATATCCCGTTACAGGGAATGAACGGCTGGGAGGGGACGATCCGGATCAGCTATCTGCTGCTTGAAAAATGGGACATCACGGAACAGGACCTGTTCAGGCAGGCGGAATGGAATGCCAGGCATCGTATAAGCTTCACAATGACCTCTTTCAGGGATTTTTTAAAAGGCTTTTTTGAAAAGCGTGTCGGGAAAGAAGCTGCACAGGCGATAGAAAAGATCAAGCCGCGTTTCTTTTCCGTCAAATGGTATATCCTCAGCAATGCGGAACATTTCTGGGGAGCCGGGCTGATCGCGGATTGGCCGGTGCTGCAGAGCCTGGCGGAGAGGTTCCAGGATGATATCGTGATCTACCCCTGCAGTATCCATGAACTGATTATTATGAAAAAATCCGATTATGGGACGAATCCTCTCAGCCCTGATAACGTGGAAGAGATCAATGAAGAGAAAGTTCCCTGGGAAGAGCGGCTGTCCAACAATATATATCTGTATTCCAGAGAAAAAAAGGAACTGATGGTATATATGGAGGGCGGCCTTTTATGAAGGATAGCGGGAAAAAGGCGGTTATGACACCGCCTTTCCTGTTTCCAGGGAAGTGGAAACCATAGAAAACAATATCAGACAGTAGAAAGGAAAAAGATATGAGCCTGAATCTGAACTATAAACCGGATGTCCTTGTGGATACGGAAAACCTGAGCCGGGAGGAATGGCTTCGTTACCGCCGGAAAGGGATCGGCGGAAGTGACGCGGCTGCGGTCCTGGGGATGTCCCCGTTCTGCACAAAGAGGGACCTGTATTATGACAAAACCGGTCTCCAGGCTGTAGTGGATGAGGAAGAGGATAACTGGGTTGCAAAGGAAGTGGGGCACCGGCTGGAGGATCTGGTTGCGGAAATCTACGCAAAACAGACCGACCTGACGGTTTTCCCCATCCGGAAGATGTTTTTCCATCCTCTGTATCCTTTCATGCTTGCCGATGTGGATTTTTTTATCAGATACCCGGACGGCAGCACAGGGATCCTTGAGTGCAAAACGACAGGATACCATGGAAAGGAAAAATGGGAGAATGACTCCGTTCCTGTCAATTATGAATATCAGGGCCGGCATTATATGGCAGTCATGAACCTGAATCGGGTAGTCTTTGCCTGCCTTTACGGAAACAATGAAAACGATTTTATTGTCCGTGAGATGGAGCGGGACCTGGAGATTGAGGAGGATCTGATCCGGGAGGAGGAATACTTCTGGAAGGAAAATGTTCAGAGCAAACAGGAGCCCCCATATATGGAGAAGCCGGACCTGGTTCTGGAAAGCATCAGGAAACACTGCGGCCCGGCGGATAAGGACGGCGACATCGTAAAGCTTGGCAGATCCCATATCGCAGATCTGGAAAAATATCTGTCCCTGAAGGAAGAAAAGGCGGCACTGGAAAAGCAGGCCAAAAAGCTGGAGGAACAGATGAAGGAGTCTTATCTGGGGATCGTGGAAGAGCTTGGCGTAAACTGCAAAGGTATTCTGCGGGATGGCTCCTGGGAATATGTTGTGACCTATAACCCTTTTTATCGGACCGGAATCGACAAAACCGGTCTGAAAAAGCTGGAGGCACAGCATCCGGATATTTATGAGGATTATGTAAAGGTTTCTGAAAGCAGGCGGTTTTCGGCAACAAAAAAGGAAGCCGCCTGACGGCAGGAAGGAATCGTGGAGAAAGGAAAAAGAAGATGAGATGTAAACTGATCAGGCCCATTTTTCAGAACAGGGAAAACGGATACTGTGTTTTCCTGTACCAGACGGAGGAAGAGATCCCGAAGGAAGCGGAAAAAGGGAATGAAGAAGGAAAGGAAGGGCCGTCCCGGTTTGGCGCGGTCGGAAGTTATCTTCCGGACAACAGCCGGCTGGAGATCGAACTGTATGGGAAATGGGTAAAAGGAAAATACGGCCTGCAGTACCATGTGGAGCGATACGAGGAGATCCGTCCTCAGACAAAGGAAGGGATCCGCGCATATCTGGCGTCCGGAATGATAAAAGGGATCGGCCTACGGACCGCGGAACTGATCGCGGACCGGTTCGGGACGAGGACTTTTGAAGTGATGGAACACTATCCGGACAGCCTGCTGGAGATCCGTGGCATCACCAGAAAAAAGCTGGATGTGATATTGGAATCCTGGCAGAGCGGAAGTGCACTACGAGATCTGGCAGCATACCTGACTCCTTTCCAGGTTACTCCGGGAAAGGTGCGCAAAATTTATGAGATGTTCGGAAACGCCGCGCTGGAAATGGTAAAGAACCATCCCTACAACCTGTGCCAGATAAAAGGCTTTGGTTTCCTGACAGCCGACGCGATAGCCAGGGCATGCAGATGCAGCCCGGACGATCCGATGCGGATCGAGTGCTGTATCCAATACTGCATGGAACTGGAACAGCAGGCCGGGAATCTCTATCAGGAGAGCGGGGAGCTTGGGCGGAAGGTTTATGGCTGGCTGAATCACGGATATCAGGAGGAAACCGTTACACAGAAACAGATTTCCGCCGTATTGAACTGGCTGGTTGGACAGGGGAAGCTGCGTCCGGAGAGAGGCGCGCTTTATCCGGAGAAAATGTTTGAGTATGAATGTCAGACAGCAGAGAAGCTTGCCGCGCTTCTGGAAGAGAACCAGAAGGGAAAGGCAGACATTGAACCGATCCTGGACCAGGCGGAACAGGAGCTTTCCATCCGTCTGTCCACAAAGCAGAAGGAGGCTGTGCAGAAAGCCTTTGCGTATCCGGTCAGCATCATCACGGGCGGACCGGGAACCGGAAAGACTACCATCCAGAAGGTGCTCTTGTTCATCAATGAGCGGACAGAGAAACGGACTATCCTGCTTACCGCCCCCACCGGCAGAGCGAGCAGGAGGATGGCAGAGAGCACGGGCTATGAGGAAAGCAGCACCATGCACAGCGCTCTCGGCCTTGGAATGGAAGAGGAAGAGAGCGCCGGATCCGATTATCTGGAGGCCGGATTTATTCTTGCGGATGAGTTCAGCATGGTGGATATGAGGCTTGCCTGTGAATTTTTCAGCCGCATCCATGCAGGGACACGTCTGGTCCTGATCGGAGATGTGGATCAGCTGCCCAGCGTCGGACCGGGGAGCGTTTTCCGGGAGCTGATCGGCAGCGGAGCCATTCCGGTTACCGTGCTGGATCAGGTCTACCGCCAGAAGGAGGGCGGCAGGATCATCGAAAATGCAAAAAGGATCCGGGAGAACAGAAATTCTCTGGATTACGGAGATGGTTTCCGGCTGTATTTCGCAGACACCGATGAGGAAGCAGCGGAAGCGGCCAGGGAGCTTTACCGGAAAGCGGCAGAACAGTATGGAGCAGAAAATGTGCAGGTACTTACCCCTTACCGGAAGCGCGGGGCCGCCAGTGTGAATGCCCTGAATCCAATTCTGCGGGAACTGGCGAATCCGGCCGGAGCAGGAAAGAAAGAGATCCGTTCCGGAAAATGCCTTTACCGGACAGGAGACCGTATCCTGCAGAACCGGAATAAGAATGAGATCAGCAACGGGGATATCGGCTATATCAGGGAGATATGGACGGACGAAGACGGCGGATGCCGGATCCGGATTGCCTTTTCTGAAAACCGGATCGTGGAATATGGGCCGGATGATCTGGACCTGATCGAACATGCCTATGCCACAACGGTGCATAAAAGTCAGGGATCAGAGTATGATGCGGTGATCCTGCTGTGGCTCCCTTCTTTCTACAAAATGCTGCGGCGGGATATCATTTATACGGCTGTAACCAGAGCCAAAGAACAGGTGTGGATTGTCGGGAACCAAAAGGCTCTGGCTATGGGAATCCATAATACGGAAAGCGACCGGCGTAATACACGGCTGGGAGAACGGATCCGGAAGGAGTGCGAAAAGAAAAATGCGGCATGATTTTCAAGAAATAACGATATTGGAGGGTATTTATTTATAGATACCCTCTTTTCTGAATGGAGGTAAAAATGAGCGAAGGCATTACGGCAGGAATCTATGACAGAGTGAACGCAGTAAAAGAGCTGAACGATATAGAGGGATTTGACCCGCGGAAATTTATGCGGGCAATCCCGTCAGAGGATGGAAAGATCAGGTACTATCTGGAGGTGGCTTACCGGAAGCTGTGGTACAGGCTGAAGTATCCGGAAGGAAAGATTGTCAAACGGATCTTGAAGCTTACTGACCAGGTTGCAGTCGTGGAGGCACGGGTCTATCTGAACAGGAATGACCCGGAGGAAAGCTACATCTCCAGCGCACTGGCGCAGAAATATTATTCCAACGAGCAGTTCGGCATGAAGTATGTGGAGCTTGCGGAAACGGCTGCTGTCGGAAGGGCACTTTCGGATGCCGGATTTGGGCTGCAGTTTGCCGATCTGGAAGGAGAAACCGATCCGGAAGTGGTGGACGCCCCCATAGATGAGGCACAGCTGAAAGCAGCCGGGAGAATATCGACAGCGGCAGAAAAAGAAGCAGAAGCCGATCCGGCCCAGGATGCGACGGACGAAAATCTTCCCGGACAGTATGACATCAATTCTTACCTGCCCATACCCGACGAAATTCCGGACCTTACCGGAAACGTTACAAAGCAGAATGCTTCAGAACGTGTGGAGAACGGAAGGGAAAGTAAGAGAGGAAAAGGAAGACAGGAAGAAACCGGGGCCATGCAGCAGAAAAGGGGAAGAAAAAAGGAAAGTGCTTCTGTCAGACAGGGTAAAGAAAACACAGAGCAGAGAGCAGTACAACCGGCAGAGCAGAAAAATCCTTCAGTTGAACTGAAAAAGGACATGCCGGTGGAAGAGATCTACTCCAGACTGGACCGGAAAGCGGCTGAGAATGTCGTGATCGGTATCCGGTTCGGACAGGGGAAGACCCTGGGACAGATGGCCAGGGAAAATCCCAAAGCACTGGAGTGGTACGCCACACAGTATGGCGGCCCTGATAATCTGCTCCGCGCCGCATCCAGGTTTCTTCTGGATCTGGCACTAAAAAACGCAGGATGATAAAAAAATCTGCTTCATAGAAGCAGAACAGTCAACGTGACAAATCCTTTCTGCGGCTGTTCTTTACCGGCCGCAGAAGGGATTCTGTCTGACAGCGGATCAAAGGAGGAGAGAATGCTGCACGATTTCCCTTTTACCATTCGGGAGGTGGCAGAGCTGTGCGGGCTGAAAAGCGGAATGGAAAGATATCCGGACAGAGTCAGCATAGATATCAACTGTCCTTTCTGCGGTGGAAAAAAGAAAATGAACCTGAATCTGAAGAAGGATGTGTTTGGCTGCAACCGCTGCGGAATCAAGGGAGGAATGCTTGCCCTTTATGGAGAAACATTTGGCGTGGACAGCCAGACGGCCTATGCGGAGATTCTGGCGAAACTGGGAAAGGAACCCGTAAGTCACTGTACTGCGCCGGAAGATATAAGAACAGAAAGGGATCAGGTACAGGATGTCTCTGACGAGATCAAGGATAAGGCATATGCTTCGCTTCTGTCCATGCTGCCGCTGTCAGATACCCATAAAGGAAAACTTCTTGAACGGGGATTAACAGAGGAGCAGATCGAACGGAATGGATACCGGAGCACACCGGTTTTCGGCTTTCGGAGGATCACGGAAAGGGTTCTGGAAAGTGGCTGCAGGGTGGAAGGCGTTCCCGGATTTCATACGGATCCGGAAGGAAGATGGACCATCCATTTCAGCCAGAAATCTTCCGGTATCCTGACACCGATCCGGAATATCGATGGAAGGATCACGGGGATGCAGATCCGTCTGGACCGGCCTTATGACGGCAGGAAATATGTCTGGCTCTCTAGCGTGAATTTCCCTAATGGAGCATCGTCGGGAAGCCCTGTCCATCTGGCTGGTAAAGCCGGAGACCGGGTCGTATACGTCACGGAGGGCGCATTAAAAGGAGATATCGCCCATGCCATTTCCGGAAAAACTTTTATTTGTGTCCCCGGAGTAAATCAGTATGTAAATCTGGAGCCCTTTTTACGGAAGATGAAAGAGCTGGGAAGCCGGCAGGTGTATGATGCCTATGACATGGATAAATTCCTGCGGCCTGTCTGCAGAGGCGACTACAATGATAAATGCCGCTTCTGTGATCGTTACGGGAAAAAGCCGGGATATGGTACAGCCGCCTGCGAGAAGAAGCAAATAAAGCGGGAGAATATCCAGCGCGGCTGCCGGAAGCTGGGACTTTCGGAACGGATGCTGGTCTGGGATACGGATGAACATGGAGAATGGGCGGAGAGAGTAAAGGGGGTGGATGATTATCTGGTCAGTCTGAAGAAAGCCGGAGGCTCTTCCAGAAGGTGAGATTTTGAACAGACAGTAAGACGGTTCTGGAAAATAGAGGGATTTACGCTGAACGGTAAATACCCTCTATTTTTTATGCCCTTTTGTTGGCTTTTACTTAATATATGCGTATATACACATATACAAAACGTAAACCAAAGAAAAGGAGCGAAAAAATGATGTATCAGAAACTTACGGTAGCAATGGACCATGGAAACAGGAACATGAAGACGGAAAATTTTATTTTTACATCCGGTCTTGTGGAAAGCGACTGCAGGCCGGCTCTGGGAGATTATCTCCTGTATCGGGACAAATTTTATTCCCTGAGTGAGCAGCGGATCCCGTATATGCGGGATAAGACAGCGGATGAGAGATTCTTCGCATTGACGCTGTTTGGGATCGCCATGGAAGCGCAGCGGCAGGCACTGCCGCTGGAAGATGGCTGTCTTCAGGTGGAGCTGGCCGTGGGACTTCCGCCCAAACATTATGGAGCACTGTACGAGAGGTTTGAGGAGTATTTCAGGAACAGGGGAAGGCAGCAGATCCGTTACCGCGGGAAAGCATACGAGATAGAAATCATTGATGTGGCGGCTTATCCCCAGGATTATGCGGCTGCCATGACGATTTACCCGCAGATTGTGGAATATGACCGGGTACTGACCGTTGATATTGGAGGTTTTACGCTGGATTATCTCCTGATGCGGGGAGGAAGGCCAGATCTGTCTGTCTGCGACTCTCTGGAAAAAGGAGTGATCCGGCTCTATAACGAGGTGATCTCCCGGATCAATTCTGAGCAGGATATCCTTCTGGAAGAGCAGGATGTAGACAGGATCATCCAGGGAAAGAGAACGGACTACAGCCGAGAGGTCACCGAAGTGGTGGAAAGCATGACAAAGACGTATGTAGAGGACATTTTGGGGACGCTGAGGGAACGGGGACTGGACCTGAAGACCGGATGCGTGGTCTGGATCGGCGGCGGGGCAAAGCTACTGAGAGATTATTTGGAGAACTCTAAGCGGATCGGTAGAAGCGTTTTTGTGGAGGATATCTGCGCCAATGCAAAAGGATATGGAATTTTGTATCAGCTGCAGAAGAGAGGCAGGTAGGCGACATGGAAAAGAAAAATCCGTATGTAATGACGATCGGCTTTAACCGAAGGGATCCGAACCATAGAAAAGTGGCGGAATTTCTGAATGAGATGGAGAGGGGGAAGGCGCAGTATATTGTGAATGCGGTGATGGCGTATCAGGGTGAAATGGAATGGAGTTCTGTATCATGTATAGATGAGAAAATGCTTCGGAAGATCGTGGGTGAAATCCTTGCGGAAAAAGAGAGGAAGAATCCAGATGATTTCAAAAAGGTGCAGAAGGATGAAAAGGATTCTGAGAGAAAATTTCAAATGGATGGGAAGGATATCCGAAATATCATGGATTCTCTGAATGCTTTCAAAATGAAATGAAAAATTCTGTATATCGGTAGCTGCTATTTCTATCATTAATGAAACTGCCTGAAGAGTCAGTATTTTCAGCTGGATTAAAAACTGATAAAATGAAAAAGAAGGGGTACCTGTATTGGGAAAAATGAGAAGATCCGCTATACAAGCGGAATATAAGTCTGAACCGGAAAGAGAGGCAGGAAGCAGTCAATGGTGAATATACTTATTATTGAAGATGATGTGGACTTTAACCGGGCTATCTGTACCTACATGACGGACAATGGTTTTCATATAACAGGATGTCTGCGTGCTGAGGAGGCATGCGCTTTGCTGGCCGAAAAGGAATTCGATATTCTGATTTCTGATATTATGATGCCTGGAATGGACGGGTTTGCACTGGCGGAAACTGTCCGTGCGGTAAACAGAGAGCTTCCGATTCTGTTTATCTCGGCGAAAGGAGATCTCCCTTCCAAGAAGAAAGGATTTGGTCTGGGAATTGATGATTATCTTGTGAAGCCTTTTGATCCTGAAGAACTGTTGCTGCGGGTAAAAGCCCTGCTGCGCCGTGCTGATATCAGTGTGTCGCATCGGATTGAGATTGGCAGCTTCATCATGGATGCCAATGCCACGGAGGTTTTAAATGGCAATACCCCAGTTCCCCTTACGGCAAGAGAATTTAATATCCTCTATAAGCTTTTATCCTGTCCCAACAAAACCTTCACCCGGTCTCAGCTTCTGAATGAATTCTGGGGAATGGATTCAGAAACGACCCTCCGGGCGGTAGATAATTACATTTCAAATCTCCGGGACAAGCTTTCCTGCTGCAAAGAGTTCCATCTCGTTACGGTGAGAGGATTTGGGTATAAGGCGGTGATCGACAAATGAGAAACTATCGGGAAAAGGACCCACGCGTAAGAAGAAGGGTGCTCAGGGGAAGAGATTTCGGAGCGGTCTATTTCTGTATCCTTGTCCTGGCCGGCCTGGAGAGATGTATTGTACTGGTTTTTGAAGAGCATCCTCTGGAGGGTGGGCTGGAAACACTGATCCTTCTGCTGTATTGGGCCGTGGTCTCATTGGGGATTCTCTTTGTCATGGGATATCATCTGAAACGCCGCTATGACCTTCCCCTGCGCAGATTGAGCGAAGCTGCCGGAAAGGTGGCTTCCGGAGATTTTACGGTTTCCGTCAGACCGGAGCATAATGAAAACGAGGCGGATTATCTGGATGTTATGATCGGAGATTTCAATCGGATGACCGCGGAACTGAGAAAGGTTGAAATCCTGAAAACAGACTTTTTCTCCAATGTTTCTCACGAATTTAAAACGCCGTTGTCCGTCATCCAGAGTTACGCAGGGCTTTTAAAGAAGGCTGCTTCCGATTCGGTTCAAAGGGACCATACGGAACAGATCCTCCTTTCTGTAAAAAAGCTGAATGGACTTATCACCAACCTCCTGAAACTGAACCTGCTGGAGCATCAGACAATCCCGGCCGTGCGAAAACCTTATAATCTCTGTGAACAGCTTGAAGAATGTGCCCTGCAGTTTGAATCGGTCTGGGAAGAAAAGAAGATCGAGTTCTTTCTTGAGATGGAAGACCATGTCATGATAGAAAGTGACAAAGATCTTTTGGAGCTTGTCTGGAGCAATCTGCTTTCCAATGCCTTTAAATTCACCGGGTCAGGAGGATGCGTGACATTAAAGCAACGCACGGAAGGAGAAGATGTTCTGATCAGCGTTTCGGATACAGGCTGCGGTATGGACAGGGAAATGATTCTCCATATCTTTGACCCATTTTACCAGGGAGATACTTCCCGTTCATCAGAGGGAAATGGACTGGGACTGGCTCTGGTCCGCAGGATTCTGGAACTCTGCGGCGGTTCTGTTACAGTACGCAGCAGATTAGGAGAAGGTTCCGAATTTCTGGTACGTTTTCCCATATGGCGTCAGGTATATGCGGACAGGCTGTCAAACAGAAAAGCAAAACTCTGAGATTTGTGATAATATTCAGATGAAATCCAGACAAAACTCTGACATTTTTCCCGTAAACTCTTTGCAATATTTGAAAAAAGGAGTTAACTGGAAAAATGAAAAAGGGAAAAAATTACTCACGGTTGCTCTCTCTTCTGATCCGCAGCCGAAGATATCTGTTGTTTTCTTTTAATTATATCTTTCGGGAACGGCTGCATGGACTGGACTTCACGCTCCGGGACCGGAGGCTTTTACGACGGACTGATGGGAAACTACATGGGTATGCCATAACGCCTTCCGGCCATCTGAAAGAAATATTTACCTGCTATCGCTCTTTGAAGCCCTCTGGCGGAAGCCTTCTCGATATCGGATGCGGGAAAGGTTTTGTCCTCTGGAAAGCATCTTCCTATTCATTTGACCGGATCTGCGGGATCGATATTGATGACAGACTGATTGCAATCGC
>OGPH01002357.1_pt1 | contig 11024 bp, 6 predicted proteins | sample 1552891 | NCBI WGS metagenome assembly OGPH01 (sample SAMEA2580272, study PRJEB22360) | human gut metagenome | biome: human gut; feature: human-associated habitat; material: faeces | place: Denmark | collected 2008/2010 | reverse complement strand
ACGATCTCAAACTGCTCTTTATCCAGGATCCGCCAGGGCGCTGCAGAAAACTGCATCATGGGACACAGGGCGGCCGCCTGCGCGTAGCGCACCACCAGCTCCCGGTCCAGATGGGAAGCGTTTTCCTGAAAGCTTCTGTATTCTCCGCCGCCGATCATATCCGGGCAGTGAAAGGCATAACCGGAAAGGGACTGCGCCAGAGAATTGGGAAGGAGCATGTTCAGGCCGTCCCTGTCCCAGCTGTGCAGCTTGTCCGCAAGCCGCATGACCAGAGGCTGCCCGCCCAGCTTCCATCCGGCGCGCAGCTCGTTAAAGGCAAACCGCTTTCCAAACAGGCCGTAGGTCCGGACCTGATCCCAGGCGGATGACGGCCGGAAAGGACGGTCGTCATCCCGGTACATATATGGATCGCCGCCGTCCAACTTGAAGCCGTCCACGCCGTATTCCTCCATCAGACCGCGCAGCTTTTCTTCAAACCAGGCCGCACAGTCCGGATTCGTCAGATCCAGCACGGCGCTCAGTCCGTTCCACCAGCGTCTGACCGCCGTTTCTCCCGCCGCATCCTTCAGCAGATACCCCTTCGGCTCCAGTTTGCGGAAGGCCGCAGAGTCCGGGGAGATATAGGGCGTGATCCACAACATCAGCCGAAAGCCCATCTGATGCAACCGCTCCATCATTCCCTTCGGGTCCGGGAACGCCCCCGCCCGGAAGGAAAAACGGCCGTAATCCTCCGCCCATCCCTCGTCGATCATCAGGATTCCCGCAGGCATCCCGTGCTCCAGAATCCCTTCCGCGTAGTGCAGTATCCCCTCCTGGGTCTGGTCGTACATCAGCTCGATCCAGGTATTGTACTGAGGCTTTGAGAAAAACAGCGGCTCCACCTCCTCTCCCGTAAAGGGGAAATGCGCCCGCATGGCCGCGAGGTAAGCGCCTCTCAGATTTTCATATCCTTCCCCCGGTTCGGCCTCCACATCCGTCCGGATGATCCCCTCTTCAAAGACGGCGGTAAAGGGCTTTTCGCACCACAGATATCTTCCTTTTGAAGACAGAAGCAGGGGCATTACCTGATTCGGTGTTTCCCGATCTCTGAAATCCAGAACGGCGCTGTCTTCTTTCCCCAGCGGCATCCGGATTCCCTCATGTACGATACCACCCCACCAGTATTCATCAGGCAGTATTTCCAGTCTCATTTTCGTTCTCCTTCCTTTTTCCCTTTTTCATTCTTTTCCCCTGCCTCTTCTTCCTCCCGCATCCGTTCCGCCACATGATATTCCCGGAACCTGGACGGTGTTACGCCGTAATACTTCTTAAAGGCAGTGGTAAAATAAGTGCTGTTGTTGTATCCCACCCGTTCCGCGATGTGGGCAATGTCACAGCCCGGCTCAGCCAGCAGAAGCTCCCTGGCCTTCTCCATGCGCACTTTCAGCACATAGTCCAGCATCCTCGTTCCTGTAAATTCCGTGAACAGCTTTCCAAAATAGGCAGAGCTGATGTTCAGCCTGTCCGCCAGAAGATTTACGCTCAGGCTGCTGTCGTCATAATTACTCCGGATGTAGTCCACCGCTTCTTCCATCAGCGCCGCTGTGGAATGTCCGGCTACCCGGCTGATCTGAAGGGCCGCCTCATCATACAGGGATTCCAGCCACAGAAGCAGCTCTTCTCTTCCAGAAAGCGCTGCGATATGCTCCCGTATGGAATTTCCTTCTGCCTTCCGTCCGCTTCCTTCCGAATATTTTACGATCTTTCCCGCTCTGGAGACAGACCTGACCACAAGCTCCAGCTGCGCCATGAACGCTTCCCAGGGCAGCTTTTCGCAGAAGATGAGGATCCGGTTTACGGCTTCCATATACCCCTCTTTGTCCTTTTGTTTCAGGTATTCCACGATCCGCTCCGTTTCCTCCGCCTGCCCGCTCTCTTCCTTTTCCGGCAGGAGGAACGTCTGCGCACAGCCCAGAAGCTGCCTTGTTTTCAGATAATCGTTCATCCGGCGGAAAGAACGGGTGCAGCTTTCCCCTTCATCCAGGAGACAGCCGGACAGAACGCTGAACAGACGGACAGACGCCAGCTTTCCGGCAGAGCCTTCCGCCTTCCGCATCGTTTCCAGAATACGTTCTTCTCTTCCCGCTTCCTGCGAGATCAGAAACAGGATTCTTCTTAAGCCCACTTCAAAACAGATACACCGCCCTTCCTGTTCCAGCTCCGTGGAAAACACGCTGCTTACCATGCCTCTGAGCATATCGTACTCCTGCATGCTCAGACTGTTTTCCCTGTCCTCGTTTTCCAGAGAAAGAAGCACCATATAATAGGGCTTCCCAGCGGACAGAATTCCCCTCTGTTGCAGGAGTACCTGGATTTCCCGGCTCTGCGTCCCGAGCAAAAGATTTTTTACAATAAAATCTTTCTCCTTTTTATCATTCATCGCCCGCATCTGGGTGGAAACGTCCCTGTAAAAATGCTCCAGAAATGCCACGTCGTCCTGCTCCGGATTCATTTTTTCTCCGATCTCAGACTGCTTCAGATTTCCAACCACTTTATGAAAGGGCCTGAAAATCCGTCTCGCCACCAGAAACATCAGAAGAATGATCACTCCCGCGGCCAGCAGAATAATCGCCGAAATCATGTAGAAAACAGAGTTAATATTCATGATCTGTGTCACATAGTCTGACTGAGCGACAATCCAGAAGCCTTCATATTGTGCCGGACTCGCGAGGATTTCCCACCGTTTTCCATTTTCCCTGATCTCAAACTGCTCCTCACCGTTCATGACCCTTCGCACCCACTCCCGATCCGACCAGTTTTCTCCCAGATTTTCCTGGCTGCTGTTTCCCACCACCATTCCGTCCCCGTTCAGAACGAGCAGCCGGAACTGCCCGTCCTGTTGGTCCGAAAACAGGCCTTTATTCAGCCATGCCAGATCGATATTGATTACGGCCATTCCCATAAAATTATCATCGCCGATCCGCGTTTCCGCCATGGGTATGGTCAGAAGGGAAATCATCTCCTGATCGGACTGATAATTTTTTACCTTCCAGACAAAAGGGCTGTTCCGGCTGTCTTCTTCCTCAAGCTTTTCCACAAGAATCCCCTCCAGATTTTCAGGGTATGACAGGTTGGAGCCCATGCTCAGCACCATTTCCCGTTCCCGGTTGACAAAACAGACCGACTGGATGAAGGAAGAACCTCTCAGATTATCCAGAACCCGGTTTACAAAGGACATATGCTCCAGGAAATCCGTATTTTCATCCAGCCGGAGGCTGACCCCGTCCGCAGAACCGTACCAGTCCAGAAGCAGCTGCCTGGCATCGGAAATATTTCCGGTGAAAACCGCATCCGTGTTTCCCATCGCCGCATGGATCAGCTCATAATAGCCACTGACCATTTCCGTCCGAAACCACACAAACAGAGAGCCTGCCGTAATGATCAGGACCGTCAGAGAAACCGCAAGCATTCCGAATAACGTCCTGGAAAACAGGGTACTCATTTTATTCCGAAGCCATTTCATATCCTTCTCCCCTTTCTTCGCGCCCTCTATTTTACATGATTTTCATCATGATTGCCATAGATATATGACAGTACATCCAGCCTCCTTTTTTGGGGGGCCGGGCCAGCCTTTTTCGGGTATGGCTCTCTGCGGACACAGTTTTCTTTACGGATGTTACGGATGCTCCAGCCTGACCGTCAATACAAGTGGAGCTTCCGCTTCCCGTACATCCGCCGCGAACCTTACCGGCCTGCGCTTCTTTCCGGTTTCCAGAAACAGGCGCAGCCTGACTTCATTCGTACAATCCTCCGGAAACGGCATTTCCACCAGACACATTCTCTCGCCCAGGTTTCCTCCGTTCACCTGTACTCCGCTCGTTTTTCCTCCGCTTTCCGCCTGAAAATACAGATTTCCCGGAGGGTTGGCGCAGCCGTCGTTCACCATTCCGAGAACCAGACTGCCGCTTCCGTCTGCCTTCCTCTGCTTCCATATAATCGATGGACGAAGCCGGTATCCCAGCCTGCGGCAGAACGGCTCAAAAAGCTGCGGCATCATGTGATCCGCGTAGAGGGTATCCGGAATGTTAAAACCGACAATGCCATATGCGGCCCCGTAATCACACATGCGGTCCGGCGTTTCCATAAACGAATGCCGGAAAGCCGGATCCTCATGATCCTCTGTTCCGATTCCCGGCATCACGGTTTCAAAAATCATTGCCGCATCCGCCCTCTTCTGAAGCCCGTACCATGCCTGATCCGCCTGAAACCAGCGGTAATAGCTGTCTCTTCTGACCCAGCAGCCATTCTGAATCGCCTGTGCGCCCGCACGATATTCACTGAGCACCAGATTCAGAACCATGGGAGTCAGCGGGAAGGCCCTCTGATGACTGTCAATCAGCCGTCTCACCACTTCCTCCATTCGTTCTCTGCTTCCCAGTTCAAGATCCACCACCGGTCCATCCGGCGTTGGCCTGCATCCATGATGTCCTTCTCCCCATAAACCAAAACCTGATACATCCGCATATTCCAGCGACGGCATGCCGTCGTATTTTTCTCCCAGAAGCATCAGCATCTCTTCCCAGTATTTCAGATATTCCTCCGTATACAATGGAAGCTTTCGCGGAGACGGCCCGTAAACCTCCCCGTCATAATACGGGTACATTGGCAGACGGTCCGCCAGAAAATCCGGAAGAAGATGCTCCCTCGGATTGCTGGGAGAGGCCTGCATGATCCGGAAGCCCCAGCTGATTCCTGCTCTCTGCGCCGCCTCCACTGCCATTTCAAATTCCGAAAGCAGAGAAAGCCTCCCCTTTTCCTTCTGTACATCGTTCCACCCCACACGGATATAGAGGTTATCAATGTAAGGAAGCGCCGTTACCTCCTCCAGCATTTTTTCCGTCAGACGAAATGGCCTTTTCCGGTCATTTTCCGCTCTTTCCTGAGGCGTATAGCCTGTTACCATATGGTCGCTGATCGCCATGGAAATAATTCCCATACCCGGATTATGGATGTGTCCCTGATATGGCTTAAAATAGGCAATCTGCTCATAACGTGCTCCTTTCTCCGGAATAAACAGCCCTTTTTCAGATACTGTCCGCATTCATTACCCTCCTTTTCTGCCCCGTCATCCTTCTCTTTCTCCAAAAAAGCGCCTGCCAAAATGCAGACGCCTTTTTGTTCAGGACAATCCCCACACAGGGTCACATTTTTAATATTCCGCCTTTTACGGATTCTGCTGCGCGTAAAATTCGGAGAACTGCCTCTGATATTCCGCGATATAGGTATCCAGACCCGCAGCCTTCAGCTCCTCGATTACCTCGTCGATATTCTCTTCATAATCCAGGAATCCCCACATCATGGGCTTCAGCTTCTCATCATAGATAGAGGTGAGCATCGCCACTTCCGTCGTAACCGGCGTGGTATCGAAGGAGAATCCGGCCAGTTTGGAGAGCCGGGAATCATCATCCCAGTGTTCGTACTCGTCAATGGTTTCCTGATCGAAGGAAGGATCGTAGGTATTGTAGGGAATCGCCTCCATGAACCAGCTGTCAATGAAGGAATCGGATACCAGCTTGGTGATCGATCCGTCCTCATTCACTTCATAATCCTTGCCCTCTACACCGTATACGCAGAAATTATAATGCTCCTGATCCTGATACATCCAGTTAAACAGATCCAGCCAGCGGGATACGTTTTCCTGATCAGCCGCGGAGATCGCAATGCCCCAGTCATAATCCTTGGTCTTGATCTTCACCTGATCGCCGACCTTCACCATGGTTTCATAGGCATCAGGATCCGCCGTTTTCAGCGTGGTGGAAATCAGAGAACCGGGCATTCCGTTTCTGGAAAGACAGTTGCCGGAGTTCCAGTCCGCATCGCCCTGAGAGGGATTGGTGATCAGATCCTTATCGATGTACCCTGCCTCCACCCATCTGCTGGTGATCTCACAGAGGTTCTTAAAGGCCTCGGATTCAAAATAGCTGTAAACCTGATCGCCTTCTTCCTCTTCATTCACATAGACAAAGTCGTTTCCCTCATTCATGGATCTTGTTCCTTCCCCGCAGTACGGCCACAGCGCATAGGTCAGGAAATCGATATTCATGACTGTTCTCATATCCGGATGCTTTTCCTTACATGCCGCGAACACCTCTTCCAGCTGCTCCAGCGTGGTGATATCCTCCGGCGCGTACCCCAGCTCCTCCAGCACATCGCCTCTTACGTCAAAATACTGCATGGAACCGGAATAGGGCTTGTTTCCGAAAGGAATGGCATAAATCTTTCCATCGTACTTCACGCACTCAAAACCGTTGTTTTCCCCTCTCATTTCAATCAGGTCCGGCAGATGCGTTTCCAGCAGCGATTCGTCGATTTCCGCAAGATATCCCTTTGTGTGCCAGTCGTAATTCTGTACAATGTACTCTACGGCGAATTTTTCGCCGCTCGCCAGCATGGTGGATATGTTCGTATCAGATCCCCAGGGAAGGAATTCCACCGTCAGGTCGATATTCAGATCCTCCAAAACCGCGTCATGGAATTCATTCTTAAAAAACTCATCTCTGCGCGCAGTCATATCCCCATAGAAAATCAGACGCAGTTCCACCAGTTCCTGATCATCCGCGGCCGTATTCTGCGCTTCCGCGCTTTCCTGTGCGGCGGTGCTCTCCGCCGCCTGGCTTTCTCCTCCGGCCGTGCTCTGTTCCGAAACCGCTTCCGTCGTTCCGGACGCATTCTGTCCTCCGCAGCCTGCCAGCACGGATGCCGTCATCAAAAGACTCATTGCCAGTGCCAAAAATCTCTTCTTCATCTCTTCCTCTCTTTCCGCTGCCTTTTGGCAGCTTTCGTAATCGGGAATTGGCCATAAGGCCAATCCGTCTCTGTTTTATGGATTTCCGCAGGCCTCAGCCCTTCACCGCCCCCACGGTAATTCCCTTTACAAAATATCTCTGTGCGAACGGATAGAACACCATCACAGGAAGCACAGTAAAGACCGTCATCGCCATCCGCGCCGTATTGGACGGGAGGACAATATGTTCTCTGGCAGACTGCAGACTGGAATTGGACAGCAGCGCCGAAATATTGGACATCATATTATACAGCAGCTTCTGCAGGGTATACATATCCGTTTTCGTAATCAGATACAGGGACAGATAGAAATCGTTCCAGTATTGCAGCGCCATGAAAAGTATCACGCTTACCAGGCCCACCTTCGCCAGCGGAAGGGCGATGGTAAAAAAAATCCTGGCATCCGATGCCCCGTCTATTTTAGCCGCCTCCACCAGTTCTTCAGGAACCGCCTTAAAATTATTTTTCAATACGAACATATAAAATACGTTCATCCCGTAAGGAAGGATCAATGCCCAGAGATTGTTCTGCAGGCCATAGTATCTAGTGCAGAGGATATACCAGGGAAGCAGCCCGCCGCTGAAAATCATGGTAAACCAGGCAAAGAACGACAGGGCATTGGCAAACCGGAAATTTTCCTTTTTCTGCGCCGCCGCATAGGCGAACAGAGACATGACCGTCACGGAATACACGGTACCGATCAGAACGCTCGCAAAGGATATCCCATACGCCCTCCAGAGCATGGTTCCCTTATTTTCCAGAATAAACCGGTAGGTTTCCAAAGACGCGTCTCTCGGCAGAAGGGAGAAGCCTTCGTTTACAATGGCCGTTTCATCCGATATGGACGCGACAAAGGCGATCCAGAAGGGAAGAAAACAGCTCAGCGCCACCAGCCCCACCACCACATAGCACAGCACGCTCTCCTTCCGTTTGCGTGACGGCGTATTCGTCTTTTTCATTTTCTTCACTCTCCTTTCCTCAGAACAGCGCGTAATCCGGGTCCACCTTTTTCACCAGCAGGTTGGCTCCCATGACCAGCAGGAATCCGAATATGGACTGATACAGCGTGATCGCCGAAGCCGATTCAAACTGACCGTTTTCGATCGCGGAGCGGTATACGAAAGTGGCGATGGTGTCTGTCGTCTCCAGCAGGAACGGATTCAGGCTCGTCATTCCCATGATCTGGTCCACCCCTCCGGCAAGGATTCCTCCCACATTCAGCAGGAACATGATAATGATGGTGGGCTTCAGAAGCGGGATGGTGATGCGCCGGATTCTCTGCCATCTGCCTGCCCCGTCGATTTCCGCAGCCTCATACAGACTCTGGTCAAAGCCTGTCAGGGCGCAGAAATAAATGATGGAACCATACCCCGCGCCCTTCCACACGGTCGTAATAATCATGATCGGCCACCAGTAATCCGGATTGGAATACCATTCCACCGGTGTTCCTCCAAGCGCCGTGATCACGGAATTGATCATTCCCGTATCTTCATCGAAAAGCGCCAGCGCCACCATACCGACCACAATCCAGGAAATGAAATAGGGAAACAGCATGACGGACTGGGTAATCTTACGGTACCGTTTGGCATTGATTTCATTGATCATGATTGCCAGCGCCACATTCACCACTACCCCGAGCACGATGCTGAACCCGTTGATCACCAGCGTATTTCTCGTAGCCCGTATGGCGTTATCCATGTTCATAAAGAAAAATTTGAAATTCTGCAGCCCTACAAATTCACTGCCGAACAGCCCTCCCTGATAGGTATAGCGTTCAAAGACCACATACAGTCCTGCCATCGGCAGATAGGAAAACAGAATCAGGCAGATGATGCCGGGTATCGGAATCAGATAGAAAAACCATTTTTTCCGGATCTCCTGAATCAGGCTCATCCGTTTCACCGGAACAGCCGCTGTCTTTCCTGCGGCGGAACTTTTTTTCATTATCCAGACCTCCTTTTCATCTTTCCGTATTTGAGGAACAATCTTTTTGCCGCCTTATCCGGCGTCGTTTCTGTTGTGGTCAGGTTAGCATTGTGCTTATACAGATTCAACCATAAATAGATTAAAATGCTTAAAAAAATATGCATTTTATATATTTTTCAATTTTTTAAGCCCTATTTTTTTAAGTTCTTTTCATTTTTCTCCTGTTTTTTAAATTATTTCATTCTCTCTTCATGCAAAAAGGCGGCATCTGTCTTTCTGACAGCTGCCGCCCTGTTTTTGTCTGTTTCTGTTTCTATCTCTTTCCCCGCCTTTTTCCGTTTCAGAACTGATCCGGCGTTCCACACTCGATCTCAAACCGCTCCCGGTAATGCAGTGCCAGCGTATGCCCCTCTCCAAAAGTGACTGGAAGCCAGATATAGGAGCACCGTTCAAAATTCTCCGTATTATGCCGTTCTGCCATATGAATATAAAGATCCTTTTTCCCTTCCACCCGGAAAATATAGGTGCTCTGGGAATGAAATGTGGTATGTGTCTCATCTCCCACGCAGGGATCTCCCATATCCTCCCATTCCCCCATCAGGTTCTTCGTGCAGAAATACTTTGCCTGATTCGCATCCCAGGACGTAAGATCGGATGTTACCATATAATAATAGCCGTCATGTCTGACCAGCGCCGCCGCTTCCCTCCAGAAAGCCGCATCAATCCTTTTGTACTGAGAGGTAAAGGAAAGATAATCGTCTGACAAACGGACAATGTGCAGACATCTGTCTTTTTCCACTTGTCTGTCATAAATGAAATATGCGCTCCCATCCTCGTCCTGATATACCGTACTGTCCCGCACCAGCCCTTTTTCATCAATCGGACGGGAGGTCCCCAGCCAGGTATAGCTTCCATTGACACGGTCACAGACAGCCACGCCCGCTTCTGCAGTCCCTTCCGCAGAGCCGTGATCCCCCGGATATTTTACATAATGACACCACAAAACATACTGCCCCGTGGTACGATTGTATACGATCTTGGGCCGTTCAAAGCGCATGGGCGCATACAAAGGGTTCTCCGGCTCCTGCGAGCAGGCCAGGATCACCCCTTCATAGTGCCAGTGATACAAATCCTCGGACTCATACATAACCACGCCTTTCGTGGTAGTCTGCCCTCCCATACCGTCTCCGGCACAGGGCAGAGGGCGAAGCGCCTGGCCATACCAGTGATATTTTCCATCCACATAAATGATTCCCCCGTCGCTGGCATTGATGATATTTCCGTCTGTATCGAACCACTGCACGAATTCATTGATTTTTCCATTCACAATCAGCCCGCCTTCCATTGTCTGCCTCCTTCTTTTCTGTATTTCCTTTATTCCATTCTTTTTAATCATCAGCCATAAGCCGCTCCCTCATAATCCCATACCACCTGTCCGCGATCTGGCGCATTCCCTCCAGTGAAGGGTGCGTCAGATCCTGAGAGACAAAGGCAGGGTCATTCAGAAGCTCCAGGCCGTCCGTGAACACCATCCGCCTTCCGACAGCATATTTTTTCACAATTCTCCGAAAGTCCGCCGCTTTTTCCTGATCGCTTCCGAAGCAGCCGAAGATGCTGGTCACGAAAATGGGCTTCGTCTCCTGTTCCAGCACGGAAAAAAATTCCCTGACACGTTCTTCAAACGCTTCCGGGGTATATCCCAGCATGTTTATACCAAGCTCCACAGAGGCGAAATCCCAGTCGCGGCGGCTGACAATATATTCCGCGAGCGCCTTTTCTGCCCGCGCGCTTCCCGCCGATCCCAGATTGATATAGTCGCAGCCGAATCTCTGGGCGATCTGGAATGGATATGTATAAGGCATGGCAAGAGCCAGGCTTCCATGGGTAATGGATGAACCATATGCCAGATAGGTCTTGGCAGGATAATCCTCCGGTGCCGGAGCCTCCACCTCCCCTTCCACGCCAAGATACAGGCAGGTTCCATAGGGCAATACCACGCGCACCACCTCCGGATTAAATCCCAGCCCTTTTTCCTCTGTGACCCGCTGCATGAACTCAAGATTCTCCGGCCGTTCTACCCGGATGGCGGTTTCCTGCGTCAGAATCGTTCTGCTGGAATTTTCCCAGCCGCCCTGAAACGATCCGTAATAGATATAAGCGGTCTGCGCCTCCGCCGCTTCCTCCGCCCGCAGCTTCAGAGTTACCGCATCCCCTTTGACCTTAAAACGCAGTTCCACGCCAGTTCCGTATGCCGCCACACTGGAAGCGCCCTCTTC
>OGPH01002352.1_pt1 | contig 11027 bp, 10 predicted proteins | sample 1552891 | NCBI WGS metagenome assembly OGPH01 (sample SAMEA2580272, study PRJEB22360) | human gut metagenome | biome: human gut; feature: human-associated habitat; material: faeces | place: Denmark | collected 2008/2010 | reverse complement strand
ATATATTTTATTTATTATTTATAAAATAGTGAAATATTTATAAAATAGTGAAATATGAGGAGGGGAGATTATGGGGAGACGGATTTGCAACGAACGGAATATTCTCATCTGTCTTTACCTGACGATATTTCTCCTTCCTCTAAGCTCCTGGCTCTTTTATCTCACTCTTGTTCCGGCGGCATTGCTTTCTGTGGGGGACATATTCCTTACGAAACGGAAAATCAATTATGGCGGCAAGTGGGGATGGTTTGGCGGGGGCTTTTTAGTCTGCTCGCTTTTATCTGTTTCCGGTGCGGCAGACTTCTTTTTTTCTATTTTTAACTGGTGCTTTCTGCCCTTGGCGTATGCGTTTCTTTATGTGCTTATCTCTACATACTTTGCGGGAGAGGAAGAAAAGAGGAAAGCGCTTTATGTCTTTTTGGCGGGTGCCGTCTGCGTTGTCATCTGGGGATTTATACAGTATGCCGATGCGGGATGCATGGCGAGAGACCTGAATGCCGAAGGATGGGTGGATCCCGAGAGGTTTCCTCTTCTGCGGCGGCGCATGTTTTCCACTTTGGGGAATCCGAATCTTTTCGGCGCTTACCTTTTGATGCTTATCAGTGTGTTTGCGCCTTTTGCTCTGGAGGAAAGAAATAATAAGAGAAAAATACTGCTTGCCGGATTTCTTTTTATTCTTTCCGTATGCCTGGCGCTGACCTATTCCCGGGGGGCATGGATCAGTCTGGCAGGGATAGTTCTAGGCCTTGCGATCTTTTATGATAAGCGGTTCGGTCTGGTGTTTCTGGCGGTGCCTCTTATTTTATTTTTTTACCATGGACAGGTGGCGGAGCGCTTTATTTCTCTTTTTTCCGGCGAGGATACATCGCTTTCACTTCGCCTGGCTTTGTGGGAAAGTACGATAGCCATGATTGAGGAACATCCTCTGCTTGGGGTCGGCTGGGGGAATTACTGGCTGGCTTATCCGGAGTACAACTTTTTTATAGAGGACGCGGATGTCGTTATTTTCCACGCCCATGATATGTACATCCATATCCCTGCGGAAGTGGGCATTCCCGGCGGCATTTTGTACTTCCTTTTCTTCTTCGGGCAAGGGGTGATGTCATGGCGGATTTGGCGCAGAGGGAAAGGGACTATGAAACTTTTCGGGTTGTCAGGCATGCTTCTTGTCTTGTCGGCAGCCATAGACGGGATCGGAGATTATGCGTTTTTCAGCTGCCCGGTTTCCTGCTGCTTCTGGGCGTTGTCTGCGCTTTGTGTTTCAGAAGAAAGACGGGGCGCGGCAGGGTAAATCAATTATGCGGATCCAAGTACATATAAAAATGTATTTGTCCAATAGGAAAAATTTATAATCCCTGTTAGGGAATTTTGAGAAAGGATAAACGCTCTTTATGGAATTTTATCCGTAAAAGTATGCTATAATAAACAAGGTAATGAGCCACGGAGGGTTGCTTTACAGCGCCTTCATTCCGAACTGTTTTGATGAAGTTTGGAGGGAGGACTACCGGGCTAAAGGTTCTGCGGACTGAGAAAAATAACGAATCGTCACCGCGGGCTTTTATATTTTATTTATTTTGGGAGGATGATAGTAATGATCGACATCAACGACAGTGAATTCCTTAGCCGTATCGAGCCTAAAGAACTGCTGGACAAAGTGTGCGACGGCAAAGCGGCAGCAGCCATGATCCAGCCGGGGGATATCCTGGGGATCAGCGGCTTCACACCGTGCGGCTATCCGAAAATCACGATGCATGAACTGGCTGAACGTATGAAGCAAACGCCGTTCCAGGTAGATGTCTGGACGGGCGCTTCCACAGGTTCCCAGATCGATACCGAACTGGTGGCAGTAAACGGTATCAGAAACCGTATGCCCTATCAGACAAACGCCAATCTGAGAAAAGCAATCAATGCCGGCCAGATCAACTATTTCGACCTGCATCTCAGCCATGTGGCACAGCAGATCCGTGAAGGTTTCTTCACCAATGTTAAGGGAGAACATGTAACCGGTCCGGATTTTGCGGTCATTGAAGCCTGCAAGATCGTTAACAGAGACGGTGAAATCGGTATCGTACCCACGACCGCCATCGGCAATTCTCCTGTATTCGTATCCCAGGGGAAAAAAGTCATCATTGAAGTCAATACCACCCAGCCGGTAGCGCTGGACGGCATGGCTGATATTTATGAAGTGGCGAATCCGCCGCATCGTGTGCCGATTCCGATCGTTAAAGCCGGTGACCGTATCGGCAAGACCTACATTCCGGTAGATCCGGCAAAGATTGTTGCTATTGTTCCCTGTGATCTGCCCGATGTTACCCGCGCCCTGGCTCCGCTTGATGACGACGCTGAAAAAATGGGCAACAATCTGGTTGATTTCCTGAAGAATGAAGTAAAACAGGGAAGACTTCCGGAAAATCTGCTTCCTCTCCAGTCCGGCGTAGGCAATGTGGCAAACGCGGTAATCAACGGCCTTGTTCATTCCGATTTCAAGAATCTGTCCGTATATACGGAAGTTATCCAGGACGGCATGTTCGACCTGATTGATGAAGGCAAGATTGATATGATTTCCGGGACATCCCTGTCCCCGTCACCGGATGGACTGAAACGCTTCCATGCCAATATTGAAAAATACAGCAAGAAGATCATCCTCCGTCCGCAGGAAATTTCCAATAACGGCGAAGTGGCTCGCCGCATCGGCGTAGTAGCTATGAATACCGCTTTAGAAATGGATATTTATGGTCACGTAAATTCCACTCACGTAACCGGTACCAAACTGATGAACGGCATCGGCGGTTCCGGCGACTTTGCCCGCAACGGCGCTCTGTCCTGCTTCTTCTGCCACAGTGTGGCTAAGGGAGGCGCTATCTCTGCCGTTGTTCCGATGTGCTCCCATGTCGATCACACCGAACATGACACCCATGTATTCATCTCCGAACAGGGTGTGGCAGATGTCCGCGGTCTTTCCCCGAAAGAAAGAGCGAAGGTTATCATTAACAATGTCGCTCACCCGACTTTCCGCGACCAGCTGATGGATTACTTTGAAAGAGCATGCGCGCTCAACGGCAACAGCCAGACCCCGCATATTCTCTCTGAAGCATTCAAGTTCCATACCAGCCTTGCTGAAACAGGCTCCATGCTTTTTAAAAAATAATTTTCCCATAATATATTCTTTACAAAAAGCATGATTGTTATATAATTGTCTATGGTGATAACTGCTGAGAGCAGAATCATACATGGATCTCGCAAGAGTTCCTCCGCTGTGGTGACAAGACATAATGCGGCATCACAGCAAGAGGCTTTGCGGATCCATACCAATGAAAGCGATTGTCTGCGAAATACAGATGAGAAGAGCCTAAAAGCCGCAATCTGACATTTCTGCCAAGGATGAGACCTTTCCCAATTTTACTTATTTTTTAGGAGGAAGATGAACTTATGGCAAACGAATCCCTGAAAGCCAAACTCGAAGCATACGAAGCTGCTTGCGCTAAATCTTACGCAAAGACTCCGGAAAGAGTTGGTTTAAAACACAATAAGGTGTATACACCTCTTGACATCGAAGGTTTTGACTATGAAAGAGACCTTGGCATCCCGGGCGAATATCCGTACACCCGCGGCGTACAGCCGACCATGTACCGCGGCCGTCTCTGGACCATGCGTATGTATGCAGGCTTCGCTACCGCTGAAGAATCCAACAAGCGTTATCGTTACCTGATTGAAAACGGCGGTTCCGGCCTGTCCTGCGCATTTGACCTTCCGACCCAGATCGGCTATGACTCTGATGACAAAATGGCTATCGGCGAAATCGGCAAGGTAGGTGTAGCAATCGATACCCTGAAAGATATGGAAATCCTTTTCGACCATATTGATTTGGGCAAGGTTTCTACATCCATGACCATCAACGCACCGGCATCCGTACTGCTGGCTATGTACATCGCAGTCGCTGAAAAGCAGGGCGTACCGGCTGATCAGCTCCGCGGCACTATCCAGAATGATATTCTGAAAGAATACGCAGCCCGCGGAACCTATATTTTCCCGGTTAAACCGTCTATGCGTCTGATTACTAACATTTTTGAATACTGCTCCAAGAATGTACCGAAGTGGAACACCATTTCTATCTCCGGCTACCATATCCGTGAAGCAGGTTCCACCGCTGCTCAGGAAATCGCTTTCACCATTGCTGATGGTATTGCTTACATCGAAGCGGCTCTGAAAGCAGGCATGAAGATTGACGACTTTGCAGGCCGTCTGTCCTTCTTCTGGAACGCTCACAACAACGTACTTGAAGAAGTTGCTAAATTCCGTGCATCCCGCCGTCTCTGGGCTACGATTCTGAAAGAACGTTTCCATGCTCAGAACCCGAAGTCCATGAAACTGCGTTTCCATACCCAGACAGCCGGCTCCATGCTGACAGCTCAGCAGCCGAACAACAACATCGTTCGTGTTGCTCTCCAGACAGCAGCGGCAGTTATGGGCGGAACACAGTCCCTGCATACCAATTCCCGCGATGAAGCTCTTGCTCTGCCGACCACTGAATCCGTAACCATCGCTCTGCGTACACAGCAGATCGTTGCTTATGAATCCGGTCTGGCTGACGTAGTCGATCCGCTGGGCGGCTCCTATTATGTAGAAGCTATGACCAACGCCATCGAAGCGGAAGCTAAAGAATACATCCGCAAGATTGATGAAATGGGCGGCGCTGTTGAAGCTATCGATAAAGGTTATATCCAGAAAGAAATCCAGGATTCTGCTTATGCTTGGCAGATGGCTGTTGAATCCGGCGAAAGAACAATTGTCGGCGTCAACAAGTTCACTATGGAAGAAGCTCCGGTTGAAGGCCTCCTGAAGGTTGACGCATCCGCCGGCGAATTCCAGAAGAACAAACTGGCTAAAGTTAAGGCAGAACGTGATAACGCAAAGGTTAAGGAAGAACTGGCCAAGCTGGAAGTTGCAGCTGCTGACGAATCCGTCAACCTGATGCCTGTTATCCTTGACTGCGTACGTGCTTACTGCTCTCTCGGCGAAATTTGCGGCGTTCTCCGCAAAGTATTCGGCGAATACAAAGCACATAACACACTTTAATCCTAACTAAAATTCTGGAGGTATATAACTATGGCAGAAAAACGTATCAGAGTACTCGTTGCTAAACCGGGTCTTGATGGACATGATCGCGGTGCAAAAGTAGTTGCCCGCGCACTTCGCGATGCAGGTATGGAAGTTATTTACACAGGTCTTCGCCAGACTGTCGCTCAGATCGTTGAAGCGGCAGATGCGGAAGACGTTAATGTTGTAGCACTGAGCCTTTTGTCCGGCGCTCACAACACCCTGTTCCCGGAAGTGGTAGAAGCACTGAAAGCTAAAGGAATGGAAGATGTTCTCGTTATCGGCGGCGGCGTAATCCCTGCCGGTGACATTCCTGGTTTGAAAAAGGCCGGCGTAAAAGCTATCTTTACACCTGGCACACCGACCAAGGAAATTATCGACTTTATCAAAGCTAACGTATAATTGACATTCTCTTCTATCCAATAGAAGCTCGATAGTTGCACGGGGCTGCATTTGCTGTGGCCCCATGCCGCTATTATTTACTCTTAAAAAGGCGGTGTATCCATGGAATTCTCAATGAAAAATTTTTGGGACGGTTCCAGACGTGCCTTAGCGAGAGCAATAACCATCGTTGAAGACGAACGTGATGGCTGGGAAGATATCATGAAAGAAATCTACCACCATACCGGTCGTGCACAGGTCATCGGTATCACTGGTGCACCTGGTGCGGGTAAGAGCACACTTTCAGACGCGCTGATTAAACAGTACAGAAAACAGGGTAAGAAAGTCGGTATTGTGGCTATCGATCCGACTTCTCCATTCTCCGGCGGTGCTATCCTTGGCGACCGTATCAGAATGAATGACCTCACACTGGACGAAGGTGTATATATCCGCAGTATGGGTACCCGCGGCAGTCTTGGCGGTTTGTCCAGAAAGACTACCGATGCGGTAAAACTGATGGATGCTTTCGGTCTCGATGTCATTTTCATCGAAACAGTAGGCGTAGGGCAGTCAGAAGTAGATATCGTCAAGAATGCGGATACAACACTCGTTGTGCTCGTACCCGGACTGGGTGACGATATTCAGGCTATTAAGGCAGGCATCCTTGAAATCGGGGATGTATTCTGCATTAATAAATGTGATCGTGACGGCGCGGACCGTCTGAATGTTGAAATCGAAATGATGCTTGATTTGGGTGAAGCCCAAAACTGGCGTCCTCCTATTGAAAGGACGATTGCAAACAAGGACGAAGGCGTCGCGGACGTTGTCAAATCTCTTAATTCCCATCGTAAATATCTTGAAGAATCCGGCTTGCTGGAAGAACGCAGACGTGAACGCGCCCGCACTGAGATGGTAGAGATGATCCACGACCGCATTTCCCGTCATGTTATGGAAGATATCGTACAGACGGGTAAATTTGCTGACTACGTAGAACAAGTCTATGAAAGAGAAAATGATCCTTTCACAGTCGTTGATTCTATCGTGGGAAATATATTTAAATAATTCAAAGGAGGAATTATTATGGCATTCAAAGTATTATGTGTAGACCATGTCGGCGTAGCTGTTAATGATCTGGCGCTGATCAAGAAGCAGATGAAAGATCTGCTGAACCTTGAACCGTCCCTTCCGGATGAAACGGTAGAAGAACAGCATGTAACGACAAGCTTCTTCAAACCGTCCGCACAGAGCGAAGCATGCGAACTGGAATTCCTGGGATCCACAACTCCGGACGGCCCGATTGCCCGCTATATCGCGAAGAACGGCGGCAAGAACGGTTTCCAGCATGTAGCTCTCCGCGTAGACAATATTGTCGAAGCGCTTGCTGCACTTCCGGAAGACGCAAAGCTTGACAAGCATTGGAGAGTTGGTGCTGGCGGCTGCCACATCGCATTTATGCACCCGAAAGCTACCGGCCTTCTGCTGGAACTGACCGAACGCCCCGGCGGCCCGTCTTTCTAATAGCATAAGGATCGGTCCCTATGCTATAATAGGGACGTCCCGGTAAGGGACCAATATTTTTGGAGGTGTAAGAATGGCAACTGTTGCAGAAAGAATTGAACTTCTTCACAATAACCTCGCACACGTAGAGGCTATGGGTGGGGAAAAGAAAGTTGAAAAACAGCATGCAAAAGGCAAACTGACAGCCCGCGAAAGACTTGCTCTTCTGTTTGATGAAGGCTCTTTTGTAGAAGTCAATGCGCTTGTTAAGTCCCGCTGCTACAACTTCGGCCAGGAGAAGAAAGATCTCCCCGGCGAAGGTGTCGTTACCGGTTATGGTACCGTAGACGGAAGACTCGTATTCGCATTTGCCCAGGACTTCACGGTAGAAGGCGGCTCCCTTGGTGAAATGCACGCTGCGAAAATTGTTCACGTAAACGAACTGGCTCTTAAAGTCGGTGCTCCTTGCGTAGGCCTGAATGATTCCGGCGGAGCCCGTATCCAGGAAGCAGTAGATGCTCTTTCCGGCTATGGCAAGATTTTCTGGTGCAATACCATTGCATCCGGCGTTATTCCTCAGATTTCCGCAATTATGGGACCGTCTGCAGGCGGCGCCGTATATTCTCCGGCACTGACCGACTTCATCTACATGGTAAAAGGCACCTCTCAGATGTTCCTGACAGGACCGGCAGTAGTTGAATCCGTAACCGGCGAAAAGATTACCGCTGAAGCCCTCGGCGGCGCTATGACCCATAACCGTACATCCGGTGTGGCCCAGTTTGCAGCTGAAAATGACGAAGACTGCATTAAACAGATTCGTTACCTGCTTTCCTTCCTGCCGAGCAACAACATGGAAGACGCGCCGATTGTTGAAACCGGAGATGATCCGACCCGTACAGATGCAAGTCTGGATACCATTATGCCGGAAAACTCCAATGCACCGTACGATATGTACGATGTCATCAAATCCATCGTTGATAACGGCGAGTACTACGATGTAGCTAAGGAATGGGCTAAGAACATCATTACCTGCTTCTGCCGTATGGATGGACAGACTGTCGGCATTATTGCCAACCAGCCGAACTTCATGGCAGGCTGCCTTGACTATAATGCTTCTGATAAAGCTGCCCGCTTTATTCGTTTCTGCGACTGCTTCAATATTCCGGTTCTGAACATTGTCGACGTTCCCGGCTTCCTGCCCGGCAAGCAGCAGGAATATGCGGGTGTAATCCGTCACGGTGCTAAGATGCTGTTTGCATACTGCGAAGCAACTGTACCGAAGATTACCCTGATTCTCCGTAAAGCATACGGCGGTTCTTACATCGCCATGTGCTCCCGTGAACAGGGTGCTGACCAAGTATTTGCATGGCCGACCGCAGAAATCGCCGTTATGGGACCTGCCGGCGCAGCAAATATCATTTTCAAGAAGGATCCGCAGAAAGAACAGCGTACACAGGAGTATGTTGATGAATTTGCAACTCCTTACAAAGCTGCAGAACGCGGCTATGTAGACGCAGTTATTGATCCGAGAAACTCTCGTCCGGTAGTTATCAATGCTCTGAAGATGCTTGCTTCCAAACATGAAGTACATCCGGCTAAGAAACACGGAAACATTCCGCTGTAATATGTATTTACACATTGATAATATTTGAAAGGATGGGTTTGGATGAATAACGATACAGTTATGTATATCGCGGTAGCAGCTGCCGTTCTGGCAGTCATTGCCCTGATCATGATTTGCCAAGTACGTTCATCTCTCAATCAGTCCGCAGCACCGGCGGCAGCAGCTAAAAAGGCGGCGCCGGCAGCAGCTTCGAGAGCCGCTGATAATGGTGCTGTTGTAGCAGCCATTGCAGCAGCAATCGTTGCTATGGGCGGCGGTGAAATCGTTTCTATCCGCCCGGCAGCAAGACCTGGCTGGACCACAGGCGCCCGCATTGCAGGTGTTTCCGGGAACCAGCAGTTCTAATTGAAAGTTGAAAGTACAAAATTAGGAGGAAGAACAATGAGAAAATTTACCGTAACAGTTAACGGCCAGGATTACGATGTAGTAGTTAAAGACAGCGGCGCGGCAGCAGCCCCCGCAGCAGCGGCACCGGCGGCAGCTCCGGCTCCGGCACCCGCTCCAGCAGCAGCTCCGGCTCCGCAGCAGCAGAACAATTCTGTTCCGATCCAATTGGGCGACCTGAGCGATTTCGAAGAAATCCTCAGCGATGGAGAAGTACCGTTCTAATCAAAATTGCAGAAAACAAAAACGAAACTTGCAAAATGCAGTTAGGAGGATTTGACCATGGAAAGAGCACCAAGAATGGGCGGAAAAAGACCGAGAAAAAAGGTCTGCATGTTCTGCGTAGACAGAGTAGATGTCATTGATTACAAGGACATCGCAAAGCTGAGAAAGTGCATGACAGAACGGGCAAAGATTTTGCCGAGAAGAGTTACTGGCACTTGTGCATATCATCAGCGGAAGCTGACCACAGCAATCAAGAGAGCAAGACACGTTGCACTGCTGCCGTATGTAAGCGACTAAGCAGTACAAGTTGTGTACGATAGAGAAAGACGTTTCTTCGGAAGAAGAGGCGTCTTTTTTGTTGTATTTTTCCAAATAATTTGGAAACTGAAAAAGTTCATTCATTGTTTAAAAATAAATTTCTTCCGATTCTTTGGAGAAATCCCTTGATTTTTTGGCTGGCTTGTCGTATAATAGAAAGGAACGTGTTTCGACTCAACATCGACAAGGAGGGCAGGCATTACTATGAAAAAGAAAAAATCATCCGCTCAAGGACTTCCGGAATATACAGGACGTTACCCAAAACCGAAGCTGCGATTTCGCCTGCGGGTTGTTTTCTTCATTTTTTTATCTTGTTTGCTGATAGGACTTGTTTTCTATCTGCTTGGTGTAAATTTTGATTTGTTTTCCTATTAAATTCCGAAGAAGCAATGCTTTTTTCGTTTTCCTATTGACAATTCCGAAAAAATGCGTTATACTGGATAGGCAGCCGTAAAGTACTAGATACATGGTTACTTTACTGGCTGCTCTACTATATTTTGTATATGTAAAGGGGAGCGTTCGCACTTATGATTTCTTATATTATTAAACGTGACGGCAGAAGAGAGTCGTTTGATTTAGACAAGATTGCAAATGCGGTATTTCGTGCAGCTCAGTCTGTTGGCGGAACAGATGCAGCCATGGCGAGAGATGTTGCCGAAAAAACCTGTGCATTGTATGAACAGCTGCACGGCAGTCAAGAACCGACCGTAGAAGAAATTCAGGACTTGGTAGAAAAAGAACTGATTGAGTGTGGACACGCCCAAACTGCAAAGGCATATATTTTATATCGCTATGAACGTACCAGAGATCGGGAAGTCAAATCCAATCTCATGAAGATTATGAACGAACTGACGTTTGATTCTGCAAAGGACAGCGACATCAAGCGGGAAAATGCCAACATTGATGGCGATACCGCAATGGGCACGATGCTGAAGTATGGTTCTTCCGCTGCAAAGGAATTCTATGAGATGCGAGTTCTGAAGCCGGAACACGCTAAGGCTCACCGGAATGGCGACATTCACATTCATGACTTGGATTTCCTGACGCTGACAACAACCTGCTGCCAGATTGACTTGATTCAGCTGTTTCAGCATGGCTTTTCGACTGGCCATGGCTTCCTGAGAGAACCAAACGATATTTCCAGCTATTCCGCTTTGGCTTGTATCGCAATTCAGTCCAACCAGAACGACCAGCACGGCGGACAGAGCGTCCCGAACTTTGATTATGCAATGGCTGGCGGCGTTAAGAAAACTTACCGGAAACGGTACTTACAGAATGTTGCAAGAGCACTGGAACTCTTGACCGACATCGAAGAACCACAGGCATTTGTAAAATCCTATGCGGCTGCTATCCAGCAGGAAACAGGTCTGATTTCTTGTCTGGCAAATAACAACGGCTATCAGGAAGCAGAAGCACAAAAGCTCTCTGAACGGCTGACAGCCGACCAGATTGCAACCGTACAGGCGTTTGCAAAGAAGAATGCTTATCGGGAAACCAACCG
>OGPH01002351.1_pt1 | contig 11031 bp, 5 predicted proteins | sample 1552891 | NCBI WGS metagenome assembly OGPH01 (sample SAMEA2580272, study PRJEB22360) | human gut metagenome | biome: human gut; feature: human-associated habitat; material: faeces | place: Denmark | collected 2008/2010 | reverse complement strand
CGGAGACAGAGACAGAAACGGAAACGGAGACAGAAACGGAAACGGAGACAGAGACAGAAACGGAAACGGAGACAGAAACGGAAACGGAGACAGAGACAGAAACGGAAACGGAGACAGAAACGGAAACGGAGACAGAGACAGAAACGGAAACGGAGACAGAAACGGAAACGGAGACAGAGACGAAAACGGAGACAGAAACGGAAACTATAACAGAGACGGAAACCGTAACGGAGACAGAGAATGATACGACTACCGGCACGGGAGAAGAAGATGAACCTGTCACGTCGGAAGGGACGGGAGAAGGAACGGAATCTTCCGCATCCGACGGAACGGCAGAAGGAGAAGAACCTTCCGTGTCAGGGGATACGGAAGCAGGGATGGATTCTTCCAACTCTGCGGCTGAAGAGGAGAAGGCGGAGCCTTCCGCTTCCGGAAATGAGGGAAGCGGCGCCGCAGATACGCCTGCGGTATCCGATGAGGACGACGCTGCGCCGGACAACCTGGTTGTTGAGAAACGATCCCCGAAGAGCAATATGCTGGCGGGAAATGAAGTGCTGCCGCTCACGGTAGAAAACATCCTTGATAAAACAGAGAAATTCTTCTCCTCCGAAGCAGGAGAGGAGGAACCTTCCGAACCCGAAACGGAAGGAAAAACGGAAACCGAAGAAACAGATACGGAAAAAACGTCTGTGTCGCAGAACAGCGCGGCAATGGCTCCCGCTTCCGTGGACGGAGGGGAAGAGGTGCAGATCGAATGGGATCTGGACGATTTCCCGGAACACTTTGTCTCCGGCAGCTATACGGCCAGAGCCATCCTGCCCGACGAATACGTTCTGGCGGAAGATGCGGAGGAGATTTCCGTTACCGTGCGTTTTTCGGAAGTGATGATGCTGAGCGCGGATGCGGATCTTTTTGCGCCGTATGAAGTAGATGGAATGACGCCTTCCGGCACGGTCGTAAATGTTTTCGATTACTGGATCGGTGAGGATAGAACTGAGTCGGACAATAAGGGCTATAGTGATAACTATAATACCGGAGGGATCAACAGGGATCACAGCTTTAAATTTGGCAAAGGCATGAAGTCGGATGATAATCAGAATGGCAGTATCAATGCGTGGACGAAGAGCAATGCTCCCCGTACCGGGATTGTTGAGAATACGCTTCGAAATGGATATCCGTACTTTAAGGAAGGGCTTAACGCCGAAATCGATCATGTAGATGAGCCAACAGTGACAAAGGCTGAATCCACAGACTATCTGTTTGACCCGGGTATGGATGAAGTGGGGAAGAAAGCCTTCCAAAATGCGGACGGACTGTTTCAGATTGACGAGAATGGCTATTACTATTACAACAGCCAGGAGAATTTTGCATGGTTTGATGAAAATGCCGGGCAGTTCCATCTGTATCATACCTGGGGGGTAAAGAAGGGCGGCACCAGTCCTGATGGACAGTTTTTCCCGTTTAACGGGCCGGGCCAGGTGTTTCAAGTGGAGGAAGGTACTCCTGTTACGGATGGGGACGGCAAACTGCAGCAGGCAGAAGGGATTAATTCGGTGCATAGCGGGATAAATCACTACTTCGGCCTTGCCATGTCTACCCGTTTTGTCCAGAAGAATGGAGGGAAAACCTACAGCGGTAATGCGATAACATACGAATTCTCCGGAGATGATGATGTTTGGGTATTTATCGACGATGTTCTGGTTGCCGATCTGGGCGGGATACACGACAGGGCCAGCCTGTCCATCAATTTTGCCACAGGACAGATTCAGATCAATGGGGAAGATAATGGCACATTGAAAAGTAAGTTCGAAACCGCGGGAAAGGTAAGCGAGAATGAATGGAGAGGCAATACATTCGATGACGAGACCTACCATACGCTGAAGTTCTTTTATCTGGAGCGGGGAAATACGGACTCCAATATGAGTCTGAAATTTAACCTGCTGCCGATCCCGGAAAGTGAGATCATCAAGACGGATCAGGAGGGAAATCCCATGTCGGGAATCACCTTCAGACTGTATCCGGCTGAGAAAAATGGCGAGGAATATACGATCAAGCACGGATATGAGAACAGCCCCATATTCGAGGGTGTGACGGAGGCAGGGACCGGAAGGTTAAGGCTGCTGGATGAGAACGGGAGCCCTCTGACGTTCAAGGAATTCCATGATGAATACAACACGCCCTATTTTATTCTTCAGGAAGAGACTCCGGAAGGCTATTCCGCGGTTCCGGATACCGATCTGTTTTTTAATGAAGAGACAGGGCTGATCATGGCGGAAAATTATTGGGAGACGGGTTCCTATGCTTCTCCGAAAGTCACCACCACCGCGACGACCAGGCTCTACAAGGGAACTGCGCAGGCGACACGGGGAGAAATGCTTCTTGACCTTTCCAAAGCGGATCTGAAAGACAATCCTCCGATCATCTTTGCCGTGGCCTTTAAGCGTCTCGATATGGATATATCTTATACAGAGGAAAACAACTGGGCTCCGGTTTACGGGACTGTCGAGAATGGTTTTACTGTGTTGGATGATTCGTCAGTCAAAATGGAGGATCGGATCAAAAAGGCGGCTGAGGCGAATGCAGCCGACGGAGAGAAGAATAAGTTTGAACTGACCAGCGGAGGCGCCTTCCAGGTTCTGGTAGAGGATCTGCCGGGAGAGGTGGAGAATTACTACTGGTACGCGAAGCAGGAAGGAAAGACAGAGGATGAGTTAGACGCTGCGGTCGAATACACCATCAATTACTATCTGATGCAGGGGGAAGAGGCTGTCCGCCTCTACACCGATGACTTCACGCGGGAATTTTCCACCGCGGTCTATGTCGCAAACGTGAAGGATTATTTGGTTGTGGAGAAGGTGAACGAGCAGGGAGAGCCGATGAACGACGCGAAATTCGCTCTCTACCGTGCCGATGATGTAACGGTGAATACAGATGGTACGGTTTCCCTGGATTCTCTTTCCGGAAATCCTTACGACAGCGGAGCGACTGGCACCCTGAGCCGTATTAACGGGGATAAAGTGACGGGAGAGGGACTGCTGGTATTTCCGACAAAAGGGAAAACACTGGAAAACGGAACATATTATCTGATAGAGACTGCTTCCGGAAATTCTGATTATAAGGTCAATCCCCATGCCGTGTCCGTGATCGTGGACGATACGGGAGTTTATGCGGACGCCGGAACGGAAAACGATGGAATCTCCACGGAAAGATACGTGGAGAGCGCTCTGAAGAGCATGCTCCGTTTTGCCATAGACGATGGAACCGACGCTACGCTTCATAACATCAGAGCACAACTCCTGGAAACCGATACATACACGCTCGATGACGCAGTCTGGAGCAAATGGAAGGATTCCCCCGCAGATGGGGAAGAACAGCACCTGGAATATGCTCCGAAAGAGGGCTTCCTGGATCTGGACTATGCCCTGTCAAATGAGAAGGCAGAAGAAGAAAAAGCGGTATTGAGAACGGAGACAGGCTGGAATAAGCTGGCGGTGCGTCAGTGTCTGAATGTGGAGCATTATGAAGATGCCTCTACGACAAATGGGGGAACGCTCTATACGAAAGAAGGCAGCAAGGTTCAGGATCTGGGAGAGCAGGATCTCAGCAATCTGTTTCCTTCGGTCCTGTGCATAAGAGTGGAAAATGAACCGGTTGTGGAGAAGACCCGGATTCCGGTGGAGAAGGTCTGGAACGACGGCAATAACCAGGACGGCAGCCGCCCCGGAAGCGTGACGGTAAAGCTGCTGGCAGACGGAAAGGAAACCGGAAATGAACTGACCTTAAACGAGAGCAATGACTGGAAGGGAAGCTTTACGGGGTTGCCGGTTTACGAAGATGGCACGAAAATCGTATATACGGTTAAAGAGACAGCTGTGCCGGGATATGCTTCTTCCATCAGCGGCGATGCGGAAAATGGCTTTGTCATCACCAACACTCCTGAGCCTGATGAACCGGAAACGGAGCCTGACGAGCCGGAAACAGAGCCCGACGAACCGGAAACGGAACCGGATGAACCCGAAAGCCCGGACGGGCAGATTCCTCCGTCCCGCCCGAATGAACCGGGACAGCAGCCGAACGCAGGGCAGCCTGAAAACAATCTGGCGCCTGTGGAGGTGGAAGCTGCGAAGACCGGTGATATGGCCAATCCGGTTCTGTGGATCACCCTTCTGGCGGTTTCCGGAGCAGGGCTGACGGCGGCGCTGGTATTAGGAAAAAGGAGGCCGTCTCATAGAAAGCGGAAGCGCAGGAAGTGCAGGAAGTGAGAAACGCGCAGAAAAATCAGAAACAGGACGGCAGAGACGGGCATATGACCTGTTCCTGCCGTGACGGAGACGCAGGCAGCCTATAAGGAGGCGGAAAAAGGTGGAAGCAGGGAAGTTCCTGAATCTGTCCGGAAGAAGGATAGGGAGGCTGTCCGTTTTATATCCCACGGAAAAAAGGGATCGAAAAGGCTCCGTTTTCTGGCATTGCCGATGTGACTGCGGGAAAGAGACGGATATATCGGAGGACGGTCTGATCCACGGCAACTACCGCAGCTGTGGCTGCCTGAAAACAGAAATGCAGCAGAACATCAAAAACAGGCTTCACCGGATTGACGGCACCTGTGTGGAATGGCTGGAAAAGAGAAAACACCGGAGCGACAATACCAGCGGCTTTCGAGGCGTTTACCCACGCGGCGGAAGATACCGGGTCATCATCGGGTTTAAAAAGAAGCGATTCTATCTCGGCACCTATGACACCTTTGAGAAAGCGGTAAAGGCCAGGCTGGATGCGGAGGCCCTGATTCACGACGGTTTTGTGAAGGCATATTACGCATGGCAGGAGCAGGGAAGTGTGGAGCCATTTGTTTATGAAGTGGAGAAAGCGGACGGACAGCTCAGAATCCGGACAAACATTCAGGAGATAAATCATTCAGGAGATAAATGAAAAAATAAGATAACTGAAATAAAAAAAACGGAAGAAATCCCCGGCAAAAGCCTAAAATGGCCTCTGCCGGGGATTTTTATGAAAGGAATCTTCTTTCGGGAAAATCACCAGGGAAAATCACTGCGTCCCTTCCGCCGCCTGCTGGGCCTGCTGCGCCGCATAGGCGTTCTGAAGTGCGGTAATCTGCTGGGTCAGGCTGTCGATTTCCTGCTGCGCCTGGGTAACGGCAGCTTCGGCAGTCGCCTTTGACGCGTCATCCGTCGCTGCCGCCGCCTGCTGCTGCGCGGTGGCAAGAGCGGTCTGCGCATTCTGAAGCGCGGCCTGGTAGGTTGCCATCTGCGCATCGTAGTTGTTCAGCAGATTGCGTGCGTTAATTTCCTGCTGCTGCTGTTCAATAACGGCGGCAGCTGCGGCCGAATCCGCAAAGAATTCCGCGTTATGCGGGCATTCATTGGCTGCCTGAGTCACATTTCCGGAGAGCGTCGCATCGTTCGAAGGCGTCAGTTCCAGAGTTCCTGCAACCTTGAACGGGCACTGATCCGTGGCCTTCAGGCCGGAATATTCACATACAAAGCCCTGATAGTGTACGTCACAGGTCGCTGTAGGAACTGTGCCCTGTGCGAAATACTCAGTTTTCAGATCCGTACAGAGTCCGTCAATGGGAAGCTTGCCGGACTGCGCGCATACGGTGGCGGTGACGATGTCGCCGGGAACCTCAAAGGCCTTGTTTTCCAGATTTTCATGAATCTGGCTCATGACCGCCCGCCAGAGTGTTTTGGCCAGATTTCGCTCCCCGTTTCCGCTTGCGAGTTTGGCGTTGTTGTCATAGCCTGCCCAGGTGGTACAGGTATAGTAGGGGGTATAGCCGGCAAACCAGACATCGTTGTAATCAGAAGTGGTTCCGGTTTTGCCCGCGATGGACATGCCGCCGAAGTTGACGGCAGTACCCGTACCGGTGGTGACCACGTCCACCATGGCGTCCGTCAACAGGAAAGCGGTGCTTTCCTTGATGACCTGACGGGATGTGGGCTGGGTGTTGTCAAGAATCACGTTGCCGTCATGGTCCACAACCTTGGTATACAGGGTGGGCTCGATATAGGTTCCGCCATTGGCAATTGTGGCATACGCTGCATTCAGTTCCAGATTGGTTACGCCGTGGGTGATTCCGCCGAGAGCCAGAGGCTGTGCCACATCCGAATAAACCTGTCCGTTGATTTCTTCTCCGTCCGTCAGCGTGGTAAAGCCGAAGTTCAGCAGGTAATCATAGCCGGTCCGCGGCCCGATAAAGGTCAGCGTTTTAACCGCTATGATGTTCAGGGAATCAGCGATACCTTCCCGCAGGGAGCAGATGCCTCTGTAGCCGGAAGAGTACCAGTTGGAAACCGGCCGTCCGCTGTCATAATTGAAGGGGGCATCCACGAAGACGTCCGCCAGCGTCAGCCCTGCGCTGTCCAGAGCGGGAGCATAGGTGGAGACGATCTTGAACGTGGAACCGGGCTGTCTCGGTGAAGAGGTGGCGCGGTTCAGCGTACGGTTTGCCTCCTTGGCGCCGCGTCCGCCCACGATGGCGACCACATAACCCGTGGACTGATCCTCGATGGTCATGGAAATCTGAGGCTGGGGCGTCATGGATATGCTTTCTGCGATCACCTCTCCGCCGTCCTGAAGAAGATAGGCCTTGTATTCCTCAATCGTTGCGTTCGCTTCATCCTGAGAGGAGAAGAGCAGAGGATACTGGCTGGTATTTCCGTTTTCCTCCATCCAGGTCTCCAGCATTTCCTTACTGAAATTTTCTGTCTCGCCGTCCTTACGCTCAATGGTGAGCTGGTAGTCCAGATACCAGGTGGTTCCGTCCGGATAGTTCTCCTCATTGGAGCAGACTTCGTCTGCAATCGCCTGAATCGTGGGATCCTGCGTGGTATAGATCTTCAGGCCGCCCGCATAGAGCAGGGAATAGGCCTGGGTTTCCGAATAGCCCGCTTCCTGCAGGTCTTCCATGACGTCCTCAGTCACGGCGTCCACGAAATAGGAGTTGACCTGAGTCTCTCCGGTTTCCTCATTGACGGTCTGGATACGGGAGTATACATCGTCAGCCAGAGCTTCGTCGTACTCGCTCTGTGTGATATAGCCCTGCTCCAGCATTTTGTCGAGCACATCCTGCCGGCGCTCCGCATTGTTATCCGGATGGGAAATCGGATTATAGCGGGAAGGATTCTGGGTGATGGCGGCGATGACGGCGCATTCGGAAAGATTCAGATCCCATACATTTTTCCCGAAATAACGTCGGGAAGCGGCCTGAACGCCCAGCGTGTTCTGGCCCAGATTGATGGTATTCATATAATTTTCCAGGATATCGTCCTTGCTCATCTCCTGTTCCAGCATGATGGCCAGGTACTGTTCCTGGATTTTTCGTTTCAGTTTGTAGGCGAAGCTTCGCTCGCTTTCGCTTGTCCACGTGGTCAGCACGTTATTCTTGATGAGCTGCTGGGTGATGGTGCTGGCGCCCTCGGAAAAGTTCCCGCTTGTCAGGCCGACGTAGGCTGCGCGAAGGATACCTCTTAAGTCGATTACGTTATGTTCATAAAAACGTTCGTCCTCGATGGCGACAAAAGCGTGGGCCAGATCCGCGGGAATATCCTCCATGCTCACCGGAACCCGGTTGGAGCCTTCCGCATCCAGTTTGGCGATCTGATTCCCTTCTGCGTCATAGATGAAGGTGGAAAATCCGGAAGGGGACACATCGATGTTGGACATGTCCGGAACCGAAGAAAGGATCCCCTTCACAAAGCCCAGTCCGCCGCAGACGCCGATCACGCCGACGGCGAGAACAAAGAACAGAAACACTTTAAAAAAGCTAAGAGCAAACCGATTGCCCCATTTTTTTGACTTGGAACGCAGTGCCTTTTTTTTCCTGGCGGCACCTCTTTTGCCATAGTTCATGAATTTGCCTCCTTTAAGCTGAAAGCTTACCCAAAAGGGCATTACCTGACTAATTATAGCAAAGATGCCCCGGTAAATAAAGGATTTTAGAGAATTATTAAGAATTCTTCACAATTCAATTCCGTTTTATGCCTGCCTGTGATAAGATTAAGCTGCTGGAAAAAAGGAGAAATCATATGGAAAAAAAAGAGAACTTCCCGCCTTTCAGGTGTGTGCTTGAGGGCGGCTGCGGTGAAATTGTGGAAAAAAAATCCAGGTTCCTCGCTACGGTGAGGCCTGTGGAAACGGAAGAGGAAGCTTCCGCCTTTATTGAGGAAATGAAGAAGAAATACTGGGACGCCACCCATAACTGCTCCGCGTTTGTGATCGGGCGAAGGGGGGAAATTACCCGCTGCAGCGACGACGGGGAGCCCTCCGGCACGGCCGGACGTCCGATGCTTGAGGTACTTTTAAAGGAAGGAATCTGCAACACGGCTGTGGTGGTGACCCGTTATTTTGGCGGAACCCTTCTGGGAACAGGAGGCCTGGTACGGGCGTATGGGGCTGCGGTCAAGGAGGGCCTGATGCATTCCGGAGTGGTCACCATGCGCTATGGAACACGGCTTCAGGTGACGGTGGATTATCCGGATGTGGGCAGAATTCAGCATCTGGCAGCAGGGGAAGGAGCTGCTCAGGAGAGCGCCGAATACGGTGTAAACGTCCGGTTTGTGCTGGCAGCCCCTGCAGAAGACGAAGAGCGGATCTGCCGGAGCATCACGGAAGCGACGGATGCACGGGCGGAAATTGAAATTCTTTCTCATGGCTATTATGTTGACAGAGACTGAAGGGAAGACTATATTGGTAGAAAGCTGAAACGAAGGAGGAACCAATGAAGCTGATATCATGGAATGTAAACGGGCTTCGCGCCTGTATGGGAAAGGGCTTTCCGGAATTTTTCCGGGAAGCGGACGCGGATATTTTCTGCATTCAGGAAAGCAAGCTGCAGGAGGGCCAGATTTCCCTTGATCTGCCGGGCTACCATCAATACTGGAACTACGCGGAGAAAAAGGGCTATTCCGGAACCGCAGTGTTCTCCAAAAGAGAGCCCCTCAGCGTTTCCTATGGCATTGACCGCGAGGAGCATGATAAGGAAGGACGCGTGATCACGCTGGAATTTGAGGATTTTTATCTGATCACGGTCTATACGCCCAATTCCCAGGACGGGCTTGCCAGACTGGATTACCGGATGGCGTGGGAGGATGAATTTCTTTCCTGGTTAAAAGGGCTGGAAAAGAAAAAGCCGGTCATTTTCTGCGGGGACCTGAATGTGGCGCACCGGGAGATCGACCTGAAGAATCCGAAGACCAACCGCAAAAACGCCGGATTTACCGATGAAGAGCGGGCAAAATTTTCTCAGCTTCTGGACAACGGCTTTATCGATACCTTCCGGTATTTTTACCCCGATCTTGAGGGAGCCTATTCCTGGTGGTCCTACCGCTTCCATGCCAGGGAGAAAAACGCGGGATGGCGCATCGACTATTTTCTGGTATCGCCTGAGCTGAAGGACCGGCTGGAGGACGCGCTGATCTATAAGGATGTGTACGGTTCGGACCACTGCCCGGTGGGCCTGATTCTGAAGGATTAAGATTTGGATGGTGGAAAGGGAAGAAGCATGGAAGGAAACAGAACTGGAAAGAAACGAATGAAAAGAGCCGCAGGTCTGGCGGTTTCCCTCTGTATGTTCCTGACTGCTGTTTTGTGTCTTGCCGCCTGCGGCATATCAGAGACACAGACGCAGGAAAGCACGGCTGATGCCCGGGAGACGGAAAGCACGGTGGATTCGATGGCAGAGCCGCAGACGGAGCAGGAGTCCGCGCAGGAAGCCCTGTCGGAAACGGAAAGCGGAACCCAGACCGGGACGGAGGATGCCGAAGATGCTCCTGCAGGAGAACTGATTACGGATGCTACGGGCTCCTTTGAGGGAATCGTGGTGGACGCCGCCATGAACAGTCTGGTCATCGATACGAAGGACGGGATCATGTACAGCTTTTCCTATCCGGAAAGCGGCGTGGAAATGGATCTTGCGGACGGTCTCCTTCTGGGAATGTCCGTTCTGGTGAAGAGTGAGGACGGTATGGCTTCCAGCGTGCAGGATGGTCTGACACAGCCTGCCGCTGATCAGGGGGCGCTGGCCTTTGCGGCGGATATCCTGTTTGCCTGCCGTTATAAAAGTATGGATTCTCTTGCCAATCTGGCGGTTTTTCCTCTCTATGTGAGACTGGACGACGGGGATCTGATCGCTGAGAATGCGGAAGAATTTCTGGCTTTTCCTGAGTATGAAATCTTTTCGGAGGAGCGGGTGGAAGCGGTGCTTTCCACGAATCTTTACGAGGTAACGGAGCTGGAAGACGGAAGATATGCGCTGGGGTCCGACGAGGGAACGCCCAATATCATCTTTCAGAAGGATGGCGGAAGGGACAGCGGATTTGCCATTGTGGAAATCAACTGATTTTCCAATGCAGCGCTTCGGAATGGAGAAAAAATGAAACTGCTGAAAATCGCTTTGCTTCAGATTGCGCCCTGCGGCACACTGGAGGAAAATCAGAAAAAGGGACTGGACTGCTGCCGGAAGGCAAAAGAGATGGGAGCGGACATCGCTCTTTTCCCGGAAATGTTCAGTATCGGCTATCGGATCTACGACAGGCCTGTGGAGGAATGGAAGGCGGAAGCGATTCCCGCCGACAGCGAATTTGTCAACGCCTTCGGGAAAGCGGCGGCAGAGTTGAACATGGCGGTGGGGATTACGCTGCTGGAAAAGTTCGGAGACAATCCCCGCAATACGTTCGTCCTGTTCGACCGGTTCGGAAACCGGAAGCTGACCTATGCCAAGGTACACACCTGCGATTTTGATGTGGAGCGGAATCTGACGCCGGGAGAAGGTTTTTCTACCGTCGCTCTGGACACTGCCTGCGGGGAGGTTCAGGTGGGAGCCATGATCTGCTTTGACCGGGAGTTCCCGGAAAGCGCGCGGATCCTGATGCTCCAGGGGGCGGAGCTGATCCTCGTTCCCAACGCCTGTCCCATGGAAATCAACCGGCTTTCTCAGCTTCGCGCCCGAGCCTTTGAAAATATGCTGGCCATTGCCACCTGCAATTATCCGGAAGGCGTTCCTGACTGCAACGGCGG
>OGPH01002350.1_pt1 | contig 11035 bp, 7 predicted proteins | sample 1552891 | NCBI WGS metagenome assembly OGPH01 (sample SAMEA2580272, study PRJEB22360) | human gut metagenome | biome: human gut; feature: human-associated habitat; material: faeces | place: Denmark | collected 2008/2010 | reverse complement strand
CGAAATCCTCTGTCATTTCGAAGCTGCCGCCAAGATAGTTCATGCCGGTATAGAGTGCTGCAGCAAGAAGAAGCATGGAAACCGTTCTTTTCTGATGCTTCGGTGCAATTGTGGAGGAAAAAAGAATACCGATTGCGAAAACCATCAGAACAGCAGCTGGCACCAGAAGACGGTTGGGAAATTGAAGAAATTTAAACATGGGGCGAAAAATTTGCCAGAATTTACCGCAGACAGGAAGCAGGTACAGTATGAGTCCAAAGCAATAGAAGGTGCGAAGTCCTTTTTTTGAAGCAGACTGCTGATCAGATAAATGGGCAGAGCTGTCTGGTGTGGGTGGGCAAATCACAAGGAAGCCTGATAAAAGAACCAGAATGGTCAGAGTCCATCCAAAGCCTTCCGTGTGAATCAGTCTGGACAAAAGGAGCACATTGTCATCCACCCAGGTCCAGGGCTCGGAAAGGCGGAAGGTCTGAGCAAAGAGCTGTTCTAGCATAGGAAGCCAGAAGGAAGCAGTCAGAGCAGAAACGGATAATACAGTCACTAAAAGCAGACCGATCTTTCTGGGGGTGCGAAAAAGTTTTTTAAAGTATATAAGCAGGAGAATAAAGCATATAATAACCGTCAAGAAGGTGCTTAATACGTGAGAATAAAGAAGGCCGGTGAAACCCAGGCCAAGCATCCAGGGATTTTCATCCCGGGCAAGAAAAAGGTACATACCGCAGATAGCAAGGGGGATGAAAATCAAAGCGGTTGAAGTCCCCAGAGTAAAAGAATAATAAAAACTTCCCAGGACCTGATTGGAGAACAGGAACACTGCGGATGCTGCAAGCGCTGCATAGCGGTCAAACGTAAGACGGTATACACAGTAAAACATGGAAAGAAAAATAGCGCTGAGCAGAATCCCTGCAAAAAGTTTGAAGGCTACCTCCAGAGAAAAACCAAGAAGCATGAAAATGGCTGGAATATAGAGAAAAAAGTCAGGATAAAAGAAACCTACTCCATAGCCATATCCGTAACAGAGATCTACATGGATCTTGTTGGGAAAAAGACCGTAGGACAGATTTTGAGCGAGGGTTTCAATGCGGGCGAGATGGAAAGGATAATCAGAACCAACGATCAGATCCTGCCGGATATAGGGTGAAAAAGCGATAAAAATGGTCAGAAAAGCATAAAGAAACTCAAAACGGTATTTCAGACATTTATTTAATGCGTGCTGCATGGATAGTCCCCTTCGTAGAAAATAGTTGATTGCATTTATTATACATAAGCTGATGGAAAAAATCCAGATATGAAAAGGAAAACAGATAAAAGGGAACATACAAAGGACACATACGATGCTTGACGCATATTTTATGGAATGGTATGATTGACGCGGTATTTGGATGAAATGCGGACTGGCAGGCAGAAGTGCAGGGAAGGGGAGAAAGAATTCAATGAAACGATTGCTGAAACTGGCAGAAAAACTGAATAACAAAGTGTTTGCCTGGTGCGCTGTACTGCTGTTTTTTCTCAGCATGCTTCCGATCTGGTATCTGGCGTTTTATGCCAGACCGAGCGGAGATGACTATGGATACAGCGCATTGACGCATGCGGTCTGGATGGACACCCATTCTCTGCCTGCGGTCTTGAAGGCGGCAGGAGAAACAGTGGCTAATTATTATAATTCATGGAACGGAGATTGGACCACCACGTTTCTGTTTTCTCTGATGCCGGAGGTGTTTGTTCCGTATTCTTTCTGGATTGTCCCATTTCTTATGACGGGAGTGGTGATTGCGGCCACATGGGTATTTATGCATGAAATATGCGTAAATGTAATGAAAATGCCTATAGGAGACTGTATTATATATACGGCGCTTCTCCTGACTGTGGCCTACCAGTTTATTCCCAGTACGGCGATTGGTATGTACTGGTATGTTGGAGCGGTTCACTATATGCTTCCGCATGCTGCTGGTCTGCTAGGTCTCGCCTGTTTGTCGGCCTTTTTGAGGAATGGACGGAAAAGCCGGCTCCTTTTGTTGACGTTGTGCGGCTTTTTTATTGGGGGGAGCAGTTATTTTACCAGCCTTCTTCTTTTTATGGTTTTGGCCGCCGTGTTTGTGCTGGGGTGGAGAAAAAATCGGAAAAGAGTAATGCTTCTGTTCATTCCCTTTCTTGTTTGTCTGATTTGTTTTATAATTCAGTGTAAGGTGCCCGGAAATTCAGTGCGCGGTGGTGAGGAATTTGGCTTTGACATATCTCTTGCAGCGTATACGATCGTGGAGTCTCTGCGCAGGGGAATGATGACGATCGGATCCTATGCAGCTGAAAAAACACCTGCCTTTATTGTGTTGTTTGTTATTGCTCTGCTTGGTTTGGAATCCATGAATAAGGTGACTGAAAAAGGGGTATTTTCATTTCCGTTTCCTCTTCTCTTTGTAATTGCCATGTTTGGCTGTTTTTGTGCCATGTTTGCGCCGGAGGTTTATTCGGAGCGTTTTGATTCCATTGAGGTTTCGTTGGGGCCGGCGACAGTTCGTTGGTTTGTGTTCCTGCCTGCTGCCGTGTTTTCGGTTCTTTACTGCGAAGGATGGTTTATGGTGAGACTGAAAAGACAGAGGGAAGCGGAAGGGAAAAAGAGTATACCGGGTGCGGAATACAGGATCGGAGTTCTGTTCCCTGGGCTTTTGCTTGCGGCATTGTTTCTGCTGGCGGATAGAGAATGGATGCATACGTGCGTAGACAGGCAGGCCATAGAATATGTGGTCAGTGGTCAGGCAGAGGACTTTCGGGAGCAGATCGCGTCTCAGATGGAGATTCTGCTGGATGATTCGATTCAGGAAGCGTATCTTTGTCCAATCAATCCGGAACAGGGGCCGTTGATGCATATGCCCGTAACAGCAGATGAAGATGCCTTTACCAACTGGGTAGTAAAGAACTTTTATAGAAAAGATAAAGTGGTTATGATAGAATCAGAGACCACGTAAAGCATATAAAGGAAGAAAAGGAAAATGAGCAACAGACCCAACACCCTCTACCTCGTCGTCCCCTGCTATAACGAGGAGGAGGCTCTCCCCCACAGCGCGCAGGTGATGAGGGAAAAATTAAACAGGCTGATGCAGGAAGGAAAGGTTTCTCCGGAAAGTAAAATCCTCCTCGTCAATGACGGAAGCAGGGATAACACCTGGCAGCTCATCCACAGCCTGTGCGATGCGGATCCGGCCTTTTCCGGCCTGAGTTTTTCCCGCAACTACGGGCATCAGAGCGCCATTCTCGCCGGCATGATGGCGGCAAGGCAGCATGCGGATATCGCGGTGACCATCGATGCGGATCTGCAGCAGGATATCGAGGCGCTGGATCAGTTTCTGGAAAAATATCAGGCGGGCTGTGAGATTGTATATGGAATCCGGAACGACCGGAATACGGACGGCTTCTTCAAGAAGCTGACGGCGAATGCTTTTTATAATCTGATGCATCTTCTGGGCTGTAACGTGATGAGCAATCACGCGGATTATCGTCTGCTGTCAAAGAAGGCGTTGGACGCGCTGGCGGAATATAAGGAAGTGAATCTGTTCCTGCGCGGGCTGATTCCCACCATGGGCTTTCAGTCCGACGTGGTCTATTTCGACGTGAAGGAGCGGGAAGCAGGAACCTCCAAATATACGCTGCGGAAGATGCTGACCCTGGCGACAGACGGAATCACCTCCATGAGTACCCGGCCGATTCAGCTGATCACCATAATAGGCTTTCTGATGAGTGTATTCAGTTTTGTGATGATCATTTACTGTATTGCAGATTGGTTCATGGGAAGAAATGTACCCGGCTATACCACTTCTCTGGTGGTTTCCCTTCTCATGGGAGGGCTGACGATCTTTTCCCTTGGAATTGTGGGAGAATATGTGGGCAAGATTTATCTGGAGGCGAAGGCCCGGCCCAGATATATTGTTGAATCATTTATCTGGAAAGAAGGGAATATTCAGAGCCGCAGTACAGAAGAAGAGGAGGAACCTCATGCCTCAAATTGAAATCCATGCTGACGATTATGCCATTTCTCCTCATTCCTCAGAGGATATTTTAAACTGCCTGCGGGCGGGGAAGCTGGACGGCGTCAGCGTTCTGACCAACATGTCCTGTTTTGAAGAATATGCGGCAAAGCTGAAGGCAGAATATGACAGCTTTCCCAGAAAGCCGCGTTTGACGGTACATCTGAATTTCATGGAAGGGCACTGTGCGGCGGACCCGGCAGAAGTGCCCCATCTGGTGGATAAAAACGGATATTTCAACATAAGCTGGGGAACGCTTTTTAAATGGAATTATACGCCGAAAGTGTTTATGGAACTAAAAAAAGAACTGAAGGCGGAGATCACTGCACAGACGGAGCGGTTCCGGGAAGCCTTTGGAACGGAAATGCCTCTGCGGTTTGACGGCCATCAGCATACCCAGATGATTCCGGTTGTATATTGGGCGTTGCTGGAGGTAATTGTGGAGCGGCATTACGGTACGGAGTACATCCGCGTGACCAGGGAACCGGTTCTGCCCTATCTGAAAAGCGTCGGTCTGTGGAAAACATATTCTCCCGTAAACTGGGTGAAGAATCTGATCCTGAATTATCTTGCTCCGGGAATGGAGAAGACGGCGGCGAGGAACCATCCGTCCTGGCAGAAGGAAAATGCGCCTATGTTTCTATGGGGCGTAGTGATGAGCGGACATATGGATGAGACGCGGGTGAAGCGGCTGCTTCCCGTCATGAAGGAAAGGGCGGAGAAAAAGGGAAGGAATCTGGAAATCCTGTTTCATCCCGGCACGGTCCTTCCGGAGGAACTGGGGGAGGAGTTCTGCAATCGCGGTGCAAATGGCTTTCATGTGTCAGAGGGACGGCATGTGGAACTGGAAGCGGTGATGTCCCTTACCGAAGAGGATTTACAATGAAGAGCGTTTTCGAGTGGCAGTGTTTCAGAAATAAGGAAAGAAGAAGCAGGCTGTTTTTTTGTCTGACGGTTTGTGCGGCATTTGTCCTGATTTTCATCTTCAACGTCCTGACGCCTATGATGACGGACGACCTTTTTTATTCCAAAACAGTTTCAGAGGCGGCCAGTATATGGGATCTGTTTGCGCAGGAATATACCCAGTATATGACATGGACCGGGCGATCGGTGTGTCACATGATTCTGCGTTTTTTTCTGCTGACGGACAAGATGGTATTCAATGTGGCGAATTCCGTTGTATTCGTCCTGCTCACCCTGCTGATTTACTGGAATGTGGAGCATAAAAAGAAATACGATACCCTGGTTTATCTCCTGATCAATCTGCTTCTGTGGATGTTCGGCGTGGTGTTCCGCCAGACGGTGCTGTGGGAGACAGGGGCCTGCAATTATCTGTGGGGTTCCGCCATTATCATGAGCTTCGTCACGCTGTATCGCTATGGACTGAAGCGGGAGAGCGGAGGTGGACGGGAAGCCGAAGGAGATGTGCCGAAGCAGGCAGATGGCCTGAAGCATCCTGTGCTGTGGACTGTATTTCTTCCGTTCCTCGGCGTGCTGGCGGGCTGGTGCAATGAGAATTCCTCCGGCGGCGGCCTGCTGATGGTGCTTCTGTGTCTTGGCTTTTATCTTTATGAACAAAAAAAGAAAAATGCCGGTTCCGGACGGGCTCTGAAGCCATGGATGGTTACCGGACTGATTGGACAGGTTGTAGGGCTTGCATTCATGGTACTCGCTCCCGGAAATGCGGTCCGGGCAGCGACAAGAGAAGAAGAGCACTCCGGCCTTCTGGGCTATATGGCCCGCTTTCAGAAGATCACGCTTGCGGTTCGCGAGAACTTTCTGATTCTCCTGATCATTGGACTTCTGCTTTTTATCATTGTTTATTACCAGAAAAAAAGCTGGAAAGCGCTGTGGGCATATTCCAGAAACGGGATTCTGTGGGCCTTTGTGTTTCTGGCCACCTGCTATGCGCTGGTGATGACGGCGGAGCCTCAGGCCAGGGCCTATTTTGGCGCAGGCGTTTTTCTCACCATTGCTGTGGTTCAGTTTTTTGTGGACGTGTCGGAGAAGGAAGTCATTTTCGCCAGTCTGAAAACGGGAATGATTTCCGTCATGCTTCTCGTCATGTTTTTCACTTACATGGACAGCGGCGCCAATCTGGCCAGAATCTATCGGGAATACAATGAGAGAGACGTGTATCTGACACAGAAGGCAGCAGAAGGGGTGACGGATGTGACCGTGCCCATGCTGCGGCCGGATTTCGAGACGAAGTACAGCGATGGATACAATTCCGACATCCAGGAGGATCCGGGCTATTGGGTGAATGTGGCCTATGCTTCCTATTATGGCTTTAACAGCGTGTCCGGTGTGCCGCGAGAAGGATGGACGGAATATTAATAACCAGTTCACACGTCCGCCAGTTACAGACAGATGCCATGCTTGCATGAGCAGTTATCTGATCCTGCGCTGACGAAGGGAGCGCCCGTCTATGAGCAAGAAATCGCCAAGGGCGATTTCTCGTAGCTGCGAAGCAGCGGAAAGCGCGAAGCGCGGCTTTGCGAATGGCGCGGAGTGAACTGTAACCTTTTTGCGTGATATGTCCGGAGGGACTGCCGTCCGCCCTTGCTCCGTCTTCCCCGGCGTGCTATACTGGGATCAATCTCATATGACAACAAAAGTCTGTGCATGTGGAAGACAGGCAGTGAAAGGCAGAAGGCGGAGGCACGTATGAACATCAATGAAATCGCAAAGCTGGCAGGGGTATCGCGGGCGACGGTGTCCCGTTATCTGAATGACGGATATGTGAGTGAAGAAAAAAAGGAACGGATCCGGAAGGTGATCGAGCAGACGGGGTACAAGCCGTCCACGCAGGCACAGATGCTTCGGACGCGGAAAACGGGGCAGGTGGGCGTGATCATTCCGAAAATCAATTCGGAGTCCATCAGCCGGATGGTGGCGGGCATCAGCATCGTGCTGAAGGAAGCGGGGTTCCAGCTTCTGCTGGCGGATACGGAGAATAAGGAAAAGGAAGAGCTGGAATATCTGAGATTGTTTTCAGAAAACCAGGTGGACGGGATCATTCTGATCGCTACCATCTTCACGCCGGAGCATAAAAAGGCGCTGAAGGGACTGCACGTTCCTGTCGTCCTTCTGGGGCAGCAGCTTGCCGGATATTCCTGTGTTTATCAGGATGATTACCATGCCGCCCGGGCGGCAGCGGAAATGCTGACGGGGAGCGGATCGGAAAAAATCGGCTGCATCGGCGTGACGAAGCGGGACCGGGCGGTGGGAGAAGCCAGGAAGAGGGGCTTTCTGGATGCCATGGAAGAGGCCGGGCTCGACTGGAAGGAAGCATATTATGAGGAATGCGGTTTTTCCGCACAGGACGGCTATGAGGCGGCAGAGAGGCTGTTTGCGAGGGAGCCGGATCTGGACGGAGTGTTTTGCGCCACGGATACCATCGCCCTCGGCGCGATGGCACACATCCGTGAGACGGGCAGAAACGTGCCGGAACAGGTCGCTGTTGCCGGGGTTGGGGACACTGCTTCCGGAAGGCTGGTAATTCCCAGGCTCTCCAGCGTTCATTTTTATTATAAGACCAGCGGCCAGGAGGCGGCCAGGCTGCTGCTGGAGCTGATGAACGGAACCGTTCCGGGGAAAGAGGTCAAAATGACTTACAGCGTCGTGGAACGGGACACGACGCGGCGGCAGAGAGAGAATTTCCGAAAATCTTAAGAATCCGTTATGAAAATGTTTATTGAAATCTGCAGAGGTTTTTCATCCTTTTCCGCTATCCTGAGTACAGAACAAAGGAATCAGATCGGTATCAGAATCAGAAATCCGGAAATGGAGGGAATGAGATGTATTATGATACGCAGTCGGCGCCGCGGCCTGATAACGGCGGAAAAACGAAGGTGTGGAAAATCATTGCGCTGGTGCTCCTGCTTCTGTGCGCGCTGCCTGTGCTGATCCCGGCTGCCCTGTGTGTGGGCGGCGGTGTTCTGGTGATGGCGCTGTGCGTGGCGGGAGCAGCTCTCACCGCTGTGCTGTGTGTGGCAGGCGGGGTGATCTGCGCAGGGCTTTGTGTACTTGGCGGCCTGCTTTGTCTGGCACTGCTGCAGCTCGCCGCGCTGATTGGAATCGGCTTCGGCGTGGTATTGCTTTTTCAGACCCCTGCAAGCGGCCTTGCCATTCTGGGGGTAAGCCTTCTGATAACGGGAGCGGGCGCTCTGTGCTGGATTGCCCTGTGGCAGCTGGTCGTGCTTCTGGTAAAAGGCTTTCGCACTCTGGTAAACTGGATCAGACGCAGGCTGTTCGGAAGACGGGAGGCGGAACGGAAAGAAAGAGGAGAGCAGACAGTGCAGGATGCACAGGCTGTGAATCATGGTTTCGGGTCGGAAAATTTCGGAAAGAATATGCCTGAAACGGAAACGACAGCGGCGGATGAAGAAATCAGAACGGATATTACGGAAGTGGGGAAAGGAGCCGACGAAGATGAATAAATGGTTGAAGAGAACGCTGATTGCCAGCGCGGCAGTGACTGCTGCGGGCGCCGTCCTCCTGGGAGCGGGAATGGCGCTGGGAGGTTCCCCTTCCTTTTACTACGACGCGGATGGCCTTCATGTGAAGGAGAATACAGAAGGAGCGGTAAGAGCGGACTATGTTCTGGAAAAAACGCAGATTGCGGCGCCATCAAGGCTGGAGCTGGATCTGCAGGATGCGGATCTTCAGATTGTTTCCGGAAAGGAATGGTCTGTGGAGTATGTTCTGGACGGCTGGTATTCGGAGCCGGTCTATACTGTTGAAAACGGCACGTTGACTCTGAAGGAAGGCAGCTATGTGGATACGGGAGAGTACCAGATCAGCCTCGGCTTCGGAGATGACTGGATGAACGAAGGTGAGGAGGTGGCACGCAGCCCCTATGTGAAGATCACGATTCCGGAGAATGCAAGGCTGAACAGCGTGAATATCCTGAGCGGTTCCGGAAAGATCTCCATTGAAAAGAACCTGCGTGCGGATGTCGCTTCGATTTACGCGAATGACGGCGATATCCGGCTGGATGGCTGGACGGGCGACACGCTGAAAGTGGAAACCGTTTACGGGGAACTGATCACCGGAACACTGGACGGAGCGGATGTGAACATCTATGGAGAAAACGGAACCCTTCAGATCGGCTCGCTGAAGGCCGATGCGGCGGTGATTGAGACGGAGTACGGCGATGTGACAGCCGACGTGGACGGGGCGAAGAGCGTGGAAGTGGAAAGCACGGACGGAGAGGTCCGGCTAGATCTGTCCGGTCAGATGGAGGATTACGGCGTGAGCCTGTATTCCGAATACGGGACGATCCGCACCCCGCAGGGAACGGTGGAGTCGGATGATTATGATGGAAGCAGCTCCTATATCCGGCTGGAAACGGATCAGGATACGGCAGGTATTCAGGTCGATACGGAGTCAGGGGATATCCGTATCAGGGAGAACTGAAGCGGAATAAAAAAGCATCCTGGGTGAAATGGAAAAACGGAATCTGCGCGGGCAGGGCAGTCAGAGATGACAGTTCTGCCCGTTGTATATTGTCCACAAAAACGGTCGTGTGATTTTGTGAAAAGAATCGGATTTACAAATCTCTTTTCACAGGTATATAATGAGATCACGATATGAGAACGATTCCATAAAAATAAACAAATATATTTGGAATTTCTCAAATAATAAGCAAAATTAAAAGGGGAACGATCTCTTGAAATGTAGGAATGAGATTGGAATCCGGAGAGACACCGGCTTCAGGAAAAGGGGCCGGGGAATGGAGGGAGCTATGGATTACCGGAAGGCTGCGCAGGAGGTTTATGATAACATCGGCGGCGGATCAAACATTGTGAGCGCCGCACACTGCGCCACCAGACTGCGGCTGGTGATTGCGGACAATGAGAAATGTGACAAAGAGGCGGTGGAAAACATTGACGGCGTAAAGGGTGTTTTCTTCGCATCGGGACAGCTTCAGATCATTTTCGGAACGGGAACGGTGAATAAGGTCTATGAAGAATTCGTCCGGATCGCGGGCATCCAGTCGGCATCCAAAGAGGAAGTGAAACAGGCCGCCAGCGCCAAAACCAGCTTCTGGAAGCGGGCCATCAAGACGCTGGGAGACGTGTTCGTTCCGATTATTCCGGCCATCGTTGCCAGCGGCCTGCTGATGGGCCTTCTGGAGGGCCTGTGTAATGTCTGGCCCCAGATGGCAGAGTCCGGAACCTATACCATCATCCATCTGTTTTCCAACGCGGCGTTTACCTTCCTGCCCATTCTGGTGGCAGTCAGCGCGGCGAAGGTATTTGGCGGCAACCAGTTCCTGGGAGCTGTGATCGGCATGATCATGATCCATCCGGATCTGATGAACGCCTGGAGCGTGGCTTCTGCGGACAGCATTCCCACGGCGGAGGTGTGGTTCGGTCTGTATGAAATCAATCTCACCGGATACCAGGGACATGTGATCCCGGTGGTGATCGCCGTATGGTTCATGAGCATGCTGGAAAAGCGGCTGCATAAAATCGTGCCGGAGATCATCGATCTGTTCGTCACGCCTCTGGTGACGGTTCTGGTTACCGGATATCTGACGCTGACGATTTTCGGACCTATCTTTTCCTGGATTGAAAACGGCGTGCTTTCCGGCATGCAGTGGCTGATCACTCTGCCCTTCGGCATCGGCGCGGCCCTCTGCGGCGCAGCCTATGCGCCCACGGTAGTGGCGGGCGTACATCATATGTACAATGCGTTGGAGGCGGGGCTGCGTTCCAGCACCGGACTGAACACCTGGATGCCCATCGCCACTGCGGCGAACGTGGCCCAGGGAGCGGCGGCCCTGGCCCTCGCGGTCAAGACCCGGAACAAAAAAACGAAGGCGCTGGCGCTTCCCGCCTCCCTTTCCGCTTTCCTCGGCATCACGGAGCCAGCCATCTTCGGTGTGAACATCCGTTATATGAAACCTTTCGTCGCAGGCATTATCGGCGGGGCGCTGTACGCCTATAACAACGTCAAAGTGGGCGATTTGCTCAATTTAATCCAGCAATCGCAGTGGGTTTCGGAGG
>OGPH01002349.1_pt1 | contig 11037 bp, 8 predicted proteins | sample 1552891 | NCBI WGS metagenome assembly OGPH01 (sample SAMEA2580272, study PRJEB22360) | human gut metagenome | biome: human gut; feature: human-associated habitat; material: faeces | place: Denmark | collected 2008/2010 | reverse complement strand
AGGTCGCCGTGCTCGAAATGGGCATGAACCACTTCGGCGAGATGGCCTACCTGACCTCCATCGCGCGGCCGGATATCGCCATCATCACCAACATCGGCACCATGCACATTGAGCATCTTGGTTCCCGCGAGGGCATTTTGCAGGCGAAACTCGAGATTTTCCGGGGTGTGCCGGAAAATGGAGTCGGCGTGTTCAACGGCGACGAGCCGCTTCTTTGGAACGTGCGCGCCGACGGCGGACATAAAAAATATTATTACGGCATTGAGAACCATGCCTGCGACGTGCTTGCAACTGACATTCAGGAACTTGACGACGGCATGCGCTTTGTCGTCAGCGGCTTCGGCCACCGCTTTGAGCTGTTTGTCCCCGTGCTGGGCCGCCACACGGTCTATAACGCGCTGGCCGCCGTTACGGCAGCCCTGCTCCTGAAGGTCCCGCCCGAGACGATTCAGGCGCAGATCTCCAGCTTCCACAATACCGGCATGCGTCAGAAAATCTATGAGCGCGACGGCTTTACCATCATTGAGGACTGCTATAACGCGGGCCCGGAATCGACGGAGGCGGCGCTTGAGATCCTTGCGGGTTTCCGTTCGCGCACGAACGGCCGCTGCATTGCGGTGTTGGGCGATATGCTGGAACTTGGCAACCGTTCCGCCGCGGAGCATTACCGCATCGGCCGTATTGCGGCTACAAAGGCGGATGTACTTTACACCTACGGCATCAACGCCGAGCGCATGGTTTCCGGCGCAATCACCGGCGGCATGAAGCAGAAGCTGATCGAGCATTTCGACACGCATGAGGAACTGGCCCATATGCTCAAGATGCGTGCCCGTCCCGGCGATGTGATCTTATTCAAGGGCAGCCGCGGCATGCGGATGGAAAAGGCCCTTGCGCTGTTTTTCAAGGAAGAAGAGGAATAAAGAGAGTCTCGGAGGAATCCTGTATGGATGCAATGTTTTTTATCGTTCTGGGCGCGACGCTCGCTTCGTTTTTGCTGACGCTGCTGTTTGGCCGTTTTGTCATTCCCATGCTGTGCGCACTGCACGCTGGCCAGTCCATCCGTGAGGTCGGCCCGCAGTGGCATAACACCAAGGCTGGCACGCCGACCATGGGCGGCATCATGTTCATCGCTGCAATCATTCTGTGTACGGTTGGCTTCGGCTGGAAGAGCATGACGGAAAACCGCGACTATACGCATCTGTATGTGCTGGCCCTTGCGCTGTGCTACGGGCTTGTCGGCTTTGCGGATGATTTTGTCAAGGTCAAACTCAAGCGCAATCTCGGCCTGACCGCTATCCAGAAGTTCCTGTTGCAGCTTGTCGTGGCCGTCGTGTTCCTGTTTGTGCTGAAAAACAGCGGCGATTTGTCCTGCGACCTCTATATTCCGTTCTGGAATCTTGACCTTGAAATTCCGACGGCTGTCTATATGGTCTTTGCGGCTTTCGTCATTGTCGGCTGTGTCAACGCCGTCAACCTGACGGATGGTGTCGATGGCCTTTCCAGCAGCGTGACCATCCCGGTCATGGTCTTCTTTGCCACGACCTCTTATATCTATGGCCGCACGACGCTGGCGCTGCTTCCCGCGACCGTTGCGGGCGGCCTTGCAGGCTTCCTCTGCTATAACTTCCATCCTGCCAAGGTTTTCATGGGCGACACCGGTTCGCTGGCGCTCGGCGGCCTGTTCGCCGCGCTGTCCATCGCCACACACACCGAATTCCTCGCCATCATCATCGGCGGCCTGTACGTAATCGAGGTGATGAGCGACATCATCCAGGTCACCTCGTTCAAGCTCACGCACAAGCGCGTGTTCAAGATGGCGCCGATCCACCATCATTTCGAGCTTCTCGGGTGGAGCGAATCAAAGGTCGTCGTGCGCTTCTGGATGATCGAGTTCCTGTTCATGATCGTGGGCCTGATGATGTTCTACGTCGATTGGGTGTCCCGATCCGGGTTGCTGTTTGTCTGAACGGTACCGTGACGGCTCCGCGCCGCACAGCGTGGCGTGACCGCCGCGGTATAGGCAGGTTCGCATGAGAGCGTCCGCCGGTTCGGCGGCGCAATGACAAGGGAGACGATATGGATCTCAGTGACAAGACCGTTCTGGTGGCCGGTCTGGGTATATCCGGCCGCAGCATGATGGAAGTGCTGCGTTCCCGCGCAGCGCGGGTAATCGGCGTGGACGAGCATAAGCCGGAGGCCGACCTGCATTCGTTCGACGACATCGACTGGGATTCGGCCGACATCGTCATGACGTCGCCGGTGTTCAACCCGCGCACGCCGTTCATCCTCGAAGCCCAACGCCGAGGCATCCCCGTGTACAGCGAGGTCGAGCTCGCGTGGCGGCTGCGCGTGGACAGCGTCCGCACCGGCCGCCCCGCCCCGTGGGTGGGCATCACCGGCACGAACGGCAAGACGTCCACGACCGAGATGACCTCGGCCATGCTGTGCGCCGATGGCCTCGTTGCACCGGCGGTCGGCAACATCGGCAAGGCGGTGTCCCACGCCGCGGTCGATCCGGACAACGACGCGCTGTGCGTGGAGCTCAGCTCGTTCCAGCTGCATTTCACCGATTCGCTGGCGCTGGATTGCGCGGCGATCACGAACATCGCCGACGACCATCTCGACTGGCATGGCGGCATCGAAGCGTACGCCGCCGACAAGTCGAAGGTGTTTCGCAACGTCAGGCGCGCCCTGGTGTTCAACGCCGACGACCGGCGCGTCAGCGCGCTCGCCTCGGCGGCGCATACCGCCGAGGGATGCCGGCGCATCGGATTCACGCTCGGCGTTCCCCAGCCCGGCCAGATCGGCGTGGACGACGGCTGGATCGTCGACCGCAGTGGCGTGGCCGGCGGCGCATTCGGCGATGAGACCCGCCTGGCGCCGGTCCAGGAGTTCCCCCACCTGTGTGAGCCGGACGGCACCGTGTACCCGCACCTGCTCGCCGACGCGATGACCGCGCTGGCGTTGGCGCTGGGAATGGGCGTGGACCTCGATAAGGCGTTGGCTGCGCTGAAGGCGTTCGCCCCCGGCGGCCATCGCATCCAGACGGTGGCGACGGCGACGACGGGCGACGGCGGCTCGATACGCTTCATCGACGATTCGAAGGCGACGAACGCCCACGCGGCGCGGGCATCGCTGAGCAGCTTCGCCCCCAAGAGCGTGGTGTGGATCGCCGGAGGACTCGCCAAGGGAAGCCGTTTTGAACAGCTCGTGGCGGATCAGGCGCATACGATTAAGGCGGCCGTCATCATCGGCAAGGACCAGAAGCCGATGCTTGAGGCGTTCGCCGCCAGCGCACCCGGCATTCCTCTTACTGTGATCGAGTCCGAGCCCTCGGACACGGTGATGGCGCGCGCGGTCGATGCCGCAGGCGCATACGCCGGCACAGGTGACGTGGTGCTGATGGCACCCGCCTGCGCCTCCATGGACCAGTTCGTCTCCTACGCGGACCGCGGCACCCAGTTCGCGCGGGAGTCCTCACGATGGGTGACGCAGCATGGCAAGTGACGATCCGCGGCGACGCACCCGCTCCGTAAGATCCGGCCAGCCTTCGCGGTCGGATGCTGGTTCCGCGGGCGCGGGCACTGGCACGGGCAGACGCACGGGGCAGGATTCGTCCGCCTCCCGACTGGCCGAAGCTCGGCGGGTCGAAGAGCGTGACGCCCAACGGCTCGGCAGGTTCACCGGACTGCGCAGCCTGCTCAACCCGCTGTGGTGCTATCACGGCTTCCGGGCCGCCGTTGTGGTGCTCACCGGCTTCGGCGTGATCATGGTGTTCTCCAGTTCCACCGTGTCGATGGTCTCCGCCGGCCGATCGCCGTTCTCGCAGGCCATCAGCCAGGGCATGTACTGCGTGATGGGTCTGGTCGTGGGCGTGGTTTTCATGTGCCTTCCGGCTCGTATGTACAGGCGTTTCAGCTTCGCCGTGGTGTTATTCGCGATGCTGCTGCAGCTACTGACGTTCACGCCGCTCGGCGTCGAGGTCAACGGCAATGCCGGCTGGATCGGCAAGCGCGGCGTGTTCACGATGCAGCCGGCCGAGGTGATGAAGCTCGCCTTGTGCATATGGCTTCCGGCGGCCTTGCACTGGGCGAAGAAACACAGCGGTAAGATCGGCAAGTTGCGGGCATACGCCCCCCTGACGGTTCTGTATCTCCTGTGCCTGGGATTCGTGATGTTGGGCAAGGATCTGGGCACGGCCATGATCGTCCTGTTCATCGGATTCGTCGCGTTTCTTCTGGGAGGATATCCAGGCAAGGTCCTTGCGGCCTTTGCCGCCCTGGGCATCATCGGCATCGTGGGATTGATCGCATACAGTCCGAACAGGCTGAACCGCGTTCTGGCCGCGTACCAGGAGTGCAGCGGCACCGATGCCCAAAAGGTCTGCTACCAGTCGATACACGCGAAATACGCCTTGGCCGAAGGCGGTCTGTTCGGGGTAGGCTTGGGCAACTCCCGCGAGAAATGGAACTATCTGCCGGAGGCGCACAATGATTTCATCTTCGCCATCATCGGCGAGGAGACCGGTTTCATCGGAGCGGCCATCGTCATCATACTGTTCGTGGTGCTGGGAGGATGCATGATCAGCGTGGCCCTGCAGACCGCGGACCGTTACGCGTCGGTCAGCCTGCTGTGCATCACCGTATGGCTTGTCGGGCAGGCGCTGATCAACATCGGCGTCGTGGTCGGGGTTTTCCCCGTCATGGGCGTGCCGATGCCGTTCGTCTCGGCGGGCGGGTCGTCCCTGATCATGTGTCTGGCGGCGGCCGGCGTGGCCGCCTCGCTCATGCGCGCCCAACCTCAGATCAAGGCCGATTCGTCCCGCGCCTGACCGGAGGCGGGGCTGTCGGCGAAGCCAGCTGGGGTGGCCATAAGGCCCTGCCAACAGGGCGAAATATGTCAAAGTCGGCTTGACGAAGCCGCGTTTTTTCATCACTCACGCTAAGCTCGGAGATTATGAGTTCATCACCTGTGCATATCGTTCTGGCAGGCGGCGGCACCGCCGGTCATGTCAACCCGTTGCTGGCCGTGGCGGATGCGATTCGCCGTATCCGGCCCGAGGCTTCCATCAGCATCATCGGCACGGCCGTAGGACTGGAGCACGACCTTGTTCCCCGCGCCGGCTATGAGCTGGACACCATCGAAAAGGTCCCGTTCCCGCGGCGCCCCAACAAGGCCGCGCTCCAGTTTCCGGCCAAGTGGATGCGCGAGACCCGCAAGGTCCGCGATATCCTGCGTTCGCGTCACGCGGACGTTGTGGTCGGATTCGGCGGCTATGCCTCGGCTCCGGTGTATTCCGCGGCGCACAGGATGGGCATACCCGTCGTCATCCATGAGCAGAACGCCCGAGCCGGCATGGCCAACAAGCTCGGCGCGCGTTACGCTGCGTTCATCGGTACGGCGTACGAGAACACCGGCCTCAAGCCGGGATCCGGGTGCCGTATGGAGCGCGTCGGGCTGCCGTTGCGGCCGGCGATCAGCACGCTCGCGGCGCAGTTCGCGTCCGATCGCGCGTCCGTGCGCCAGTCGGGGGCCGAGGCGATGGGCATCGACCCAGCGCGTCCCATGGTGCTGGTCACCGGAGGGTCGCTGGGCGCGGTCAGCCTGAACAGGGCGGTGGCATCCAGTGCCGCGGTGCTGCTCGAACACGCGCAGGTCGTCCATCTGACCGGCAAGGGCAAGATCGACGAAGTGCGCTCGTTGGTGGGAGAGCGCGCCAATGCCGGGGTCTTCACCGGTGTGGGCCCTGATTCATACGGCAAGGGCGACTATCATGCGGCCGAATATCTGGAACGCATCGATCTGGCGTTCGCATGCGCCGATCTGGTGATTTGCCGGTCCGGGGCGGGATCGGTGTCCGAGCTCGCCGCCCTGGGCCTGCCTGCGGTGTATGTCCCGTTGCCGATCGGCAACGGGGAGCAGCGGTTCAACGCGCTTCCCGTGGTCAAGGCCGGCGGCGGGCTGATGGTGGCCGACAAGGATTTCACCGCGCAGTGGGTGCAGTCCCATGTGCCGTCGCTGCTCGCCGAACCGGACCGGCTGCGCGAGCTGGGCGACAAGGCATGGGAGTACGGCATTCGCGACGCCGCCGACACCATGGCCCGTCGCGTGCTTGAACTGGCGTAATGCGGCGCTCTGATTGGCGTCGGGTATGACCATAATGGTGACCAGCATGAATCATCAAGGAGAATCTGCAGTGTCTGAAGCGCAAACCAATGCCACCCCTATCGTCCTCGACCCGATGAGGGTCGCGTTCGCGCCCGACGCGACGGTGTTGCAACTGGGAAGGACCCATTTCATCGGCATCGGTGGCGCCGGTATGAGCGTGCTCGCCGAAATGCTCCATGAGCGTGGCGTCGACGTCGACGGTTCCGACCGTGAGGAAGGCTCGAAGACCGAACGGCTGCGATCCCTCGGCATCACCGTCGAAATCGGCCAGCAGGCCGACAACGTGCGTGGCGCCGACACCGTGGTGTACTCCAGCGCCATCAAGCCCGACAACCCCGAAATCGTCGCGGCGCACGAGCGGGGCATCCGCATCGTGCATCGCAGCGACATCCTGGCGTTGCTGATGAACGGCCGCCGGGCGGTCACCGTCGCCGGAGCGCATGGCAAGACCACGACAAGTTCGCTGCTATCCCACATCCTCGTCCATGCCGGAACCGGGAAGCTGGCCGATCCCAGCTACGCCATCGGCGGCACCATCCAGGCACCCGGGGGAGCGGTACTGGACGGCGGGCATGCCGGACGCGGCGACGTGTTGGTCGCGGAGGCGGACGAATCCGACGGCAGCTTCTGCAAGTACCGTCCCTCGATCGCGGTGATCACGAACGCGCTCGCAGACCATCTCGACCATTATGGCGACGAGGCGCATTACTGCGCCGCGTTCGTCGACCATGCGGGGCATGCAAGCGGGCATGTCGTCATGACGGGCGATGACGAGGGGGCCGTGGCCGTGCTGCGCGACCTCGACCCGTCCGTGGCCCGTCGAACGATCGTGTACGCCACCAAGGATGCCGACCAGATCGGGGACCTGCGCGGCGCCACGCTGGTGCGCATCGATGCCGAGCATGAGAGCGCCGACAGCGGCCGGGAGACCTTCACCGTCCATGTGCCGGCGTCGCTCGCGTCGGTCTGCGGCTGCGGCGACGCCGATCTGGCGTTGCCGGTCAGCCTCGCCATCCCCGGCATGCACAACGCGCGCAACGCGACCGCGGCCATCCTGGCCGCGATGTTGCTGGGCGTGACCCCCGAGGCCGCAGCCCAGGCCGCCTCGACGTTCCTCGGAGCCTCGCGCCGGTTCCAGGTGCACGGCGAGGAGAACGGCGTGACGGTGGTCGACGATTACGCGCATCATCCCACGGAGATCAGCGCGCTGCTCGACGCCGCCCGGCGCCGATACCCGCGTTCCGTCATCCGGGTGCTGTTCCAGCCGCACCTGTTCTCGCGCACGCGTACGTTCGCCCACGAGTTCGCCGAGGCGCTGTCCAAGGCCGATGACGTCATCGTCACCGGCATCTTCCCCGCACGCGAACTGCAGCGGGACTTCCCGGACGTTTCCGCCATGACCATCGTCGATGCCGCGCAGGACGTGCCGCACGCTTCGGCGCAGGGCGACGGGACGTGGATCAGCGCGGTCGACGACATGCAGGTGGCGGCTCAGATGCTGGCGATGCGCTGCCGTCCCACGGACGTGGTGTTCACCGTCGGCGCGGGGGACATTACCGCCATGGGCGCGGTGATCCTGCACGCACTGGGGGCCCGGCACAATCTCGGTGACCGCTGATGGCACGGCGGGTCGTTTCCTCACATGGCGATGCCGGTCGTGAGGCCGGGCAAGGGTCCGGCTCGCGCAAGCCGCGCACGACGGCAGACAGGGCCTCATCGTCGGGTGCCGAAGCCAATCGCGTCGCCGTGACACGGGAACGCCAGACCAGGAAAAAGCCTCGCACCGCGTCGAATGACGTGTCCCGGAAGGCTGCATCCGGAGAGGCGTCGCCGGGGAGAACCACGGTCGGGAAGGCGACGGGCCGGCAGATGACGTCCGGCAGGAAGTCGGAAAAGGCCTTAGAAAAAGAGGCTTCCCGACAGGCAAAGGGCGGAAAAACAGTCTCCCGAAAATCGAGGTTCGGAAAGACGGCGTCCCGGAGCGTTTCGTCGTCCTCGTCCCGGTCGGTATCACGCGCCGAAGGTTTCGTCGACGCACGTCGCCTGCACAGCGAGGATGTGGTCAAGAAGACGCTCGATGAGAACGTCGGCGTGCTCGGCGTGGCGACCCGTCCCAAAGTGCTGGATTTCGACGCGCGCCTGAAGGAGCGGAAGAAGGCGGGCACCCGGGTCGCCGCCATCCGCGTGCTGATTGTGATATTGGCCGCGGCGCTGGTGTCCGCGCTGATCTGGCTTCTGTTGTTCTCATCCGTGTTCCGTTTGGAAACCTCGCAGATCAGCGTCAGCGGCGGCAACGAATGGGTGAGCGAGAAGGATGTGCTGGATATCGCGAACCAGCAATCCGGCAAATCGCTGTTCCTGGTCTCCGCAGACAAGGTCAGCTCGCAGCTGAAGAACATCCCCGGCGTAACCCAGGCGAACGTCGTCAAACGGTATCCGCGCTCGCTGGAGATTGACATCAAGGCGCAGCAGCCCGCCGCCATGCTCAAGGAACCAGATGGAACCTTGGTGGCGGTCGACCGCAAGGCCCGCGTGCTCAACGCGGTGGGCAAGGCGTCCATGAAAGGTATTCCGGTCATCGAGGTGAGCTCGGTGGACAACGGTCTGAACAGCCGCGCCGTCAAGGAGGCACTGACCATCCTCGGCGGTCTGCCCGACACGATGCGCACCGTCATCACCAAGGTGAGCGCGAAAACGCAGGATTCCATCACCACCGAGCTGAGTTCCGGCAAATATGTCGTCGTCTGGGGTGATTCGTCCGAGCTGAAACTCAAGTCGGCGATCGTCGACAAGCTGCTCAGCGACCCGTCGCTGATAGGAGACAAGCATCAGATCGACGTGTCGGCCCCGAGCCGACCCATCATCAAATAGCGCGCGTTTCGCCGTGGGCAGGACGCGAAACGCGGGTGAAAATACGAAAAGGGCCGCATGATCGTTGGAATCATGCGGCCCTTGGCGAGTGGAGCTGCGGGGAATTGAACCCCGGTCCGATGACCGAACCCTCAGTCTTCTACGTGCGTAGTCTGCTGGCCATATGGCGGTTTTTCTGCCCCCATCGATGTCGCAGACAACTGATGGCGGGCATATCTGCAGTTAAAGTCCCCGAATCACCCTGTGGCTCAATGATTCAGGCGAGTCTTCTAAACGACGCTCAGCATCCCCCCGAAGACGAGAGGGAGTGAACGGAGCGGCTGCTCACTGTTTAACCCTGGCGCGAAGCTCAGGCAGCGAGAGCGAACTCAGTGCGGTTAGATTTAGCACTTATTCTTTTGCAGGGGACATCCACGAGCGGACCCTGCGTTCTCGGCACGCTTCCCTGCGACGAACAGGTCACCGTCGAAACCGATCAGCCCCGATATTGAATTATCAATTCGCATTCCGGTTTATGACCGGACATTTCATTATATCCCGGCTGCTCGAAAAAGCAAGTCGGTCATCAGTCGGTCACCCATACGCGCTTGGTGCCGGTCTGGACGCGCTTGGTTCCCGTCCGCACCTTTTTCGTGCCGGACTTGATGCTCTGCGCCTGATACGAGCCGTGATCCTCCTGCCGGGTCCCGGCCTGGATCTGCTTGTCCTGCCAGACCTTTTCGTACCGGTAGTTGTCGGGGAGGCCGGACTTGAGCAGGTAGTCACCGTGCTCCTCGAACGCGGGGTCGTTCGCGTTCGCAGTGAACCCGTCGTGTTCAAAGATGGCGCGTCCGGTTGGCACCTGCACCCGTTGCGTCTCATAGACCGGCCGGGTCTCCCAGCGCCCGGAGGGGCCGCCGTTCGGGCCGCTTCTGTCGGGCTGTGCAGTGGAATTGAGCTGTGCGGATTTGCCGTCGGCATTGTCGGCATCGGTGCCGTCCTTACGGATATTGTCCCCGGTTGCTTCGTTCTTGCCGCCGGGGCCGGACACCCCCCGGTTTCCGGAGAGGTTCCCTGTTCTCCGGAGGCGACGGTGCCGGCCGGCTTCGGTGGACGCGGCATAATCGCGTGTTCGTTCGCGCTTATGGTTTTTTTTGGGGGGGGGGGGATATGCCGTGGTATGCCCAGTTCGGATGCGGTGGTGGTGGGTGCGATAGAATCCGATACATGAAAGTGGTATTGCAGCGTGTGTCGCAGGCGTCGGTCGATGTCGTCAATGAGCTGGGGGATTTGGATCCCACGTTCGACCTTCAGCAGATCGGTCCGGGGTTCCTGCTGCTGGTCGGCGTGACCGATGAGGACGGCGATGACGAGATCGCATGGCTGGCGCATAAGATTCTGCGGCTGCGCGTGTTCGAGGACGAGCAGGGCAAGATGAACCGGTCGATCCAGGACATCGGCGGTGAGATCCTGTCCGTGTCGCAGTTCACGCTGTTCGCCGACGTGCGCAAGGGGAACCGGCCGAGCTTCGTCGGCGCGGGCAAGCCGGAACATGCCGACATCATGTGGATCAAATTCAACGAGGCGCTGCGCTCCGGGGGCGTTGCAGTGCGCGAGGGGCGTTTCGGCGCCCATATGCGCGTCGGCCTGGTCAACGACGGCCCGGTCACGATCGTCATCGACACCGCCGACCGCCATTGACCGGTCGGGCCGCAGCTGCGCCGTCACCGTGCGAGGGTACCGTCCCTCGTGACGGTGCCCGTGACGCAACCCGTGCAACCCGCGCGGAGTATTGCCGTGTCCGTGTCGGTTCTCGAATATGCGAAAACCCGCCCGACCGGCTGCCGGTCGTAACCGGTCAGTCAATCGGGCGGGCTTTGCGGGGCGGTCAGTCAGCGCCGAAGCGCCTTGACCCTATCAGGCTTCCACGAGTTTCTTGCCGCTTTCGAGCACCTTGTAGGCGAAGCCGACGACGAGTACGTAGAGGCAGCCGATGGCCATCACGAGGATGCCGCCGAA
>OGPH01002348.1_pt1 | contig 11040 bp, 10 predicted proteins | sample 1552891 | NCBI WGS metagenome assembly OGPH01 (sample SAMEA2580272, study PRJEB22360) | human gut metagenome | biome: human gut; feature: human-associated habitat; material: faeces | place: Denmark | collected 2008/2010 | reverse complement strand
CAGGGAACAGGGATGAAGAAAAACGTTTCACTCTCCCTGATTTTGTATGCGCTCCATAGCGTGTGGATGGGGGAAAACATGGACAAGCCATTTGAAAAATATGCGCCTGCTCCGAACAGGAAGCCCGGTTTGGCCAATGCGTCAAAATGGAACATACCTCCGGCGGTGATTGGCCGGGCAAAGTCAGTGGGAGAGACTGGAAAAGCATGGCTTGCCAGCCTTGAATCCATGATTTCCGAACTGGAGAGCATGTGGAATATTACGGTCGGAAACGTTTTATCCGGCGGTACCCATGCATTTGTTGCCCATGCGGATGGATGGAACGGAGAAAAGTATGTGCTGAAAGTGGATATGCCGGAAGACCTCGGAGGAGAATTCGCAAACAGCATAGCGGCGCTGGAATTGGCGGACGGCAGAGGATACCCTAAATTGATCGCGTATGATCTCGCAAGAAAAGCCTGTCTGCTGGAACGTCTGGGAAAACCGGTCAATCAGTTGGGGTATTCCGTTTTGGAACAGCTGCAGATTATCTGTTCTGTATTGCAGAGAGTATGGGAAATTCCTGCCACAGGCGGCCGGTTTACGGACGGATGGGAGAGCATTGCATGGTTCAGAAAGTTCATCGGGGAAACATGGGAAAAATTAGGGCGTCCCTGTTCCCGGCATGTGATTGAACAGGCATTCACCTGTTTAGAGTTAAGGGAAAAAGCGCTGAATCCTGCGGAGTTCGTATTCGTTCACGGGGATGCACATGGAGGAAATACGCTTGAAGTGCTGGAAGGCAATGGATATAAGCTGATAGATCCGGATGGCCTTTTTTATGAAAAAGCCTATGATTTGGGCGTGCTCATGCGGGAATGGGCTGAGGAATATGAACAGGATCCGGTGGAGAAAGGGAAGCAGCGCTGTGAAACGCTTCATCAGTTGACCGGTGTCCCGAAACGGGCAATATGGGAATGGGGATATTTGCAGACGGTTTCCACCGCATTTGTGCTGCTGCAGATCGGTCAGAACAAAACAGGGCAGCAAATGATCCGTGTCGCGGAATGCTGGTCAAGGGCGCGCTAGCGGGCGGACGGAACGGAGATAAGAGGGAGCAAAGCAAGGAAGATTTGTTGGGAGTAAAAATGGTAAGAGAAGCTATGACGCAGGATTTGCCCGTTATCCTGGGGATTTATGAAAACGCGAGAAGGTTCATGGCGGCCAGTGGGAACCCTTCTCAGTGGAAAGACGGATTTCCGCCGGAATCTCTTCTGTGTGAGGATATCAGTAAAAGACGTCTCTATGTACTGGAGAGGGAGGGAAAAATCTGCGGCGCATTCGCCTTTATCATCGGAGAAGATCCGACCTATCGCAGCATAGAGGAAGGACATTGGATGTCAAATGAACGTTATGGAACCATTCACCGGCTGGCAAAAGATGGAACGGAGCGGGGGATATTTTCCGAATGTCTGGCATATTGTGAAGGAATCATCCAGCATCTGCGGATAGATACACATGAAAAAAACCGGGTGATGCAGCGGCTGATCGAAGCGCATGGATTTTGCAGATGCGGGATCATCCATGTGGCTGATGGAAGCCCCAGAATTGCATATGAAAAAACAGCTTCCCTTCCGTGACCCAGAAGGGCTCTGTTTTTTACAGATAGCCTGTTTTTTCCGAAATGAAAAGCGATATGGAAAATCCATATCGCTTTTGGGCATACGCCTTGCGGCACATATTTTTATTCTAAATATAAAACTTCCAGGTGCTTGTAGCCGAACGATTAATTAGTCTTCTCTTCATCCTCTTTCTTGCTGCTTCCGAGTTTTCCAAGTAAAGCAACAATCAGGCTTATGGCAATGATCACAATGAAAATGCCAAGCATTCCTTTTCCCATGATGGCAAGAGAGATCAAAAAATTTTCCATACTTTTCTCCTTTCAAGACAGAGCTTACAGGTAAGAAGATACCAGGCTGATGATCAGACCGCCTGCGATAACGGAAGCAATCTGACCGGAAACGTTTACACCGGTAGCCTGCATGATGAGGATGTTGCCAGGATCTTCCTTCATGGCCATACGCTGAACAACACGCGCGGACATAGGGAAAGCAGAAATACCAGCAGCCCCGATCATAGGATTAATTTTGTCTTTACGGAACAGGTTGACAATCTTGGCGAATAGAACACCACCGATTGTATCAAATACGAATGCCAGCAGACCGATCAGCATGATGAAGATGGTATCAAGCTGTACAAAAGCGTCCGCACGCATGCTGAAGGAAATGGTGATTCCCAGAAGCAGCGTGATCAGGTTAGCCAGGCTTGTCTGAGCGGTTTCGGACAGGTTGCCGAGAACGCCGCATTCACGCAGAAGATTGCCGAACATCAGGAAACCTACCAGTGCCACGGAAGCAGGTGCGATCAGGCCAACCAGGAAGGTAACGATGATCGGGAACAGGATCCGGGTAGTCTTGGTAACCGGTCTGGTCGGTTTTACAGGCATGCGAATCATGCGTTCCTTTTTCGTGGTTACGAGGCGGATTGCGAAGGGCTGTACGATGGGTACCAGAGCCATGTAGGAATAGGCAGCCACCGCGATGGGCCCGATATAGTTAGAACCCAGTACCTGAGATACCAGGATGGAGGTAGGGCCGTCCGCTGCGCCGATGATACCGATGGAAGCAGCATCCTTCAGATCGAATCCCATGAGGGAAGCGATGCAGAGCGCGAAAAAGATACCGAACTGAGCAGCAGCGCCGAACAGGAACATGACCGGCTGGGAAAGCAGAGGGCCAAAATCAATCATAGCCCCGATTCCGATGAAAAGCAGGATAGGCATCACTTCAGAAGCCTCAATTCCTACATTAAACAGCCATTCGATGATACCATTTACTTCTCCGATTCCTTCCATTGTCTGGTTGATAACACCAGAGGAAGGAAGGTTGACCAGAATCGCACCAAATCCCATAGGCAACAAAAGAGAGGGCTCATATTCTTTCTTTATTGCAAGATAGATGAGCACGAGGCCCACCGCATACATGACCCATTGCTGCCAACCGATGGATATCAATCCCTCATAGATGAACGACATGCTTTGAATGAATTCCATACTTCTTTTCCTTTCATGTGTAAGATTTTGGATGTAGTATACGCACCGGAAGTATGTCCCCCGTCACAAAAAAAAGACTCTGGGCGTCTGCCAAAAGTCTCGTTCTTTCCTGACAGAAAGTGCACAACCATGACCGCCCCCTAGATAAATGTTCGGCACTTTTCAAAGCTGGTCAGAGAATGTTGATTGTACATAAAACTACTCCCTTTCAACTGACAACAGAATATCATCATATAGGAAGGAATGTCAAGTATTTTTGGCAGGATCCGGCCATGCCTGGTGCCGCTTTGAATCCCGCATTCCCCTGCCTTTATTCCAGCGCTTCCCCGCCCGCACAGCCCGGCCCATTCCCCCATGCATTCGGCTTTGCAGAGAGGGCAGCAGGGCCCATCCGGTTCGCTTTTCCCGTAAACCGCTTCAAAAATTGGCTGTTTCTAAGCGTCTGCATATGAGAAGTTTTCCGCATGGCGGCTAAACTCCGCCCTGTCGAGCGTCGAACAACGCCGCCGGGACGTGCGGAAGAACTTCCCATATGCAAACGCTAAGAAACAGCACAATTTTTTCACAGGTTTACGGGAAAAGAAATCCGTCAAAGCCCTGCGGCGTCCCGCAAAGCGAAAGGTGGCTATCGCTCCTAACCGGTCTGCCGGAGGAGGCAAGGGGGAAGGAAGGGGATGATAACAGCCCAGGCCTGCCTAGGCAGGACAAAGCGGTTTACGGATTCAGAAGAGTGGACAGAAGCAGGAGAAACGCCTATAATAAGGAATATCCGCAGGGGATGAAAGGGAGGATACGAATGAAGAAGAGTCTGAAGAAAAGGGCGGCTGTATGTCTGGCATTTGTGGCAGGAATAGCGGGAACGGCGGCCATAGCGGCGGGGATTTGGATGCAGCATAAGAAGCGGAGTACGTCGATTTCCATCATTGGCGGCGCGGATGGGCCCACCAGCATATATATCGCAGGGAAAATAGACGGAACATCTTTGCTCATACCTGGAATATTGTTGTTGGCAGCAGGGATTGTAGCCGCCGTGCTGCTGCGGAAGAAATAATGCGCGGGGAGAAAACGGCACAGGAGCCCAAGATGCATACGAAGAAAATGACGGAGGGAAATATTCCCCTTCAGCTTTTCGCCTATGCGCTTCCGCTGATTCTGGGCAATGTGTTCCAGATCACTTATAATGCGGTGGATTCCGTGATCGTGGGCAGATTCCTTGGAAGCGGAAGCCTGGCGGCGGTGGGGACTGCGGGGCCGGTGATGAATCTGTTCATCCTGGGGATATCCGGCGTCGCGATGGGCGCTTCCGTGATTATGAGCCGTCTGTTCGGGGCGGGGAGAGAAGATCTCCTGAAACGGGAGATGGCGACGCTGTGCGTGTTCGGCTTCTATTTTTCCGTGGCGGTGACCGTGGCTGGTGTGCTGGGGACAGATGCCCTTCTGCGGCTTTTGGGGGTGCCGGAAGAAATCTTTGAGATCACTGCAGTCTATCTGCGTCTGGTTTTTCTGGGTATTCCTTTTACCTATTTCTACAATACGCTTTCCGGCGCATTGAAAAGCGTGGGAGATTCCAGGACGCCGCTGATCTTTTTGACCGTTGCTTCACTGCTGAATGCCGGGCTGGATATCATATTGATCGGCGTGCTGCATTTTGGGATCGTCTGTTCCGCATGCACGACGGTTCTGGCGCAGGCACTCAGCGCCATCTGGTGCGCGGCCTATATTTACAGGAGGGCGCCGCTTCTTACGTTTTCGCGCAAAGAGATGCGCATGGATCGGGAACTGCTGCGGCAGACTCTGCAGTACGGCGGCATCACGGCCCTGCAGCAGGCGTGCCAGCCCGTGGGAAACCTTTTTATCCAGGGAGCGGTCAATACGATGGGCGTGGATATCATGGCGGCCTTCAATGTAGTGACCAAAATAGACGATTACGCGCTGGTGCCGGAGCGGAATATTTCCAACGCCATGACCACATTTATCGCCCAGAATGTCGGGGCAGGAGAAAAAAAGCGCATCCGCAGAGGATTTGCGGCGGGGATGTTCATGGAAGTGGCTGTGGGCCTTGGGCTCTGCGCGCTGGTCTATACGCTGAGGGAGCCCTTGATCAGGCTGTTTGTGGGAGATGGGCAGCCGCAGGTGCTCGCTGAGGGTGTGCGCTATCTGGGATGGATGGCGTTTTTCTATATCCTTCCCGGCCTGACCAATGGCGTGCAGGGATATCTGCGGGGGCTGGGCAGGATGAAAATGACCCTGGCGGGTACGGCGACGCAGACAGGGCTGCGCGTATTATTCGTATACTTGCTTTCGGACAGGTTTGGAATCCGCAGTTTTGCGGTTTCCTGCGCCATCGGCTGGTGCGCCATGCTGCTGCTGGATGGGGTATATCTGTTGATTTGTGCAAAAAGGAGAGAAGAGTGAAAGAAAAGCGCTTTCACTCTCCGTGGTTTTGAATGTGCGCCATAGCGCGCAGAGGGAGGAAAGGCAAAATGAAAAGTGCGGTATTTTACGGAAAAGGGGATCTGAGAGTGGAGGAGAGCAGGAAGCCGGTTCCTGGAGAACATGAGGTCCTGATTCAGGTAAAGGCATGCGGCGTCTGCGGCACGGATGTGCATATCTATGAGGGGGACGAAGGCGCGGCGGAGGTGACGCCTCCTACGATCCTGGGGCATGAATTTGCCGGCGTTGTAGCGGAAGTGGGAAGCAAAGTGAGCAGATTCAAGCCGGGTGACCGGGTGTGCGTGGATCCCAATCGCCCCTGCGGCGCCTGTACGCCCTGCCGGGACGGGCTGGCGCATTATTGCGAGCATATGATCGGATACGGCACTACGGTGAACGGGGGCTTTGCAGAGTTCTGCGCGGTGGAGGAAAGCCAGGTTTATCTGCTGGGAGAGAACACCACCTTTGAACAGGGTGCGATGGCGGAGCCTGTGGCCTGCTGCCTGCATGGGATCGATCTGTGCGGGATCCGGCCGGGACATCAGGTGGTCGTGATCGGCGGAGGAATGATCGGGCTTTTGATGCTTCAGCTCGCCCGCTTGTCCGGAGCGGCCAAGGTGGCCCTGATCGAGCCGGTGGAAGGCAAGAGAGCGGTGGGCGCATCCCTGGGAGCGGACGTGTGCATCGATCCGGCAAATGAGAATGTAAAGGAAGCGCTTCGGGCGGCCGGACTGAACCAGATCCGCACCGTGATCGAATGTGTGGGGCGCCCTTCTACGATCGAGCAGGCGATTGACATCGCGGACAACAAGGCTGTGGTCATGATGTTCGGCCTGACAAAGCCGGAGGAACAGGTGGCGATTAAGCCTTTCCAGATCTTTAAAAAGGAACTGGAACTGAAGGCCTCCTACATTAATCCCTATACGCAGGGAAGGGCGCTGGCCCTGATCGACAGCGGCAGGCTGGATGTGGGCAGCATGGTATATGATGTCTGCGGGCTGGATAAGCTGGCACAGATTCTCGGCGATCCTTCCCTGAGAGCGAAGGGAAAATATATCATATGCCCGAGGTAGGACGGAGGGAAAATGGAACTGAGAGCGTATCGCGCAGAAGACTGCGCGCAGATGGCGGCGCTGTTTTATGAAACCGTGCATACGGTCAATGCGAAAGATTATACGAAGGAGCAGCTGGATGCCTGGGCGACGGGTGAAGTGGATATGGAAGCGTGGAATGCTTCTTTTCTGGAACACAGGACCATCGTGGCCGTGGAGGAAGGCAGGCTCATCGGCTTTGGGGATATGGACAGGACGGGATATCTGGACAGGCTCTATGTGCATGCTGCGCACCAGGGGGAAGGCGTGGCAACCGCGATCTGCGACCGTCTGGAAGAGGGATGCCCCAATGCGGACACTTATACCACGCATGCATCCATAACGGCCCGGCCCTTTTTTGAACGAAGGGGGTATCTGACAATCAGACGGCAGGAAGTGGAACGGCGCGGCGTCGTGCTTGTGAATTTCGTGATGGAGAAAAGGCGCCTCTCGGGCGAAGAAAAAGCCGCTGACCTGGTCTCGGAAAAACTGCTGCAGAGCGAGGGAGCGAACGGAGCGTCAGAGGCCGCAGCGCGGATCGTTCGCGTGGGAGAAGAAGAGGGGCGCCTGATACGGGAATGTGCCGCGCTGCTGGTGGAGTGCTTTGACCATTGCTGGGATACCCTGGAAGAAGGGGTTGAGACGGTTAGGGATGTGCTGCAGTCAGGAACGCTGTTTGCCGCCGTGATAGAGGGGCGGACAGTCGGATTTGTGGGCATCCATCCGGAATATCGCCCATACGGCTGGGAACTTCATCCCCTGGCGGTGGCTGAAGGCTTCCGCAGATGTGGGATCGGCAGCAGGCTTTTGCTGGCGGCTGAGCGGGAGGCGGCAAAACAGGGAGCGTTGACCCTGTATCTGGGAACGGATGATGAATGCGGCGCCACGAGCCTGTCAGAGGGGGATCTGTTTGAGGATCCCCTCACCCGGCTTAGGAATATCCGCAATTATAAGGAACATCCGTATGCATTCTACCAGAAGAACGGCTATCGGCTGGTGGGCGTGCTGCCGGATGTGAACGGATACGGCAAGCCGGATATCTACATGGCCAAACGTGTGGCAGAACGGAAGATGGAAGAAAAGAAGGAGAAACAGAAGATGCAGGGACAGGATATGATTGTCAATCTGAAGGATATTGCATATACTGCGCCAAAGGATGAGAATATAAAAATAAAACGGGCATTTGCGGGAGATAAAGAGAAAATCTTGCAGTTTGTCCGGGAGAACTTCAGCGCCAGCTGGGCAGGAGAGGCGGAATGCGCATGTCTGCAGTCACCTTCCCAATGCTTTATTGCGACTAAGGAAGGAAAAATTCTGGGCTTTGCCTGTTATGATGTATCCGCAAAGGGATTTTTTGGCCCAATAGGCGTGCTGGAGGAGGCAAGGGGAGATGGAGTCGGCACCTGTCTGCTCACCCGGACGCTGGAAACCATGCGGTCGGCTGGCTATGGATATGCGATCATCGGCTGGGTGGGAGATGCGGAGAAGTTCTACCGCAAAACCGTGGGGGCGAATTTCATCGAAGGCGGCACGCCGGAGAACAGCGTGTATTCCAACATGGTTGAGATGTAAAAGAAAGCAGCGTCACACAGCTATTTATGCCGGAGCGTCACAAATAGCTTTTAGGCATCTGCCCCGTCGCAGCAAAGCGAAGCTTTGTTACGCTCCGGAATGGAGATTAACATGGAAATAATTGCACGCATTCATACGGATTTTCCGGAGAAGTTCGGGATTCCGCGGCAGAGCGGCCTGGTGGAAGGATTGACGGGAAGAGTCGTGTTTGAACCGAAGTACCGGAATCCGGACGCGGTGAGGGGATTGGAAAGCTTTTCCCATATTTGGCTGATCTGGCAGTTCTCAGAGAATGAAAGGGAAGGCTGGTCGGCCACGGTAAAGCCGCCCAGGTTGGGGGGGAACAGGCGGATGGGCGTTTTCGCCACACGCTCTCCTTTTCGGCCAAACGGCCTTGGCCTTTCCTGTGTGCGTCTTTTGAAGGTGGAGACGGAAGCGGAGGATGGCGTGGCGCTCACGGTGGAGGGAGCGGATCTGATGGATCAGACGCCGATCATAGATATTAAGCCGTATATTCCGCTGGCAGACTGTCATCCGGAAGCTTCGGAAGGGTATACGGCAAAAACGAAGGAACACAGGCTGGAGGTGGAATTTCCGGAAGCGCTCCTTATGCGATATCCGGCAGAAAAGCGAGAGGCCCTCATCGGTGTGCTGGCGCAGGATCCCAGGCCCGCTTATATCCAGGATCCAAATCGCCTTTATGGGCTGGCGTTTGCAGGGTATAATGTGCGGTTTCGGGTAGAGGGGGACCGACTGGTGGTGTGTGCGGTAGATGCGTTGGACGGAAAGGAGCGGGAGTGATGGAGTACCGCTATTGCGAGAACCGGAACTGGGAGGACTTTTCGAGCGGAAGAGTGCTTTATGGAACCGGGGGTGTTCCGAATTTTCCGGTGCGGCTGGCGAATGAAATGTATCGTCGGGCGCTTGCCTGTGTGCAGGCGGATGGAGGACGGCAGCAGGAGGAAGGCATCGTCCTTTACGACTGTTGCTGCGGCGGAGGATATTCACTGACCGTTCTGGGGTTGATGAACCAGGGTAGCATCCGACGGATCTATGCCAGCGATATTGACCGGGACATGCTTTCGATAGCCCGCATCAATCTCTCTTTGCTGACCAGAGAAGGAATGGAACGGCGGCGGAAAGAGTTGGAACGGCTCTTAGCGGAGTATCAGAAACCCTCCCATAAGGAAGCGCTTCAGAGCCTGGACAGACTGGAACAGCTGTTGGAGAAGGAGATTCCGTGCACGATCTTTGCATGGGATGCCATGGAAGAAGCGGACACGGAAGGGCGGGAATACAGAGTTTCTCCGCCCGGATTCCGTCCGGATATCATTCTTACGGATGTCCCCTATGGAAACCTGGTGGAATGGGAAGGCGGGAAGGGCGGCGGGATGGAGCGCATGTTATCCAGCCTTTCTCACCGGTTTGGAAGCGGTGTTGTCCTTGCGGTCTGTATGGATAAAAAACAGAAACCGAATCTGGAGAAAATGGAAATACTGGATAAGGAAATGATAGGAAAACGAAAATTTGTAATAGGCAGGCTGCGCTAGCTGAAAGGAGAGGAAAAGCATGCGGATCGAGCATTTGCCAAAGGAAAAATGGAAGGGCACGATTCTTCCGATCGGATATATGGCGAAGGAATACTATGATGTGTCCGTTGAACATTCGCAGAAGGGATTTTTGGCGGAGCTCATCCGGAAAACCTTTGATGCGCCTGTGGCGCATATGCCGGAGGAATATGATTTTCCGGACAGACTGTATGCGGACTGGTGGCAAAAAGCCTGCGCCTGGGGAATTCTGGAACAGGGAAAGCTAGTTGCGGCCATAGAGACACAGCCGGAGGAATGGTCGAACCGCCTGAGAGTGACGGAGCTGTGGGTGGAAGACGCCCATCAAAGGCAGGGGATGGGCCATGCGCTGATGGAGGTGGCGAAGGAGCAGGCCAGGCTGGAGCGGCGCAGGGCGGTGATCCTGGAGACGCAGTCCTGCAATGTAAATGCGGTGGACTTCTATCTGCATGAGGGGTTTTCGCTGATCGGGCTGGATACCTGCTGTTACAGCAATCGGGATGTGGAGCGCAGGGAAGTGCGCATGGAAATGGGATGGATGCCGGCGCCTAAAAGAAGGCTTTCCCGCGATGAGATAGAGATCCGCCCGGAACGAAGGGAAGAATGGCATACGGTGGAGCGGATGGTGCAGAGGGCATTCTGGAACAAATACCGTATAGGATGTGACGAACACTATCTGGTGCATAAACTGAGGGAACATGCGGACTATCTGCCGCATCTTAGCCGGATCGCCTGGAAGGGAGAGGAGGCGGTCGGCGGGATCTTCTATTCCCGCTCCCGGGTGAGGTCTCAGGAAAAGGAATGGGAAGTCCTTACCTTCGGCCCTCTGTGCGTGAGTCCCGAATGGCAGGGATGCGGCGTGGGAGAGATGCTGCTCCGGGAGACCATGGAGATGGCAGCCAAAGAGGGCTGGCCTGGAATCATCATTTTTGGGGAACCGGATTATTATCCCAGGATGGGCTTTCGGATCTGCGACCATTTTGGGATCACCACGGCGGATGGAAAGAATTTCGACGCATTTATGGGGATTGAACTGCAGAAGGGAAGTATGGAAGGGATCCATGGAAGCTTCCATGAGTCGGAAGCGTTTGAAGGGATCCGGCAGGATGATGTGGAGCGGTATAATGAGCTGTTCCCTCCGCTTGAAAAACAGTATTTTCCGGCACAGTGGCAGGAGGGATGAGATAGGCGCGCGCAGCGTCCGTTCACGGATAGGCCTTTCTGAATTCTTTGGCAGCGGCCAGGCGCGGGCGTCCTTTCCGTCCCTTCATAATGCCCGCACCCT